>Ga0163155_10001122_pt1 | contig 32950 bp, 26 predicted proteins | sample OliLakLV19SP4G1_FD_148611 | JGI IMG/M metagenome (GOLD analysis project Ga0163155, IMG submission 148611) | Freshwater microbial mat bacterial communities from Lake Vanda, McMurdo Dry Valleys, Antarctica - Oligotrophic Lake LV.19.SP4.G1 | ecosystem: Environmental > Aquatic > Freshwater > Lake >... | reverse complement strand
GGAAAGAACTCAAAGTGAGACCAATTGATCCTCATGGCTGATGGCAGCCGTCAGGCGGGGCCTGATTGAAGCCGGGAGGGATATGCTGCGATGCAGCAGAACGAGCGAGGGATGTGGAAAGCTCTTCCGGTGACCTGGTGATCACGATCAGATGCAAGGACCGCTGAACCAGGCGGAAAGAAACGCAAAGATATCCGGCACCTCGGTCTGGCCGTTCAGGTCAAAGTCCGCGTTCCCCGCAAACCACGAAGACAGAAATGCGAAGATGTCGGGAACCTGGACAGAACCGTTTTCGTCCCAGTCTGCCCGGCAGGTCGTTGGTACATCGAACCAGCTGAGATCTTCCCCTCCGACGACTCCGTCGCCCGTCACATCGAAAAGGCTGAAGTTGGGACCGATGTCCGCAAGGGTGACCCGTCCATTCACGACTCCATCAAAGTCGATGCCGGATCCATCGTTGAGTGCGACGTACCACCCGATCGCCGCCCGGTCGTTGGGGGAAACGGTGTCGTCACCGTCAGCGTCTCCACGAAGGACATGGAAGCCCACATCGGTCCAGACATACAACGAGTCTTCCTGCTGCGCGTAGGCCGTGCCGACGACTGCTGATGCATGCCAGGTCAGCGGGTTCAGGCTGGCAACCGGGTCCTTCTTGAACCATCGGTGGATAAGCTGCTGTGTGAGCCCCGAGTTCTGACCGCTCGCGCCGCTGATCAAGTCGGCGATTGCCTCCGCAAGGCTGAAGTGGGAGCCTTCGGCGATGGAAAAATCAACTGGTTGAACCGGCTCGTCTTCCAGCGCGGCCGCACCGATGGGCGTCAGCGGGTAAACGAGTGTCACGATCGTGAGGTTGCTGGTGATCTCGTGCTTGAAGCGCAGATTCACAATGGGGTCGTACATCCCGACATCCGAACCTCCGAAGACCTGCGAGGCAAGGCGATAGCCGCCCGCCCGCTGAAAGAACCTGCCGCGGACGATCATTTCTTCGCCCGGATCCAGCCTGCCGTCAGAGTTACCCGTCTCCGAAACGACTGTGGCATCGAAGCAGCCGCACAGCGCGAGTGCGAAATCGGTGCCGGTGCGCTCAAAGTAGGGGGCGGTTGTCCAGAATGGGTCCATGTCGGCGGCGCACGTCGGCACCCGATCGAACAGATCGGGATCGGCCACCCTGCCACCAAACCGCGGAGAGAGTGCGAGCATTCGAGATCGCGCTTGCGCGGGAAACTCGCCGCCGGTATTGCGATCGTTGTCAACATCAATCTCGACGAAGCCATACACCGGGCTGGGGCCGAATCGATCGGGTGTGTAATCGGCCCCGTTCAATCCGAGCGGACCTGGCGGATTGACAAGTCCGGCCAGCACAACGTCGATGCGCACGATGTGATTCTCGCCGTTTGTCGCCGGCAATCCTGTGTAGGGGTCGCTCGCGGGGTTGAGCGGCCACCATGGCAGGAATGACACGGACACCAGATCGGGGAGTGTGGCACCGGCAATGATCGCACCATCGGCGCCGCTGTCGGTGCGGCGCACGCGTGCATCGCCCAACGCATCGGTCCAGTGTGACCGATTGACTGACGCGAGGACCGCGCCCGCGAGGAGCCCCACGGTCACACCGAGCAAGACGCTGATTCTGGTTAAGCTGCTCATGTCTGCGCCGCCTCTTCTTTCTGCACATACGACTGCAGCCCGTAGCGTTCGATGCGATAGCGAAGACTGCTGCGCTGCATGCCGATCAGTCGCGCGGCTCGGGAAACATTCCCACGAGTGAACCGCAGCGCCTGGATAACCAACTCCTTTTCCACGTCCACCGCGCGATGGATTCCCGATTCAAAGTCGAACGCCAGTTCCCCTCGAACTGGAGAAGCAGTGTTCATCGGCGTGACCAACGTCGCCGCCGCGACATTGCCCGGGGCAAGACCAAGGTCCGCGGGCCCGATCTCCGGACCCTCCGCCAGCATGGCGCTCCGCTGGCACGCGTTGACAAGTTCACGAACATTCCCTGGCCAGCTGTGCCCCAGCAATGCGGCCTCGGCCTCGCGAGAAAGGCTGCAGGGCTGCCTACCGAACTGCCGGCAGAAGCGGTCCACCATTGCTCGGGCGATCGTGATCACATCTTCCCCGCGTTCGCGGAGAGAGGGGATTCGTACGGTGAATGCGTTCAGCCGGAACAAAAGATCCCGCCGGAAGCGGCCTTCCGCAACTCGAGCGTCAAGGTCTTGATTCGATGCGGCGATCACACGAACGCGCACCCGCCGCTCCTTGGTTCCGCCGACGCGGCGGAAGTGACCACTCTCCACGACAAGCAGGAGCTTGGATTGCAGCTCCAGCGCGGTTTCGGACACCTCATCGAGGAAGATGGTGCCTCCATCGGCCATCTCGAACAGGCCGGCCCGCGCTTCGCGGGCGTCGGTGAACGCGCCGCGCTCGTGGCCGAATAGCTCCCCTTCCACCAGGTTCGCCGGAAGGGCGGAGCAGTTCACATGCACGAACGGCGGTTCCGGTTCTCCACTGGTTGCCGCGATGCGGCACGCCTGTGTGTGGATGTGTCGAGCGAGCACCCCCTTGCCGGAGCCCGTCTCGCCCAGCAGGAGAAAGCACGGAAGTGGGATGGGAGAGGGAGATTCAATCTCCGGGGGAAGGGGCACGGCCGAGAGTCGTGTCGCCAGATCGAGTGCCGCACGCCACGCGGCACTCGTTCCGAGCGCTTCAAACTCCTGCTCCCGAGTCCGCTCGAGACGCTCGTACAAGCGCACACGCTGACGAAGGCGACGATCCTCAAGCCACTTGGGGACATTCAGCGTCAACTCATCAAAGCTCAATGGCTTGGTGAGATAGTCGTCAGCGCCGAGACGCATCGCCGTGACCGCTGTTTCGATCGAGGCGTTGCCGGTCATCGCAACCACGACCCCCTCGAATGCTTCAGGGCCATTGCGGAGATCACGGATGATGTCCAGGCCTTCCCGGCCGTCTGCGCTTAAAGCCAGGTCCGTCAGGACCATCTGCGGCACATTGCCGGCCAGGTAGTCGCGAGCCTGGGCAGCGGTGGCCGCCTCCGCGACCTCGTGCCCTGCCTTGCGGAGAGCCTTCACGATGACGAATCGGAGGTCGTTTTCATCCTCAATGACGAGAATTTTGGCCACTGAATGACTCCGAGTGGCTCGATGTGGCCACCCCGGACGGATCCAACTCGATCGGTCCGATCGGCAATCTCGCCGAAAAGACCGCCCCACGAGCTTCGGGAGCGGCTGCTCCCACAGTCCCACTCTTGTGGGAGACATTCAACAGCGTCAGATTTCCGCCGTGTGCGCGGATGACCTGAACGGCGAGAGCAAGTCCGATGCCGGTGCCTTCCCGCTTGGTCGTGAAGTATGGCGTAAAGATCCTCTCCCGCAAATCAGATGGCACTCCGGGCCCATTATCCTCAACGGCCAGTTCCCAGACTTCGCCGGCTTGCCCATCTTCCGAGGATCGGCAAGGGATCCTGCGGCACCTCACCCTTACCAAGGCGATCTCGAGGGGGTTTTGGCTGCCAAGCGGAGCACCCGCCAGAGAGTCCAGGGCATTGGAGAGCAGGGCTCCAATCGCCAGTTCAAGGTGGCGAGGATCGAACGCCGCCAGGGGCGGCGCATCCGTCGTGTCAAGTTCGACCTTGACGCCGTGCGCTTGCGCTTTCGGGCGATACGCATCGACGACTCTTGAAAGCCACGGCGCGGGGTCGAGCGATCGATGCACGATCTCAAGTGGCCGGGTTGCGCTCAAGAGGTCCCGCAGCCAGAGCTCGAATCGATCCACCGCGCCGATGATCCGTTGCTGATTCTCGCCGATGTCGCTCCGAAAGGCCTCCGGCACGTCGGGTGAATCAAGCTCCTTGCGGGTAAGTTCCGCGAGGCCACGGATGCCGGCAAGGGGGCTGCGCAAGTTGTGTGCGATGCGACGTACGACTTCGCCGACCGCGGCCAGGCGTTCGCGCTGCACCGCTTCGTCCTGCATCGACTTCACCATCGCGGCCATGGAGTTGACTTCGGTGGAGAGAGCGCCGAGTTCATCGGTCGCCCGGATGGGGATCCGGTGGCCGAAGTCTCCGGCTGCAATTCTTGCAGCGGCCGCGCGCAGATCGGCGACGGGCTGCATCACCCATCGGCTGACCAGAAGTACGCCGAGCACGCAGGTGAGCAGGATCAGAAATCCCACGATCGAGCAGGATCAGAAATCCCACGATCGATGTCAGCCACAGCAGTTCGCCACGGACATCGGTCGCGCGCATCACGAACCGATTGGTGTCTTCGACGATGCGCTGCTCGATCCGCCGGATGAGGGCGAAGGCGTGCTCCAGCGACTCGAGCATCCCGGCTAGGTCCTGATCGTTGGGGGCAACGAGCCAGCGTTCACTGATCTCTCGTGACTCGGAGAGTCGGATGCGGAGGTTGGCAAGAGAAGTCTTGCCGGTGACGGTGACCACGGCCTCGTTGGCGGCCATGGTCTTCATCGCGGCGGCGACTCGCAGATTCTCAGCCTCAAAGAGTTCGGGCAGATGATCTGAAACAGGCGAGGCCTGCTCGTCAGAGGGTGAGCCGTTGAGCAGCAGGTCGCGCTGCTTCTCGATTGAGAGCTTGATGGTCTGCAGTTCAATCAACGCGGAGGACATGATCGCAAACGGGCTCCGCACCTCACGCTGCATGTGGTGGACCGCCCAGACACTCGCTGAGAGTGTGAGAAGCACACTCAGTCCGATGACTCCCAGCAGAAGTGCGAACTTTGTCTGAAGCGACATGACGAGTCCCGGGGCAGGGCCAGAAGGTGGCCGCCGCGTGACAGATTACACACTTTGTTCGGACACGTGGCGGAAATCGGTCATCGGCCGGGGTCGAATCCCCATGCCCAGTTGGGCTGATCAAGCGGGCGACGGCTGGAGTCAACGTGCCCGTCCACAAACGAGATGTTCAACGCTTTGTTGTGTCGAAGCGCCGGATACCAGTATCTGTTGTTCGCAAACAGGGTGGTGCTTCCCAAGGTCGGCCCGGAGAACAGCGGGTTGGCGTTGAGTTGAGCGGCGCGTAAGCCATCCACATCCCACGAAAGCGGGATCGAACTTGACGAGATCCCCCCTTGCCCTTCGAGTATTCGGCTGCTGAGAAGGACCTGCGGGTTTCGTCCGGCCTGCTGCTGACGCTCGGAGTAGCGAAGGCGGATGTTGAAGCCGTACGACACGCTCTGAGGTGGTTGGATGGCACCTTCTGTGCATGGCGTGGCCGCCCAAGCTGTCACGGGACCTCGCACCTCAGCACACCGCAACGGGTCGTTTCCGTGGGTGTCGGGCAGAGACTGGCTCGCCTGGTTCCCCCACATCCAGAACTCGTCGATTCCGTACTGATAGTCGATGAACGTCTCCAGGCGGAACGATCGCTTGCCCGGCAGATCCTCATCATCGCCGCGGTTGGGGTGCAGCGTGTCATCGGCGAAAGTCGTGAAGTCGAAAGCGCTGGAACGCAGAGCCATCTGACACTTGAACGACCGTGCAGACGCGATGGTCCCCTTCGCCGCTGGGAGCAGCAGCGCGAGCAGCGTCGCCAGGATCGCGATGACCACGAGGATCTCGATGAGCGTGAAGGCGCGGACAACCAAGTCGCGCGGATGCACCGCGCGGAGGGAGCTGATTGGTTGCGGCATTGGCCTCACGGAAGGCCTCTTCCTCTCGCGGGGGATGAACGACTTTGGCCCGCTGGCAGACGGTAGTGCGGCGATCAACATCGTTGAAGCCATCAATCCAAGTGGAAAAGTTGCGCGCGAGACTGACCTGTTCTGGGGATGCCGTACTCTCGGTGGGCAGACCACATCTCACTCAATGGTTCGCACCGGACATTCCGGCGGTTTCAGTCCGAGTGAAAAATGTTTGTATTTTGATTGGATAAGCCAATCCTTGGTGGGGATGGGCGGGGCGAACGGACACGAGAATGCCGGAGACAGGAATCGAACCTGCACGGGGGTTGAGCCCGGCGGATTTTGAGTCCGCTGCGTCTGCCAGTTCCGCCACCGCTGCGTCTGCCAGTTCCGCCACTCCGGCGAGTGTGGGCAGGAGTGTATCGCCCGAGGTGTCGCCGCAACAGGGTCGCGTGACGAAAGAAAGAAGGCCGGGATTTTGGTCCCGGCCTTCGACGGAAAGATTGAGATGTTGGTGGTGCTGCTTCGCGGAGTGCGGGGTCAGGTCAGCATGGGTCTTCGGGCTCGCAGATCAGAATCCGTTTGCCGTCGACGAGGATGTAAACCGCGCCGCGGAGGGCGAGGAGAGCCTGGCGGCCTCCGCCCTGATCGGTCGCCGCGAGGTGGCGCACGAGTTCGAAGTGCTCTGGTGAGCCGAAGGTGATCTTCACATCCGGCGTTTCGAGCGCGGGCTTGTCGACCAGGTTGCTGTCGATCCACTTGCCGCCTCGGCAGAAACCAGGTTGCTGTCGATCCACTTGCCGCCTCGGCAGAATATGGTCTGGTCGGCGATCTGCATCACGGTCGTGACACGCTGCTCCTTCATGTCCGCGCCCCAGAAACGGTTGTCGACGTTGGCGCAGGCCTGCATCTGGCCGGCCTTGAGGTTGAGCGACTGATTCACCGCACCAGCGCCCGATCGATCACCCGTGCGGCTGGCCGCGGTCTCCATGGCAAGCTGGACCTGCTCATCGTGATCACGAACGGCGATCGGTGCGCCGGAGGGGTCCTCGGCGAGGAAGGATGTGTACTCCGTGAGAATGCCCCATCGCATCGAGAGCTTGACGACCTCGTCGATAAGTTCCTTCGTGCGCGGGTCGGTGCGGACATCGCCACTCACGCCAGCCTGCCGTACTTCATCCAGCAGGTAGGCGATCTTGCGGGAGGCCCAGAGCCGCGGGATGAAGGCATTACTCGAAGTCGCCCGCGCCGGATCGATGGAAAACTCAAAGGTTCGCTGCTGTCCGAGGTAGTCTCCTGTCAACTGCAAACGAACACCATCAGCCGTTGACAAGTATCGACCCAGGACGACAAGCTGATCCCCTTCAAAGAGATCAGGCATCCTTTCAGGCATCACATCCCGCGTGGCGGGCGTGCGGGGAATAGGCCGCGCGACATGCTGTGCCCCGAGGGTTGGCTCGCTCATGACGGGCCCGGCCAGACGCCGGAACACGCGCGAGACGGATGACTCGATGTTCTCGCCGGGGAGCACGTTGATTGAGGCACCCCGCGCGGCCTCGGCGAGCCGGTCGAGCAGAGGGGCGTTGAGGTCGTAGCCGACGCCGAAACTGAAGATGCGACGTTTGAACGTGTTGGCTTCGGCTGTGTCGCTGCGGATTCTGCCTTCGTCCGTGATGCCCACGGTTGCCATTCCGTCCGTGAGGAACACCACCAGGGGCAGGAAACCGGGCGTGACAGGCTGCTTCATCGCCTGCTGCAGCGAATCATGGATGTTTGTGCCGCCCGCGGCCTGAAGGCCGTTGAGGTACGTGCGGGCATCGGCGAGCGTAGTTGCATCCTTGATGACCGGGCCGCTGCCGAAACGTTGCACGGTGTCGGAGTAGTCGATGATGCTGAACGCTTCGCCGTTGTTGAGTCCTTCGATCACCGCCTCTGCGGCGCCGCGGGCCTGGTCCCATTTCTCGCCGCGCATCGAGCCGGAGCAGCGATCGATCACCAGCGTGACCTCGCGCTTGGGGACGCGTCGCTGCGCTTCTGCCGGGAGCGAAGGAACCCCGCCCAGCAGCAGGAAATAGCCGCTGCCGCTCACCGACCCGGTATCGGCATCCGGGTAGAGCATCACGGATGCTGGCAGAGGATCGGTTGATCCCGCGCCCACAAGCAGGCTCATGCGGAACGCGCCAGGAGCGGTGGCCGCGGCGGGAACTTCAAACGACAGTTCCTTGTCAGACACGCGGACCGTGTTGAGCGGATGGCTTGGCGAGTATGCAGTCCCGATCGCTCGCTCTGAGCGAGCGCGGCCCTTGATTGTCCACTTTGTCCCCGATGCTTCGAGTGATCCAGAACGCGGAAGTAGAAAATCGATCCGAGTACCGCCCGCGCTCGCCGCGGCGTCAGTGTCGAGCACATTCTCATACGTGAGGGTGATGGTCGATTCGCCATTGGCCGGCACAGGGAAGACGCTTGAGCGTACGAACGAGCAGTTCACGAACTCGAGGAGCGCGGGATCGAGGCTGCGGCGGACGATGTCCTCGTAGATGCGGCGGGCCTCATCGGCCGGAAGGACTTTGGCGGTGGGTTCCTGGCCCGGGCCATCGAAGCCGAACGAGCGGATCGCAGCGCCGGGCGGAACAGGGATGAGCATCTCCGCTTCCTGAATGTTCGACGCAGGATTCTTCACAGTCATTCGGAGGGTGGTCGTGGCGACAGATTCCACAAGATCGATGTTCGCATCGACGCTGGCGATCTCGACCGCGGTGGTGCCGGGCCGGATGGTGATGGCGCGGCCGCGTGAGGCCTGGGGGACGATGATGTTGGACACGCGGATGTCCACGTTTGAGCCGGGGGGGATGGTGATGGTTGTCGGTTGTGCGGCGATGGCGAGGGAGACAGATCCCGCGAGTAGCAGCAGTGACGAAAGCAAACGGCGCATGGTGAGCCCTCCTTGGATTGGGTCTGCCGACCGGATGGCCGATGGGACCAAAGAGTCCACGCCGCGAATAAGAAAACAGGATGAGTTGCGAACAGCTCCCGATCGGCTGGGCTGGTTGGACACCTTAGAGCGAGTTTGAAAGCTCAACCAGCGGCACACCGGACTCCAGAGCGGTGATCGCCTGAGGCAAGACCTTGGGCAGAAACTCGCGGAGACCACGATTGGTTACGTTTCCGACGCGGAGCCAAAGCTCTTGAGGCGGAGGGGAGAGGCGAGTGACCAGATCGACAAAATCGTCATCCTTGGTCAAGACGACCGGCCGTGCATCCGGATGATCGCGGAGTGATCGGAAAATGACTTCGTCCGGGCTTGACCCGAGCCCGGTTTCCCGGACATGAACGCATGCGATGTGAAACTGCGCCGCGATCCAGGGAGCGATCGCAGGCGGGAGCTGTGCATCGACCCAGAGCTTCATGCGGCGATCTGCACGTGTGAAGCGCGCCGAGCGGCAAAGACCAGACAGGCACGGATGTCCTCGGGCTCAAGGTCCGGAAAATCCGTCAGGATCTCCTTCGACTCCACTCCTTCTGCGAGCATCTCGAGAATGTCCGAGACACGGATGCGGAGGCCGCGGATGCATGGCCTTCCGCCGCAGAGTCCGGGAGTCTGCGTGATCCGGGCAAGGAGTGTTTCTGCCGAGTGTGCCATGGCACAAGTCTATGCCTCGACGTGCGGGCGCCTGCCGAACTTGCTTTGGGCGCACCTCACACGCGCGGGCGGATCGCCGTTGCGTGGACATCCTTCAACTGCTCATCGGTGACTGGGCCGGGGGCACCGGTCATCAGGTCCTGTCCGGTCTGGGTCTTGGGGAATGCGATGACATCTCGGATGTTCGATGTTCCGAGGAAGTTCATGACGAGGCGGTCGAGGCCGAACGCGATGCCCGCGTGCGGGGGCGCGCCGAACTGCAATGCCTCAAGCAGGAAGCTGAACTTCTCCTTGGCCTGTTCGGGCGTCAGGCCCAGGAGCGTGAACACCTTTGACTGCACGCGCGGGTCGTGGATACGGACGGAACCGCCGGCGATCTCCTGCCCGTTGAGCACGATGTCGTACCCAGCGGAAACGATCGCTTCAATGGTAACTTCGTCATCGACATCGGCATCGACGAAGGCCTGGGCCTGATCGTCGTTGGGCGCGGTAAAGGGATGGTGCATCGCGACCCACTTGCCGGTGTCTTTGTTGCGCTCGAACATCGGGAAATCTTGAACGATCAGGAAGTTCCAAGGTCCGCCTTCGCAGCCGGGCTTGGGAACGACACCCATGTCGCGGGCGACAACCTGGCGCAGCTCGCCGAGGGCCTTGGTGCAGACGGAGTACTCATCGGCGACGAAGAGCACGGTGTCGCCCGGCTTCAGGCCGAGCGTCGCGACCAGTTCGTCCTTCACGCCGCCCAGGAACTTGGCGATCCCGGTTTCAAACTCGCCCGCGGCGTTGACCTTGACCACGGCGCAGCCACCTGCGCCAAAGCCGCGGACGAACTCGTGGTAGCCGTCGGTGGTCTTGCGTGTGAGCTTTTCGGCTCCGCCGGGAACGCGGATGGCCTTGACGACGCCGCGCTTGGAGTTGAACTTCGGACGGTCCGCGCCCTTGGCGAGGACGTCTTTGAAGAAGGCAACATCGGTCTTGGCGGCGAGCTCCGAGAGGTCGGTGATTTCCAGACCGTAGCGAGTGTCGGGGCGATCGATGCCGAAGCGCTCCATAGCCTCGCGGTAGCTCATCTTCAGGATCGGCGGGACTTCGTACCCGGTCATTTCCTTCCAGAGGCGGCGGACGAAGCCCTCCATCATTTCGACGACGTGCTCTCGCCGGACGAAGGACATCTCCAAGTCGATCTGCGTGAACTCGGCCTGACGGTCGGCGCGCGGGTCCTCATCGCGGAAGCAGCGGCAGATCTGCATGTAGCGGTCGCAGCCGGCGACCATCAGGATCTGCTTGAAGAGCTGAGGAGATTGCGGCAGTGCGTACCAGTTCCCCGCGAGGTGACGGCTGGGCACAAGGAACTCGCGTGCACCCTCGGGCGTGCTCTTGTAAAGCACGGGGGTCTCGATTTCGAGGAAGCCGTTCTCGTCGAAGTAACGGCGGGTGGTCTGATAGACCTTGTGGCGCGTGGCAAGTGCCTTCTGCATCGCCGGGCGGCGGAGATCGACATAGCGGTACTTGAGGCGCAGCTCCTCGTTGGGGAGCTTGGCCAGGTCATCGGGAAGGAACGGCGGGTTCGCCGTCTTGTTGAGCACTTCGAGCTTGCTTGCGACGAGTTCGACCTTGCCGGTGGTGAGCTTTGGGTTCTCGCCGCCCGTGCGGACCCGCACCGAGCCCTCAACCGCGATCACATCCTCGTTGCGGAGCTTGTCGGCCTGGTCCATCGAGGACGCGGCATCCTCGCGGTCGAACACCACCTGCGTGAGGCCGAAGCGGTCGCGGACGTCGATGAAGATCAGGTTGCCGTGGTCGCGGTAGGAGTTGACCCAGCCGTTCAGACGGACGGTCTGACCGACGTGCGAGTCACGGAGTTCGCCGCAGGTGTGCGAGCGACGGAGCATGGGAATCCTTTCGGGGCGATGCGAATCCCGCCGCGGGCTGTTTGCGGCGATGGGCGGTGACTATAGGGACGGGGTTCTCCGCCGCGGCGGAACTTCGCACACGGGAGATAGCATGGCCGTACACTCGGTCGCATGCATGATGGAGCGGCACAAACACTCGCGCTGGCGGTCGGCGTCGGCGCGCTGGTCAGCCTGATCTGCGGGCGATTGCGCATCCCAGCCGTGCTCCCGCTCCTGCTTATCGGCGTTGCGATGGGATCATCGGGGCTCGGTCTTGTGGATGCGGGGCAGCTGGGCAACGGCCTTAAGGCGATCGTCTCGGTCTCGATCGGCCTGCTGATCTTTGAGGGCGGGCTGCACCTATCTGCCCGCGAGCTTGGCAAAGAGCCGGCGGCGATCCCCCGGCTGCTGACTTACGGGGTGGTGCTGACGGGCGTCGGTGTGGCGCTGGCCGGCCGGTACGCAGCAGGTCTGCCGTGGACGGCCGCGGCCGTTCTCGGCGCATCGCTCATCGTGACCGGCCCGACGGTTGTGCAGCCGATCCTGCGAAGGGTCCGGCTAACGCCCCGTTTGCACGCCTCGCTCAGCGCCGAGGCGATCCTGATCGATCCGATCGGCGTGGTGGCAACGGTGAGCGTTCTGGAGGTGGTGCTTCTGACGATTGGCGCGAAGACCGCGACCGGGCAGGAGCTTGCGATCCTGGCAACGCGGATGATTGTCGGGGGCCTTGCGGTCGGGTTGGCGGTGGGGCTTGCGGCCCGCGGGACAGCGTGGCTTTTGTCGCTGCGGAGCCCGATCTCGGCTTCGGGCCTGAACCTGCTTGCGGTGGCGTCGTGCATGATGGCCGTCGGGCTGGGCGAGTGGTTCGCACCGGAGGGCGGGCTTGTGGCCGCGACGCTGTGCGCGGTTCTGCTGGCGAACCTGCGCACGGTGACGGTGAAGGATGTGCACGAGTTTCACGAGCAGGTGTCGGGGCTGCTGGTGGGAACGCTGTTTGTTCTGATTGCGTCGAGGGTGGACCTTGCCGCGCTCAAGGACCTGAACTGGCGCGATGGCTTGTTCGTTGCGGCGGTCGTGCTCATCGTCCGGCCCGTAAGCGTGCTGCTGTCAACCCTCGGCACCGCACTCTCCGCGCGGGAGCGAGTGTTTGCATCATTCATGGCGCCGCGCGGCATCGTCGCCGCCTCGATTGCATCGATCGCCGGGGCACAGCTGCGGGCGGCCGGGCCGGAGCTTGCCGTCGATGCGGCGCGGTTCGAACTGCTGGTGCTCCTGGTCATCATCGTGACGGTCGCGCTCGCGGGGACCTTCGCCGTCCCGGTGGCCAAGCTTCTGAAGGTTGAAGCGGGACATCCCGGCGGCATTTTGTTCATCGGCGCGCACAAGCTGAGCGTCTCGTTCGGACTTGCGCTAAGAGCGGCAGGCGTCGGTGTGCTGCTGGTGGACTCCAACGAAGATCGTGCGGCGGTTGCCGAGGCCGCGGGGCTCCGGGTCGCCCGCGGCGATGCCACCGACACCGCGTGGCTTGATGAGCAGGCCGTTGCCGCCAACCTCGGCTGGTTGGTCTCTTGGACCGGCAACCCGGTCGTCGATCGCGTAGTGGCAAGATGGGGTCAGATCCGATTCGGCTCAGGCAGGGCTGCGGCGTGGACAACCCACGGACTCTCCACCTCGATCACCCCCGGCGACAAGTCTGGCTTGCGAGCATTGCTCGAACTGATTGACCGGATTCAGGTCGGTCGCGAGATGGTTTTGAAGTGGACCGCACCGGCGGGAGATCGTCTCCTGCTGGCCGAAATGAAAGGTGGCAAGGTGATCGCACTCGCCCCAAGTGCGCAGAACACCGAACCGCGTGACTTGATTGCAGTGGTTGATGCGGCGGATGCTGCCTCAACGATCGCAGGGCCTCCGGCGCCCTAGGCGGCGCGAGCCCGGGCCCGCCCTGCGCCGCGGATCACCACGGATGAGGCGACGTTCAGCACCGTGCTCCACGCCTCCTCGATCTCCGGAGTCCACGATTCGCCGGTGGTCTCGCGCATCGCTTCGAGCATTGCATCGCGTGCCATGCCGTAGTGATGGGGGAGGATCCCCGAGTGCAGGTTCCGTACCCCGAACTCCGTCAGGATGTGTTCGATCGCGGTCAACCGCGTCGCGTTCTTCGTCAGGGTTCCCAGTGCGGCCAAGAGGTCCTGGTTTCGCCGGGTGGTGTCAATCGGGAACATGGCGCGGAGCGGCGGGTGGGCCTTGAAGAGCCGGGTGAAGAATGCCGCTGCGAGCTGCTCTCCGTGAGGCGCGATCAGCTTCAGGCTGGAGCGAAGGTCCTCGAGTTGGTGGCTGGTCAGCATAATCGAAGTCTCCGGCCTCGCGAAGCATCGGTACCGGATGCCGCCTGCGCGGCGTGGATCATTTCCGGACCCCCCATTGAATCGGCCAGAAGCCGGGTGGTGCTTGATGCCCACCGAGCAGACGGTCAACCGCCGGCGCGGCCGGATCGGTGCTGACTCCATGTGTTACCCCATCCGCACAATCTGCATGGGCCAATCAGAGCGCAGGCTTCCCGCCCGCCGCACGGTGACACGAGTGTGCTGCGAGCGCCGCTGGGCCGGTATTATCGACCCACGCTGAACCCGGGGAGGGGGCAAGCCGGGCCGGGCACGCCGGGCCACGCAGGACCTGCTCATGTCAACCGTTAATCGCTTTGGATTCCGCGATCTGCCCTTCATGGGCGTCATTCACGTCAACAACGAGGCCATGAAGGCCGGATGGCGAATGGGCGACCCGGCTTGGTCGAACCTCGGCCAGGGCCAGCCGGAGGTTGGGGATATCGCGGGTGCACCGGCGCGGCTGGCGAGCCTGAACATTCAGCCAGCCGATCATGCGTACGGTCCGGTCGAGGGCATCCCGGAGTATCGCGAAGCGATCGCCGCGCACTACAACCGGCTGTATCGCAAGGGCAAGGCATCGCAGTACACCGCGGAGAATGTGTGTGTCGCGCCGGGCGGGCGTGCTGCGCTGACACGGCTGGCCGCGGCGATGGACCGGACGCGGCTTGGGTACTTCACGCCGGATTACACGGCCTATGAGGACATGCTGACGACGTTCCCGCGGATCGAGCCGGTGCACATCGAGCTCAAGGCGGAGAACGGTTGCAGGATCCCCTTGCGATACAGCCGGTTGTAGTGCGCGGCGATGGACCGGACGCGGCTTGGGTACTTCACGCCGGATTACACGGCCTATGAGGACATGCTGACGACGTTCCCGCGGATCGAGCCGGTGCACATCGAGCTCAAGGCGGAGAACGGTTGCAGGATCGATCCGGCGGAACTGGACCGCCGTATCCAGAGCGATCGTTTGGGCGCGATGCTGATCAGCAATCCGTGCAACCCGACAGGAGTCGTCGTGTCGGGGGATGAGTTGAAGGCGTGGGTCGAGCTTGGACGCCGCCGCGGCTGCACCCTGCTGATGGATGAGTTCTATTCACACTTTGTCTATGCGAACGGCGCGTGGCCCTCGGGCAAGGGAGTCTCGGCTGCCGAGTTTGTTGAGGATGTCAACGCTGACCCCGTGGTCCTGATCGACGGGCTGACCAAGTGCTTCCGATATCCGGGCTGGCGGTCGGGATGGGTGGTGGGGCCCAAAGCGGTGATTCAGGCGATGACCGCGGCGGGCAGCTTCCTGGATGGCGGCGCAAGCCGGCCCATTCAACGACTGGGGATCGAGGCGCTCGCCCCCGGGCGGGCTGACCAGGAGACGAATGCCGTGCGCACAGTCTTTGCCGAGAAGCAGAAGCTGACGCTGGGCAAGCTCCGCGAAGCGGGAGTGCGCTTTCCGGTGGTGGACAAGACACCCCTGGGCACTCCCACCGGGACCTTCTACGTCTGGGGCGATGTCTCACAGCTGCCGTCCACGATCAATGAAGGGGAGAGCTTCATGCGGGCAGGCTTTGGCGCGCAGGTGCTGACCGTGCCGGGGGTGTTCTTTGATGTGAACCCTGCCAAGGCTCGTACCGGTGCGTCGCCGCTCAAGCATTTCGTGCGATTCAGCTTCGGCCCGCCGCGGCAGAACCTCGTTGGCGCGCAGGTGCTGACCGTGCCGGGGGTGTTCTTTGATGTGAACCCTGCCAAGGCTCGTACCGGTGCGTCGCCGCTCAAGCAATTCGTGCGATTCAGCTTCGGCCCGCCGCGGCAGAACCTCGAGGCCGGGCTCGATCGCCTGGTAGCGATGATCTCGTTGCACCGGAAATAGAACACGCTTAGCAATCGGGCGCGAGACTCAGCATCCGGCAAACCAGATGGACAGGAAGAAGAAGATGTCCGGCACACCAATCCCCGGTGTGCCATCGATATCGGCCGCCGGATCCTGAGCAAACCAGGCGCTCAGGAAGGCAAAGATATCGGGGACATCGGCCGATCCGCTGCCGTCAAAGTCGGCCGCGCAGGGCGGCGTGCCGTTGATCACAAAGTCAGTCGATGACTCGTCAGAGCCGGTGTTGCCCTGTGCATCGCGGGCAACAATCCGCAGTCGGGCCTGCTGGGTGATGATGTTCGGGACAACCCATGCGTGCGAACCATCGGGTGGGGTCGCCGAGACGATGGTGGTCTCGAACGTCGCGCCTCCGTCTGTGGAGAGCAGGATGTCGACATTGCTCACGCCGGCATCATCGTCGTTGAGCCAGCGGATCGAGACATTGTCGCCCGGGTTCAGCGATTCTCCACCACGCAGGTTGCGGAGATAGGCCGTCGGCGCGAGGCCGCCGTTGTCGCCGGCGTCGCCGAGGTGCTGGGGGACGTGCATCACGATGCAGTGCATGACTCCTGCGGAGGTCACGATGGCCTGGCAGTTGAGTTGAAAAATCTGCTTGCCCGGCATGTGTGCCTGCCAGGTTGCGAGCGCCTGCGCGTTGTGCCCTGCCGCGACGATTGTGGAGTTGGTGTAGGAGGGGATGATCACGATGTCGTTGCACATCACGACGTTCGTGTAGGTGTAGTGGGTCCCGCTCAGCGCGCGTCCCGGCACCCGGTCGATCGTCCACCCATCGCTGATCATCGCCGCGGCGGTGGTGTCGCAGATGATGTCCTGCGTCGAGCCGACATTGTTGGGCCAGTCGGCGATAATCGCGGATTGATCGCCGGTGATCTGCATCCACATGTCGATGTGCTGGGTGAGATCGACAGAGGTGGGGAAGGGATTGGTGAGCGTGGTGTCGACGCCCTGAAACTGGTTCCAGTAGCCGATGATCTGGGTCTCGGTGAGCGTTGGATTCTCGTTGCCGATGAGCCGCGTGGCCCAGGCGTCGCCGATGCCATTGAGATGGTAGTTGCCCCCGCCATGGATGAGCGGAAGAAGGTACCGAGCGTGGTTCTTTCGGGCCTCGTTGCCGATGAGCCGCGTGGCCCAGGCGTCGCCGATGCCATTGAGATGGTAGTTGCCCCCGCCATGGATGAGCGGAAGAAGGTACCGAGCGTGGTTCTTTCGGGCCGCGAACGCCGTCGGGAAGAGGTTGTCCTGCGGGCGCGGCCGGTTGTAGGTGTGATCGATGATGCCGCGGACATTTCCCTCGTAGATGTAGCGGGGGCCGTAGTCGCGGAGCCACACGGTGTTGGTAATTGTGAGCATGAACTCGACACGCGACATGTTCGCGCCGGCACTGGTGAGCAGCGTGATCGCGTTGTTCTGGGCCGCGACACTGTCGCAAGCCACATAGAGCTTTGCGTTGCCCTGATTGGTGATGAGAGCACCCATTTGCGCCAGGAGCGTGGTGAAGCTCTTCCACGCGAGGATGATGCCGTCGGAGGGTTCGTACTCACCCGGGCAGCGGATCGCGCCGGTCGGAGCTGTGTACGGACCTCGAAGTCCCAGACCATCTCCGCCGCCATCCTGACCAGCCACGAGTGGGTGGGACTGCAGATAGGTGCGCTCGTTGTCGGTCAGATATCGGGGGATGGGTGGGGCGTCGGGCCCCGTTGGGAACACCAGTCTGCCGTCGATGAGCGCGGGTTGTCCGAGCGTGGGGGAGGCTTCAGCATCTCGAGCCGGGGCGGCGGATTGAGCCGCGGCGCCTTCACACCACAGGAGGAGCGCGGCGGAGGTGCAAAGGACGAACATCGGGCGGATCTGCATGGTCAACTCCGCGGGCGAGTGGGGTGTTGAAACAATCGACGGTGTGGTCACGAACCGAAGCCTACCTCAGGACCGGGTCCCTTCCAACCGTTCGCTCGATCTGGTGCGCGGTTTCGCGGTTTGTCGGAAGCGATCAATATTCACGAAGCGGGTGCCGCCTGAGTGGAGGAATCCGGACCTTTCCCGTACGTGAGCGCAGTTAAATACTGGCCCCGGCAGAGCGATGGGTTATGGTATTGGGGCGATCAGGACTGGTGGGGTGGTCCGAGAACGAGATGGTAAGGAGCGTTTACGTGGTCAACACCAGGAACAGCGGCCGCAGTGTCTTTGCGGGTCTGGCGATCAGCCTGTCATCTTCGCTTGCGCTGGCTGGCGGCTCTTCGGAGCAGACCGTGCTGATCATCGATCCCACCGATCCCAGCTCGCTGGAGGTTGGCCACTACTACGCGCTTCGTCGCAACATCCCCGCTTCAAACATCCTGTACATGAAGCCCGGAGCGTCGAACTTCACGACCTTCGGGACAACGCTTGCGGCGTTTCAAGGGGAACTCGCCGTCCGAGGGGTGGAGACGTCCGTTGACTTCATCATCATCGCGCCCAACCCGCAGTATCGTGTCGCGGCTCCGGGGTTGCTGTCGGATGTGTGCTTCCCGGTGAGTAACTTCAGCATCGCGAGTTGCTACACGATGGCGTTTATCCGGAACGAAGTTCTGTCCGGCACGCTCAGCGTCATGCATCCCAACCAATACGCCAGCGGCGCATTCTCATCGTGGGCGTTTGACAGCCAGACGACGTATGCCGCTGGCAATCCCTCCACAGGGAGCACGGCACGGCGGTACTTTGCCGCCGGTCTGCTTGGCCATACGGGCGAGTTTGGCAACACGGTCCAGGAACTCAAGGACATGATCGATCGGTCGGTCGCCGTGGATGGCACACGACCGACCGGAACGTTCTACTTCATGAACACGACGGATGCGGCCAGGAACGTGCGCAGCGCGCAGTTTGCCGCCGTCGTCACGACGATCAACAACAGCCTCGGCGGCACGGCGGTCACGCTCAATGGCGTGCTGCCCCCATCAGCCAGCGACGTCATGGGCGTGATGACCGGCGTTTCCAACTTCGATTGGAGCACTTCGGGCTCCACGATCATGGCCGGGGCGTTCTGCGACCACTTGACCAGCTTCGCCGCGACGTTCAACGGCAACGGTCAGACAACGGTGGATGCCTGGATCCGCGCGGGGGCCAGCGGTTCGGCCGGGGCGATCGAGGAACCCTGCAACTATCAGGGCAAGTTTCCCCAAGCTCGCCTCCATGCCTTCTATCGCCAGGGAATGTGTCTGGCCGAGGCGTATCTCCGCAGCGTGCAGTATGTGCCGTTCCAAGGCTTGCTGTACGGCGACCCACTCACGCGTCCATATGCGTGGCCCCCAAACCTGAATGTGGCCGGCGTGCCGGGCGGTCACCTGAATGTGGCCGGCGTGCCGGGCGGTGCGGCTTCGGGCACGGTTGTAATCACTCCTACTGGAACAGCGACGTTGAGCGGCCGACAGATTGACCGCTTTGAGCTGTTCATCAATGGCGCCAGTCGCGGCACCGTGCTGCCGGGCGGTTCATTCAACGTCAACACCTTTGCGCTTCCCGACGGTTGGCACGAGGTGCGACTGCTGACGTGGGATAACTCGCTCGCCAAGCACACACGCTCATGGACGGGGCCACTTGTCGTTTCGAACGATGCGATCGTCGCTGGGTTGAATCCGCCCGCCAACACCATCCCGACGTTGAACGACTCTTTGACATTCGGCCTCTCGGCCGCTGGCGCCGGTGTCCGCGAACTCCGATTGCTTGCCAACGGCCGCGTCGTGGCGACCCGAACCGCGGCTGGACCGGTGACGGTCTTTGGACGCAATCTCGGCCCCGGGCATGTCAAGGTCCAGTGTGAAGTGATGTTCGAAGGGAACTACACAGCGCGCAGTGCACCGGTCGAGATGAACATCATGGGAGAAGGGACTCCCGGCCCGACGGTTCCCGTCGCGCACAGCCACCGGAAGCGGATGCTCCGCACTCGCGGGGCGGCGGTCGAGCTTCCGGCGACGTTTGCTGATGCCTTGGGCACCGCCAGCTACGAACTGGTGACGCCGCCTGCGAATGCAACGCTCACGCTGGCGGGCGCGACCGCCATGGTGATCCCCGGAGCCGCCGTCACCAGCAACGACAGCTTTCAGTTCCGGGTTACGACACCTTCGGGCACCTCGAACACGGCGACGGTGACGCTCTGGTACGCGTGCGAAGGCGACTTTGACGGCGACGGCGCGACGACTGTGCCGGACATCTTTGCATTCCTCAGCGCGTGGTTCAGCGGCAGCCCTGTGGCAGACGTTGACGACAGCGGCGGCGCACCCGCTGTGCCGGACATCTTTGCGTTCCTGAGTTCGTGGTTCGCGGGTTGCCAATAAGACGGATCGCTGTTCGTTGTCGTGCGTCGGATACGTCTCGCCGGGGACCGGCGAGGTACCCAAGAGCCAAGTAGCAACGCGCTCAGACGAGCACGATCTCATCCTGCTTGCAACTGGTGACGATGGGGCCACGATCGGGGTCGACATACACGTCGATCTCATTCCGGCAGCCGAACTGACCATCCAGGTAGGCTCCCGGCTCGATTGTGAAACCCGTGCCGGCAAGCATCCGGCGTGTGTCCCGGGTCTCGAGATTATCGAGATTCATGCCCAGTCCGTGAACCCGCGCGCCCGGCGAGAGGCTGTGGCCCGTGCGGTGCTTGATGTGCGTGCTGTGCCCAAGGCGCTCCAGGGTCTGCCTCGCCGCGTCGTCAAGCTGCCAGCCTTCCACTCCCCCGGATTTCCATCCTTCCACCGCGCGGGCGAGTGAAGCGTCGCGTGCGGCCTTCACCGCCTCAAAGACCCGTCGATGCGCATCCGGCACCGTGTCCCCTGCGAATGCCGTCCAAGTGATGTCGGAGTAGATGTTCTCATCGCCCGGGACTCGGGCCCAGAGATCCATCAGGATCCAGTCGCCGCGGCGGATCTCCGCCGGTCGGCTGGCGTCGGGCTCGTAATGAGGGTCTGCGGAGTGTGCGTTCACCGCGATGATGGGTCCATCCGGCCATTCCAACTGGCTTGCTTTGAACCGATCTCGGATGAACTGTGCCGCCTCATGCTCGAACACCTTCTGGCCGGATTTCAGCCGATCGCGGATGAATCCGAACGCCGCGTCCTTGATGCCCGCAACGGTGCACGAAACTTCGGCGTGCCGGGCGACCGCGGCAGGGGACCACCGGGCGATGCTTGCCTGGATCAGGTCTCCCGAGGAAACGACTTCGACCCCGGCCGCACGCACCAGTTCCACAGTGCCGGCGTCGACTGTGCCAACCACGGGGAGGGCGTTCCCGGGGGAATACTCCATCGCGACCCGGCGGGTTGTCGAGAGGGTCGTGCTTAACCAATGGTGAAGATGCTGCCAGGAGACAAAGATGTCGCGGGCGATTCCCATCGCTTCGACATCCTCAAACTGCTGGGCATCCAGCGACTGGACCAGCAGACGAGGTGTACCCGAGGCAGGAATCAGGAGTGCCGTTCGGCGGGTGGTCACCCGCTTACCCCCCAGGAGCAGCCCCAGAACCGCGTTACTTCCGCGGAAGTCGAACACCAGCCAAGCGTCGATGCGCAGCTCTTTCATCAGGGTCTGAGCAGGGGTGAAGTCCATGGGGTCTCCGGGAGAGCGGGCGGATGCGGCGGTTGCCCGGGGCGGCAAAGCCGCCTGATGCCGGGGGGAGGGGGGTGCTGGACACTTTGAGTCGGCGAAGAGAATAGTCAGATCTGCTCGGAGATTGAATCGGGCATGCCCCTAGATCGAATATGATCGGAACCTTAGAAGGTCGGGGCATGCCGGAGCGACCGCTTCATGATCGCCAATGGTCAGTTTGTCGCGGAGCTTGTATTGGCCAGTGCGCAAGGGCTGGCGTCTATTACTGCTCAGAAGCTTCTGGAGCGTCGGCCGCAGGTGGCCGCTCGGTTCGGACCGGATGCTCGCACGCAGTGGCGCGACAGTGTCATCTCACGGCTGGAGTATCTCGCGGCGGCCCTCAGCACCGGAAGCCCAGCGATTCTCGCCAACCAGTTCGACTGGTCACGGATTGCACACGAGGCCCGTGGCGGGACCGAGGCCGCGGCAGACTTTGACGAAGCCATCCGATTGCTTCGCGAGGTTCTGCTCCAGGAGCTTCCCGGTCCCAACGGGCAGTTGGCGGCGAGCTATCTCGATCGCGCCATGACGCCGCCCAAGGGGTCGCGCGGACATTCGGGGTTGACGCAAGGGGTCGCGCGGACATTCGGGGTTGACGACTCCGCACCGAAAGCTGGCCGCAGAGTTTCTGCTCGCGATACTCGATGGCGACCGTCGCAAGGCTTGCAGCTTGATTCTGGCTGCTGCTGAGCCCGCGGCAGACCTGCCCGGCCTCTCCGTTCAAGAGATCTATCTCGATGTGCTCATCCCGGCTCAGCGTGAACTCGGCCGGATGTGGCACCTCAACGAGATTGGAATCGCCGAGGAGCACTTTGCGACCGCCACCACTCAACTGGTCATGTCCCAGCTCTATCAGCTACTTCCGTTTCAGCCCCCCAATGGGAAGGTGGTCGTAGCGGCATCAGTCGAAGGCAACGCGCACGACCTTGGTGTCCGGATGCTGGGCGATCTGCTCGAGTCTGCTGGATGGAAAACGGTGTATCTTGGCTCGAGTGTGCCCGGCGCCGATCTGGCCAGCGGGGTCGACTGCTTCCACGCTGATCTCCTTGCGCTCTCTGCGGGCCTGGGCACTCACCTTCCCACACTTGCCGAGGCGATCAGTCAGGTTCGCAAGATCAATAAGACGGTGAAGATTCTGGTCGGTGGGCACGCGTTCTCGCTGGGATGCGCCGACGAGGATGGCGTGCCGCTGTGGAAGCGTCTGGGTGCAGACGGTTTCGCGGCGAATGTCGACAGCGGGGTGCGGGAGAGCGCTCGGTTGGTTGAACTCGCGTGGCTATGCAGAGATCAATAAGCCCGCCGACGACGCATGAGTGCGAGGCCGCCCATGCCGAGGGCCGCGAGTCCGGCAGGTGTCGGGACCAGCGTTGCCGAGGATGTGAAGGATGCGGTCGCCTGGTAGCCGTTCTGCGTTGCCACGGGGTTCGCAAAGCTGAAGGCGAACGCCTCATCCGTGAACACATCCCCGCCGAGAATCGGTCCGGAGAAGGTCACGTTGTTGCCCTGGAACTCGCTGCCGCCGAAGCCGAAGGAACTGGTCAGCAGCCCTCCGGAGAACGTGATCGTCATGAGCAGGGCGTTGCTGCTGTCGAAGAAACTGAGCTGTCCGGGTCCCAGCGTTGCAAAGGGCAACGGGCTGAGCAGCGAGACCGCGCTGATGGTGAACCGAGCGTCGGGGAAGTTGGGAGCCGGGAGGCCCGGCGTCTCGAGCAGCAGGCCCGGCGCGTTCCAGCCGCCAGTCAGCAATGCGGTGTTGGAGTTCACTTCAAACAGTGGTGTTGCCGAGCCCGAAGAGGGATCGGCGAACGTGACAATCGTTGCAGCATCGACCGAACCGGCGGCTCCGGCGGTGGCGATGGCAGCAAAGATACCGAGCGAGAGAGGGCGCATCATGTCTTTGGCTCCGCGGGAATGCCTCCCGTGATGCCAACGATGCGCCATCCATAAGATTCTGCAATCAAAGGAGTTGTGTTCGCGTCGCGATTTCCGTTACCGGACGCCGATCACGCGTCAGTCGTTTCCCAAGTTGCCATTCCGCGGTCCGAAAACACGCCCGGAGCGGGGCGTGCCGCGGTTATGGGAACGGCCGCGGCGGGCCATTGGGTTGGTAGTCGAGATCGTCCCAACGCGCGAGCGAGGTGATTTCGGATGCCACCACCAGCACTGCGTGTCCATCGAGAAAGACGCCGTTTGCGCCGCGGCCGTGACGCTTGGGGGCGATGCGCTGCGAACCTTGGGGTGTTTGAACGCCGCCAACCACGTTCGACGCTTGGTGCATGTCGTATGCGACGGCCACCCGCCAGTTGGTCGACCCTGATGCATACCACTCGTTGGCGTGTACCTGTGTCGGATCGTCGGAGAAGCACGAGAGGTACAGCGTGTCGTGCGGCCGGAGATACTTGCTCATCTTCGTGGGCCGTTTGGCGTAGCCGTTGACAACACCAGGACCGCTGAAGGAAATGCCGTTGTTCACATAGTGGATGTTGTGGCGATCCTTGGGCCGGGCGGGGTCTGTGTAGTACTTGGCGTGGAGGTAGAGATCGCCAATGCCTCCGTTGAGGTCGATCAGCGGATCGACGGTCGGCACGTGGTCATCCAGGAACGGGCGGAGCACAAACGCCCACGGGGGGTAATACCGGTTGAGCGGTGTTTGCGGTACTCGGGGCTCGGAGGTTCCGCTCTCCCGAGGCGTGAATTCCTTGTACATGTCGGCATACATGGTCAGCGCGAGGCCGATCTGCCGCTGGTTCGACAGACACACGGCGGTGCGGGCCGCGTTCCTCGCGCCGCGCATGGCCGGCAGAAGCAGGCCCACCAGGAGGGCAATGACCGCGATCACCACAAGCAGTTCGATCAGCGTGAAGCCATTGGCATAGCCCCCTCGAGGTAGAGGCCTGCCAGAGGATTCCGGGCTGAAAGGGTCGTTCCGCATAACCCTGAGAATACCCCAATGTCACGGGGATCGGCAACCAATCGGGCCGAAGACTCGAAACCTCGTGGCAAGGCTCTAGAATCGTCACGGATAGGAGAGCCTCTTTCGTGCAGCAGCAAGCCGTCAGTAAGTGCAAAGGCTCGGACCTCACCACACGCGGAATCCGCGTGCAGGTCGCGCCGTCCTATGTCAGCGAGCAATCGGACCCGTCGCAGAACCGATTTGTCTTTGCGTATCGAGTGCGAGTGACCAACGAGGCTCCGAGCAGTGTCCGGCTCACGGGCCGCGAATGGCGGATCGTGGATTCCGACGGCGAGTTGAACATCGTGAAGGGCGAGGGGGTCGTCGGACAACAGCCCACGATTCAGCCAGGGCAGACCTTTGAGTACTCGAGCTTTTGCCCGCTGACTACCCCCTGGGGCACGATGGAAGGCTCCTACGCGATGGAATCTGAGGACGGCCAGCGATTCACGGTTCTGATCGCCCGGTTCTTCCTCGTCGCCCCGCATTCGGACTGATTCGCAAAAACCGAATCGCCCGCGTTCTCGAAGCCAATCCCGCCACGGCATTTTCGCCAAGGCTGGGAGTTGCTTCCTTGCGCATCTTTGAGCTCAAGACCGAGGTGCGGGTGACGGGTCGGCTGGAGACGGTGTTCCCGTTCTTTGCCGATGCGGCAAACCTGGAACTTCTCACTCCGCCGTGGCTGAGGTTTCAGATCCTCACCCCCGGACCGATTGAGATGCGGGTGGGGGCGCTCATCGACTACCGCATCTGGTTGCGGGTCGTGCCGCTGCGATGGAGAACCAGGATCTCGGCATGGCAGCCCCCGTTCCGGTTCGTTGATGAACAGCTTTGCGGCCCGTATCGGCAGTGGATCCACGAGCACACGTTCACCCAGGACGGTGATGAAGTCATCATTCATGACCACGTGCGATATGCCGTCCCCGGGGGTCCCGCGTTCCAAAGTACTGCTCACAGAATGCTTGTCAGGCCGGAACTCGACCGGATCTTCAGCTATCGGGTCGGTGCGATGAAAAGGCTGCTGCAGTCGGGTGCGGGCGCAGAAGCCGTGGTTATGAGCCCCCCTTGAATGCGGCGAAGCTGCCGGAGTTGATCCAACCTCAGGCAGGAACAAACCCGGGGCTGTGCGTCCGCCCGGGCAGACGAACAGACCTGCATCCCTACCCTCTCCGCAATGGATCGAGCCTGGGAATCCCAAGACCAATCGTCCGCCGGTCGGTCGGACGACCCTGACCGTCTGACGGTGCTGCTCAACGCGGCCGGGGCGGGTGACTCGGATGCCCTTCAGGTCGCGATGAACACCATTCAGGGCGAGCTCCGGGCCATCGCGCAGGCGAAGATGAACCACGAGCGGCCCGGCCACACGTTGCAGGCCACCGCGCTGGTGAACGAAGCGTACCTCCGACTGCTCGGCAAGAACGGGATGGAGTGGGAAGGGCGGAAGCACTTCTTCCGTGCCGCGGCGGAGGCGATGCGCAAGATTCTGATCGATCATGCCCGTGCCCGCAACGCCGCGAAGCGAGGCGGAGGCGAGGGGAACGCATCGGGGGCGCGGCGGGCACTCCTCCCAAGCGGAGTGGGGGGGCGAGCTGCGCTTTCGATCAGTTCTGTGGCGGACCTCGCCCGTGAGCCGGATCCTGACGGAATCTTGGCCTTGGATGAGGCGATCGTGCGCCTGGAGAGTGTGGATGCGCAGGCGGCATCGGTTGTCAGGCTGCGGTTCTATGCCGGGCTCAATGAGCAATGCGTGGCAGAAGCGCTGAACGTCTCGGAGCGGACTGTCCGGCGATCGTGGGCCTTCGCCAGGGGCTGGCTGCGGGATGCGATCGAGCGTGAGAGCCAATAGGAGCAGTGGATGGAAACGTCGCTGGACGCTCGCGCCCGGCTGATCTTTGACGAGGTGCTGGACCTTCACCCCGATGAGCGACCCTCTGCAATTGCCAGGGCGTGCGGGTCCGATGGGTTGCTGCTCCAGCGTGTCGAGTGCCTCCTGGCCGCGGCGGAGAAGGACGACGTGTTCCTTCGCGACCCTACTTTGGCTGAGGGTCAGCCGGAAGCGACTGCGCGGGGCATTGCCAGCGAGCAGCCGGGGTCCCGTATTGGTCCGTACCGTATTCTGGAGTTGCTCGGAGAAGGTGGCTTCGGCTCGGTATTCATCGCTGAGCAGCTTGAGCCGGTACGCCGCCGTGTGGCGCTCAAGATCGTCAAGCTGGGGATGGATACGCGGGCTGTGGTAGCCCGATTCGAGCAGGAGCGTCAGGCCCTGGCGATGATGGATCATCCCAACATCGCCCGCGTCTTTGACGCGGGGATGACCGACACCGGACGGCCGTACTTCGTGATGGAGCTTGTACGTGGCGACCCGATCACGAGCTACTGCGATCAAGTGCAGTTCAGCATCGTCGAGCGAGCCTCGGTCTTTGTTCAGGTGTGCCGGGCCGTTCAGCATGCACACACCAAGGGTGTCATTCACCGTGACATCAAGCCCAGCAACGTGCTCGTGAGCACGGTCGACGGTCGGCCCTCTGTGAAGATCATCGACTTCGGGATTGCGAAGGCGACCGACCAGCGGCTGACGGAGAAGACAATCTTCACCGAGTTCCGCCAGCTCATCGGCACCCCCGAGTACATGAGCCCGGAGCAGGCAGCCGGCAGTCTCGATATCGACACCCGGAGCGATGTGTATTCCCTGGGCGTGCTCTTTTATGAGCTGCTGACTGGTTCGACTCCCTTTGATGCACGCGAGCTTCGCTCCGCGGCGTTCGGCGAGATGCAGCGCATTATCCGCGAGATTGATCCGCCGCCGCCGAGTACGCGAGTCTCGCACGCCAAGGACGCCCTCGCGGGCATCGCCGCGCTCCGGCGGACGCCGCCGGGGCGGCTCGGTCCGATTATTCGAGGCGAACTGGACTGGATCGTGATGCGCACGCTCGATAAAGATCGTGCGCGTCGCTATGACAGCGCGGGAGATCTCGCCGCGGATGTGGAGCGGTTTCTCCGCGGCGAGCCGGTCGAGGCCGCGCCTCCGGGTGCGATCTACAAGCTGCGCAAAGCCCTGCGTCGGAACCGCCTCGCTGTTGGGACTGCCGGAGCTGTCGGGATCGCCCTGATGGTCGGCACCGGTATCGCGCTCTGGCAGGCGCGGATCGCGTCAACGGAGCGCGACGCTGCGCGTGCATCGGCAACCGAGGCCGACGAAGCCCGAAACGAAAGTGAGCTGCGCCGAAGGGAGACCGAACAGGTAGCCGAGTTCGAGGCCGCGAGGCTCAAGGCGATCAAGGTGCCCGACATGGGCGCGAGCATGCTCGTCGACCTCGTCGAGAACGCGCGTGCGGGCATGAAGCGACGCAACCTCGCGCAGGAAGAGATTGACCGTCGCGCCGAGCAGCTTTTTGACCTGCTGGCCGATGTCAATAAGACCGATCTGGCGCTTCGCACGCTCGACCAGAATATCTTCGAAGGCGCCATCAATGCCGTGGATGAGCAGTTCAAGGACCAGCCACTCATCGCGGCGAGACTCCTCAACACCCTGGGCGAAATCATGCTGGATCTCGGGCTGACCGATCGGGCCTCCGAGCCTCTCCTCCGCGCCGCCGAGATCCGTCGGCGCGACCTGGGCGACCTTCACATCGACACGCTGGCGGCGATCGGGAGCGTTGGGGAGCTTCGACTCGCGCAGTCGAGGCACGCCGAGGCCGAGACCCTCCTGCGGGAGCTCGTGGCCGGCCGCAAGCAGTTGCTCGGCCCGGATGACCCAAAGTCACTTAGCGCAGCCAATAATCTGGCTATGTCCATGCTCTTGCAGGGCAGGATGGCCGAGGCCGAGCCAGTTTTGACAGATCTTCAGCCTCGCATCATCCGCGCTCTCGGCCCGGACCATCCTGAATCGATCGCCATCACCATGAACATGGGTGGCGTCATGTTCGAGCTCGGGCGCCCCGCCGATGCCGAGCCCTACTTCAAAGACGCCCTGGCGTCCTATCGTCGCATCTCCGCACGCGGCCCCGAACCCATCACCTGCATGAGCAACCTTGCGCTTTCGATCGAGAAGCAGGGCCGTCTCGCCGATGCCGAGCCGCTCTACCGCGAGGCGATGGAGACCGCGCGTACCCAACTCGGTGAAGAACATCCTTACACCCTGCTCTTCAAGAGCAATCTCGGTTACCTGCTCTGCTCGATGAATCGACTCACAGAAGCAGAGGCGCTGACGTCGGAGGCCCTGAACATTCGCCGCAGGCTTCTCGGCGAAGCGCACAGAGACACACTCCAGTCCACACACAACATGGGCGTGCTCCTGATCGCGAAGAACGACCCGGCAGCGGCCGAAAGACATTTTCGTGACGCCATCGCTGGTCGCCTCGCCGAAAGCGGCGGCGGCCACTGGTCGGTCACGCAGTCCCGTGATGCCTACTCCAAGCTCCTCGCAAAGCAGGGCAGATTCCCCGAGGCCGAGCGCATCCTGCTCGATGCTCAGCGTGAGACAACCGAGTCCAAGCATTCCTCCGGCAAGCAGCGGGATGGGCGTGCCTCGGCCCTTGCTGCGTTCTATGACGAGTGGGAGCGTGCCGAGCCGGGCAGCGGCTACGCCGCGCAGGCCGCCCGCTGGCGCGATGCGACGGGCAGTTCGGCACCCTGATAGCTCCCGATCACACTCTCCACCAGACGCATTTCAGACCTGTTTCTATCTTCCAACAGGATTCTTGGCCGCGCAGTGACTGCGCTTGCGCCTGCGTGGTTGGCGAGTCCACAGGCCGGGCGAAAGGTTGTCTTTCCGCAGCCGGGCCGACTGGTGTCGTCGCTTGTTCGGAGGACACAATGAGTATGTCGAAAAGCTTTGTTACCGTTGGCATGGCGATCATGACGGCGCTTCTTTGTCAAGCCGCGGGCGCGCAAACCACCATCGCCCCAGCCACCCAGACTCGCGCCATCTCTGTGAGCGGGGCAAGGGTGTACTTCAGCGATGGCACCGCCGAGTTCTGTACATCACAGCGTTCCCGCAGCGTATCGGTGGTCGGCGGCCCGATCACCGATCAGGTTGTGTTGCAGTTTTGCCCGCTCAACAGCGCGATCAAGGCGGATGGCGCGTACGTCTTCGCCGGCTCGCTTGGCACCATCGTCCGATTCTGGTCCGGCGGACCCAGCGATGGTGTTACCACGATCGCGACGCCGTCGATCGCCCCCGACAACGCTTTCTTCAAGATCGACACCCAGGGTGACTGGGTGTATTGGCTGACTTCGGGTGCCATCGGCCGCGTTGGCCGCGACGGAAGCAACCCGACTCAGATCTCGCGTGCGCTCACATTCCGCAATGGCATGGCCGCGGCGAGTAACGGGTTTGTCTATTGGACCGAGGGCAACGAGCCGCGGCGAGTAACGGGTTTGTCTATTGGACCGAGGGCAACGATGGCGCCGGCGTCATCAAGCGTGCCGACCTTGCCTCTCCTTCGCCCGTGATCGTCACAGGTGGCACGCTCAACTCTCCAACGCATCTGGCGACCGACAGCAACTTCGTGTACTGGTCGGAGACAAATGGAGCGATCAAGCGAGCCCCGCTTACGCCCGGCGGCAGTCCGACCACCCTCCGTGCCGCGGTTGCTCCGTACATTGTGAACAGCCTCGTTGTCGATTCAACGCACGTTTACTGGCTTGAGTCTCTGAGTACGGGGAACAGCAGCCGGATTTTCCGGGTGCCGATCGGGGGCGGCACAGCGACGCAGGTGGGTCCTGGGAACCTGAACTTCGCGTTCGTGCTTCAGCAGGACACCGCCAACCTCTACTGGGGCGAGGGGCTGCTGGGTGACATCCGCCGCATGCCCAAAGACGCCGCGGCGGTCGGGCCCGACTTCACCTGGCTTGGGCTCGAAGCAACGCAGGGTATCCAGAACATCGCCAATGGTGTACCGCTTGCGAAGGGCAAGCCCACGCTCGTGCGCGGTTATGCGCGTACGACGCTTGCGAACTACCCCTATGTCACAGCGCGGCTCCAAGGAGTTCGCACGTCGAACGGTCAGCCGCTCCCCGGCTCGCCGCTGCGTGCGAGTGTCGAGCGAATGTCCGTGCCTCTGGACTCCAGCATCAACGACGCTCGCCGCAAGAACCTCGCCAGCACGTTCAACTGGGAGATCCCTGATAGCTGGTTGAACGGCGGGGTAACACTCACCGCGCAGATCAATAGCGATGGCGTCATCACGGAGACCAACTCATCCAACAACTCCATCACCTCCGTGATGCAGGTTCAGAGTGTACCGCCAGTGTGTCTGAAGCTCCGCCGGACTCGCAACACCGGCGCGCCAACCTACAGCGCTTCGGGCGCCGACTTCCAGAAGGTCATCAACCGCTACCGCACGCTCACGCCTGCACGCGATGTCTGGCTGTTCCCTCAGAGCGGCACATTCGAGGAGATCGAGTGCTGCACGTGGTACCCGCCGTTTGTCTACTGGGGCGCGTGGGAGGTCGGGGATGACTCCAACCAGATGATTGCGCAACTCATCACCGAGGAGACATTCTCGGGTAACCCCGATCAGTGCAGCGACGCCGGCGCGGAGACCCACCGAGTCGCGATGGTGCATCCCGATGCGCCGACAGGAGACCAGGGCGGATTCGCCAACTACGTGTGGAACGTCTCCTGGGTGAAGTTTTCCCAGAACGGCTCAAACGGACACGGCTCGCCCAACGGCGGCGGCACGCTTGCTCAGGAGATCGCCCACAACCACAACAGTTGGCCCTTCCAGCACCGCTGGGACCACGTCAACTGCGGTAACCCCGACGGTATCAACAACGACTACCCATACGCCACGAACACCATCGGGCCTGCCGGCGCGCTGAACTACTACGGCTTCGACTTCATCACGCGTCAGGTCATCCGCCCAAGCGATGCCCGCGACTACATGTCGTACTGCGGTCCGATCTGGGTCTCGGATTACAACTGGCGCGGCATGATGACCACGCTGGGCGCAACTCCGCTCCCCGCGGGACCGCCGCCATCGGGCAACTACATGTTCGTGATCGGCACGTTCGACCAGCACTCCGGCGATGCGACGGTGCTCCAGGCCTACCGAATCCCGGATGGGACCATTCCGTCTGCGCGTCTGGCCACACTCCTCACGCAGCAGGAGAACGCCACACCCATCGACCCTGCCTATCGGCTTGAACTCCGGAGCAGCGCCGGGGCGGTGCTCAGTGCGGAGGATTTCGACATCGCCGAGGTCTCGCATGAACATGGCAACGACCGTCCGATCTTCACCGTGTTCCTTCCTGATCACGCTTTAACATCATCGGTCGTGATCAAGGACCGAGACACCAGCGCACAGCTGGGCTTCCGAGCCGCATCCGCCGCCGCGCCGGTCGTTTCCACGATCACCTCGCCCACCGCGGGCCAGTTGATCACCAATGCGCTGACCATCTCCTGGAACGCGAGCGATGCCGATGGCGACACGCTCACCTACATCGTGCAGTACAGCCGTGACAACGGCGAGAACTGGGAAGTGCTCGCCGCGAACACGCCCAACAACTCGCTGACTGTCGATGCGGTCGAGCTCCTTCCCGGCAGCCAGAACGCCACCGCGCCGGGCTCCTCGCGCATCCGCATCATCGCCTCCGACGGCTTCCGCACCGGCATGTTGACCTCCAACCCCTTCCGCGTGCAGAATCGCGCTCCGACCGCCACCATCACCCTTCCGCAGAACGGCACGCGCTTTGGCGCGGGTGAATCGATCCGGTTCCGCGGCGTCGGCTTCGATCCTGAGGACGGACACCTCGATGGTTCCGGTCAGCCATTCTCTTGGTCGATCAACGGGGTCTCCATCGGCAGCGGCGCGGACCTCATCGTCCCCGCGGGCTTCGCTCCCGGAACGTACACCGCCGTGCTCTCGATCGCGGACTCGCTAAGTCTCTCCGGCTTCACATCCGTGAGCTTCACCGTTGTCGATGGCCTCAGCGTCCAGCAGGATCAGGACGGCGACGGCATCCCGGATTCGCTCGACAACTGCAGCATGGTCGCCAACCCCAGTCAGACCGATACCGATGGCGACGGCTACGGCGATGCGTGTGACAACTGTCCGACCGTCTTCAATCTCGACCAGGGGGACCTGGATCAAGATGGTGTCGGCAACGACTGTGATCTCCAGCGTCTCTACGTCAACGCGGCGGCCGCCGGCGCGAACAATGGCACCTCCTGGGCAAACGCGTTCACCGCGCTCGAATCAGCGCTCGCGGCGACCGATACGCTTCCCACCGTCCGTGAGATCTGGGTTGCGCAGGGCCGCTATGTCCCAACCGCCCGCATCGCCCCGGCCGATGCACGCACCGCAACGTTCCGACTGCGGCCGAACGTCTCGATCTACGGCGGCTTCGCTGGCACAGAGCTTTACGCCGAGGACGCCGACCCGCGCACGCGCCCAACCATCCTCAGCGGCGATGTGCTTGGCAACGATGCGGCCGGCTTTGCCGGCTTTGCCAACACCTCCGACAACGTCTACTCCGTCTTCCTGTGCGCCGCCAGCACCGTTGTCGACGGCCTGACCTTCATGCAGGGTAACGCTGCGGGCACGAATCCCAGCCTCGGCGGCGGCGTGCACATCACTGCCTCCGCGCCGATCTTCCGTCGCTGCGACTTCATCTCCAACCAGGGCGGACCAAACTCCGGCGGCGGCGTCTACGCCCCGTTCGTCGGCTCACCCATCTTCGAGTATTGCCGATTCCTGGGGAACACCGTCGTTGGTTCCGGTGCCGGCGCCCGCATCAATGGCAACTTCCCGCAGTTCACCAACTGCGTGTTCACCGGCAACTCCGCCACCGGCCTTGGTTCCCGCGGCGGCGCGGTCGCCACCTTCAGCGCCAATCCGTCGTTTGTGAACTGCACCGTGGTCTCCAACTCCGCCGCGGGCCTCACTGGTGGTCTGCACATCGAGGGCGGCGGCGCGTTTGCGGGCA
>Ga0163155_10001115_pt1 | contig 32997 bp, 49 predicted proteins | sample OliLakLV19SP4G1_FD_148611 | JGI IMG/M metagenome (GOLD analysis project Ga0163155, IMG submission 148611) | Freshwater microbial mat bacterial communities from Lake Vanda, McMurdo Dry Valleys, Antarctica - Oligotrophic Lake LV.19.SP4.G1 | ecosystem: Environmental > Aquatic > Freshwater > Lake >... | reverse complement strand
ACGGCTACGGCTACGGCTACGGCAATGGCGAAGGTTTCGGTTTCGGTGGATGAAAAAGAGGAGCAGACTTGTGAATGAGGAAGCTTATTCCTCTATAGGTTATGGAAACGGCTATGGAACCGGCTACGGCGACGGCACCGGCTTCGGTTATGGCTACAGCACCGGCGACGGCTACGGCTACGGCTACGGCACCGGCTACGGCGACGGCTACGGCTACGGCTACGGCTACGGCTACGGCACCGGCACCGGCGACGGCTACGGCGACGGCTACGGCAACGGCAATGGCGAAGGTTTCGGTTTCGGTGGATGAAAAAAATGAGCAGACTTGTGAATGAGGAAGCTTATTCCTCTATAGGCATCGGCAACGGCTATGGAACCGGCAATGGCACCGGCTTCGGCTTCGGCAATGGCATTGGCGATGGTGATGGTAATGGCGATGGTGATGGCGATGGTGATGGTAATGGCGATGGTGATGGCGATGGTGATGGCGATGGCAACGGGTACGGCTACGGTTACAGCGATGGCAATGGCAACGGCGATGGCTACGGCGACGGTTTCGGCATCGGCTACGGTTTCGGCATCGGCGACGGCTTCGGTTTCGGTGGATGAAAAAAATGAGCAACCTTGTGAATGAGGAAGCGTATTCCTTTATAGGTTATGGAAACGGCTATGGAACCGGCACCGGCTACGGCACCGGCTACGGTTATGGCTACAGCAGCGGCGACGGCACCGGCTTCGGCTATGGCTACAGCAACGGCGACGGCTACGGCTACGGCTACGGCACCGGCTACGGCGACGGCTACGGCTACGGCTACGGCACCGGCACCGGCGACGGCACCGGCTGCGGCGACGGCACCGGCTACGGCGACGGCTGCGGCGACGGCAATGGCGAAGGTTTCGGTTTCGGTGGATGAAAAAAATGAGCAGACTTGTGAATGAGGAAGCTTATTCCTCTATAGGTTATGGAAACGGCTATGGAACCGGCTATATGTACAGCATCGGCTATGGCTACAGCAACGGCTACAGCATCGGGTACGGCTACAGCAACGGCAATGGCACCGGCTACGGCTTCGGCAATGGCATTGGTGATGGCTACGGTTATGGTGATGGTGATGGCAATGGCAACGGCTACGGCGCCGGTTACGGTTACAGCGATGGCAACGGCAATGGCAATGGCGAAGGTTTCGGCAATGGCACCGGCACCGGCTACGGCTTCGGTTTCGGCTATTGAGAAACATAAACTTGCCGTAAATCTTTTAAATGAAATAAACGACTTCCTTTATGATTCTTGCAGGAAAATAAAAAAGCTGTACAACAAAAACATGGCAAATTTAAATAAGTACGGAAATCAAAGAACTCATTACGCAGGAAAATCGTTTATGTCAAAAGGTGAGGCATCATGCTTTGCCTTCTTAGAGCTACTGGAAAAATATGGTTCCATAAAAGATTTGAAATGTCAGGTGGCGGTTTATCTAACAGAGGCTCGTCTTTATTTCGTGATGGACTTTTATTACTTCGATGTTGCTCGTGACTGTTTAATATTTGCCGATTATAAAGGATTTGAAACCGACCGATGGAGGGTTCTTAAAAAGCTGTGGCCTTTTTATGGTCCTGCACCTTTAGTAGTTTATAAACAATCCGGCTCAGCTAAATCAAAACGCATTATTATAACCGAACAAATAGATCTCTTTCAAAAGGTTGTCACCCACCCCAAGGAAGTTAAGGTTTAATTAAGCCATTGCGTTATATAATTAATCATTTTATGCTTTAAGAATGACTTGCCCAATGTGTCTCTTTGATTTGAAACATATTGCAACTATTGAGCAACAAGGAAGCTGGTACAAGCGTTTTATCTGCCCACAATGCGGTCAAAATATGCATTTAGAAGTGTTCGACGGGTGGGAGCAAATCGTAACCTTGCCCCTGCGCCGCTCAAATGACGGGGTGGAAATTGGGAATTTAAGCCTTAAAAAAATAACACTCAGCCACATTCTCATGACCGTTTGATCTAATATACATAATCGACAAAAACTCAAAAGGTGAAATGAATAAGGCTTTTTCAAAATGATCTAGTAATTGGAAAACCAAAGCCCCCGGGTGTACGTAAAAATCATTGGTCCGAACAGCCATGAACAAGCCCACACTCTTAAGTTCCATAGAGAAACTTTGCTTGTTAAGTCTGTTGATAGCAAGGCGGCTATTCTCGATTGGGATATCTATTTTTGCGATTAAAGAATTAGCCGCATGTCTACAAAAAGCTTCCTCTATATTCACTAGTATCGACATATCGTTTCACCAAATTAAAAGGGAAGGCTATGCATGAGGAAGCCGAAATCTTCCGTGATTGAAAGCTAACCCTTGCACGCCTTCTAAGCGGCGCTATCCTTAGGATATATGGAAAAACAAGTAAATGAATTAGAAATTAAGATTGCCTGGTTGGAGAAATGCCTTGAGGATCAAGAAAGGCTTATCTTAAAAGCAAAGGACATGTTAGCAGAAAAAGATAAAGAAATAGAACGCCTCATAAATGATCTTAATAATAAAAACCATACACTTAATAGAATAACCACAGCTGTTAATGAAACGAAAGAAGTTTCAGAGGAAATTAAAGAGATCGAAAATATTATTACAAGTCCCTATTTTACCCATGAGTTCATGCATTAATTAAAAGCCTTCAGATTGTATGCGTGAATTTATGGATACTAAAAAAATTGCTAGGAATAAAAAATGGAAAATAAAGGTGCGGGGGCTTTTTTTTATTTAAATTGCGTAATCCTTTCCAGCAATGACAGCCCGCTTTGAATCGTTCTCCACTCGGGACAAAACAATCTTAATAAGTTCCAAATAAGATCCGGCACACTCACCCTTCCAAAACATATAGAGACTAAGACCTGTAATTTTATTTTTGACTAACCACGCACAAATATCGACAGACCTAGAGTGCTTGTGAACATGAAAAACTATGTGAGCAAATCGACTGTCCCCTTGGATAACATCTAACATTAAACCTCTTTCTAAATCTTTAATCATGGCCGTTCCTGGTAAAACACTCTAGCGACAAGCCACACCCCAAATAAGGCCGGCACCGCTAAATGAAAGTTAAAATTAAACACACATGTAAATCCATACACCATGGCAGTGATTACAAGATAAGTTTTTTTCTGATTGTATGCTTTTAAAACTAAACAGATATACATAATTAAAAGACTAGCAGCTCCAAGAATGCCACACTCAAAAAGAGTCTGGAGGAAATCATTATGTATCCATCCCCAAATTTGATCGGTACCCACATCGGCTAATTGCTGAAGTCGCGGAAGATGCATTATAGTTGTACCCAAACCAAAACCGCCTAGATAATTCCCCTTCTGTATCCAATATTCAAGGATCATTTGCCATACATTAAACCGGCCATTGTTATTGGTGAAGTTGGGTAAATAGTCCAGTCCCATCAAGGTAATCACAAGCGCAATAAGTGATAAGTAACAACCCAGCAGGACATTTGAAATTCCACGCTCACTGTTTAAAAGAAAAACCAAACCCCAGCAACCAATGACCGCGAGAATGGGAATAGTAGCATTTGATGCAATAATCGCAACGATCGGTATAATTATACATGCCAGATCCTTAATTATTTCAAGAACACCTAGACTTGAAAACCCGTTTTGATAAAGTTGCGTTTTCCCCATTTCAGGACGAATTACAAGAAGTGGATATGTGTATGCAATGAAACATGCGTTCATTGATTTGTTCCCAATGATGCCCCAATTGGCTAGCTCTGGATGGAAGAACCAGAAATATAATGTGTAAATTGAATTCCAAAAACAGGCCATGGCAAAGATGTTTTCTAATTGCCAAAGATCCCTGCGTTTTAAAAGACTAATCATGAAACAAACAATCATCACACAGGCAAACGCTTCTAAGGAAACATTGTCCATGGCAAGGGCGCTTTCGGCCCCTAGATCCTTATATGCATCAGTGAAGAAAACTCTTAACCCTGAAATGGTTATAAAGAAGAACGCCCACCCTACGGACTTGTGATATTTTTCCCCAAGCCGGGTGGATAAAAAGCCAATACACACGAAGGAAAATACCAACCATGTTCCGCCCCAGTGGTCGTTTCCCGGAACTGAAAAGCAGACGCAATAAATAGCAAGAGCAAGAGCAAGGCGAAAGATAAAAGACTCCTATTCAAGAAGCTCAAAATGCGGGAGGTCAAAAAATGTCTGATCCTTAAGGTCAAAGTCTCCATCCCAATCAGCCCCTGATATTATCTTAATTCCCATGGATAAAGTGAGACCGCGAACAAAGCCAGCAAAATGATAAAAAGCTTCTTTATTATTCCAATCAATCGGGAACGGTGCCACATCAACGGCAAGGGATGGTTGCTTATTATGGTTACTTTCACCCCATTTTTTCTTGGATCTACCTTCGATGAACGCCCTATTTTGGTCTGCCTCATTTCTAAAGCCACACAAAACAGCACAGTTATAATGTTTAATTACTTCCTTAAACAAGAACTGAAGGTCAGGGTGGCAGGTGGATAATATGTTTAAAGAATGTTCCGAAAACTTCATTTTTAAATCCCCTTTAAAATAAAAACACCGCTGGCACCCAACATAATTCCAAATACAAAAGGTAACACAATTTGGAATATTGGATCCTGAACAATGGGTTGACAACTTGCGACCATGTCATTTAGTTTTGATTCGCATATAGGAAGAAACTCCATCGCCTTATTAGCTTGTCGATATTTACTCTCGGGCATCAGAACACCCATGAACGGCGCCGACTGCTCAAGGTTTAAAATGACGTCCTTATTTTCAGCTCTGGTGATGCTTGTTAGAATGATTAACAAGCTCAACAAGAGGCATGTTATCAATTTTATCTGCAATTTCTCTGCGCTCATTTTCCATTTCCAATTCGATTAACCTAGCCTTGATTCGATTCTGTCCCTTTAACCAAAAAATAAACCAAATAACGGCAAAGATGACAGAACCAAACGTAAAGCCCTTCATGATCGAAGTTATTTCGTTCATTTATGCTCTTTGTTCCCTGTCACAACATCCACAGTTTTTTTCATAAACTCCAACACCTTAATAATAAAATCATCCGCTTTATCATCAAGGTCCGTTGCTGTTTTCGTTTTAACCCAACCCAGAACAATATGAAGGCCGGTCATAACTAAATTAAATCCAATCACCACCGCAACAACGTCCATTTTTTCAAGTAACCATCCAAAGTCCATTTTATTTCCCCTTTTGTGGTTGCAGAATAATCCTGCGCCAATTTAATTAAAATAATTCTATACAAGATAATCTCAAATAAGAACCTGTGTCAGTAGTTGCCATTCCTCCATCCGCATTACCATGCATAGTGATAACATCACCAATATTGGCAAAGAACGGTACACCAGTTAAACAATTTGATTGACCAGAAACCGTTGAACCTGAAGTTGATGTCGCCAATAAATCATCTGTCAATACAGTACTTGCAAAATTTGTTGTCCCTGCGGAATCATTTTTGGTGATACCAAAGGTTGCATCACTTGCACCTTCTCCATCTGTACATTGGGCTTGATATAGACCCGGTCTCATTATCGTAAGAGACCCGCCCAATGATGCACTAACCGAGGTTAAAATTAAACCTTTGGCGTCAATAAGAATTTCGGTAGTATATCGGCGAAACTTGGTATTTGTTGATCCCCAGCCATTGCCAGTATGGAGACTTGCTATTCCACCATTCGGAACACCCTGCTGAATACCTCCACCGTTTGTAATATTCGAGCCGGTGTTATTGAAAGCAATCCCTACAGCGCGCCATGGGTTATGTGGGTGATACCAAAGACCGTTCAAGTCCGCCCTATAATAAGGCTCAATATCACTAATAACTTCATCACCCGTATCCTTCAGGTACATGAAATAATGACGGCTGGCTTGCTCGGCGGCATCGTACATATCTGTTGATCCGGCAAGGTCTGTTGTAATATTCCATGTTGGCAAATATTGGCCGTATTGGATTAGATTTCCATTTACGAAAACTTTTACGTTTGAATGAGCGGCGCGAACAATTTCCGTTGTTTGAACTTCCAAGCGAATATTATTTTCCGGTCTGTGGTTCTTATAGAAATCATAAGACCTTGCGGCAACGCAGTTGGTTGAATCCATAATTACCAAACCGATTAATGTTCGATTGATAATCTGAAATGAAGCCCCGTCGTAACGCTTCCAAGTATTATTGGCTAGATCATACCAATAATCACCAGTTGCGGGACCCGATGGCGAATTGATGGACCAAACAGGATTTGTATAACTCACTTCCGCTGTGGTTCCATTTGATTGCAAGAACACCCAACCTAGTTTCATTAATGTAATGACGTCGGTATTTGAAAAAACAATTCTATTTATTGGTGCCAAAGCTGAATCGTAAAAGTAACCTCGGCGGGCTTTGATTAATTGATTATTAGTGGTGTCAACGAACGCCATAAAATATTCATTTGAACCACCGTTATTAACTTTGAAAGCTGCCCACTTTCCATTGAGGGATGTGATTTCAGTTCCGATAGTTCCAATGGTAATACCGCGTCGGTGAAATTCTTCTCCCCACATGCGCGTATCAGATTGATCTGCCGCTGCGACATTATTCACAAGTGCTGTATTATTAGATCCGGGAGCTGCGGTTAAACCCGAAAGGGTCACATCGGCTACACCTGTGACCGTTGTTCCATTCACATCGAAAACCAAATCGGTAGCAGTCATTGCAATAATTGCTGTCAAGGCCCCGCCGTTTGGCGTAATGAAGGCTGGTTGATTTGATGTGGATCTTTTCTTCCCTGATATAATCGAATTCTGCGGGACCGCGATGAGCTCAGGGTCAATAGTCGTTCCGTTAGCTACAATACTATTGGCCCTAACAGTTCCCCAAGGAATCGCAACGGTTCCCAAATTTTGACTTGCAGTGGGAACACCAGAGGAGTTTCGTCCGACAAAGTCACTATTGAGAGCCGTATTGAAATCGTTAAAAAACGTATCTAAAATTGTTTCACCCGTTGCTCGAGGTGAAAGTGTATTTGTTGCCATTTTTCTTTATCTCCTATTTAAAAACAATTTCCAAAATAACCATTCAATTATTATTTTCATTCTAATACCGTCTCATTAATGTAATCTTTTTCTTTTTTATCGATGCACCCCGACACTCGGCTAATGGTGGCAATAATCATCATACAAAAAATAATTACAACCACCACATCGATGTTTCTAATTTCTATTTCAGGATCAATCATTTAAGCAACCTCCGTACATCCAACTTGAGCGGCCCCAATTACCGATGGATTGTAAGTATCGCAAGCAACTCCTCCGGCACAAATCTCGGCTGCCCCTACTATCGCAAAGCCTACAATACAGTTGTTGGGCGTATCGAATACAAAATCATTAGTTTGCCTTAATTTAAGTGTGGTTAAAAAGTCCCTTGCACTATGTAGGACCTCAAGGACCTTGAAGGCTAGACGCGGAAGTATGCTTATAGATCCAAACTTCGAGGGCAGCGGCATCGAGCTATCACCAATAGCAGTGGCCCCAACCACAGGAAGAAATTTTCCGTCTGGAGGTTTAACCCTGAGCGGATAATTTATCGAAACCCGGTCGAGCGGATTAATGTTTAACACATCCCTAGTGGGAACCGTAACCGTCAATTCAATCCTAGGTGTTTTAAATTCCTCTAAGATAATTGCACCCACTACTAGCTTTGCCTCTGGTGTGGTTAGAAATTCCGCAACAACCCCCAGATTACGATAACCATATGTTTCAGCTAAATTATTATCCCCTACAACTTCCCCGCCCACATTGATTGATGTAAATGTTCTATGAAATCCTTCGTTATAATTATTTAGGGTGACAATGTTTTCTCGGGAATGAATATCACTTTTTCCATATAGATTAAAAACTGGTTGGTCGGCTTTTTCATCACGGCTTGTAACAATAATCTCATTAGCATCGTTTACATAGGCCACAGAATTGGCTGCTAGCAATAAAATATCAATGGCCGCTTTGATTGTCATATTATCGAAGGCCTCAGCTGCTTCGATAATTAAATCATAGTCTGGGTTTAAGTTGGCCTGAAGTAGAACCAAAATGGATGTAACACGCGGGGTGTTGAATATTCTAAACAAAGCGGTACTAGCCAAACTTCCATTGGCAATACTTCCGGGCGCAATCTTTGTTGTTCGTAAAACTGAATCCAAAGCGAGAACCTTGAAGGTTATTTTATCATCCTCCGGGTTGGCCCTGGTACCCTCCTCATTAATTAAACCTTTGAAGGTAATTGTTTCCACACCAACGGCGTCCGTAACCCGGCCACCTTCCCTAGATATGGTTATGTTTTCCATAACCACGCGGACCTTGCAACGGTCACGGGTTACCGAAAATATTGATCGGCTGTCCCCAGGTGAATTAAAATAACCATTAAAATTAAACCCATTGACAGTAATATCTGAAAAATAAAACAAGCCCACGCTGTAATCAGAAGAGTCGATTCCACGTTTTACGTTTCCTATCCCGGAAATATCTATCCGATCGCTAACGTCAATTTCATTTCCATAGGTGTTCGAATCTACATCAACCAAGGGGGTGAAATAAACTTTATAACGTCTTTGTTGGGACATTTAGTCCACCGCTTCCTCTAGTTTGGCCGAAAAATTTAATGTGTTTTTATAAATATTATCTGAGTAAATTGGTTTAATGGCGGCCGTCATCTGCACACAAAACACGTCTCTAAGTCTGTAACCGCGCATTTGTTTGGTGAAATAATTAGCCCCACGCTTCCCACCACAAAGCCATACAAGAAAGTTTTCCTCAATATCATGAAGGCCGAAAATCAAATCCACATCACTTGAGAGGCTCGCTGGGTACCTATTGAAATTTAATTCCACTTGGAAAGCCTCCTCGCTTTTTTGTAGAAGGATCTTTCCTGAGAGCATTTCTTTTCGTCGTGAGTTACGATCGATGGTTGTGTTTCGAATAATTGGATAACCTGATAATGTTCCAAACTCTTCTGTGGCAATGATTTGATTGATATATTTTTCTTCGTTAGCTGTTTGGGTTTTCAGTATGGTGATTAAAATTTTATTTGTGGTTACGGGAATCACTTCATAGTAAGCAGTGTCATCAGAGAACACTGTTTCTGAAATACCTCCACCCAAAGCCCCATCAATTCCCACAACGCCAGTGAAATTCACATAGGCGGCACCGGACCAATACATAACAGTAAATTGTTTCCAGTTATGGTCAAGTAAAAGGATCCGGTCAATGATTTGGTTAGAGGTCAAAGTAATTTCAAGTAACTCTGTAATCGTATCATCTGACATTACAGAGCGCCAATAGGTCACAGTATTTTTATCAATAGCCCTTGATGCGGAAGCATCACCAGAGGGACTTGCTGCGATTATTACACCATCGGCGAATAGGGTTTTGGATTTATTGAAAAACTTAATTGCACCAGAGATTGCCATTATTAAAACCCTCGATATGTTCCCAAAGATTTCGATTCATTTTGTCTAAGGGTAATTACTTGCTGTGCCTCGGGACCATCAAACCCGACAATAAGGCTTACGTTTGAGCTCCCACCGGTGTTATCAAAGGATTGATTATCTCCACCTTGAGCGTTAGCAACATTTTGTCTTGAGGCAACCGCATTCACAACATCATTGAAGTTTCGGGTTGGAACAACTAATTCCCCAGGCATTAGCATTGCTGGAATGGAATCGCGCCCCGGTGTTCCGCCCGTCATGATACCGCCAGCAGCAGCTGAGTTTACTTTTTGAACTTGTTCGGTGCCGAACGCCACAGCGGCAGCTGCTCCGGCAATACCTAGCGCGGGACCAACAAATGGAATCGTAGAAAAGCCGTTATAAATGTTCATCGCAGATTCTGCGGTTTTAATTATAATGTTTGCAATGGCTGCAACCTTTCCAATTCCCTTAAGGGTCGAATTTGAGCTTTGGGTGAGTGCTGCTAGTTCACCGAACGCTTGTTTGGATCCCGTAAAGACTGCAGAATGCATTACTGAATTAATCATTGCGTAAGCCGTCCCGAACTTTTCTTCGTCCTTTAGGAATTGGTTACGTCTAGCAATATCTTCTTTCAAAGAAGCCAGCACGGCTTTTTGCTTAGTGCTCTTTTCAGTTTCAATTTGCACTGATAATTGTCCCTGATTTTGTTCTAGGAATGCCGCTTTTTGTTCTTCACTGAGTGCTTGAAACTCTTCGTTCTGTGCGAGTAATTCATCTTGGAAGACTGTTCTTTGTTCATTATCTAAAACTTCCTGCTCAACGCGCATGGCTCTTACTTCATCGTATTTTAACTGGAGGGCCTCGCGTTCCTTAATGTTTTGTTCCTCTGATATTTGCTTTAATAAGTCAGACTCTTGTTGAACAAGCTGAATTAAAACACCCGAATGTTCTTCACGGTCAAGGCGCATGGCTTCATAGTGCAATGTTTTTGATTCGCGCATTTGTGCGTCGCGGTCAGATTGATCTTTATTTCTTTGGTCGGCAGCTTTTTTAAGTGATTCATTTTGTGGAGGACCCAAAGTATCTTCTTGAGCTGATTTAATTCTATCCAACTCTTGCTTGTAGTCATCAGCACCTTTAGATAAAACGGCTTTTAAATTGTTCCAATTTTCCTTTATCTGCGAAATATTTAAAGTGAAAGCACCAGTGAGTATTCCCCCAAGGGCACTCATTAGCGGAGCAATTTGATTTGAGAATGCAAAGAACAATGCCTGTAATTGGGTCAACCGTGTTTGCCAATTCAATACTAGATCAGTTGCGAGAATAATTAATAATCCAATTCCAGTTGCGGATATTGCGGCTTTAACACCCGTTCCGAAAGCGAGAGCTGCTATTTGTGCAATCATGGCAGAGTTTTTAAATGCAAGGAAGGCCGTCGCACCACCAAAAAGTGTGATAATCAAACCTGTAACCGCTGCGGCTGCGATACCTAAACCAACAACCAAATCCATGAGACCTTTGTTATCTTTGATAATCATAAATAAATTGGTCATCAATTTAATAAGGGAACCCACCACAGGAGCAAGGCGCGCGCCAATTTCTTCTTGAATATCACCAAACGCATTTTTCATACCTAGAATACCACCAAGTCCTTGGTTTGCAGCGGCAGCTTGACCGCTGAAACGGGCATTGGAAATTTCTATAATCTTATTCATTTTTTCTTGTTGAGACATAGAATCATCAAGTTGAATGCCATATCGGCCTAATGCATTGGTGGAGGTACCAATACTTTTACCCACCAATTCATAAGCTTGAGTTGTGTCAACACCAAGACCGGCTGCGAGATCTAGAACGGATTGATTTAATTGTTCGGTTTGTTTTTGCTGCCCAATGAAACTTTGAAGAATCCCCTGGCCTTTAATAATAGCTTCATCCCCGACACCTGTGAGGGCTTGGAGGTTACCTGCCATTTTAACATAATCATCGGAAAGGGATTTGGAGAAGATCCCTTGGTTTTGTAATGAGGTATTAAGTTGCCGGGTTGCTTTGTCTTGTTCTTCGAACGCCTTGAGGGCAAAGACTGCCTCTGTGGTGAGCAATGCGAATGCGACACTTGAAATTTTTGTAAGATTTGCAAGGGACCTTTCAAGTTTTTCAGACTCCGTCTTTATTTTGCCAAGACCTTCTTCTACGCCTGAAGTGTCTGCCCCAATAAAGATTTTAATTTCATCAGCCACCTGATCGTTTCCTTGCTACGGCTTGTTCCATCGCCTTAGTGAGTTGTTTATCGTCCTTTTCTGAAAACTCTTTTGATGCAGCGGATATGGGGTTATTTAATTTCTTATCATGAATAATCGCTTCAAACTCTGCTTGCTGCCAAACCCTGTTATTAATCAAGGTCATGTAAATATCTATTTCTCTAAGGGTGAGTCCTTTAATGATGTCTGGGGTCCATCCGTATTCATGAGCGAATGTGTCAACGACTGCTCCCCAATCCGTTTCTCTTCCTCCTCCGCTTTTTTTTTATCAAGCTCCCCCTTTACATACTTAGCCATGAGCGGGCTTGATCTAATGATAGAAGAATTTAAAGCTGAAATGACATTTATTTGATCCTCCGGACCAATGATGCTTCTCATGAAGTTATCAGGTCCTGTGAGTCGAAGTTTTACCAGATCTCCATCATCGCTATATTCCTCTATATCACTCGACGGGAACGCATGCTTTTCAACAAGGAGCCTGTAAATAAAGGGACCGATGCGTGACCAATCCAAATCTGCGAACATGGATTGAATCGCCTGGGTATCCCCAATGTGGGACTTTATCCAAGTATGGTCTGTTACGTTTACAAAACGAAGGTGATACTCAACGCCAGCCAGCATAAAGACTGGTTCCTCAGGAAATAATTCTTCTAATTTAATTGGGTCCATGTGATAAATATCTACTTTATTAATCTCGAATGGTAGTTCAAAAACATTACTGTTAAACATAATTAAGAGGTCATATGAAACAAAAGAATCCTAGGGGTAGACCAAAAGCCCAAGAAGAACCAAGAAACCTTCTTGTTGCCATGCGCGTTAACAAAATTGAGTTCAAACGTATACAAAGTCTATGGCCTATTTACACAAAAGAAGGCATTTCGGATTATTTAAGAATGTGTGTGTTTGGTTATAAGAAGATTGGATCTAAAAAAGGAGTGGCTAGGTAGAAGCTGAAACTAGCCACTCCTACGAACCTTGTATGCGGAGTACCTATTCTTTCGGCGCATTATTTTTTTTCTTTAATTGTTTTTCATCTAATAGTTTGTTCATAATAACAAGCTGCTCACAGATGAGATTCGATATATTCAAAATCTGGACTAACAACTGTTTAACAGTTGTTTTCGTCATAATCCGTCTTATTGTTTGTCATAAAAAACAGTGGATGCCGGCCACAGCACCCACCGCTTCACATTCACACATCCAATATTAATTAGGTGGGAGATACGGTTCTAATTTTGAAAACCGCATCTTGAGTAGAATCATAAAAGCATTTTGCTTTGATTTCTGCCTCAGAAAAAGAATTTTCTTCAAAGCCTAATGGCAGGCCAACAGCTTTAACCCTTAAGGCGTCGATTTCAAACATTTCTTGATTTCCGCGTTTTTGGCTCATGATGATAGCACCAAACTCCGGGAACGTAGAATCAAAACTGGAACCAATACTCACAGTCATCGACTTGGAACTGATCGGACGAACTTCAAAAGTCGCCGTGTCTGCCGTGGTCATACCGATTGCTCCAGATCCTCCATTAAAGCTTAAACCAAAACTCGGAATCGCGGTTGTTCCACCAGAGGTTATAGTCAAAGCTGTCGCATTGATTTTCAAAAGGTCTGATTGATATTCACCGTTTGTTCCTCGGGCCATATCAGCATCACTTGAGAAAAACACATCAAGGGTTGTCGCGCTGGCTACCTTAACAACGTATTTACCAAACTTTAAATCAGCGGCCGTTCCAGTGGTCAGAACGCTGGTGATACCAGTTGTTGCATGGACACAGGAGGCACCTTTTTTATTTGCAATTGCGCCGGCAGATCCACTTGCTTCTGCAGTGTTCGCAGTGGGAGATTTTCCTAAGAATAATTCAAAAACAAAGTCTGGATATTCACGAACTTTGAGGGAGAGTTCAGCATCAATTCTGCCGTCCTCAACCGCCCAGCTGTACTTGCTAGATCCGCCCATTAATTCAATAAGCTCGCCGCTCAAAGCTAGTGAGGATCCACCAAGGACCTTTAGAATACCGTAAAATTCACCTGTGGTTCGATTATACGGCGACACACTATGAACGCCGAATATTGCTCTTGGTTGTGATAGTGCCATTTTAAAATCCCCTTTATTTAGAAGTTAATCAATAAACCTGCTCTATTTTCAAGTTCTGCAAATACATTTCGGGAATATCACTTAAATCGTCCCCCGCTTTTATTGTTTTAAAATATTCGTTATGGCAAATTATAAAGTCTTTTTTGGCAATCATTCCAGATATTACAGTTGTAGTATATGGTTCCGAAACCTCGAAGGTCGCCTCAAAAAAAGGTTCTATATATTCTGCCTTATTTTTCTTTTTAAGCAATTTTCACCTCAAGTTGACATCCAATGGCCCGGCTACTTTGAGTTGAATCAAGCAGCCGAAAGCTAATCGGGACAAGGCTCTTTATTATCACTTTACATGGGTGAGAGGAGAACGTCGCATATTTATTCTGCAAGACCTCTACCAAAGCCCTTTGGTAACGCATCATTCGTTTCCAGATATATATATCGGTCACAGCGTCAGCTAAAATGAGGGCAACGGTGATTAGAAACTTGTTCGAGGTGGCGGGTCCGATGCCCACACTTTCCACATCATCAATTCCAATATAAATGAATGGGTCAAAGTTTGCCACGGCGTCATCCATTGTTTGGATAAAATAACCACTCGAGCCCACAGGTAACAGGATAATACCGTCATTCTTTTCCGTGTCCAAAGCTGATAGTTTGGAATTCAAATCGCTTTGTAATAAACCCTGCAACTCGATTATAAATATCTCAATATCGTAGGTCACTTTTTCCTAAAACCTTCCTGGTCCATCTTTTGGATTACATAGTCATTAAGGATAGAAGTCCAGCGTTCTAATCGTCCAGCTATCCGGCCTTTATTAGTGAATTGGCTTTCGGGTCCTATAAATAAAAATTTCCTTAAAGGGAGCTTCTTCCTAGGCCCATCAGATTGATGATAAACACCATACGGGACGGCTGTACCAATAATTAAAGTGTTCTTATTTCGAATCTCATTAATGGAATCTGGACTTCCCGGGTCAGTTATGGAATTTTCCAAACGCCCAGAAGCCTTTAGAATAGGATATATGAAACCCCATTGCCTTTGTTTGGCCTTCTTATAAGTTGGGGATAAGTCCGGGTATTGTCCAGGCCCCTTTAAAGAAAATATCGCAGCATTAGAATCAAACCAATCCTGCGCAATTAATTGTAATGGAATTGTTAAGTCGGCAACCTTTGCAGATGCCCTGGTTAAGGCGGCTCGAAACTCTTCAGCATTTTTTAATTCGATTGTGAAGCCCATTGTGATTTACCAATCGTCCGAGTCACGACCGAATATAAATTCCTGGGCGGTATCCACTGAATAACTTTTAAATCCATCGGCTGCTGAAACTAAGGTAGCATCAGGTAAAAGTAATTGACCTTTGACGATCATATCAAGTTCATTTCGTGCCATTTTGCCCGGATCATTCTCGCGGGTATCCTGCTCGCCAGTGGCGATACCTGTTTTCACTTTTAAAATATCTTTGATCCGGGAGGTGACAAGCCAAATAGAAAGGCGTTTAATTACCTTCAAACTATTTAATCCGGCCACAGGAACTTGGTATTTTAAACCAAGTCGCGAGTCTATGAACTGATCAGCTTGTAAAATAAACTCGGTAACCTCGGCGCTTGTCAAAGCCCCTGAGGATCCAAAGGTAATGTTACGAAACTCCGAGGCGACGTCCGTAAAAGTGGAATAGGCCATTTTTTGTTACCAGTCCTTACTTTTACGCTTCTTACGTTTCTTGGGTTCTTGTTCACCCAAGTCCCCCCCCTGAAGGTCGTCCTCTTGTTCCTCAACAACCTTTTCAGAAACAATGGGTTCATCCACAACTAATTCATCAGAAACTATAGAACCCGAAACTAATAAATCAGGGACCAAGTCCTGCGGACCGGCATAGTCAGAGCCTGGCGTCATTACAACGCCCGACACTTTAATTCTATTCTTAACTTTGTAACCCATAAAACCTCTTAGAAGCATCCAAAGTTTTGGAAGAAGTACAAGACCAAATCATTTGCGTTGTTCATCGTTCCGACAAAGTCAGTAGTATTGCTCGCCATGATAGTTGCATGAACTGCAATGGTGGGACCGGTTGCTTCTTTTGAGCCGTTTAATAGACTGAAAAGAACATCACCAGCGTTCCCCATACAAGCTTTTACGCCGAGTTTTTCACCGATACCAATACTCCAGGTCGCCGCAAAGCCTCCGCTCTCACAGTTAATAGGCCATGCAACGGAGGTCACAGTTTTGAAAGCTTTATTGCCCACAACTTTTTGTGTAGCATTTGCTTGGAAAACTAATTTCTCCTGTAGAACTGCACCGCTAAGATCGGTTCCATTAATGGCAACCTCGCAATATTCGATATCCCCAGTTGTTCCACCAGGACTAATTTCAATGTTCCGGGCAAAGTCTGGTTGGTTATCAAATGTTGATAAAGTCAAAGCTGCAGCTGACGTGGGTCCGGCAGTACCAGATTTTAACCTGATAGAACTGGAAGCAAGAACGTCAAAGTAACTTTGTTTTTCCACCATTTGTTGGGTGGGAAATTTAACGTCACGTCGGTTTATTGCAACGGGGACGGCCAAAGCCATATCTGTAACAAAAACCAATAATGACAAAACAATCAAAGCTCTCATGTTTGTCTCCCCTGTTACGCGATTGCCGATTTAATTAAATATCCACATCCCACAGAAGCGATTAAGAAATCATAGGAATCATCCACCAAGATAGCTGTGCTATTTGGAGGATTGCCTGGTTGGTATTTAGTAACCCTGCGAGCAGGACGACTCGACAAAACCAGTTTATATCCCAATGATTTTTGATACTTTGCAGCTTGTGCAGGAATATATGCCATGACAACATCGTTGCCCCAAACGTCTGCGAATGAAGAAGTTTGACCTTCTTTAGCGCCTTCTTTTTTAACTTGGGGAATTAACAATTTATCAACACCCATGAATTTAGCAAGTTCCGCAGGAGATAATTGTCCAGCGCGGTTTGCTGCGAATCCTAAAGCGTCCAAGACTTGCGGGCTATATGCAAGTTTGTTTGCTACTTGCCAAGGCATGATTGCAACATTTGGTGCAAATCCGCAACCATCGTAAATTGCTTCACGAGCTACATTGATATCATCAATGGGATCCGAAGCGGCATAATCATTCCATTGGGAAGTCCCGCTTAGGGTTGTGTTCTGGGTTAGGATTGACGTGCTGGTAAGAACATCAGCAACGGCTTGTTCCTTTGCCATTTGAATTAGCGAGGTCAAACCGATCGTCTCGTCTTTTTCGGCATCAAAGGGAAGTTCGACGTTATCGTAGTCGTCCTCTGTTACCAATCCTTCAAGGCCGTGACTCTCGATTGAGTAGCTTGATGAACTGCGGACAATTGCTTCAACCCTACGGAAAGAGGCGCGGCCAGCGACAAACGAATGTTCAATTCGTAAGTGGTTGGTTCCATATGCTCCAAGTTTTCCGGTTTTCTGTTTGGATTTAATTTCTGGAAAGATCAAATCCGCTACCAGTCCTTGAGGTAGGTAAATGTTACTCACGTTTTCCAGTAACTTATCAGCAATAGCTGTTATTTGTGACATTTTTTATCCCCTTTTTAAATTAATAATTGCCGTAAACTACAAGCACGTCAAACAAATCGCTCACCACAGCATCAGATAAAGCTTTACCAATAATTTGGTCGTTTGCTGTAGTTGTAGCTACGAGTTGACCGCTAGAATCCGAGGTCAACAAATCCCCCATTGTGATTGTTCCGCCAGCCAAACCTTTAGCCCCACCGCCTACGGCAACTTCTAATGCGTCTTCGGCTGCGACAGATACATTCTGAACAATGCCCACACTCTTGTCAGTGGCTGCAGAACAAACACCAACATGCTTTTCATCTGTACCTTTTTTAACAACTTTACCTTTAGCAAGAGCCGCGTCGGCTCTAAATGCTAAAACTACCGGTTGTAAACTTGATGCCATTTCATCCCCCTAAAGTTATTGTTTTTTTAAATTGAGTTTCAACACATGGCTAATTGCATCGCCCATGTTGGAAAACTTTTTGTCTTGAACTAATTTTTCAGCAGCTTCAATTACTTTATCATCTGACGAAGCCCCCGCACCCGATACAATTGTAGTATTTCCTGCGGCAGTACCTTGAACGCCTGTTTCGGATAATTTGACTGGCTTGGCCAACTCCGCAAATTTAGCCATATCACCTTTAAGGAAAGCTTCTTCTTGAGCGGCGCAAACCTTGCCTTCGCTTAGAAGTTTTGTGAAGTCACCTTTTTTCTTTGTCTCTGAAAGTTCAGCAGCAACTTTGGCATGATCTCCTATCATCTTAGCTTTTTCTGCAGCAAAGGTACCAGCATCAGCTTTAAGTTTTTCTAGTTCTGCTTTGAGGCTTTCCACCATTGCAATTAATTGCTCTGGTGACAGTTTTGATAAATCATCCATTTTTAAATCCCCCTTAGGATTTTTGTTTGTCTCACTAAATGTCTTTTTAGTGGGTTTAACTTTTGGTTCTACAAATTCAGCGAGTTCTACTACTGGCTCCATCTTTTTAATCACTGGTCGGTTTGTCAGACCTGCGCCCAAAAGGGTGGGACCATGTTCAGATAAGTTTTCGTTGTCCACATAGTTCAACGTAAATTCAGGGCTGACATATCGAAACTCTTTATCTTGAATAATCTTTGATCCAGTTGGTGTCCAGTTTACTTTAGCAAACAGGGCATCGCCTGCATCGGAAAGGTAAAGTTCTTTTACCCAACCTGCGGCAACGTTATCAGAATCATGTTTATAATCAATGGCAATGTCTATTCCACGCACACGTTTTTCAAAGTTGCTTTTGATTTCGGATAACATCTCTTTGGTAATTTCTAATTTGCCATGTGTAGGATGATGGAAAACACCGACTCGAAATAATTGTATGGCGTCCAAGTCGGACTCGGCAAGAAGCAATTGAAAACCGGGGAGTCTAAACATTTTCATTTCAGACTTCATGCTCAGTCTCTTTAACCTCGATAGTCAATGTCATATTTTGAAATGTGCTCTTTTGGGGTGTTATACAATATATGTCTATTGTTTATCATTGTATAACAGGACCAAGGCTCACTTTTAAGCTAACAGACATATATCGGTTTCTGTTTTAAATTCTATAACCCTATTCCAAAGTCTTGTCATAGAGGTTTAAGGGTGCCCATTATTAATATGACGCCTTCAATGGGTTCGAAAGTTTTAAGTGATCCTTCAACGAATAAGCCTATATCTTTTTGCTGGAAGCGGTAAGCCATATCTGACTCAACTTGCATATCTACAGTTTGGGCATACTCTTTGGCAAACCGTTTGGCGTCCTCAAGACTAAGCGCAAGCTTCTTTGAAACCTGTACCGCTTGTAAAACCAAACCGGAAACCTGCTCTTCTGCCAAAGTTATGTATTTAATATTCTTCATAACCCCAGGCATGTAATCGGCTTTGTCGGTAACTTCCTTAGGTCGTCCCCCCTTAAGATTTACCGACAAATAGCTTTTACAGTTGTGATGCAATGGGGGTCGGTATTGGTTAAGGTCTGGGTCGTTTTTCGCGAACACCACACCAACCAGAGACTGACAAATAGGAGTGATGGGGTCAGGATTTTTAAAAGTGTAACTTTCAATTTCAGAGTCTACTTCCGGGTCTAAGAAAATAGCCGCACGAGTTTCATTTACCACCTGAGCGGTTATGTTACCAGATCCAACCGTTGTAGTGGGACCTAAAGTCAATATCGTTACGGCTTCATCTAATAGTTTGTTCATTGCCGCTGCGCCCTGAATAGAATCAACATTTGACAGATAAACAAACGAAAGGTGCTTAACTAAATCATCTGACTGAGATCCGGACAGAAGTTCTGCCAGCGCCTTAATTCTCTTTTTAACTGTGGGCGGCAACTCATCAAACTCGGAAAGCTTAATATGTTTTAATCCAACTTCTTCACGGGCACCGTTCATTGAAATAAAACTAATTTCAGCAAGGGCGTTTAATAGTTCCGCCTTGTAGGTGGCAACCCCGGTAGGTGTGAGATTTTTAATTGCGTTGAAGCGTTGTGATTCAGGGAGGTTATTATAACCCGCCATGATTTGATCCTTGAGCGCTGTCCCGATAGCCTTCATATGTTTTTGCATCAGGTCTTTAAGTTCTGGTTTTTTATCTACGATGATAGTTCTGGGTGTGTCAGCTAGTTTTAATTCCGCAAGCTGTGCTGGGGTGGGAGGTGTTACTGCGGCACTAGCGGCTGCCGGATCCGGTTGGGTTGCCGCTGGATCCAAAGGTAATTCATCCACCTCTTGTTTTTCAGGAAGCTTGTAACGACGGCGCAATTCTTTTTCTAAATCAGAATCTGGTGTAAGCGCTCTTGCATTTACCAAGAGTTGAATAACTTCAGCAAGTTCTTTGCCGGCTCTATCACGAATACCTGTGGCTTTTAATTTGGGATATTTCTTTTGCGGGCCAAAGTTTAAATCAACCATGCTTGGAATTAAGCAGCGATTCAATTCCTCACAAATATAATTGGCAATATATTCAATCCCGCCTAGGAAGAAATCACTAAGGTCATTACTCAGAGCATAAGATCCGCCACCGCCACCGCTTCCAAGCAGCATGAAGTTAGCAAGGAAGGCCCGAACCATTTCAGAGTTTTCGAAGTCGATTGCTTCTTTAAGTTTTTGAGGCTCGAAAGTTGTTTCACTGAAATCAAGTTTCCATTCGGCGGGCTTTGTTAAGTATGCCGATTGGTGAGTTGTATACATTTTAAGAACTTCAATGGCCTGTTCGAATTGTTCTGAGTTTTCTTTTCCTTCAGGAACATCAAGGATAGGTGTGGGAACGGCATACTTTTCCATTCCAATGGCCATTAATTTTAGATAAGTGTTTTTCCTTAACCATGATCCGTAAACAGGACGAAGTGCACTAATCCCTTCATACATCGAGCCTTCACGCATGTGAGTAAACAAAACCAAATATTCTGCAGGTATGGTTACGTTACGGAGGAGATCCCCATAGGCGAGTTGGGTAATTGATAACAAGTTTCCCGTTTGAGGATCTAAATTAAAACGGTCTATGGTTTTAGGTGAGCGCCAGGATAAAGATTTAATCGCAATGAAGTTTCCAAAGTCCGGATGTCCGATTATAGGTTTGTGGGTAACTTCAAAGGCTGCGTGACCATAAATTAAATAGGTCAGGATTTCCCCAAGTTTTTGGGTCCATGGTTGATCCAAACAATTAAAGAAAATGTGATTAATTAGTTCGGCTTGACGTTCTGACTCTTCATCGTTATCGGCCTTTTCAAAAGACCAGCTTGCACCTTTAATTAAATTACTAACCAAGGACAAGACCATAACAATGTTTGGATCCGATCGGCGCATTTGATCGTAGATATCAGCACCAAGGGTTCCTTTGATTTTTATTAAATATTCTTCCGAAGGGTATCCACCATAGCTTTGGATACCCGAAGAACCAATGTCCGAGTAGTGAATATTAATGCGCCTTGAATCTTGTGGTGTGGGTTCTGTGAGGGAAAACAAACCCTTCATACGGTCCCACATCCCTTTTTGCTCTACCAAGCATTATCCCCAATCATTGTTGCCACTAAACTCTTGCCAGATTTTCCTGAGCTGTCAATAAAGTTCCCTGTTGGTCTGGAACTAAATCGTAACAGGGCTTGGGTTGTCGCATCCACTTGGTCATCATGTGTCGCCCTAGGAAACTTAATGAATTCCTCGATGTAGTCATGAACCCACGGGTTAGACTTTGGGTCTGGTATGTAAACGTTTCCGCTTTCAAACTGTGGGCTTACGGCGTGAGCTCTAGCTTCCTTTGAGTCTTTGGGTATGACCGGAACTATGCCACTTATCTTTTTCTTTAACGCGCTGATAACCGCAGCACCGTTTGCTTTTTCTTCTACTAATTTTAAGTGAGCGTCTTTGTATTTCCCACAGAAGGTAACAAAGGCATTTAGGGTTCCGATAAAGTCCATTCGGTCGCGTACTTGACCAATCAAATAAGAATCAGCGCCATGCTTTGCCCACACTTGCCCTACAACAAAGTCACTGTCCGATGTTTCCTTAAATGCCATATCAAAGCTGATTAACATTTCATCAAGCTTTTCTGGAAGTTTGGTCCAAAACTTAAACCAACTTCTTTTAAACACTCCACCTCCTGCGGGTGAAGGCTCTTGCATATACTGACCCGACCAACCATAGGTCCCCAAGGCTTTCTTTTGGTCCATGAGTTGGGTTAGGTTTTCCCTTTCCTTATGGAGAGGTTCATTGAAGTCTGTTTGTTTTGTTTTATGTGAGACCGGGAAAATATAAGTCTTCGGTTTATCAAAAAGTCCTGGGAGTTTTAAATGCTCCCACCCACCTTGTTCAATTAAATGACCTGATAAATCATTCTCATGAAGTCTTTGCATTACAACGATGATGACCCCATTATCTTTATCATCAAGCCTGGTTGAAATTGCTCTATCAAAAGATGTAATGACCGCATCGCGTTTTAAATCAGAGTCGGCACCTCTTGGATTGTGAGGATCATCAACGATTATATATGAACCTCCCTTGCCTGTGACGGCCCCATGTATAGATGAAGCTGTCATTACTCCACGCTTATTATTTAAAAATTCTGTTTTCATATTTTGGTCACTAGCTAGGGAATAAAGATGTCCATAACCCTGGCTGTACCAATCAGATTCAATTATGGTTCTTCGATCGACTGAGTGTTTGGTTGAAAGTGTTTGTGCATAACTTGCAAAGATAAACCTTAGTTCAGGTTTATGTATCCAGAGCCATGTGGGAAAGCAAACGGTAATTAAATTTGATTTACCATAACGTGGTGGCAAGTTAACAATGAGCCGTTTGATTTGTCCTTGCGAACACGCCATTAAATATTCAGCCATTAAATCATAGTGCCAGTTATATTTGAGTGGAAGGTTGGGTTCTAAAATAGTCCAAGTGTGTTTGAAGTACGACCTTAAAGAACTAGCCGTCTTTTCATAAAGAAGGCCGTTGGCTTTTATTAGGGAGTTTAAATATTTATCAGTCTTCACTTAATATTCTAAGGATTTGCTCTAGCTGGGAATTGATTTGAGCCTGACTCAGGTTTTGATATTTGATCGGACCTCCACCTTCACCGGCAATATTTAAGTCCTGCCTATCCCTGTATCCAAATCGGTTCTTCATGGTAAACAGCCATGCTGTGCAATTAAACCCTGTGATCTGTCCCGAAGCTCCGGCACGTCCCATCTTTTCCCAAAAGAGTCTGGCGGCCTCAATATATTGCTTTTTGGTGTCAGCAAACTCTTTAAATTTTCGTTCCCATTCGTAAAGGGATTCTCTTGACACGCCGAGTAAACCTGCAAAGGATTCGTACGATAATCCTTCGATCAAATGCTGTTTAAGCATTTTGCAATATTCGGGCTTGTACTTAGATGGCCGTCCTGTTTTCATCCAGTTTCATCATCGGCTCCTTTTCTTATTATGTTTACATATTCAAGTAAAAAAAATGCCTAAAAAAATGCCTAGTTATTTAGCTATTTTGGGATCTTTTTCTTCTTTCGAATGAATATCAGTAGGCTCTAAACTTGTACTTAGATGGCCGTCCTTTCATCTTTGGTTTTGGCTTTGTATTTTCCATTTAATATTTCATTCTCTTTTACCATTGGCTTTTTATCTGCCAGTTCCACTAGTTGAAGTGTGGCTTTAACTTCTTGAATTAAAGGATCCACTTCTTTATGGGTGTGACGGCTCGAAATAAAGTTTACAAGCTTTTCAAGGGTTGCTGGCGGTAATGCTGCTAGTTTCATCATCGATTCCTTTTCTTATTATGTTTACATATTCAAGTAAAAAAATGCCTAGTTATTTAGCTATTTTGGGATCTTTTTCTTCTTTCGAATGAATATCAGTAGGCTCTAAGAGTTCAATAATGCGTCCCGCAATAATGATTGGATTATATTTCTTGGATAGATTTTTAATTTTTACAACTTCATCTGTGGTGAAGTGAGCGGTTTTTTCTGTGGCTGCTATCTTTAGTCCTAATTTAAAGTTAAGGATTTTTTCCTCACCTGTGATTCTTTCATCGGGGAATGAGGCATCACATAGATCAAGGAGAACTTTCCTTATATTTAATGGGATAACTTTTTTCTTATCCCTAGGGTCGAGGGTTTCGATTGGATTACCTTCAAAGTCTTTTATTACTCCTGTGATATCAAATTCCATATATATCTCTCCTATTCATCTATATTTTCAAAGTCAGACTTTGCGACTATGGCTAAGGCTTTCTTTGCGTTAAGTTCAGCCAGGAGCTGGACCTTCATTTCAGCCACTATGGAATCGATGTTATCTATTTTTACCTGAAGGAGGTCAATTTTTGTTTGGGTTACAGATATCAAAAAAGCTTTTTTTGCCACACCGCCGCGATTGATATGATCCTTGAGGGCCTGGTCGTCTGCAAAGAGTTCTCCCATGACAATCCTGATAAGTTGCATAACCGGATCGGAAAAGTCTACGTATGACATTTTATCATAACTCCTTTGTTAAATTGCGATTGCTCGCAGCCATGAACCTTTTTGTAGTGTGGTTCCTGTGGGGTTAGCGGTGTTTTGGTTCCATTGTAAATCCAAAGTGCCTGCGTTGGTTACATCAATCAAGCCTCTAATTTGTACAATTGTGAATAAATTGGCTGTGATTGATATGATGCCAGAGTCTGCGGCATCGGCTGTTATGCGGCCTTCGTTTTCTGTAGCCATTTATGTTCTCCTTAAAAATAACGTAACGAGTGCGTCGTTAGCTGTTGGCGTAAATCCTGAAGTAACTGTTTCAAGTGAAAGATAGTCTCCCGCTGCGAAAGTAACTGGCGTAGAAAATAACAGATAGAACCGCCTAACATTTGTTCCATTGATAACAACTGTATTAGTTGCATCTGCTGTCCCGTTGAGTAGATACCTTGCAGTACATGTTCCGGCGGTTCTATTAGCACTGTGGCCCATCGACATTGCGTAGATAATTCCAGCAAACGGCATTGGCATTTCACAAGTGGCTAGGCCAGCCAATGATAATGTAACTGTCGCCGTCCCGTTAACGGTTCCAGTGCTTCCTTGAAGCTGCATTCCTGCAACGTCTCCCCACGCAACATCGGTTGCTGAAGAATCCATAACTAGTGCTTGGTAAGCAGTACCCTTAGCAAGTCTCGTCCATTTGGCAGTCCCGCTTTGCCCTGTTATCACATCACCGCGAGCAACGGTCCCTGCGGCTGTATCCGTGTGTACTGAGCCGTCAAGTAAATCGTTTCCAGAACCAGAGACTGTAGTCCAAGATAGAACTCCAGATCCGTCTGTCTTTAAAACCTGATTCGCTGTCCCGTCATCAACAGGCAGAGTTAAAGTGTAAGTGCCAGTGATACCTGTCGGGGCTTTGATTTTAGCCAAGCTAGCATTAGACGAATTAGCAAAGTGTAATTCTCCCGTCGTAGTTGAAGCTAATCCTAAAACAGCGTTGCCAACAACTTCTAACTTCTCAGTTGGTTGAACAGGCGAAGCATCACCAATTCTAAGACCGCCTTGCATGAATGATTTGCCAGTGCCGGTGAAATATAAATTCCATTTTGCGGAACCCGAAACCATATCACTTGTGTATGCAAATTCATTTGTGATTGTTGGAATATTACCCCCAGTAGGGGTGAGGTATTGAAATCCTTGATAGTTGGTTACTGTACCTGAGCCTCCGACAGGTTGGAAACTTCTAAATCCAACCAAGCTTGTGATAACAACCCCCGCTGCAATATCGGTATTAAAGAACGGAGTTGAATAAGTTGCATAACATGCAACTAAGGGAGCGGTTATTGCTGCGGCCCCTGTTTTAAAAATTCTAGGAGAAGAAGAATAACCTATTATAAAACCAGGAACTGATGTTCCGGTGGCTGCAGTGGTATCAAAAGATGGTAGAGAATCAAATCCGGTATAATAAGTTATGGCGTCACTTAGATTTGCAGTGGTGTGTACATATTTTGGTACTGCCTTAAAAGCGGGTGCTCCTGATAGAATTTGTGCCACGGAAACATTAATTGTAGGGTTAAATGAAAACCCGGTAAATTGATTGATCGATAAAGCTGACGTGACCGTAGGGGTATAACTAATCATAGCGATATTCAGCGCGCCGCCACTACCAACGGCCGTGAAATTTTCAGTGAATGTTAACCTATGTTTTAAACTTATAGTTCCAGTGGTGTTATCCACAAATGCACTATCATTTGCGTAAATTGAAAGATTAGAACTAGATCCTGTGGCTCCGGCAATTTGCGGAACATAAAGACGCTTGTTAGCTGAATCAAAATTAAAGTCCGCATCATCAGCAAGGACGGGGCCGGTCCCAGTGTAAAGGACTCGGGCAACGGTGCCACTTGTGATGACGCCACCAATCGACATTCCACTTCCTGCTAGTGGGATATACTGCATATTAAGTTATCTCCGTTACTCTCATGGTCCCTATAGATGAAATCCAAATTCCAGCGACGAGTCCTGAATAAATAGGATCGTTATTTAGGATTACCGTAGAGGCTGCGGCCATTTGAAATGTGTACGAGGTTGCGGAAGCAGTGGTTCCAAACTTCAAATAACAAATTGATGTTGAGTCGTTGTAAAAAACCGCAGCACGTCTTGCTGTATTTAAGGCAAGGAGCGTAACACTCGAGGTACTTGCTGCGACGTTTGAAAGGGTTGAGGTGGATGCTTTTTCTGTTGCTGAGAGTGAAATATATAAGGCTCCGACTGCATCGGTTAGAAGGGGAACATAGTCACCATTAGCTGCGGTCGTGGCTGCGATATCTGCCCTAACGGCCAAAGCCATAACTCCCACATCACCGGATCCGGCAATAGAATCTTCGGCCTTGCCTAAATTGGTTGCAGCAACCCCGGGAACAATAGAGGTCACATCCACATCGCCAATATCAATTCCTGAATTTGCGGCAAGTTTTCCGATGGCTGCGGTCCCGGCTTCTAAAATGGTTGAGGTCCAAAGTCTGCCTGCAGACATTTGTAAAAACTCATAATCACCATCGGTTCCAGAAGTATTGGCAGGGGTGGCTTTGCGTACTGCCATTGCAGGAACACCCACATCGGCATCGGCACTTAGAATATCCTCAGCCTTTCCAATCGTAGTGGCACCGGCTGCAATGGTTGCCTGAACTAAGAATGTCCCACCATTATCTACCGTGAGAGAATTGCCACCGTCTTGAATATTTACCGCTGCGGCACCCGCTGCGTTATTAATTGTTACATCACCGACGTCGACCCCGCTGTTGGAAACCAGAAGTGTTTGAGTCCAAAGCCGTCCCAAACTATCTGTTATGAGCGGCATATAGTCATTGTCTGCGGCAAGGGCGGTTGGTGTGTCACGGCGAACGGCAAGCGTCATTACACCCACATCTCCGCTCGTGTGTGCGGCGTCCTCAGCTTTGCCTAAGTTGGTTGCGGCCACACCAGGGATAATTGAGAGTACATCAACATCACCAATGTTATTGGTGCCGGCCGGGAGAGCCGAATCAATAATAGCTGAAACCCACAAACGCCCTGCAGACATTTGAAGGAATTCATAATCGCCGTCTGATGTTGCAGTGTTCGCAGGGATGGCTTTTTGAACTGCCATTGCTCCCACGCCCACGTCGGCATTTGCCGAAGCAACATCTTCAGCCTTTGCTATTGAACTTGCCTGGGCTGCTATTGTCACCGGCTGTGAAAAAGAACTCCCATCCACACGAAGGGCACCCGATGTAGTTAGGGAAAGGGGTGAGGTTTGTGCAGTGGTGTATGACGGAGCAGCGGTCGTTACGGCACCTTGGGCAAGTGGACCAGATTGACCCGAGGTTGTCGAACCCTGGACTAGAGGAAGCTTTGCTAAACTCGCCTCCGTTGAGGCGCCAGTTGGCAAAGTTATTGTTCCTGTGATATTCGCCAAATCCCATGAACCTGATTGTGTAACGGCCACAGTTGCGTTTTCAAGATAGACTTTTAAATTTCCAGAGGCATTCATTTGCAAAACTGAAAGTGTGTTACTTGGTCCTTCGGCTAAAGCTGCGGTTCCCGTTATGGTGGCATCGATGTCGCCTTCAGTGTATTGGATGCCGCCACCGCCACCTCCACCGCCCACCGATTGAACAACGTCAACCCGTACAGCATCAATGGAATCATTAAATATGATTTTAAAAATTTGTTGTAATGTGGGTGCGAATGCCATGTTTTATTGTCCGTTTTGAAGTTCTCTAATTTTCTCATGGGCGAAATTTACATCGGCTTCAAGTTTATGAATCTTGAATAGGTACTCGTTTAGCCGCTTAAGCTCCATTTTCATTTCTATCATCGCCTCGGTGGAAATCTTCATAACCTCTGAGTGATGTCTTAAACCATTTTGAATATCTACGAAATCTTTTTTTAACGAGGCAATGTCTTGTTCAATATCATCTTTTGATTTTTTAAGCATTGCGCCAATGGTGTACATGAGTTTGGTTGAGAGCCAAAGCAAAGCTGCGGTGACCACAACAATCAGTTCTATAGGCAAAGCTTTTATAAATTCCATCAGTCATAATTAGGAACTAGAATTTCCGGGCTGTAAAGGTCTAGCTTAAAGGATTTTGGGCCAGTTATTTGGAAGTGTTTGAAATATGGTTTGTATTTCTTTTCCCGACAAACCTAATTTAATTAACTGAGGTCCAACTTCCCCGCACCAATGGTTAAGGCATTCGATGACGACCTCATGTGCTCTTTTGAAGGAATCTTTTTGATTAGTGATAGCGTCCATTAGCATTTGAACTTGGGCTTGAGCTTGGATCATTTCTTTATGCATTTGTTTATAGCTTAGTTCCGTGCCTTTTTGGTGGGCTTCTTGGGCTTGCTTTTCTCTTTGAAGTTTTTCAATCTGTTGTTCTTTTTCTTTACAATCACAACTCATGATCGTTTTCCTTTTTTGGTTTTTTGATTTCGATAAACAGATCCCTTAAGGGCGACTATAGAAATCTCTTTTTTTTCTTATGGGTTCTTTTCTTTTTGGTTTTTGGTTCAGATATGGTCTCTAGTTCCACATCCCCATATTGATACACAGTTGGTGCAGATATGATCTCTTGATTCTCCTTGGGATTGATTTCCGGAACCTGTACGGGTTCGGGTTGTGCACAGTTTAAAGAAATTAAGCAAACAATTATTAGTAGCATTTTCAGGGTCATTTGATTTCCTTTTTGTTTAAGTCCTCGACGGTCTGTTAGTCTCATGCCGCCGAAGTAGAGGGAGTGAACGGGCCCGAAAGGATCCCTGACTAACCCCTCTTTCTTTTAATTCAACATTCTATTAAGTAGATAAGCAATCAAACAAATAGTAGTTAACCAAAACCCGTAAATTAGATAATCTGCTATCATTTAGCTCTCGCCTGGCTCCTCAGTGTTGGAATAATTTCCGCACCGGTAACTATTTCCCCTGCCTCAATGGCAGCCTTTATTTTAGGTTTATCTATTTCGATAATGGTTTTAATTAATTTAAACCTGTCTGGTATTAAATCCTCATTGTGGATATTTAAAGATCCGGTTTTCGCGCTCAACTTAAAAACAAAGGCATTGCCGGACACTTCCTTTGTATCCATTACATTCATTGCCAAACGAATCCGCGCCTTCATAGCGCCCACGGCCTGATCTAAACTTCTAGCCACCCCTGTAAATTGCTTGGCATAAGCCCGATAATCCTCGGATCTGGACTCTAGTCGCTGCATCATAATTTCGTAGGCATCAACTTTTTCAATTAATTTGGTTTGCACTTCCCCTAAGATTAGTTCCATAGCCTCACTGATTTGACCTTGGGACTCAATTATCTGTTGTTCGAGTAACGCTGATTGGGATGCAATTTCAATTAAGTTCATTTGGTTTTCCTTCTACAAAACCTTGTTTTACTAATTTATTTTCCAAACCAAAGATTATAAAAATATCCTCGTATTCATTTGTGGGTTCATTTTTAATTTTCTTTTGTTTGATTTCAGAGGCACGAATAATTGCATGTGGTCCAAACTTAAACCAAATATTTTGAACGCTTATATCTTTTTCAATAGATTTGGATCCTAAACAAGTCCCTAAAGGAACGATTGTCTCGCCAATCTTCCGAACAATTTCCGGCTTATAATTCGATTGCGGCTCTGTGGGTTTTCTTATTGGTAGTTCTGCCATAGATTGGACCGCTTGAGAAATTGGTTTTTCCTCTGATAATTTAACTTCTACTTCTACCGATCTACCGGAGTTTCGCCAGTCAACTAATTTTTCCCCACAGGCTTCAGTTAAAAGAAAAATTCGATCATTTGAAAACAGGTGGGTTCTATCCTTTGAAACTTCAGCTTCATGATTCATGGCAACATCAAACACTATGGAAAATTCATATTCAATTCCGTCAGACTGAACGGGTGCCATACCCATTTTTTGAATCTTCTTTTTCCCCCCTTCGTCATTCTGAGCGTATTCCATTTTAGACCTTAAGGTTGCAATGATAAATGGAATGGATGAATGTAGATATGCGTTCCTTAACTTCTGGTCCCTTGCTTTAATGGGGTTCCAATTTGTCCAATGGTTGGATCCAGGACGTGAGTCAAGCTTTCCCTTTTCCTCTAATAACCCCCCCTCACCAGCCCAGGCATGGGTTATTGAATCGATTACTAAACATGAATAACCGCCCTTCTCGGCTGCATTCACAGCTTCGATATATTTTTCAATTGTGAATGGCGGGGATAAAGTAGCCGTATCGAAGTTAAACATGTGAGAATAAAGACTTGCAGATCCATTTTCCGTATCGATCAAAGCAAAGGGTTTTCCCATTTTCTTTGAAATACCATTAGCAAGTCTCAGAGCTGACATTGTTTTCCCTGATCCAGTGGGTCCCATGATTGCTATTGTTGGATTGGTTAATAGACGTTCTGCTTTTTTAAACATAAAAGGTTCCTTTCATTTTGTTCAATTTGAAAATCTAATTTAAGAGTAAAGTTAACAATAAACAATCTTTTTAATCTTAAATATTCTTAAATGTTCTTACATGTTCTTAAATTCTGATTTTAGATACACGAACAGCTTTCCCTACTACTCCCCTAGCAGGTGCTTAGAACTTTTCTTATTAAATGGATAACTCAGCCTCGTCCCCTGGTCTCTACAAGAAGGAACAGATTGGATCCCAATCCTTTCCTTCTTGTACAACCCAGGGTTACACTCAAAGTCGCTGTCAGAACTTTAAGAGACGGCATCAAGCTTTGTTAGCCTATTTACTTCTTGTCCCGACTACTCCTTCTAACCGTTGACCTTGCTTTTTCCCTACCCGTAGGTCTTTACAACTAAAGACTCCTTGCGGGGGTCACTGAGGGTATGCCACACCCCACGATATAGAAATTGAGACATGCTCTTTTTCAAAAGACCGGCTTAGAGCGAATCCGTCACCAAGGTTTAACGTGTATTCTAGGTGTCTAGCCACGCAACAATTTTTTTATTTAAACCTTTGTCCCTCAAAAGGCAACGTGTTTTATCACCATGTAACCATGTAACTATTTTATTTTATTTTATTTTAATTGCATAATGGAACCTTATTTGAGATTAGATTATTAATTGAGAGCATCCCTCTTAACAAGGGTTGCACTTAAAGTAGCTGTCAGAAATGCGCTTTGCTTTTTGTCCCTTAAAAGGCAAGGCGTTTTTTTTGCTCTTTTTCCTATACTATTATGTAAACCTCTAATAGCTTCTATTCAATGAATGAACATGTGAAGATAGCTCTATCCACCTGTCCAATACCTGATGTTAAATTAGCCTAAATTAAATATCCTCATGGCCGTCCCGTACTTAACAGACTATGTTATGTTATTTTATTATATATGTTATTTTATTATATATTTTATTTTTGATTTATTATCTAATGCGCCGAAATAACCAATCTATGGGCGGCTTCAACTTTTAAGTTAATAAAGGAAATCATATCATGAAAAAAGCAATTAAGAATTATCTCCCTAAGAAAAAACACACCCACCTTATTCAAGTTCATTTGGACAAGGTTATTTACAATAAGATATTGAAGTTCATTAAAAAGGAAAATATTAAATATCCTGAACTAATCAGGAGTTTATTAACCAGATTGGTTGATGAAGAAAATATTTAATCTCGCTTGTTTAGGGAAGCGCGCAATTTATTTGCAATAAGGAGAGAAATAAAAATAGAGACCATAGAAGTAAATGGGAAAACTTGTAACAAAAGGAGAATAAAAATGGAGACAATAGAAGTAAATGGGAAAACTTATTACCCGGAAAACCCTGGCAATGTTGAATTTTCCGGTGAATGGAAAATTGTAGTATTGCAACGTGGCTGGGTAGTCGTTGGCAAATTGGAACGTGAAGGGACGCAGTGCAAGCTGCATCAAGCTTCAGTTATTAGAAATTGGGGAACAAAAAAAGGTTTAGGTGAGTTGGTAGAAAAAGGTCCGCAAAAAGATACAATTCTAGACCCTTGTAACGGTGTTGTTGAATTTGATTATCTCACCGTTGTTTTAACCCTTTCGGTGGATGAAAAGAAATGGGCACCCTTATGAATGAGGAAGCGCATTCCTCTATAGGTTATGACAACGGCGACAGCAACGGCTACGGCGACGGCTATGCTTTCGGCAATGGCTATGTCTTCGGCACCGGCTACGGCACCGGTTACGGTTACAGCAATGGCAATGGCAACGGCGATGGCGAAGGTTTCGGTTATGGTGGCAATGGCACCGGCAAAGGCTATGGCTACAGTAACGGTTATGGCTACAGCACCGGCGACGGCACCGGCTTCGGCGACGGTTTCGGCATCGGCTACGGCTTCAGTTTCGGTGGATGAAAAAAATGAGCAACCTTGTGAATGAGGAAGCTTATTCCTTTATAGGTTATGGAAACGGCTATGGAACCGGCTACGGCTACAGTTATGGCGATGGCAACGGCTACGGCGACGGCTACGGCGACGGCTACGGCGACGGCGACGGCACCGGCTACGGCTACGGCGACGGCTACGGCTACGGCTACGGCAATGGCGAAGGTTTCGGTTTCGGTGGATGAAAAAGAGGAGCAGACTTGTGAATGAGGAAGCTTATTCCTCTATAGGTTATGGAAACGGCTATGGAACCGGCTATATGT
>Ga0163155_10001106_pt1 | contig 33167 bp, 24 predicted proteins | sample OliLakLV19SP4G1_FD_148611 | JGI IMG/M metagenome (GOLD analysis project Ga0163155, IMG submission 148611) | Freshwater microbial mat bacterial communities from Lake Vanda, McMurdo Dry Valleys, Antarctica - Oligotrophic Lake LV.19.SP4.G1 | ecosystem: Environmental > Aquatic > Freshwater > Lake >... | reverse complement strand
GCACGATGGAAAGCCCCGTCGCTCTCCCGGTCTCTCTTTCCGTCGCCCGTCGCCCCGATGGACGGCCTGATCCAAGCTGTCCCGACCCCGGCTTTCCCGATCCTGGCTTTTCCCGCGCCATTATCCCCCTCCTGCCGAGAAGGCGTAGACGACGACAATATGCAGCACGCTCAAAATGATCAGCGCATACGTCACGGGCACGTGCACCAAAAGCCAGCCCTTGGTCATGCCAAAGTGGACCGCTGCATAATCAAGCCGATCCTTCTCGACAATGAGCGTCTTGAGAAATTCCAATTTGACCTGGCTTTGCTTGTCGACATACCGCATCAAGTTATCAATCTCACCAGTCAGTAACTTGAGCGGGCGCTGCGACCCGACGATGTGAGATGCGCTGTTGCGCTGTCCGCTGAAAAAATCGCGAATATGGGACGCGTAGAGGTCAGCGATCCAGGCATCGTGCTGCGGCATTGGAAGTCCGATAGCGGCAGCTGCAGGGTCGGCAAGCGAAACCGCAGCCTCGGCATCACTCGCCAGTTCACCGCGTCGGATCGGTATGCGGTCGGCGCTGACAACGTCGTCTGTCCCGCGCCGCGCTTTGAACGACCACGCCAGATAGGTGCCAAAAATTCCGCTCGCCATCACCAGTACAAAGCAAAACCACAACACCCATTCAAAGCCCGTGTCCGGAAGCGTGAAGTTCGAATGGGAGACGAACGCGGAAACCAACATCAGCCCGGCAAAGATATGAAACCGCCGCCAGCGCAACATCGACTTAGGCGACATCCGCGTTGTCTTGACCGCGATATGAAACAACAGCTGCAGACCCATCCCTGCAGCCAGCACCCATCCGTCAAGATATCGCGCGTCCCGCAGACCATTGCCGTAAATCCAGACGACCCAGATCAACGCGCTCGACATCACGGCGATCAGAAAACCCACCACGAGTTCCCGACCAAGATATCCGGTGCGGCGCTGCGCCTCGATACGTCCCGAATACGTCATCTCTGTTTCCCCGTCGGGCCAAACCTTGGAAGCTATCCAATGCGTTCGGATTAATTTGCAGCGCCTGCTTTCCGCGCCGCGCCTTTGAACTTGTCAGGCCCGGGAATGAGAGCATCGAGGCCAGCCATCGTTGTGCCGTCGTACCGTTCGGTGATCCCGACCAGCATCTTGGAAACGCCGTCGGCAGCAGCCGCCAAAGCGCGCTCATTGTTGAGTTTCAGCCCGGCCGAATGGGCCAATTCGACCATCTTTCCGATTTCGGACACGTTCGGCACGGCTTTCGCCACCGCAGCGAGCTGGCGGCGCGCGGCATCGGCTCGTCTTGCCATCTCGAAAGCATAGACCTTCCTCACCGTCGATTTGCCAACGGCTCGCAGCGCGGTTTCAAGCTCGACACCAAGCCCGACCAGATAGAGCATTCGTTTGCGTGCCGCGCTGGCGGGCACATTATCTTTGCCCTTCGAATGCCACGTATTATGGCGCACCTCACCTTGCGACCAGGACACCAACTCAAAAAGGCTTCCGGCCCGGTGACCACCTTTGTTGACCAGCTCTTCGTGCGGAACAACGTGACACCCAAAGCAATTCTTCGCCAATTGATAAAGCGAACCTGGCCTGATCATGCCTTTCGTATCGGCAAGTTTCCAACGTGCCTGCTCTTCGCCCTTACTTTCGGTTTGGGCCGTCTTCCCACTGAAAGCCGAGTGCACTTTGATCCAGTCTTTGCCGCCACTGTGGCAGGACTCGCACGAAATTCCCGCAACAGGCTCATCTTTGCCGCTGACATTTTGCACCGTAAAATGACAATTGAGACAAAGGCTCTCTGACTTCACGCGCCGTATGCCCATTTTCTGCGCAATGCCATTCGCCTCCGGATTGCGGGGCATGTCATTGAATGTCTTGAAATGGTGCGACCCTTTCCAGGCCTCGGCTTCTTGCTTGTGACATTCCGCGCAGGCATTGGGACCGACGGTCTTCGCAGGATCCGACGCGCCAGCCCCGCCCGAAGTGATACCGGCGATGAGTGCAAAACCGCCCAACGCACCTGCCACCGCCGCGACCCTGGATCGCGATCGAGGCAACACGCCTGATCCCCGCACGACAGATGCCTCACTGCGGATCAATACGTTCCCTCCCTGATCTGGCATATGGCATCGCCCAGCGGGTGGTCGCTTGCGCCGACCGGCCCGCGCATAATCGTCACAATCCGACAGCCCGAACGGCGGGCTGCAGCCAAACTTTCGCGCGTGTCAGTACGCCGCCTCCGCTTTCACTGCCGCCGGCCATTGGCACAAAGGGATCGGCATGGCAGGCAGCTCCAGCCTGCGCGGCAACCGACTTGATCGCATCGACCATGCCCGGCGCACCACATGCGTAGACCACGTCATCGGGCACCAGATGGGGCATGTGGTCGGTAGGCCGGCCCGGCAATACATTGATGTAGCGCTGCGGCGCGCTGCACACCGGCACGACCCGAACATTCGGAAACTGCGCCAGCCGGACCAGTGCTGGCCCCATATAAAGCGCATCGATCGTTCCACCTCCGACAATGACCATGATCGGGCGGCGCGGATCTTCGCGCAGTGCAGAAACCGCAATCGACCAGATCGGAGCAAAGCCGGTATTTGTTGAAACCAGAATCAACCGGCCCGCGAGGTTTGGCCGGAAGTGCGCCGAGCCGTAAGGGCCGGTGAGCGTCACACGGTGGCCCCGCCGAATTTTCTTGCCGAGCGCCGTTGTGACCAATCCGTCCTTCATACGGCGAATGTGGAACCAAACCGAGCGGCTATTCGAATCGCCGCTGACGGCGTGGGTGATACTGAATGGACGGCTCGGAAAGCCGTTGAAGCGCACCTGCGCGTATTGCCCGGCATGATAGGGCAACGCGCGGTCGGTTCGAACGCCGACCTCCATCACCTCGGGCGACAGTGCACGCAGCGAACTCACGACGCCATCGACGGATCGGAGTCCTTGCGGCTCTGCTTTCTCGACGACGACATCGCCCGCGATCCGGCATTGGCAGGCATGAACGATCCCGGGCTCGGCCCCCGCCCCGCCTTGAACGTCGCCAGATACCAAGCGGACGCAGCACGTTCCGCAGTGTCCGGACCGGCAGTTAAATGGAATTTCGATGCCCTGACTGAGAGCCGCGTCAAGCAGCACGTCTCCCCGCCGCGCATGGAAAGTTTCGCCGTTGACGGTAATTCGATGGTGTCTTGGCATTGCCTGATCCCGTTCGGCGTCCAGCCCCAACGTCGCCTCGGGCGCGCGGCGCGCGCCGTGATTTCCCCCGCAAAAATTCAATCACCGGGCGCGAACATGTTGAGAACATCACAATTTTGAATTGTCGGTATCAAATCAGATCGTGACCGTTTAATGGCCCACGCAATCAAACGTCGGCTCGACAGCCATATAGGCACCCATCGCTTAAACAATAGCCATCCACGGCTTAGTCCAACAATCTCATTGTCGCCTTATTTAAACGGCCATATTTCCGGCCTATTTCGTCATCAAGATTAATGGACGTTCAGCGTGCTGCTACGGCGCAGTTGAACGGGGGATGGGACCCGGTTGGGCCATACGTGGGCTTCGGGTGCGAAGGGGGGGCGCGTGGTGGCAGAGGGACCATACCATGAGCCGAATTTTCAGCATTTCGATGCTGTCGTGCATGGCTGCGCTAATGCAGGTAACCGTGCAGGAGACTGCAGTCGCAGGGATCAACGCGCCAGCCCAAAAACGTGTCTCGCAAGTTGCACCGGCGTGGGGCCTTGTGCAAGCCGACGCGTCTGGCGGAAAAATGTCTGTGCTCGAAGCGCTCGTCAAAGACGAGGCAGAGCGGAATGGCAAGGCCGCCCGCGGTAATGCGCCAGGAAATCCCGCCTCTGGGACCGGCAAGGCTGCGAATAGCGCACCGGTCAATCTAGCGCTATATCCCACTGCAGCCCAATGCGGCGAATGTCATAAGCAGATTTATGACGAATGGTCATCGTCGCAGCACGCCTATTCGTCGATATCGCCGATGTTCCACAAATTTGAGCAGAAGTTCACGGAGCTCACGAAAGGCACCGTCGGCACATTCTGCGTGCGCTGTCACCAGCAGGTCGGCACTCAACTCGGCGAGGCGCGCGAAACCCCGCTGTGGGCGCGTAGCCAGATCTCGCGCGAGGGCGTCAGCTGCATCACCTGCCACCGGGTTGCCGAACAGTACGGCAAGGTCAACGGCGAACGCCGAGTTGAGCCGGGCAAGATCTTCGAGCCGGTCTATGGCAGCGGTGATAAAAGCGTCATCAAAGACGTGCTCGCCGATAAGGAAACCTATTCCGTCCGAACCGATGCCAAGGGCCGCGGCAACGATATCCACAAGGGGATGATCACCAACGACCAGATCACCAAGTCCGAGTTCTGCGTCAGCTGCCACCAAGTTGCCGTCAACCTAGGGATCAAACTGGAAATCGTCTGGGATCAATATCGCGCCAGCCCAGCACGTAAGGCGGGCGTTACTTGCCAAGACTGCCACATGGGTAAGGTGCCCGGAAAACCTGATGGGTATGCCACAGCGCCGTCCGCCATAGTTGGCGGCCGGGAAATCAACCCGGGCCGAAAGCATGCCAACCACAGCTTTATCGGCCCTGGCTACTCGATCGCCCACCCCGGCATCTTCCCCCACAATCCGAAGGCCCAAACCATCGGGATCGAGGACTGGTTACAGTTCGACTGGCGCGCTGGCTGGGGAACCACGAAGTTCGAAGACAAGGTCGCCGATGGCAAGCTCAAGGTCAGCTTTCCAAAGCGCTGGTCCAATGCACTCGACCGTGAAGAAGCGCGCAAGGTTATCGACGAAAATATCGGGAAACTCGATGCGCGTGATAAAATCCGAAAAACGCTCATGGAGAACAGCAGCCATGTCGACGGGCCCTACATTGATGGCAACCCGAGGATAGGCTCGAACCTCGCATTTTCCTACAAGGTCAAGAATACCAACAGCGGGCACAATTTGCCGTCGGGTTCGCTTGGCGCACAGCCTCAGCTCTGGATCAATGTCGCGCTTATGGATCCCGACGGCCGCAACATCTGGGAGTCAGGCTACGTCGACAGCAACGGCGACATGGCCGATCTTCACAGCCTGGATGTTGCCGCCGGCCGCATCCGCGCTGACCAGCAGCTCGTACATTTCCAAACCAAATTCTTGACGACCAACGTCAAGGGCACGGACCGCGAAATGTACCTGCCGGTAAACTTCGATATCGACCCGTTGCCGCATCTTCGTCCACCCGGCGTTCCAACAACCGTACTCAACCATCCGCCGTTGGTGCGCATGGAGAACCATTCGCTGACCCCGTTGGGAGAAAAGGTCGCGAGATACCAAGTGCCCGGCAACTTGATCACAAAACCCGGCAAATACAGGCTTGCCTTCCGCATGCGGAGCCGCGCCGAGCCGATTTACTTCATGCGCTTTGTCGGTGCGACCAAGCAGATGGAGCAAGGCATGAACGAGCGGATCATGAACTTTCACGCGTTCGCAGTGGAGGTCGACGTCAAGGGCTGATGCGACTTCAAGAAACGACTTTCCAAGTCGCAGTCGCAAAGCCACGCAAACGTCTGGCGTCGAACCTCAATCCCGCAAGCCACTGAAACAGCGGAAAGCCAATGATTTTCAATAACCATAAAAACGTCTCGTGTCTGACCGGGACGTCAGTAGCGATCGCCGCCCTGATTGTTGGATGCCAAGTCTGGATGTCCCAAGCAAAGGCCGGCGAGAGCGCATCGAATAAAGCCGAGACAGCGATCGACAAGGCGTTCCTGCCCGACCCAAGTTACGACACCAAATACGACGCGGCCGCGCAATCCGACATCTATGGCGCCAAGTTCGCCGTCGAGGCGCCCCGGCCACTGCTAGAAATTGGCCGCGAGCAATACACCTCGGGAATGTACGACAGCAGCAGCACCCTACTTGGGCAACTAAACCCTCTCCTTCCGGGTCTTGCGGTCTATGGCGACTGGCGCACCGCAGCCGCCTACAATAGCAACAACGGCAAAGACATCGCGCAAATCGCCACCCGGTTGAACCTTGATGTCGACCTCAAAATCACTGGCACAGAACGCATCCACGCGTTCTTCACGCCGCTACAGAAAGACAACATCTTCAGCCGTTACGAGTTCGATACAGGCGCCGGCAACGGGGACGCAAACTTCGAGTTCGACGCCAATCCGCAAACGCTATTTTTCGAAGGCGACCTCGGCGCGATCCAATCTGGCTTTTCAGGAACCGAAGCCAGCTACGACCTGCCGTTCACCGTCGGCTTATTTCCGCTGTTCCTACAAAACGGCATTTGGGCAAACGATGCGATCCTCGGCGGCGCCTTCAGCCTCTCGGCACTGAATTCACGCAAGCTTGGGCTGTCAAACTACGATATCACGTTCTTTGCCGCATTCGACAACGTCAACAACACGGGAATCCTCGGTTCGGAGAACCACAACGCGAACATCTACGGTGCCACAACGTTCATCGACGCCTTCGACGGCTACATCGAAGCCGGCTACGGTCTGATCCAGGGCACGGAAGCTCAAGTGGAGGACCAGCTCACACACTTCGTGACAGCTTCCTACACCCGGCGTTACGCCAATACTCTTTCGAACTCGACCCGCGCATTCGCAAACTTCGGCGACGGCAATTCCGATGAAGGTTATGCCTTCATCTCGGAAAACAGCCTCGTCACCAGCTTACCGAGCACACTGCTTCCCTACGCCAACTTCTTCGTCGGTTTCGGCAACCCGCAGCCGCTAGTCGATGGAAACAACGCCGGCCTCTTGAAGAATGTCGGGATAAACTTCGAGACCGACGCGCTGACCGGTTACCCGAAGCTCGACGATACGGGGTCAAATGCCTGGGGCGGCGCGATCGGCGTCCAATATCTCTTCAATCTAGACCAGCAACTGCTCTTCGAAGTCGCTATGGTTCAGCCATTCGAAGACGACGGGATCGGCGCGCGCGAACCGCAATACGCCCTTGGTGCGCGGTATCAGATACCGTTGAGCCATGCGTGGCTGTTCCGCGCCGATGCCACGTATCAATTCCTGGATTCCTCCGAGGACAATTTCGGCATCCGGACCGAAGTGCGCAGGAAATTCTGACCAGCCGACTTTGGACCTCACGATCGAAGGCCGGTCGGAAATCACCCAGGCAAAGCGTGGCCCGGTCCACCTGATGCCCGGTCCAACTGATGCCCGGTCCAACTGATGCCCGGTCCACCTAATCACCTCGCCGGGGGGCCAGCCAGCGCGACGAACAGCGCCACGCCGACCATCGTTGCCCTTCTGACACGGCGTGCTAATCTCACCACAACGCTGCAGGCTGAGCCCCGTATCAAGGGGCCAGCTGAGCAAGTATCCGGGGGATTAGGCCTGCCCATGACACTGACAGCGTCGTCCAGCACCGCGTTGGACCCCGATCTCCTATATACCTACGACCAAGCCGAGCGTGCTGGGTACGACGAACTGTTGGCACCCGACAGTCAGATCAGATCGCACTGGTTGCCGTTGCTCGGTGCAATGGAGGCGATGTCCCGGCCGGAACGGGAAGCCCGCGCGCAGCGGCTAGACCGCCGCGTTCGCGAAACCGGTATTGCCCACGACATTTTCTCCGATCCCAACAAATCAGCGACGGGGTGGCAGCTCGATCTGGCACCGCTGCTGATCTCGAGCGCCGAATGGCAATGGCTGCAAGGCGCGCTGACGCAACGCGCGCGACTGTTCGATGCGATCCTGACCGATCTTTACGACCAGCAGAACCTTCTCAAGGCTGGCCTCGTGCCGCCTGAACTGGTCTTTTCCGACAGCTCGTTTCTACGGCCCTGTCAAAGCATCCTGCCGAAAGCTGGCCCGCTCCAGTTTTATGCCGCCGACCTCGCGCGCGGTGCGGACGGGCGCTGGCTCGTTATCGACAGCCACACCGAAACGTTGGCTGGCATCGGAATAGCGCTGGCCAATCGCGTCGTGCACACGCACGTCGCCGGCGACCTGTTCAAGTCGAGCAACGCCGTGCGTCTCGCATCGTATTTTCAGAGCTTACAGAACGCGCTGACTACGCATAGCGGGCGCGACAACGCGCGAATTGCGTTGCTCACGCCCGGCGCTCACCACCCCGACTATTTCTCCCACGCCTATTTGGCGCGTTATCTCGGTTACCTTTTGGTCGAAGGCGCAGACCTTCGCAGCAAGAACGGCCAGATCTATTTGAAGACGCTCGAAGGTCTGAAAGAAATCGACCTCATCGTTCGTTGCGCCGAAGGTCACTTATGCGATCCGTTGGAACTCGATCCGGCGGGTTTCGAGGGACCGCCCGGGCTGCTGCGCGTCTGCCGCTCGTCGCCGCGTTTGGTCGTCAATGCCGTTGGCTCGGCTTTGGTCCAAAACCGCGGCCTTGGACCCTACCTGCCACAGTTGGCCAAGCACATCCTGGGCGAACAGCTGGCCTTGCCGGATGCACCTCGGCGGTGGCTGGGCGATCCAGCAACGCGACATCAGGTGTTCGACCGGCTCGACGAACTCATCATCCGTAAAGCGCAAGAAGGCACCGGCCGGCCCGGCCAAGCCTCACTCGGCCAATTCCCGCGCGCCCGCACCAGTGCCGAACTCGAACAGCTAAAGCGCGAAATCGCATTGAATGGCGCCCAGCTTGTTGCCGAGGAGAAAATCGGCTTTTCCGTCGCTCCGGTCTACACGCCTCATGGCCTGTTACCGAAGCCCTTCGCGGTGCGCTTCTACGTGGCGAGAACAGCTGCAGGTTACGAAGCGATGCCGGGCGGCCTCGCCATGACGGTCGATCCCGGGCGGGCGGTCGGCTTGAGCGCGCCGGACCGCAAGGCACGCGACGTCTGGATCACATCGGACGCCGAGCAGCCAGCCCACGTCAGCCTATGGCGCCCGACCGTGGAAACCGCCCGCGTTCAGCGCTCCCAGCGCGTTCTTCAAAGCCGCGTCGCCGACGATCTGTTTTGGCTCGGGCGCTATACCGAGCGGGCAGACTGGACGATGCGCGTGTTGCGCGGCGCGCTTCGGCGCGTCGAGGAAGATAACGGCCCATCAGAGGGCCGCCGTGCAGCCCGCACCTGTCTCGAAGTTCTGCTGTCGGATGGTTCGAAATACCAGACCTCAGACGGCCCCCCTGGCACAACTGCTGTCAGCCCTCGTGATCGCCCAGCCTCCGTCGAAATCGAACGCCTCTGCGCCAGCCTGATCGGCGACAGCAAGGGCTACCGAACGCTGGAACGGACTTTCGAAGGCCTCTATCGCGTGGCCCATCTCGCCCGTGACCGCCTGTCGCTCGAGGCCTGGCAAGCATTAAGCCGCTTCCGGCCGGGCGACACCTGGACAGCGACGCTGGCCCGCGCAACGCCACTCACTGTTCTCGATCAACTCGACGAGGGTCTGGCTTCGATCGCAGCATTCAGCGGGCTGATGCACGAGAACATGACGCGCAATTACGGCTGGTCGTTCCTCGACATGGGCCGCCGGCTTGAACGCGCTTATAACCTGAGCGAGGCGATCCTCTCGCTGTTCATTCCGGCCCCCGATCCCGACGTCGAGGCCAGCAGCCTGCTGTTGCTGCTGGAACTTGCCGACAGCTTCATCACCTACCGGTCGCGCTACCGGCTCGACCCGATGTTACCACTCGTCCTCGATCTGCTTCTGCTCGACGAAACAAACCCGCGAAGTCTCGCCTATCAGCTGGCCGCGATTTCCGCCCATATGGAGCGTCTGCCCGATGCTTCGCAAGCAACCGATCTCAGCGCCGACCGGCGCTTGATCTCGGAGCTGTTGAAATCGATCCGCCAAGCCGATGTCGAAGCGATTGCAAAGGACGCTGGCCGCAAGTCGCTCGACGCGTTGATGCGTGAGCAGGTGCTTGTTTTACCCGAACTGTCGAACGCGGTCGCAGCGCACTATTTCAATATGACCGATGAAGCCCCGCATCGAGCCGGACAAGGGGCCGGGTCAGGAGCGGGGACGCGGACCGGGTCGCGGATGGGATCGCCGCCATGATCCTGGAGGTCAGCCATCAGACGCTATACCGGTACTCGGCTCCGGTGAGCCAATCGCAGCATTTGGTGCACATGTCGCCGCGCGTGACGCCGCGCCAGATCACACGCCATCACAGTTTGACCGTCGAACCGGCTCCAGCGTCCCGCACCGATGGCATTGATGCCTTCGGCAATCCTGTTGTCAGCCTCGATATCGAATCATCGCACAAAGAATTCGTCTTACTGGCGCGCAGTACGATCGAGACCGCGCTCACCCGCCCGATTAATCTGGCCACCACCTCACCGTGGGACCAACTCGACGCGAGCCTGAACGCTACGGGCTTCGGCTTTAATCCGCGCCCAGATCTCGAGGTCATCCAATATCGATGCGTGTCGCGATTGACGCCATCATCGCTTGAGCTGGCCGACTACGCGGCAGCCTCGTTTCGGCTCGGGCGTCCGATAATGGAAGCGTGCATGGACCTTGTTCGGCGCGTTTATGCAGACTTCAAGTTCGATCCCACCGCGACCGATATCTCGACACCCGTGAGCCAAGTTTTCAAGCAGCGGCGAGGGGTGTGCCAGGATTTCTCGCACTTGACGCTGGCCGCACTGCGATCCCACCGCGTCCCATGTCGCTACGTCAGCGGTTATATCTTGACCCGGCCGCCGCCGGGCCAGCCCAAATTGCAAGGCACCGACGCGTCCCACGCCTGGATCTCGGCATGGGCGCCAGAGACCGGCTGGGTCGACTTCGACCCGACGAATGGGCTCATCGTCGGCGACGAGCACGTGACGATCTCGCACGGCCGCGACTACAACGATGTCAGCCCGATCAGCGGCGTTCTGATCGGTGGCGGCGCGCACACCGTGTCCGTTGCCGTCGATGTCCGACAGCTTTGAGGACGGGGCTTTTTCAACCCCGCCCCGCTCCAACTGCGATAGTCAAGATAAGCGTTACGCTTACTTGACCAGCGTTCCCCACTTTTTGTCGCTCGCTTCGACGGTCCGCATCGACGCGATCGAACCGTCACGACGGGCGTGAAGCTCAAAGAACTTTCCGTCTTTCTTGCCGAGCAATGCGAGATGACGCTTTTCCGCAATCGGCTCGCCAAGGACTTCGTATCCAGCCTTGACGGCGGCTGCCTTGGCGTCTGCTGGAAGAACCGCTGGCTTCCGACCGCCTGCGGACTTGGTCAGTCGATCCCACCAGCTTCGCTGGCCCGGCAGGTCGATCGCCGCCGCAGTTCCAACCGTCACACGAGCCGCGCGGACTTCGCCATTTGGCCGAAGGTCGCCGTCAATTGTGACCTGATCGCCAGCCTTGAGTTTGACCGTCTCGCTGCCCCGCTTGCCAAGGTGCACGAGCATCTTTCCCGTATCGCCGGTGACAACCACGCGATGTCCAAACACGTCTGAGACCGCGCCCTTGACCGACATCGGCTCGGCGCGAGCAAGCGACGGTGTCAACAATAACAATGCAAAGCCAGCCGCCACTCCAGCCATCGCTGATCGATTCAATCTCATCTTCATGTCCAACTCCAAACGTCCCAATTTCAGCGAGTAAACGTAAAACCTCTAGATTGGTTCCAAACATCGCATGATAGAGCGCCGCAGGTCACGTCAGCCCGGCAAACAGGTCCGCATCGGGGTCGCGCTTGCCTGCGATCCAAGCACTGGCCACGTCAGAAGCGATCATGCTGAACGTGATCCCATTGCCGCCACAGCCAAGTATTGCGAGAACACCGGGCACGTCCGGAAGCTCCTTGAATATCGGCAACCCGGTCGGGCTGTCTGCGAACGCGCCGGCCCATGCGTAGTCCACGATCAAGTCAGACCGACCCAACAATCGTTGAACCTTCGACAGCAGTTTCAAGGATTTCGTGCCGATCGCCTGCGCACGTCGCTTCGGATCGAGAAGGCCTGAGTCTTCGCCGCCTGCCAGGATCCGATTATCGGCCGTGGTACGCAGATACAAATAGGGATCGGCCGCCTCCCAGATCAGACACCGCGTTGGCCACAACGCAGCTTCGGGAAGTTGCTGAGTGGCGATGGCCCACGACGAGATAATATCAAACGCTTGGCGCGGCATGCCTGCGATCACTTCGTAGCCCGTCGCGAAAATCGCGCGTCGACATTTCAGGGTGTGACCTTCGTCTGTTTCCAGTTCAATACCTGATGACGTCGATTTCACTCGGACCACCTCGCACGGCGAGATCACCGTCGCGCCTAGCTTTATAGCTGCAGCAAGGCACCCAGCGGATGTCTTTGCCGGGTCGAGTTCGCCTGAGCCGGACGAAAGGATCGCAGCGGTTCTGTCAATATTGAACTGCTCCCTGAGGGCCTGCTTATTGATGAACTGGGATGGAAGCCCAATAGCCCGACGCGCCTCTGCTTCCGCTTTCAGCGCTCGCATCCCCATTTCGTTGCCGCTCAGATAGAGCGCCTCGCGATCAATCCAATCGCCATCGATCTCGTGGCTGGCGAGCAGGTCACGCAAGTCCAACACCGCCTTGGCCGATCGCCGATACGCCCGTGTGGCCTTGTCCTGCCCAATCCTATCGGTCAATTCTAGGAGCGGCGTATCGATCTCGAATTGGATCATGGCCGTACTGGCGACAGTCGATCCCTGTCCTGGCCTTCGCCGATCGACCAGCAGCACGTCATGTCCATTTGCGGCAAGGACGAGTGCAATAATGGACCCACTGATGCCAGCTCCAACGACGATTATTTCTGCAGTGCGATTGCCTTGGTCAGCGTGGCACTTGAATTTCGTCGTCTTTGATCGCGCCCAAAGTGCCGTGCCGTCATGCAGGTCTTTGCGCGCAGCGATGTCGCCGTCCGATTTTTTGGCCATGTCGTCCGGTCACACGAGAGTTGGAATCGGCCGCGGCCACTCGGACACACAACGTGCTGCCAACGCCTCGGTTCCAGCGGTGACTGAGCATGGCCGCTCCTGCCGAAGGTAACTCCCGTGATGAACGAGCCTTTACACAGTCCGCCTCAAATCCAGCGTGAGCGGCATATCCGGATTGATCGCGACGGGATCGACCGTGCGGCGTCCAGGCGTATGACCGTGCTGCTCAAAGCGGGCGAGGCATCGCCCCTCCGCTTCGTACGCGTTGACCGGGAACGTCTCCGGGTTTCGCCCGCCGGGGTGGGCGACGTGATAGCGGCATCCGGCAAAGGATCGTCCGGCCCAGGTATCGATGATATCGAACGTCAGCGGCACATGCGGGGCGATCATCGGATGCAACGCGGATGGCGGTCCCCACGCGCGGAAACGGACGCCAGCCACGGCCTCGCCGTGCGTTCCCGTTGGCGACAAAGGCAACGTCCGGCCGTTACACGTCACCGCAAAGCGGTCACCGGTCAGCCCGCGGAGTTTGACCTGCACGCGCTCGAGCGACGAGTCCACATATCTCGCTGTACCGCCAGCAGCGGTTTCCTCACCCAACACGTGCCAAGGCTCCAGCGCCTGCCGCAGTTCGAGTTCGACGTTAGCCGCTTCGATCCGGCCAAGGCGCGGACACCGGAACTCGTAATGCGGTCGAAACCATGTGTCTTCGACTGGCAGGCCGGCAGCCTTGAGATCGTCGACAACGCTCACAAAGTCCTGCCAGAGATAATGCGGCAGCATAAAGCGATCGTGCAGCGATGTTCCCCAACGGACGAGCTTTTGCCGGTACGGCTTTTCCCAAAACATGACGATCAGAGCACGCAATAACAACTGCTGAGCGAGGCTCATTCGGGCGTGCGGCGGCATCTCGAATGAACGGAACTCGACCAAGCCAAGCCGGCCGGTCGCGCTGTCGGGAGAATAGAGCTTATCGATACAGATTTCGGCGCGGTGCGTGTTGCCGGTGACGTCGATCAGGAAGTTGCGGAAGATCCGGTCGACCATCCAAGGCGGCACCTGACCCGTCGCAGAGCCTGCTTGCCCCGTCGCAAAACCCGGCACCTGCGTCATCGCAATTTCGAGCTCGTATAACGCTTCGTGGCGACCTTCGTCGGCACGCGGGGCTTGGCTCGTTGGCCCGATGAAAAGGCCAGAAAAAAGGTACGACAGGCTCGGATGGTTCTGCCAATAGGCGATCACCGAGGCAAGCAGGTCTGGCCTGCGCAGGAACGGACTGTCTGCCGCCGTCATGCCACCCAGCACGATATGGTTGCCACCTCCCGTGCCGGTACGACGGCCATCGAGGTTGAACTTCTCACTACTGAGACCCTCGAGATGGGCATCCTCGTAGAGGCCCGTCGTCAACGCGACGAGTTCCGACCAGCGCGTCGAGGGCTGAACGTTGACCTCGATGACGCCGGGGTCGGGCGTCACCTTCACGACCTGGATGCGCGGATCGGCAGGCGGTGGATAGCCCTCGATCAAAACCGGCAACCCGGTCTCGCGCGCGGAAGCTTCAATCGCGCCGATCAACGCCGCGTAGTCTTCAGCGTCTTCAAGCGGCGGCGTGAAAACACACAGCATGTTGTCGCGAGGTTCGACGACGAGCGCGGTCCGAACGGGCAACGCCGCGTTGACAGGAGCAACACTTGCTGCCTCCATCGTCGCTTCCCGGCGGCGCTGCATCAAGGCATCGCGCGCTGGCAAAGGATCGGCCGCTGCAAACGGATCGCGTGGCACCACGGAGGGCCGTACGATCGGATCGAGAGCCTCGAGCGAATGGAGAGGCAGGCGCAAGCCCGCTGGCGAGTCGCCTGGAATGAGGAAGAGCTTGCCGCGTCGCGTCTTCCAGCGGTCGGAAACCCATCGCCGACCCTGCTCGCGCGACTGCCAAGCTTGGATCGGCAGCACGAAGCTTGCCGGCTCGGTCAGTTGACCATCCAGCAATCGCATCAACCGTTGGCGCGAAGTCGGGTCATCGAGTTCCGCCGTTTCGACGTCAGCGTTTGCTGGCAGGCCCTGCTCGACGAGTACGACATGGGCAAAATCTTCAAACGCCGGCATCGCGCTGTTCTCGGGCAAGCCGAGCTGCGCGCACAGAGTCTCGACGAACTTTTGCGCGTCGACAGCCGTCGTCTTGTGCCCGCTGCTTTCGCGCGCAATCCGTGCCGGGTCTTCCCACAACGGCTTTTCGTCCGAACGCCAGTAGAGGGAGAACGCCCAGCGCGGCAGCGGCTCGCCAGGATACCATTTGCCCTGTCCATAATGGAGCAAGCCGCCCGGTGCGAAACGCCGTTGCAAGCGCCGGATCAGTTGCTCGGCATAACCGCGCTTGGTTGGACCAACGGCGGCAATGCTCCATTCCGGCGCGTCGTTGTGGTCGGCCGCAACGAAGGTCGGCTCGCCACCCATGCTGAGACGGACATCGCCATCGACAAGCCGGGCATCGACCACGTCACCTGCCTTGAGAATAGCACCCCAGGTTTCGTCGCTGTACGGCTTGGTAACGCGCGGCGTCTCGCGAAAGCGCGTCACGCCCATTTTGAAATCGAAGGTGACCTCGGCCTTCCCGTGGTTGCCAGCAATCGGCGCCGCACTGGCAGGCTGCGGAGTCGCTGCCAGCGGAATATGCCCCTCACCAGCGAGCAATCCCGACGTGGGATCAAGCCCGATCCAGCCCGCACCAGGAATATAAACCTCGGTCCAGGCATGGAGGTCGGTAAAGTCGACCTCGGTGCCAACCGGCCCGTCAAGCGCCTTAACATCGGGCGTCAGTTGGATCAGATAGCCTGACACGAAACGGGCAGCGAGCCCGAGATTTCGCAACACTTGAACCAGCAGCCAAGCGCTATCGCGGCACGACCCCGAAGCCTTGGTCAGTGTCTCCTCCGGAGACTGGATGCCGGGTTCCATCCGGATCGTGTAGCCGATCTCCTGTTGCAGTTGCCGGTTGAGATCACACAGCACATCGATCGTCGTCCGCCGCCGCCGATCAATCTTCGCCAAATGCCGCGTAAGCGCGGGGCCTGCCGTATCCGGGACGAGGTACGGCCCCAGCTCCTTCTGCAGGATCGGACCATAGTCGAACGGCCATTCCTGCGCACGGTCTTCCACAAAGAAGTTGAACGGATCAATCACCGCCATATCCGCAACCAGATCGATGGTGACCTGGAAGATGTCGGTCGGCTCGGGCAACACCACGCGGGCCAAATAGTTGCCGAAGGGGTCCTGCTGCCAGTTGATGAAATGGACCGCGGGCTGAAGCGTCAGCGAATAGCTGAGGATCGGCGTCCGGCAGTGCGGTGCTGGCCGAAGCCGGATCACTTGTGGTCCCATTCCGATCATTCGATCGTAGCGGTATGTGGTTTGATGCGTCAGTGCAACGTGGAGAACCATCGGGTGCGTCGGGCCTTTTCCTGATACCAATCGTTCCAGCCGAAGGCGGGAACGCGCGGGTGTACTGTGGCGTTAGACAGTCACTCTAGTGTCGACAAGCACAGTGTGGCTTGCAAGAGCCAACGAAAGCATCAGTCGCACAACCAATGGGCACAACACGCCCACCCCGTGGTGTCCCTGTGCAAAAACAAGGCAGACCGTCATAACGCTGGCATCCGTAGCCGACAGATTGCAACTGCGGCGAGTGCCGCCACTAGCTTTGGGACAGTGCTTTCGATCAACGCAGGTGGCCGCACGGAGCCGTCCGCAGGTCGGTTTACGAATCGAGATGGAACGTCAGAATGAAACTTTTTGCGTGCCCGAATTGTGACAACCGGGTCTACTTCGAGAGTGTTGCATGCCTCGTATGCCAGTCGCGTTTGGGTTTCGACGCGAGCAGCTTGTCGGTGGTCGCACCATCACAAAGCGATGGCTCCAGCCCTAAGCTCAGCTATTGCACAAACTCGACCCATGGCGTCTGCAACTGGCTAACGTCGGCCGAAGACCGGAATGGACGGTGTCGCGCCTGCGATCTCAATCGGACAATCCCGAACCTGTCGCAGCCCGGCAACCTCAAGGCGTGGCGCGACCTCGAGCGCGCAAAGAAGCGGCTGATCTACTCACTCGTGAGGTTGCGGCTTCCGCTCCAAGGCGGAGCTTCGGGCCGCGGGCCATTGACCTTCGACTTCGCCCACAACACCACGACGGGGCACTTCGACGGCGTCATTTCGATCAATGTCAGCGAAGCCGACGCGGTCGAACGGGAACGCCAACGGCAGATTTTCGGCGAGCCATACCGCACTTTACTCGGTCATTTGCGCCACGAGAGCGGACACTATTATTGGATGGTGCTGATCGAAGGCAGCGTTCTACTGACGGAATTTCGCAACCTGTTTGGCGATGAACGCCAAAATTACCAGGCAGCATTGGCAGCCCACAACGGCGGCGCCGTGCCACCCGACTGGCAGGTGCGGAACGTGTCGGCCTATGCCAGTTCGCATGCCTGGGAGGACTGGGCCGAGACCTGGGCGCACTACCTACATATGATCGACGCGCTCGATACCGCCGAGGCCGAGAACATGGAGCCGCGTTCGGGACAAAAATGGGCCTCGCGGCTTGAAGCCCTTCTGGCTCCGCTGTGGCCGTCCAAAAAACATGACGTTTACCACAATGAAACATTCGACGCGCTGATCGAGCGTTGGATACCACTGACCATCTCCATGAACTGCATCTCACGCAGCATGGGTCACGACGAGTTCTACCCGTTTGTCATCACGCCAGCGGTTCGTGACAAACTTGCCTTCGTGCACCGCGTCATCCGCGACCGTGCAACCTGAATATCGCGAAGTTTAAGCCGTGTCTTTCCCTGAACAAATCAGCGCAATATCATTTGCCGCCCAAGCCCATAGATCGACGCGCTTCAAAGCAGTCGCCATCAGCTCTGGGAATTGGTCCGGCGTGCAAGCGAATACCGGACATCCCATCGCGGCATAATGGCAAGCGAATTTGTACGGAAACTTTCGGCTCGGACAAGTGCATCTGTAACGACGTGACGCCTGATCGGGATCCCGTTGCTCGACTTTGTGTTTGTTGAGCGTTATCGAGGGAAAATGCCGTTATCGGACGATCAGGGCTATGACACTTGCGTCGGCCAGCGGTGTCAATTCGAACCCGCCTCACCCTTGGAAATCCTGCCCTCGATAGCAACCTCGCCCACAAGAAGCTCCGTCTCAGATTCAGCCTTAATCAGGACGAATTGCCAGTGCGTGTGATAGCCAGTGCCTGTGACAGACAGCTTCAGTTACGTCGCTCCTCATAGGTCAGGTGGCGGCGAGCAGCACAACTTAACGGAACCAACCTATCGCTGAACTGTTACCCTCGCATGTTTCAAGAACATGCTTACGGCTCAACCCAGCCCACGCCCGCATTACGGAGACCAAATGCTGATCAAGGTGACCATCAATGGCCAAGCTCGCCAGATCGATGCTGAGCCGGACATGCCCCTTCTCTGGATTCTAAGAGACGAACTCAAGTTGACGGGCACCAAATTCGGATGCGGCGTTGCCCTTTGCGGCGCATGCACAGTAAATCTCGATGGCGAAGTGGTTCGGTCGTGTCAAATCCAGGCAAAGTCACTGGAGGGCCGCTCGGTAACGACGATCGAAGGCGCGGACGACAAGGTTGCTTCGGCGGTGAAGGCCGCTTGGATGAAGTTGGACGTCGCCCAATGCGGCTACTGCCAGTCCGGCCAGATCATGTCGGCAATCGGCTTGCTGTCGCAAATCCCTATGCCAACCGACGACGACATCGACAAATCGATGGACGGCAATGTCTGCCGATGCGCCACCTACCATCGGATCCGCGCGGCAATTCACGAGGCTGCAAAAGCGCTTTGAACTGCAGCCAGCAGCGCCGATGTGGCGATGTGTACCAAACACGGAGCACGACAATGGCCGACCACAAATCTGTTCGCACGTTCGCTATTATTGCGATAACGGCGATTGGGATGGCTGGTTTCGTGGGGTCAATAGTTGACAACAGCAAGACCGCAGTTTCGTTGGTCCCGCCAGCCCATGCACAACCGAAACCTGCGGATTTGTTTGCGCCCATTTCTGCCGTGTTGAACCATCCCGCTGCATGAATTGCCATCCTCGGGATGATCGGCCTCGCCAGGGCGACGACCGGCATCCGCACCTCCAGAATGTCGTCCGTGGTGCAGATGGTCTAGGCTTCGTAAACATGCGCTGCACCAGCTGTCATGGCGAAGAGAACAATCTCCACAGTGGTTTACCGGGCGCCCCAGCGTGGCACCTTGCGCCACTGTCGATGGGCTGGCAGGGCTTGAGCGATGCAGACCTCTGCACCACGCTCAAGGATGAAAAACGCAACGGCGGCAAAACTATCGCTGCTCTGGTCGAGCACATGGAGAAAGACGGGTTGGTGCTGTGGGGATGGAATCCCGGAGGTGACCGCGCACCCGTATCCACGCCGCATAGCCAATTCATGACCGAACTCAAGGCCTGGGCTGCCGCAAATGCGCCTTGCCCAAGTCAATAAGCATTGAACAGTGCCGCTGTTGGCAGCGGCCGTTGGAGGTTGGCATGACAGGTTCCACGATCGACAACATTTTCAGGATGACTGGTTTCCAGTTGTCCGACCAAGCGGATCACCCAACAGCCCTCGCGCCGTCACGCCGCACATTTCTCAAAGTCGCCGGCGGCGCTGGCACCGGGCTAATGCTCGGGCTTGCCGCGCCTGTTCCCTCGCTCAGTAGCACAGCGGAGGCAAAGGCCGGGGCCGGTCTCGCCGACGCCTTTGTGCGCATCTCGCCCGATAACACCGTCACCGTGATCATCAAGCACCTCGACAAGGGCCAGGGCGCTGCCACTGGCCTTGCCACATTGGTCGCCGAAGAACTCGACGCGGCGTGGTCACAAATCCGCACCGAGTTCGCCCCATCCGACCCGACCATTTACAAAAACACCGCGTTCGGCGTGCAGGGCGTTGGTGGCTCGACGGGCTTGTCGAACAGCTACGAACAGTACCGCAATGTCGGGGCCACAGCCCGCGCCATGCTCGTCGCCGCCGCCGCCAAAGAATGGGGCGTCCAACCGTCCGACGTTGCCGTGACGAATGGCGTGCTGTCGATCAAGTCCGGCAAGACCGCGTCGTTCGGCGCGATGGCCGATGCCGCCGCCAAGATGGCGGTTCCAGCCGACGTGGCGTTAAAAAAACCAGAGCAGTTTGTCTACATCGGCAAATCGTTCCCGCGTGTTGACGCCCAAGCCAAGTCAACTGGCAAAGCCCAGTTCACGATCGATGTCCAGTTGGACGGCATGCTGACGGCGGTCATCGCACGCCCGACCAAATTCGGCGCGACGGTCAAATCGTTCGATGCAACTGCCGCCCAGAAAGTTGCAGGCGTCGTGCAGGTCGTCCAGGTTCCGCAGGGCGTCGCCGTGCTGGCCAAAAATACCTGGGCCGCGATGAAGGGACGCGAGGCGCTGAAAGTCACCTGGGACGACAGCAAAGCCGAAACGCGATCATCGGCCGAGATCGTGACGGAATACCGCGCGCTACTCGACAAGCCCGGTGCCGTTGCGCGCAAGGATGGCGATGCTGATGCAGCCTTTGCCAAGGCGGCGAAAGTCGTCAGCGCGGATTTCGAGTTCCCGTATTTGGCCCACGCCCCGATGGAGCCAGTCGATTGCGTGATCCGCTACGACGGATCGTCAGCGCAGATCTGGACCGGCTCACAATTGCAGACGGTCGACCATGGGATGGCAGCCTCCGTCCTGGGCTTGAAGCCCGAGGCGATCAAGCTCAATACCATGTGGGCTGGCGGCTCATTCGGCCGCCGGGCGATTGCCGACGCACACTTCGTTGCCGAGGCCTGTGCCATTGCAAAAGCGTACGGGAAGCCCGTGCCCATCAAGGTCATATGGACCCGCGAAGACGACATCAAAGGCGGCTACTATCGGCCGATCTATGTCCACCGCCTGAAGGCTGGCATCGATAAGGATGGCAATATCGTCGCCTGGCATCACCGCATCGTCGGGCAATCGATCCTAGCGGGTACGCCGTTCGAAGCGATGATGGTCAAGAATGGGATCGATGTGACCTCGGTCGAGGGCGCCAACAACTTGCCCTACGCGATCCCCAACCAGACCGTCGAATTGCACACCACCAAGGTCGGCGTGCCCCCGCTGTGGTGGCGTTCCGTCGGCGCGACGCACACGGCGCACGCCACCGAGCACGTGATGGATATGTTGGCCAAAGAAGCCGGCAAGGACCCTGTCGCGTTTCGCCTAGCCCACCTTAAGGACAAGCCGCGACACGTCGCAGCTTTGAAACTCGCCGCCGAGAAAGCGGGATGGGGTACACCGCTGGCGGCTGGCACCTTCCGCGGTATCGCTCTGCATGAAAGTTTTGCCTCGTTCGTGGCGCAGGTCGCCGAGGTCCAGCTGTCGGGCGACGGCGGCTTCAAAGTCACGCGCATCGTCAGTGCGATCGATTGCGGGATCGCGGTCAACCCGGACGTGGTTCACGCCCAAATCGAAGGCGGTATCGGCTACGGCCTTGGCGCGGCCTTACGAAATGAAATCACAATGGCCAAGGGCGGCGAGGTCGAACAAGCCAACTTCGATAGCTATCAGCCGTTGCGGATCTCGGACATGCCGAAAATCGAGTCCCACATCGTTCCGTCAGCCGCAGCGCCAACTGGTGTCGGCGAGCCAGGAACGCCCGTCGCCCTTCCAGCCGTCGCCAACGCGCTGATGAACGCCACCGGCCAAAAGACGCTGGTTCTGCCAATGAGCAAGCAGTCATACAAAACGTCATAACGGTCCTGCCTGACTACGGCGGTGCGACGGCTACACGGGACCGCGATCGGCAGTCCCGTGCTTCGATCAGCGGCCGTAAATACAGACCTGGGCTTGACCACGAAAGTTCGGTCTGGAGGCGTAGGTCATGTTGACCTGCCGGATTGCGCGCCCACCGCCGCGCAGGTCGATCCAACGCGTCTCACCGCCAGCTGCAATAGTCGCGCGGATTTGCAGGTCGTCGTTGGCTCCATTTCCGTACACTACGTCAAGATCGCGCATATCAACCGCGTTGCCGTTGACCGTGATTTTGATCGCGCGGAAGCGACCCTCGCTTCTACCAACAGGGATCGTGTCGCGATCATTGATAAAGCCGACCGAGCGGCAGCCAAGGAGTTCGGCGGCTTGCGCTGCTGGCACGATGGCAACAACGCCGAGCCCGGCAGCTGCCGCAGCGACTAAGTTGGCAAACTTCATCATTTTCTCCTTCAGGTGCCGGTTGGGCTGCTGTTCGTCACAGCAAGCCGCAATAACTTTATGGCCGCGCCGCGCATTGGAAGCGCAACGCGGCCATCAGTAAACGCGGGACTTCGCAATTTCCGTCGCTTAGCAATGGCGACGACTTCGAGTTCGGTCAGTCAACAACCTGACGGCGCTTCGGGCGATCACTGCCGAACGACTTACCAGCCGAACCGGCGGGCCGGGCACTACGATCACCACCTGGCTTGCCGCCACGCGGACGCTCCGAGAACTTCCCCGCCGGACGGTCGCCGGGAGGACGGCTCGGACGATCACCGGCCGGACGGCTCGGGCGGTCACCGGCTGGTCGGCTCGGGCGGTCGCCGGCTGGTCGGCTCGGGCGGTCGCCGCGATCGGGACGTTCACGGAAGTCGCTGCGGGGGCGGTCCGAGAACGTGCGCTCGCCCTGAGGACGGGCGGGGCGATCACCAGCCGGACGGCTGGGACGGTCACCCGGCGGACGGCTCGGACGGTCGCCGCGATCGGGACGGTCACGGAAGTCGCTGCGCGGGCGGTCCGAGAACGTGCGCTCGCCTTGCGGACGATCCGGACGGTCACCCGGCGGACGGCTCGGACGGTCACCCGGTGGTCGGCTCGGGCGGTCGCCACGATCGGGACGATCGCGGAAATCGCTGCGTGGACGATCCGAGAACTTGCGTTCACCCTGCGGACGATCCGGACGGTCACCCGGTGGTCGGCTCGGGCGGTCGCCACGATCGGGACGGTCACGGAAGTCGCTTCGCGGGCGGTCCGAGAACGTGCGCTCGCCCTGCGGACGATCTGGACGGTCACCTGCCGGACGGCCCGGACCTGCAGCGCGAGCCGGACGGTCGCCACGATCAGAGAACTTGCGTTCACCCTGCGGACGATCCCCTGACGGACGGCTGGGCCGGTCTCCGAACGATCGGTCGCCGAACGATCGGTCGCCGCTGGGGCGCCCACCTCGCGCATCGCGCCCACCAGACCGGCCGCGGCTCTCGTCGCGTGACCCGGCAGCCGACGTCACCTTGGCAGCCGCCACGAGCGTATTGTCGTTGCGGCGGTCTTGCGACGTTATCTGCTGACGCGTCAGCTTTTCGATGGACCGGAGCAGATCTCGCTCGTCGTTGTCGACCAGCGAGATGGCGCGCCCGCCCGCACCTGCGCGCGCTGTGCGGCCGATGCGATGGACGTAGGCTTCGGGCACCTCGGGCAATTCGAAGTTGACCACGTGCGAAACGCTGTCGACGTCGATCCCGCGTGCGGCGATGTCGGTCGCCACGAGAATGCGGAGCTTGCCGGCCTTGAACAGGTCCAACGTCTGCTCGCGCTGGCGTTGGCTCTTGTTGCCGTGGATCGCGGCAGCTTCCATGCCGCACTCGACGAGATAGCTCGACACTTTGTCGGCGCCGCGCTTGGTACGCGTGAACACGATCGTCCGGGCCATTGCAGGATCAGCGAGCAGGACAGCAAGAAGCGAGCGCTTCTTGGCGGTTTCGACGTAGATAATTTCCTGATCCACGCGCTCGGCCGTCGTGGCGGTCGGGGTCACCGAGATCTTGATCGGATCGCGCAGAATTTCACTGGCGAGCGTAGCGATTTCGCGCGGCATTGTTGCCGAGAAGAACAGCGTCTGGCGGCGGGCCGGCAGCTGAGCAACGACGCGACGGATGGGGACGACGAAGCCGAGGTCGAGCATCTGATCCGCCTCGTCGAGGACAAGGATACCGGTGCCAGAAAGATCGAGGTTCCGCTCGCCGACGTGGTCGAGCAGTCGGCCCGGCGTCGCGACGACGATGTCGACGCCGCGCATCAAGGCATTGCGCTGCGGACCATGGGCGACGCCGCCATAGACGGTCGCAACCGAAAGGCCGAGGCCTTTGCCGTAGGTCTCGAAGCTGTCGGCGATTTGAGCGGCAAGTTCGCGCGTCGGCGAAAGGATCAGCGCGCGGCAGGTCCGACGCTGAACTGGCGATTTATCGGCAGCAAGGCGCGTCAGAATCGGCAATGCAAAAGCAGCGGTTTTGCCGGTGCCGGTCTGGGCAATGCCCATGATATCGCGGCCTTCGAGGATCGGTGGGATTGCTTGTCCCTGGATCGGCGTAGGCGCGGTGTAGCCCTGTTGCTCGAGGACCTTGAAGATCGGAGGAGCGAGAGCGAGGTCGGAAAACTTCATCGAAACGTGGCTTTCTGTTGCAGCCAAGCGGGGTCGCGCGGGCAGAGTGCTCGCGCGAAGCCTAGCCTTGTGCCGAGCGTGCAGCCAAAGGCGCCTAATCAGGGTCGCCGGCATGCAGCCGTCTGCTGTGGATGAGGAGAGGAGGCAGTGGCCGGGACCGCAGAAGGTCCACGAAACTGGGCGTTTGTCGTCTCCAGCCCGAGTGGCTGGTGTGTAGCGCCGCACGCCGATCGCTCTCAGAGCTGCTTATGCTCACAGTGCACCTGCGAAGTCAAACGATACTAGGGCGTGTCGGCAAGTCAGGGCTCCGGCCATCCAACGGGAGCTGATGTTCTGCATGCATTACAACGATGACGTATAGGCATTGGATCGTGACGCACCGCATCTCCACAACGCGTTCTTACTCGCTGGTCGCGAGGCTGCGAATTACCGCTCCATCGGGAGTAACGAACCCGAATTGCGCGCGTAATTCACAGTACCATGCCGAAATGGAATTGCAGCGCGATCGAAAATAGAGAGCTGCCCAAGTCGGTCATAGGTTCAGTCTAGATAACCGAGAAAAGGATCTTCCTATGCGCTCGTCAATTCTGAATGTCACCCGTGCAATCATCGTCGTATCAGCTCTCGCACTCGGCGCGGCTTCGGCCTCAGCCCAAGCGTTCGACTCGAAGAAGTTCTTCGAGAAGCTGCAGGCCGACGGCGCATCGATGCCTGCTGGCTTCGACGCCAAGAAGTTCTTCGACAAGCTGCAGGCCGATGGCGCATCGGACAAGCAGAAGCTCGACGCGAAAGCCTTCTTCGACAAGTTGCAGGCCGAAGGCGCCAAGATGCCCGTCGGCTTTGATGCCAAGAAGTTCTTCGAGAAGCTGCAGGCCGACGGCGCTTCCGCATCGATGATGCCGCCAATGGTTGACACGAAGAAGTAATCTCCGGCTGCGGGATCCGGATTGAGACGCCACCGGGTCCCGCAATTCCGAATGGATAACGCAAAGTCGATTGCGCAGGTTCGCGAACCCAATAACTTTTTCAATTAAGCAATAGCGCGATTTTCGAATGACATCGGCTTACAACAATGACGGAGACCGCCGCCATGACGACCATTCGCGCGACCCTATTGGCCACGGTCGCGATCGCAGTTGCAGCTGGCGTCACAACTCCATTGCTTGCACAGTCCCGCAGCAAATCAAACGACGACATCCCCAAGCGGACGATGAGCAAATTGCAAGCAGCAACTTCGCTTGCCCCGATGCTCGAGCGCGTGATGCCAGGTGTGGTCAGCATCTTGATCACTGGCGCGAAGGAACAACCGATCACCGTAACGGCGGCCACCGACGTGGCTGGCGCAATGCTGGCGACCCCGGTCAAGGAGCCGTTCCGGGCTGGCGGCTCAGGCGTGATCATCGACGCCGCCAAAGGAATAATTCTGACCAACGATCATGTGATCGCGAACGCCGACCGCATTGACGTGGCGCTATCCGACGGGCGGATCACGCAAGCGAAGTTACTGGGCACCGACCCGGCGACGGACATCGCGGTCATCCAGATCAAAGAAAAAGATCTTACAGTCGTGCCGTTTGGCGACAGCGACGCACTGCGGATCGGCGACTTCATCGCAGCCGTCGGCAACCCGTTCGGCCTTGAAGGTAGCGCCTCGCAAGGCATCGTCAGCGCCAAAATGCGCACCGACATCGGCTACGAGATTTTCGAAGACTTCATTCAAGTCGACGCCGCAGTAAATCCTGGCAACTCCGGCGGCGCTCTCGTCGATATCGACGGCCGACTGGTTGGCATCAACACCGCGACGGGGGCTGCGAAATTACGCACGCAAGGCATCGCCTTTGCCGTGCCGATCAACATGGCGCGCCGCATCGCGGGAGAACTCATCACGAAGGGCACGTTCGAGCGTGGCAGTCTCGGGTTTTGGACCCAAGATCTCAATTTCACGATGGCAAAAGAAAAGAAGCTGCCCATCAATCGAGGCGCGGCGGTCTCCTCGGTCGTGCCGAACTCGCCAGCAGCGAAGGCCGGTCTGAAGCAAGGCGACGTCATATACGCGCTCGAGGGCACACCAGTCCGTGGCCACAGCGATTATGTGTCCCGGATTGCATCGACGCCACGAGGGCGCGCACTGAAGGTGTCGCTGTACGCCGACGGAAAGCCCAAGGACGTGACGTTGACGATTTCTGATATCAAGGTTGAACCGATCGCTGAAACGCCACCGATGTCACTCGGCTCACTCAAGGGCCTCGTATTGGGCACTTCGCTGCCGGGCTTTAAAGAATTCGGACGCGTGCAAGGCGCGCGGGTGCTGTCGGTCGAGGGCGCACTGGCAAAATCTGGATTGCTCTCAGATGATGTCGTGACGAAAGTCGACAATGCCATGATCCGTACGCCGCAAGACGTGTTCGACGCGGCCTCGACGAAGATGGCGCGCTACCGGCTGGAGGTCTACCGCGCGGGCAAAACGCTGTGGATTTATGTCGAAGCGTCGTGAGGCTGCATAATCGTGAGGTTGCACAGTCGTGAGGGCGCACGACCGGCGGCTGATCCAGTTTGAAAAAACCAGTCCGCGTCAGGATTTCCTGACTACCAAAAAGTAAGGGCCAAAAAAGTCTAGGTCCCCAAGGAGCACAATCTGTTAGGTCTTGGTCCGCCCATCGCGGCATCGATCGGAACAGTATTTCACGTCGTCCCAAACCCGCTCCCATTTTTTCCGCCACGTGAACGGGCGCTGGCAAGTCTCGCAGACCTTTTGCGGAAGGTTTGCCTTACCTGGCTTCTTGGCCGGCGGGCCCGATCCACGTTTCATGATTGCCCGGTTTCGTCCTGATCCCGCAGGTCACGCACCCTTTTACACTTTGAAGGCACGCGTCGCTGAAACCAGTTCGTGCGTGTTGCCGGGCTCGGTCATGGCGTGGCCCGCATCTGGCACGATGCGCAGTTCAGCCTCTGGCCAAGCCTTGTGCAAAGCCCACGCATTCTCCAGCGGCGTTACGACATCGTAGCGACCATGCACGATGACGCTGGGAATTTGCGCAAGACGGCGGGCGTCCCGCAATAGCTGATCATCGCATTCAAGAAATCCGCTATTGACGAAATAATGGCACTCGATGCGGGCGAATGCGACCGCATAATGGTCGGCACCAAATGAGCGGATACGGTCGGCGTCCTGACGCATGGCGAGCGTAGAACCTTCCCACATGCTCCACGCCTTGGCTGCGGCCAGCTGCACCGCTTTATCTGGCCCCGTCAAACGGCGGTAGTAGGCCGCGACCATGTCCGCGCGCTCGTCGGGCGGAATAATCCGCTGATAAGCCTCGAACGCGTCTGGAAAAATCGCACTGCAGCCGCGCTGATAAAACCATTCGATTTCCTGGCGGCGCAACAGGAAAATGCCGCGCAAGATAAGCCCCGTAACACGCTCCGGATGGGTCTCGGCATAGGCCAGCGCAAGCGTTGAACCCCACGAGCCGCCAAACAGCTGCCACCGGTCGATGCCAAGATGCCGTCGCAGCAACTCCATGTCGGCAACGAGATGCCACGTCGTGTTGTGCTCGAGGTTGGCGTAGGGCGTTGAGCGGCCGCACCCGCGCTGATCGAACAGAATAATGCGATAATGGGCAGGATCGTGAAACCGCCGCATGGTCGGATTGGCGCCGCCGCCAGGGCCGCCGTGGATCACGACGACCGGCTGCCCTCGCGGATTACCGCACTCCTCGAAATACATCGTGTGGCCGTCGCCGACATCCAGCCGACCGGACGTGTACGGCTCAATTGGCAGATACAGCGCAAGACGAGGCGAGCCATCGGCGGCCTGCGGCATACGATTATTTGCGGCTAAAGCTGCTGGCTGGGCTTTGTTGACGCTGTCGGGTTCGGGCATATGCTAAACTGACCCTGCTATTCTGGTTTCAACCGGCCGACCGCTTACGGGTTTTGAGCCTCAGCAGTCTCATTTCACGGTCGTATAAGATTTCGCCACCCGGCACCCGGATGTCGCGCACGAATTCCAAGATGTGACGACTTGGCGTCGGCGTCATCAAGCTTGTTGCGAGTGTGGCGACAAGCGATGCAGGGATACCAAACATCCCAGCCAACGCCGGATCGATCTTCAAGATGTTCAACGCACCGGAGATAATCGCCAGCAGTGCAACGCTAAAGCCGGTGACGATACCAGCCATGGCCCCATAGCCATTGATCCGCTTCCACCAAATCGATAGCACCAGAACCGGGAACAGCGTTGACCCGGTTAGCGCGAGCGACCACAAGAGTAGCGCGAGCGGATCGGCCTCGACGGCCATCGCCACGACCACCGATCCGGCCAGTGCGGCAACAAGTGCCGCCCGCGATGCGGTGATGCGGACTTTATCGGACGGTGGCTCCTTTCGCGCGCCATGCCAGAGATCTTCCGACAATGTGGCGGCAAACGCCATGGCAGCGCTTGCAGCTCCGCATAGGCATGCCGCCACGGCGCCGGTAGCGACCAACGCGGCAAAAACGGGCGTCAACCCGCCAGCCATCGGCAAGGCGATCAGCACCGCGTCGCGCGACAGTAGGATGCCCGAAAGGTTGACCCGTCCGGCCTCGGCGCCGCCAGTACCGGTCACGATTTCCGCCAAACCAAGTGATGCAAGTGTCCGGATCCATTCCGGAATTTGGCCGGTTGCGATGTCCGTGACCAAAATGGCACGCATAAAGATGGCGGCCGACGCCATCGTCAGCATGACTAAGCCAAACACGAGTGTCGCCCAACCCAGCGACTTGCGGGCCTGATAAACGCCGGGCGCCGACGCGATGCGCGGCAAAAGCCATGGCGCGACAGCGATACCCATCATCATCGTCAGCATGACCGTGACGAACCCGTGCGGCCCAATCGCACCGAATGGCGCCGCATATCGCTTGCCGAGTGCCGTCAAAGCATCGCCGGGCATGTCGAACGCCAAACCCGGCGCGATCACGATCGGCAACTGGGCAGCTTCAATCCGCGAAAAAGAGCGCAACAACGGTCCCTGACTCAACTGCGGAAGTGGCAAGTTCGTCAGCCAGATGCCGATAATCGTGACCGGAATGAGCAGCGCGACGATCACCAGGATCGCCTTGGCCACACCGGACCACGCGACGGCACGATATCCGCCCGCGAGAATTGTCGTGGTTACGGCAACCCCTGCCAGCACCAAGTTGGTATAAGTTGAGGCACCGGTTAGAAAGCCGCCTGCGAAAGCGGCCATCTTGAGTTCGGCAACAAGAAACATGGCAACGGGAACACAAATGAGCCCGGCGCTAACGACACGCAGCGCGGGGCTTTCAAAACGCGCGCCGAGGTAAGATGGGATGGTGTAAGCGCCAAATTTACGTAAGAACGGCGCCAATAGAACGCCCATCACGACGAACCCGGCGAGACCGCCGATCGCAAGGCACAATGCATCAAAGCCGATCAGAAAGAACGCACCGGTGATCGCCAACAGTCCGGTCCCGCCGAACGCCGAGATGGCGAAGGTCAAGCCACCGTAGACAGCCGGCACACGCCGACCGGCTGCAAAAAACTCGCTTGCTTGGCCGGTCCGCGTGGCCAGGCCGATGGCAACGATCAGCGCCAGCGGTGCGGTCAAGATCAGCAAACGCACGTGCGCGGGTGTCGCGCCGAGCTGCTCGGCGATCAATGACAACACGATGATGGCGACGCACGCACTCGCGAAAATGGCAAAGTACGGTCCGAGCCTTGGGTTGACGAGACGGCGAACGGGCATGGGTGTCATTGCGGGCCTCCCGTTTTCATGTGGATCGGTGTTTCAGGTTGCCGCAAATTGAGGTCCCGCATCAAGCCGCCGAAACCATCAGGCTACTTGGACTTCAGGTATCCTCGTGGGCGCCGTGCCAATGGTCGATCGCGTCCTGCCGGTTGACAAAGCTTGCGACCGTAATGACGGCAATCAGCACCAGCCCGTGAGCTGCCAGAAAATAGCCGAGCGGGAAGCCGAGAAACCGGTTGGAGTTCAGCCGCTCGGCATACAGCGGGAGCACGATGACGACGGCCAGAAATGGCACCAAGCTGGCCATCATCTGCCATTTGGTATCCCGCCAGTAGGGTTTTCGTTCTTTCCGCTCGATCATTGATCATCCTTACGTATGCCACGTTGTCACAAATCTGATGTTGGTCTAAAGTTGCACGCTGGCGGGAGCATTTTGGCGGGCAACCGTCTGCGCGCACAGAAATATTCTGCCGGGAGGAGCGCACGTGAAATTGATCATCGTCGACGACCACCCGCTGTTCCGCGGCGCGCTAAGCCAAGCGCTGAATGCCAGCGTTCGAGGAGCGGTTATACACGAAGCACAGTCTTTGGACGAACTGACGTCGCTGCTCTCGGTTGACGATGATGTCGACTTGGTGTTGCTCGACTTGGCGTTGCCTGGCGTGCTCGGACTATCCGGTTTGCTGTTCATCCGGGCACAATACCCCTCCATACCTGTGGTCATCGTGTCGGCGACCGAAGACCGGAACACTATCCGTCGTTGCGTCGATTATGGGGCGGCCGGATTTGTGCCGAAGTCGCAGCCCGTCGAGAACATCCGGGCAGCCGTCCAATCCGTTCTGGCCGGACGGATATGGTTACCAGCCGACATTGACATCAGCGGCGCAAAAAGCGGCGAAAACGAAGACGTGTTGTCGAGAATTGCATCGCTCACCCCGCAGCAACTGCGGGTTTTGATGATGCTCGCTGAGGGTCTGCCTAACAAGTTGATCGCCTACAAGCTCGGCGTGTCAGAGGCGACGATCAAGGCGCACGTCTCGCAGATCCTGACGAAGCTAGGGGTGGACAGCCGCACGCAAGCGGTGATCGCGATCAACAAGCTGGACGGCGCCGAAGGCCGTCCCGCAATGCTGATGCCCGACAGTGGCGCAGCCTGAAACGGACCGACCCGAGCACCGGTCACAAGATAGTTGTTCAAAAAATTCCCAACCTACTCGCCGCGTGCTCCGGGCGCCACACCAGGCCCTTGGAAAAACTGCGCATGAACACGGCGCTTCGCTTTCTTCAAATGTATGCTAATTCTATATAGGTTTATGGTTTGTCGGCTGCACAATCTTTGTGCCTGCGACAGCTTTTGCCGCCTTCCATTGTTGTATGGGACTTGGGTCGGGTTGAGCATGCGACGCATTTTGTTTGTTGGGTCACCTTTTGGTGCCTTCATGCATTATCTTGCACCAGCGCTGGAAGCCGATGGGGCTTCGGTGTGGCGGACGGTTTCCGACGGCGGCGAATACTTTGGCACACCGGCGAAAAACCGCTTGGTGTTCGTCCCCAGTGATCGCCATCTCAATACGTTTGATGCCGAGTGGGACGACTTCCTGCAATCGTCCATGACGGGTCATCACATCTCGGCCGTCATCACTTTTAACGACTCCTGTCGTCGGTCTAAAGCCGCCCACCGAGTCGCCGCGAAGCTGGGAATTCCTCGCTTCGTTTTGGAGGAGGGTTACCTCCGTCCATGGTGGGTCACGTTCGACCATGAGGGCGTCAACGGCAACTCGCTGCTACCGAAGGATCCGGATTTTTATTTGAGCCAGCAGCCAGTAGACGTTCCGCACGAGACGTTTGAACAGTCGTTCCGGTTTCTCGTCCGCGATATTATCATTCATTACTCGGCGTGTGCGGCGATGTCACCGGTGCTGCCCTACGACCCCCGCTATTATGGCGACAGCATCTGGACTCAAGCCAAGGGGTACGTGCGCGAATACGTCTGGCGCAAGTTCCACGACGAAACGCCGATCCTCCGCAGTCTTCAAAATCTGCATCGCACGGGCAGGCGCGTGTTCATTGCGCTGATGCAGAAGCCCGGAGATGCGCAGTTGCGTCACCACTCGAAATATCAAGCAAACAACCCCTACTTAGAAGAAGTCATCGGATCATTTGCCCGCCATGCTGCCAAGGACGACGTCCTCGTCGTGAAGCAGCATCCGCTTGATTACGGCATCGAACGTTCGGAGGCGCTGTTTGACCGGTTGGTCGCCGAGCACGGGCTGACCGGACGTGCCTGCTATGTGCGCAAGCTGACGATCGAGAGCGTGCTCGAAGTCGCCGCTGGCCTCGTCACGATCAACAGCACTGGCGGCATCGCGGCCCTTCAAAGCTCGGTCCCGACGATCTCGCTTGGTAAGGCGATCTACGACATGCCAAGACTGACATTCCAAGACGGAATTGACCAGTTCTGGACGCAATCAACCCCGCCGGATGCGCGCGTCGTCGATGCCTTTTTGGGCTATTTGAAGTCGCGCACGCAGGTTAATGGCGGGTACTATTCTCACCGCCAACTCACGCTCCTCACCGGGCGGTTGACAGAAAAAATGTTGAAGGGTGCCATCGCGCCCCACGCGGCAGCAGGCTCTCGGCTGTCCGAGCCGGTCGATCAACTTACCCCGATCGCGGCCCCGTCTTTAGCCGTCTCCTGAGCCGGTACTTACTTAAGCAGAACTGCCTGCTTGCATATTAGGCGCCGATCTAATCGGCGCCAAGTCCAAGAAGGCCTCACGCCATCTCCTTGATCGCTGCCAGGGCCCGCTCGACATGGCCTTGCCACGATAGCGGCACGTAATCTGCGTTCGCTCGGCGACGGCTGTCAGCGGTTCCCGTGCTGAGATCCGTAAGCGCTTCAATGGCCCTCAGCCATGCGGGGCCATCGAGCGGATCGATAAGGTCGGCAAATCCGCCTGCGACCTCACGATGCGCAGCGATGTCTGAAGCAATAACCGGCGTGCCCACGGTCAATCCTTCGACCACAGGCAGCCCGAATCCCTCGATGGACGACGGCTGTAGTAG
>Ga0163155_10001102_pt1 | contig 33242 bp, 29 predicted proteins | sample OliLakLV19SP4G1_FD_148611 | JGI IMG/M metagenome (GOLD analysis project Ga0163155, IMG submission 148611) | Freshwater microbial mat bacterial communities from Lake Vanda, McMurdo Dry Valleys, Antarctica - Oligotrophic Lake LV.19.SP4.G1 | ecosystem: Environmental > Aquatic > Freshwater > Lake >... | reverse complement strand
ATCCTCTGATCATGACCACACCGATCCGGCAAGCACCAAACGCCACCCCTTCGACATTATTTCAACACTGCAAATTTCGGGCAAGCCCGCGTTGGATCATGAGAGCATGCTTACTATCTTCCAAGGATCGAAAAGGGGCGGCTGCTGCGCTTCGCGGCAGCCGGGTGGGCATCAACTGGATCACCGTTCAGCTAGGCGGACGGTACGAACGCCGCGTACAGCGCGCGCTGCGCTTTCTCGAAGTCATCTGGCACGACACCCACGATGATGTTGAGTTCGGAGGCGCCCTGGTTGATCACGCGAATATTCACGTTGGCGTCACGCAATGCCACAAATACTTTGGCCGCAATCCCGACCGTGCGGCTCATCCCTTCGCCCACCACAGCAATCAGGGCTAGCTCCGGTTCGTAGGTGAGCTTATCCGGTTGAAGGGAGCGTTTGATCTCGTCCATCACGCTGTCGCGTTTATCGTTGAGGATCGCGCTATCCAAAATGACGTTGATGCTGTCGATGCTGGAGGGGCAATGTTCGACACTCAGCCCGTGGCGTTCGAAGATACCGAGCAGTCGATAGGCAAAGCCCACCTCCTTGTTCATCAAGCTTTTGTCGAGGGCGATCATGGAGAAGCCCTTCTTGCCGGCGATTCCCGCAATTTCTGTCGACTTTTCGATCTCGGTCGACAGGTGCTCGCTGATTCGAGTGCCGGGGTGGCTCGGGTGATTGGTATTCATGATGCGAATGGGAATATTCACTTCCCGTACCGGCAACGTGGCCTCGTCGTGGAGCACGGAAGCGCCCATGTACGAAAGCTCGCGCAACTCACGGTAGGTGACCTCGACCATTGGCTTGGGGTTTTCGATCACGCGCGGGTCGGCCATCAACAAGCCAGAAACATCCGTCCAGTTCTCGTAAAGCTCTGCGTGAATGGCGCGGGCGGCGATGGAACCCGAGATATCGGAGCCCCCGCGCGAAAACGTCTTGATGTGCCCTTCCAGATCCGAACCGTAAAACCCAGGGATAACATACAGTGCGTCGAGATCCTGGAGACGTTCACCGAGGAGCTCATACGTCTCTGGATGGACCGACCCATTCGGACTGATCCGAACACACTCGGCCGGTTCGATAAATTTCGCCCCTAAAAACTCCGCAGCCAGACGCCCAAGCAAGTACTCACCGCGTGACGCCACAAAATCCGGCGTGCACTCACTGCGTAGGCTGGCTTCGAGCGCATCGAGCTCGGCTAAGATCCCCTGCCCGAGCGCAAGATCCTTTTGGATCTCGACGAAGCGTTCACGAACACTGCTAAATGGGCTAGAGAAGTCCTGACCAATCGCGGCGAGCCGATGGCAAAGGTAAAGGAGGTCGGTCACCTTAGCTTCCGCAGTGTGGCGCTTGCCAGGTGCCGAGACCACGACAACCCGCCGACGTGAGTCTGCTTGAATGATAGCGCTGACCTTCTTGAGCTGCTCCGCGCTTGCTACGCTGGAACCACCGAACTTGGAGACGATTCTGGTCACGGCGCGGATACTACCCGGGGGCGCTTGTTTGGCTAGGGGGCAAAACTCTCTTACAATCCTCGACAATTCTCGTGGCTCCGCTGCTCCTTGATCCCATCGGTGTTGTCCACTCCCCGTTTACCGAACGCGTGGAGGCGCCGCGCCAAGGGCTCGTGCGACCCGATGCCGCGGGGGTGATTGAGCTCATGGCGGGGAAGGGCTTTGAAGATGCACTCGCCGACCTCTCAGGATTCTCTCACATCTGGGTGCTATTTTGGTTTGACCGTAATCTGGGGTGGCGCCCGAAGGTGCGTCCGCCGAGGAGCGAAATCAAACGTGGTTTGTTCGCGACGCGTTCCCCATATCGCCCCAATCCGATTGGGATGAGCCTGGTGATGCTCGACAGCATCGTTGGCCTGAAGCTGCACGTGCACGGGCTCGATATCCTGGACGGGACTCCGGTGCTCGATATCAAACCTTACGTTGCCTATGCGGATTCACCGCACCCGCTTCCCTCCTCAGACAACCCAACCAGCTGGGTACAAGGCGCCTCAGCGACCGACGACGCGCGGCAACATGAAGTCACATTCCTACCGCGTGCAGAAGAACAGCTCTCCTTCCTTCGGGAGCGCGGCTTCAACCTAACAGCGATTCTGACCCAGAACCTCAGCCTGGGCGCAACTCCCCATGCGTACCGTCGGATCCGTGTGGAGGGCGAATTTTCGGTCGTGGCGCACAAGGATTGGCGCGCACGCTTCAAGGTCGATGGTCTCAAAATTCAAGTTTTTTCTATCGGGACGGGTTACCGGCCGAACCAAATGTCTTCAGGCGCGGCGCCCGTGCTCCATCAGCAATTCGTCGAGCATTTCGGCTATCCCGGACACGGTTGAACGGGCAGATTTGAAGTGCGCAGTGCGCAACTAGAAGCGGACACCGAGCTGCTCGAGTGGCGTCCCGACACCGATTGTCATCACGAATCCGCTGCCTGAGCTGCGATCAGAAGCCGTAAAGACTTCGCTGTAGCGCATCCCGAAATACATCACGTAGCCTTCGCCGCGATACAGCAAGGTTCCCGCTGGGGCCAGGGACAAATTCGCATCGCTTTGGCGGTCGCAAACGTCGGCGATGCAGTCGTTGCGGTGGGCGTAGGCAAATCCAAGATTGAGTTGAGGGCGCAGCACTACTTCATCCGAGATTGCGAAGTCGTACCCGGGCTCAGCTTGCAGCAACCAGAAGTTGGCGCTGCTCTTGATGGCATCGAAGAACCCATCGCTGCGCGTCTCGCTCGAGCCGAAGTAGTACTCAAGCAAGGCTCCCACGTAGAGATTTTCTGGCAGCGTGACGCCGCCGCGCAGGCCCAGACCAAACCCGTAGGGGTTCGCTTTCCCATCGCCAGTGTACGCGCCATAGGCGAGATGCGCCTCAGCTGCCGGCTGGCCTAAAGTGAAGGCCTTGGGTTCCGCAGCTGCGCCAGGGGCGGACAAGAGCCCGACCGCCAACAGCACGAACAAAGAAGCGGTTAACCGAGCCATGAACGCCATTCCACACATGCAATCAAGCTGTAAAGTAGCACCTTCAGGGGAAATCATTCAAGGCCCGCCTGAGCGGCCTCCATTTCTCTTGGCCGAACACCCGGACGCTAGTTCTTTCACCTGAACCCGCTCGTGCTTGCCATCTGTTAGGGGGAATGCTTGGGTTTCGTTCAGTCGTTCCAATCTTTGCCGCGCTGATAGCTGCACAGTGCCGATTTCAATATCGCTAGCATTGTCGCCACAAGCGCCGTGGCGGCCGCGGTGATTGGCCTCTCGCTTCAGTCAACTCTCGGCAATGTCATAGGTGGGCTGGCCTTTCAGATCGATGATTCCATCAACGAGGGGGACTGGATCGAGCTCGAAAACAAGCAGCAAGGTCAGGTCAAGCAGGTGCGCTGGCGGCACACCGTGATTGAAACCCGCGACTGAGACACGCGCTCACGCTCCGCTTCACCACCGCGTTCAAGTCAACTTCAATGTAGGTTTTCGTCACCCGCCGAGCGCCGTGATCCACACCGTCGACCAGGCGCTCGCGACATCCCCGATCCAGGGCGTGGTGAAGGAGCCCTTGCCCCACTGCATGTGCACTGATCTGGCCAAGGAGAATCGCGATAGCTTCGCCTACTACACGGTGCGTTTTTGGCTCACCGATCTTGCCGACGAGGAGCCTGTGAGTTCGTTGGTATGCGAGCACATTTTTGCGGCGCTTATGCGCGCCAACATCCCGCGCGCCCTGACGAGTGTCAGTGTCTTCGCTTTGCTTTCTGAAGCTGAAATCGCGGCACGGGCTCGGCACGCGAGTCGCGCGCGCTTTGCGCCACTTGAGCTCATCGCCGTTCAAGGAGGAGCAGCCGATTGCCTTTGCGTATTGGCTGAAGGCGAAGTGGAGGTGCGGGTTGCGTCGGCCGAGGGGCAAGAGCGCGTGGTGGCGAGTATGAAAGCACCTGATTTCTTCGGCGAGATTGCACTCATGACCGTGGCTCCACGCGAAGCCACCGTGCGTGCCCGCGGCGACGTGGTGTGTGTGCGCATCAACAAGAGCAACTTCCAAGACCTGTTGGCCTCACGCCCTGCGTTCGCCAACGAGATTTCCCTGGCGCTCGCCCAGCGCCGAGTGGAGCTGGACGTGGTTCGTGACGATCTGGACGCCGAAGCTAAAAAGAAACGATTGCTGACCGAACGAGGTAAGATCCTCGTGGCGATCCAAGAGTTTTTTGGAATCAATAGCCACACCTGAGGCTACAATTCGTTTTCAATGCGACTCCACCAGGACGTGCAATCCCAACTTGCGTCCCCGGTTAAGTAGCGCCACAAGCGAATGCGATTCAGCGTTTCCGTGCGCTCATCATTACCGCTAAATGGGTGACGAACTTCAAAAATCTTTCGCAATTCAGCCACCGGCAGCTCGGTGTAGTTAAACAGCCGCTCCTGTTTCACGCGGGCGTTCACGCGCAGCTTGAACATGTAGCGCGTCTGATCGGTGTTGTTGCCGCGCCCGCAATGCCAGAGATTGTGATGCCAAAATACCACCGTGCCCGCTTTACAAACGGTTTGCTCTTGACCCACGATATTCTGATAGCGGCCAATCGCGCTCACGCGAACACGCCTATAATGGCTGCCAGGCAAAAAGAGCGTGCCGCCCATTGCGGCCGTGACATCGTGAAAGAAGAACGACGCCTGGATGTCAAAGGCTGTGCGTCGCACATCGTATTCGGCATCTTGGTGGATATCTTGCCCGCGCAAGTTGCCTGCCGGCGAAAGGTGCACGGCGTGGTGATCGTAGCGCGGATCTGGACCTACTAGGCTTTCGAGCACCGCGCGCACTTTCGGAACCTGAAGCACAGCTTGCATGCCTGAGCCTGGCCACTGCTCCGTGAGGAGCTCCCCCGTATTTTTGAAGATGTCGCCACCGTAAGCGCCTCCTTTCATTTCTTCGAGAACTCGCGCGCACAGCTCTGGCGGCACGATTTCATCACAGCGCACAGTGCCTTGGGTAACAAAGCTGGCCATCTCGGACGTGGTGAGGCGAAGATCTACCATCACACAGACTCGCCTTCCGCAACCGGCAACGGAGCGCTGCTGTCGATGATTTTCTCGAACACGAATTCGGCCTGCAGGTACCCCACCTGGTATTCGCGACCGGGTGCGGGGTTTTCGAGCCTGGGATACTCAATCAACCGCCAACCATCCCGGAGCGCTTCGAGCCCTGAGGAGTACGGAGGCTCAACCTCCACGCCGTGAGCTTCGCGATCCTGTTGGCTAGCTCCGTCGTAGAACGACCAACCCACCACTCGGCTATCCAGTTGCGGCAGCGCGAGATAGAGGACCAATACCTGTTGTCGCGTGCGAACACGCCCGCCCCGTTCGGGACTCCTATGTGCAACGTCGGTCACGTAACACCGCTTACGACAGCATGCATGGCTGCGCAACCAACATCTTTTCGTTTGTGACGCATGGGAAGACTCGATACTGTGACCACATGAGTAAGGCGCGAAGGGTATTCGGATGGCATGCACCTGGGTTGTGGATGCTTGGCTTTGCGGCTTGCCAGGCCCCTCACCCCGCTTCAACGCCTGTTGCAAAAGTGCGAGCACCGTCGACCGAACGTTCCCCAACACCGCCTCCACCTTCGGCTCTGACAGCCGTCGCACGCGAGCGTTCCACGTCCACTCTGGCAGTCAACGCATTCTCAATGTCCACCGCTTCCTTTCGAATGATTGAGCCGTGGCCCTGGCGCGCTTCGAGCGAGCCCGCTCGAACGTCCGTTCCGCCAAGGCTTGGACAAACAAAGAATTGGGCTGCTAGGAAGACACTCCGCGTAGGGCAAAGCCACCTCGCCGTGTCTGAAATCACTGACGACGGGCAGTTTGCATTTGTGATTAGCGATCTAGATGTTAATCTGCGTCTCTTTCAAATCTCGAATGGACTGAAGCTGGCACAAACACCACTCCCCAATCTGAAAACGTTTGAAGCCTTCGATGCGACGCTCTGGCCCGCCGCCAACAACAGCTGCCCTCCTTCAGAAATCTGCGTACTGTTGGGCACCCGGGAAGGCCTCACCCTGCTCAATGCCAGGACTGGCGTTGCGGTGCAGCAGGTCTCGGCTGTCGGCGCCGACCAGCTGCGTTTTGCATCTGACAAGCAACTGTTGGGCGCGGCCCTTTCCGAGATCCCTGCGCAGAAATCCGAGCTCGTTATCTATCGCCTCGACGCCGGGGCCGCACCGCTCACGCCAGTGCTACTCGCCAGCTTTGTGGAACGTGTGGACGATTGGGCGCTCTCAGCATCGCGCAAGCTTCTGGCTGTGATCTACTATCCCTCCAACCGGGTTGAGGTGATTGATTTGTCTGCCCAACGGTCGCTGTTCTCTGTACCAGCCCCTAAATACGCGCACACGCTTGATTTTTCAGAGGATGAGAAGCTGCTCGCCGTGGGCGGGGAAAAACTGGAGCTGATCCGGGTGGACGCCCCATTGCTCAGCGCCAGCTTCGAGCACTATGCGAACAATATCCACCAAGTTCGATTCAACGCGACCACGAATCAGTGGTTCACCTCGTCCTATGATGGCAAGATCCGTATCTTTAAGTCGAAAGCTGAAGCTCCCTCCCTGGAGCTGGTTCAGACGTTGAGCCACACGGGCACAGCCAACGTGTACGCCCTCAGCTTCACTGCAGATGGGCAGAAGCTGCTCTCGAGTTCAGGCGACCAAACCTTGAAATTGTGGAAATACTAGGCACGCGACTGCCAGGCGCCATGCCTGACACACTCAGCCCCGCTCGAAGAGCGCAACCGTCTCCGTGTGTTCGGTGTAGGCGAAAAGATCGTAGGTCCAGAGTTCGCGGAGCGCGAGCACACCGCTCAAGGCGCGCACTTCGCGCTCGAACGCTTCAAAGCCGCAGCTCACGTAGATGAGTCGTTCGGGCGGCGCCGCGGCAAATCCTTCCAAAAGCCCAGCATCCAGCCCTTTCCGAGGCGGATCGACGATCACCACATCCGAGCCGGAATAGAGCGCGTGGTAGTCCCCCGCCGCTCCTCCGCTCACTCGGGCGCGCGCCTGAGCCGCTTCTGGCAAACTTGCGATCCCCCGCGCTAGGCCAGCGAGCGAGCCAGGATGAAGTTCGTTGAATGCGACGCTTTTGCCCTGGGCGAGCAACCCGAGTCCGAAGGTTCCGGCTCCCGCGTAATACTCAACAACCGACGCACCGCTTGGCACCCAACCGTGCACTCGCTGCACCACAGCTTCGAATAATTCGCTATTATTTTGGCCAAAAGCTGCCGGCCCAAGAAATATTTCGGCGCCACCAAACTCCTCCACGAGGAATTCTTCCCCAAGAACATGCTCGAATTGATCGCCCAAAATTCGATTCGTCGACTCGGCGTTACCATTCCACCACAAGCTATGCAGCTTCTCGCCTAGCTCTTCGAGCATGCCCTCTAAGAATCCGCGGCTGGCCTCGATCTGAGTGTCATTAGTGATCACCACCACTTGAGCTCGATTGTGGGCGCGTTCGACGGCGATTTGGACGCCCCTCAACAGCCCAAAACCCGACTGTTCGCTGTAGCTCGTCGTGCCGAGCCGCTTGGCGACACGCCGAACCGCCAGCGCCACCTCGTTGATCACAGGGTGGTGGATCATGCACTCCTGAATATCCACGACGCGGTGGGTTCCGGCCTCAAAGATACCGAGCTTCGGTTTCCCTGCACGCCCCCGCACGGCCAGCCTGGCTCGCCTCCGAAAGCCCGCGCGCTGACCGAACACCCATTGAGCTTCGATACCGCTCTCCTGGGCGAGCGCCGTGATCGCAAGCACGCGTTCCTTGGCGGGCCCCACCTCACCGAAGCGCGGGCATCCTGGACAAGGCGGACGGTGCGAACAGGCAGCCAGGCGCGCAGACACGGGAAACACGGGCAGGGTTACGAGCGGAGGCTTCATTGCTAGCGTACCTAGATGTTGGCGGACACGGAGACCACCGAATCCTGGGCCAAGCGCTACGTACTTTCAGAAAGCCTCGCCTACAAGCTTTCTCCCGATTGCCCGCCTTCAAGCTGGGGCGAAGCTCCCGTGCCGCTGCGCTTGCTTTCGCCAGGGCGCCCAAGCGAACTCACACTGGCGAGTGCTGGGACACGGGTTCCTCAAGATCTCAGCGAGAAGAGCGCACGCGCCAAGCTGCTCCACACCTTCTTTCACCACGAGCTTCAAGCAGCCGAGCTCATGTGCTGGGCTCTCTTAGCTTTCAGCGACGCGGAGCTGGCCTTCCGAAAGGGCTTGCTCGCGATCTGTCAGGATGAGATCCGTCACATGCAGCTCTACCACGCGCACATTCAACGCCTGGGGCACCAACTCGGAGATTTCAAGGTTCGAGATTGGTTTTGGGAGCGGGTGCCCACCTGCCAGAGCAAGCTCGCATTCGTGGCGCTGATGGGCATGGGCCTGGAAGCCGCCAACTTGGAGCATTCCGCACTTTTCGCGGAGCGCTTTGAACAAGCTGGTGATCGTGAAGGTGCAGCCCTGCAACGCCTCGTGGGAGAAGAAGAAGTGGCGCATGTCGCTTTTGGGATCTACTGGTTTGAACGCTGGACGCTCGGGCAAGATTTTGAAACCTGGTGCTCACACCTGCCCACGCCGCTTTCGCCGCTCCTGATGCGCGGAAAATCGCTGCATGAGTCACGGCGCGAACGCGCGGGGATGCAGCCTGAGTTTGTTCACCGGCTACGGACATGGCAAGCGTAGCCTGGCTCTTGAATTTGGGAGCCGCTTTGGAGCTCGAAAATCCAAGCGCTTGGGAGCCTGGGGCAAAGATCCGCCGCCAACTCGAACAATTCCTACCGCGTGCCCAACACTTGCTCCGCCTCGAAGATCATCTACTGACCCATAATTCTAGCTTGCCCGCCGAACTCGAAGGCTGCCGTGGGCGTGCCTTTTGTCCCACCCCGAGCGCACTGTCAGCGTTGCAAAAGGCGGGTGCCACGCCGGAACCTGCGCCCGCATTCGAAGTACTCCGACAGGTCAATCATCGACGTTTTGGGCTGCCGCTCGGGGCCGGTGTCCCTGGTGCACGCTTCATTTCCGATGCGGAAGAACTCAGCGAAACGTTGAAGGAAGCAGAGCGAGGCCCTTGGCTGTTCAAGCGACCCTATGGATTCGCGGGCCGTGGCCAGCGCAGAATCACGCGAGCTCTCTCCGCGGATGATGAGCGCTGGTTTGCCGTCGCCCTCAAGGACGGCATTTGGGCTGAGCCGTTGGTCGAGATTGAGCGTGAGTTCTCAACGCACGGTTATGTGTCGGCGGACGGAACTTGGCGGTTGGGTCACGTTTGTGTGCAAGGGGTCGATGAGTATCGCGCCTGGCAGAGTGCTCGACTTGCGACTGTTGGTGAGTGCGAAGGCTACAGGCTCGAAGTCGTGAACCTAGCGGCCGAACGCGTGGCCCAGGCGCTCGCGAGTGCCGGATATTTCGGCCCGTTCGGAGTCGATGCCTTCACGTGGCGCGATCAGCATGGGCTGCATTTGAACGCGCTAGGCGAGATCAACGCACGCTACACCATGGGCTGGGCGATCGGAATGGCACAGGTGTCTAGAGATGAATGGGGGCTCCCCATCACACCAGCTTTCGTTTAGCCGAACGCGCTTCATCCCCGTAGCAAAGGCCGGAAAGAGCCGCTACCTTTGAGGGTGGGGATTCGATTCAAACTCGGGAGACGCGCGAGCTCAGCAATGAACGAAGAAAACGCAGTGGGAACGACAAGCACTGAGTTAACGCGTGCGCTCCACGATCTCCAACTGATTCTCGACGCGCTCCCCGCGTATATTTTCTACAAGGACGCGCACAATCGGATCTTGCGTGTCAATCAAGCCGTGGCGTCAAGTCTTGGAGTCGCGCCTGAGGACATGGTCGGCACGCCCACGGAGCGCTGGTATCCAGCCGAAGCAGCCCGGTATTTTGCGGGCGATCTCGAAGTGATTCGCTCAGGGAAACCGAAGCGCGGGATCGTCGAGCCCATTCACACGGAAGAAGGGCAACGCTGGGTACAGACCGAGAAATTCCCCCAATTCGACGCACAGGGGCAAGTGGTGGGAATCGTGGTGGTTGCCCAAGACATCACCGAGCGAATACGCCTTGAGCAAGAGGTTTCGCGCGCACTCCGGCTCGACAGCATTGGTCGTTTGGCGGGCGGCGTGGCGCATGATTTTAATAACCTATTAACGGCTATCGTTGGCCATGTTGAAGCGATCCTCGAGGAAACGCCTGCCTCTTCAGTCGCGAACGAGAGCTTGCATGCGATTCAGCTCGCCGTGCACCGCTGTGCGGATCTCACCGGGCAGCTACTAGCCTTTGCCAGGAAGCAGCCCCACGCACCCAGCGTCGTGGATCTTAACAATCTGGTGAGCGATGCAAGGCGGATCCTGGCGCGCGTCATCGAGGAGAATGTAGAGTTCAGTCTCACTCTGTGCCGAGACCCCGTGGTGAGCCTCGTCGATGCCGGAGAGATCTCCCAGGTTCTGATCAATTTAGCCATCAACGCGCGCGACGCGATGCCCAACGGGGGCAGCCTTGCCATCTCCACAGGCTCAGTTCTCTTAGACGGCACCGAGCCCGCACAACTGTCGACGGGGCGCTACGCCTTCATTGATGTCGAAGACACCGGCAAGGGGATGAACGAGCACGAACGCCAACACCTCTTCGAGCCCTTCTTCACCACCAAAGAAGTAGGCTCGGGTACTGGCCTTGGGCTTGCCACCTCGTATGGGATCGTGCGCAAGAACGGCGGGGCCATCGATGTTCAAACGCGCGAGGGAATCGGCTCGCGATTTCGAATTCTGCTTCCACTCGCAGATTCACTTCCCGCAACCGCGCAACCGTCAACACCGCTTCAGATTTCCGCTCGGAAGTCTGCAACCCTGCTGTTCGTTGAAGACGATCAAGGGCTCCGCGAGCTCGGGGCTCGAGTGCTCACAGCTGTCGGATACAGGGTGCTGTCGGCCGCGAATGGCGTGGAAGCGCTTGAACTCGCTCTTGGCTCCGAGACTCCGATAAGCCTGCTGATTTCAGACGTGGTCATGCCCCAAATGGGTGGTTTCGAACTCGCTGAACGCCTCCGCCTGCTGTCGCCCAACATCCAAACACTCTTCCTGTCAGGATACGCAGATGTCGCCCAGTTGCGGGGGTCGGCAATGCCCATAGGACCACTCCTGGCTAAGCCGTTTACACGGAAACAACTCCTCGAACGTGTCGACACCGCACTTACTGTGTCCACACCGCACTTACCGAAGTAGCTCAGGATTAGTCCTGTCGCTTGGTTGCGCGTTACGCTTGAGGTCTCCCCACTCTGCCACTTGATTACCCCCGATGACACTCAGTGCCTACGAATCCACCAACCAGTTCATTCAACAGGCGATGGTTCGACTTAAGCTCGACGCCTATTACACGACACTCCTCACCACTCCGAGCCGCGAGATCCGTGTTGAGCTCTCCATCGAACTCGACAACGGAACGGTGGGGAATTTTATCGGTTACCGCGTGCAGCACGACGACTCCCGGGGCCCGTTCAAGGGTGGCCTTCGCTACCACCCGGAAGTTGAAATCGACGAAGTGCGTTCACTCGCCAGCCTAATGACCTGGAAGACAGCGGTCGCTGATGTGCCCTTTGGTGGCGCAAAAGGGGGGATCCAAGTGGATCCGAGTATGCTCAGTCGATGGGAGCTTGAGCGTCTCACACGCAGATTCGTCGACCAACTGGGCAGCACCATCGGCCCCAACGAAGACATTCCCGCGCCGGACATGAACACGAACGCCCAGGTCATGGCCTGGATCTTCGACCAGTACTCCAAGCGCAACGGCTTTAGCCCGGCCGTGGTAACCGGCAAACCCTTGGCGCTGCACGGCTCTTTAGGCCGAGAAGCAGCAACCGGCCGTGGTTGTTATTTTGCGATCCGTGAGGTCCTGAAGGCGGCGGGGCGCGATTTCACACAACAACGTTTCGCCATCCAGGGTTTTGGCAACGTAGGGAGTTGGTTCGCGAAATTTGTAAGCGCAGCTGGTGGCAAAGTCGTGGCGGTGAGCGACGCCTACGGTGGTGTTCAGAATGCCCAAGGCATCGATATTCCTGCGCTGTTGGCGCATCACAAGGTGACCGGACAGGTCGTCAATGGCGCCGGGACCCAGCCCATCTCGAATGAAGAACTGCTGGTTTCGGATTGCGACGTGTTAGTTCCGGCGGCCTTGGGGCACGTGATCGATGACAAGAACGCCGGCCAAATCCGAGCTAGATATGTGCTGGAGGCCGCCAACGGCCCCGTTACCTTCGAGGCCGATCGAATCCTAACGCAGCGTTCGATCGTCTGCCTGCCGGATATCTGGGTGAACGGAGGTGGCGTCACCGTGAGCTATTTCGAGTGGGTGCAGAACACTCAGAATTTTAAGTGGACCGAAGAGAAAGTCAACGCGGAGCTTGAGACACGAATTGTCGATGCCTACCGAGCCATCTGCGACATGCAGACGGAACTCAAGTGTAATATGCGCACTGCCGCATTCGCTCTAGGCGTCAGCCGAGTGAAAGCAGCCACCGATGCGCGCGGCTTGGGCTAGCCCAGAGCGACGCGCGCATTGCGGAATAAGCGCATGAAGGGCGCATCTTCGCGCCAACTCTTGGGACGATAGGAGTGTTGCACGGCCCGGAACACGCGTTCCGGGTGAGGCATCATCAGGGTGACTCGCCCGTCCGGCGTCGTGATGGCCGTGATGCCAGCTTCTGAGCCATTGGGATTTTCGGGATAACGCGCCGTCGGCGCACCGCTATCGTCCACGAACCGTGCGCTCACGAGCGAGGCTTGCGTCAAGCGTTCGCACTCTGCGGCGTTGGTGAACTCGACCTGACCTTCGCCATGTGCGACCGCGATCGGAAGCAAGGAACCCTCCATGCCAGCCAGCAAGATAGAAGGAGACGCCTCGATCCGAATGCGCGAAAGACGCGCCTCAAATTGCTCCGAGCGATTGCGCACAAACTTAGGGAAATCTTGAGCGCCCGGCATGAGCTCTCGCAGATTTGAAAGCATCTGACAGCCATTACACACGCCAAGCGTCAAGGTATTCGCTCGCCTAAAGAATTCGATGAATTGATCGCGGGCGCGCGCGTTGAACAAGATAGATTTGGCCCACCCCTCCCCCGCTCCCAACACATCACCATAGGAAAATCCGCCGCAAGCAGCCAACATCGAGAAATCGGCGAGAGTCACGCGTCCTTCCAAGATATCGCTCATGTGAACATCCACGGCCGTGAATCCAGCACGGTCGAAGGCGGCCGCCATCTCAACCTGACCGTTGACGCCTTGTTCGCGCAACACGGCGACTTTAGGCCGAGTGCCACTCAACACGAACGGGACAGCGATGTCGTCATTGATATCAAAGGTGGCCTGCACCGAGAGCCCCAGCTTACCCGGTTCCAAGCGTCCCGCGTGTTCTTCGTTGGCGCACGTCACATCGTCGCGCAGCGCCTGCATACGAAAGCTTGTCTCAGACCAGATCCCGCGCAACGCCGCGCGCTGACCCACAAATGCCGAAGCACCAGCCCGCGCGAAAGTGATGTTCTCTGAACTATTGGGCACGCCCACATCAAAGACGACACCCGGCATACCCACCTCAGCGAAGGCGCGCTTCACCCTTGCCACATCACTCTCACGAACTTGCAGCACAGCTCCAAGCTCCTCACAGAAGAGCACTGAAAGCAGCTCTCCCGAGAGCTCACTCAGCTCGATGTCGAGCCCCATACCCGAAGCAAAGGCCATTTCAAGCAGTGTGACGAACAAGCCACCGTCCGACCGGTCATGATAAGCGAGGAGCACCCCCTCACTATTCAACGCCTGAATGACAGCGAAAAAGCCCTTGAGATCGGCCGCGGACTCGAGATCGGGCGCCTCGGCTCCCACCTGACCGAAGACCTGCAGCAGACAGGAACCACCCAGCCTCTGTTTTCCGCGCCCAAGATCCACGAGCAGCAGGCGTGTGGCGCCCTCGCTTTGGGACAACTCAGGCGTGAGCGCTCGCCGAACGTCATACACTGGGCTAAGCGCACTCACGATCAGCGTGAGTGGCGAAGTCACGCTCTTCCTCTTGCCCTCTTCTTCCCAAACGGTGCGCATCGACAGCGAATCCTTACCGACGGGAATCGCGATCCCCAATTCCGGACACAGCTCCTCACCCACGGCGCGAACAGCATCAAACAAGCGTGCATCTTCCCCAGGCTGGCCAGCAGCTGCCATCCAGTTTGCCGACAGCTTGATGTCTGAAAGGCGCGAAATAGGTGCACTCGCGAGATTTAAGAGTGCCTCAGCCACTGCCATGCGCGCCGAAGCCCGAGCGCTCAAAAGTGCGAGCGGTGCTCGTTCGCCCATCGCAAAAGCCTCACCCGTGTAACCTTCAAACGAACTCGCCGTCACGGCCGCATCCGCCACCGGTACCTGCCACGGCCCCACCATTTGGTCACGACAGACAAGGCCCGTGATAGTGCGGTCCCCTATGGTGATCAAGAAGCTCTTATCCGCAACCGTCGGCAAGCGAAGCACCCGTTCGGCAGCTTCGGCAATCGAGACGTCGAGGGCGGGCGCCGTCGCCACATCAAAGCGCCCGCGTTCGACGCGGCGCACCATCTTGGGCGGCTTCCCAAGCAAAACCTGCAACGGCAGATCGATGGGAGTGTTCTTGAAGTGGCTATCTTGAACTTTCAACAGGCCTTCCGGAGTGGCCGTGCCCACCACGGCAAACGGAGCGCGCTCGCGAGCGCAAATCGCTCGAAAAACCTCGAGCTTTTCAGGATCGAGCCCGAGCACGTAGCGCTCTTGCGCCTCGTTGCACCAGAGCTCCAAGGGCGACATCCCGGGCTCCTCGCTCGGGATACTCCGTAGCTCCAGAATTCCGCCCTTTTGGGAGTCAAAAATCAGCTCGGGCAACGCGTTCGACAGCCCGCCTGCACCCACATCATGAATGGAAACGATGGGGCTTTCAGCGCCCAGCGCCCAACAGGCGTCGATCACTTCCTGGCAACGACGCTCCAGCTCCGGATTACCCCGCTGCACTGAGGCGTAATCTAGATCTTCTGACGAAGTTCCGGAAGCCATCGAAGAAGCCGCGCCGCCGCCCAACCCGATTAACATCGCAGGGCCACCCAGCACCACAATCGGCGCCCCCACCGCCATCACGCCTTTCTTAACATGGCCCTCGCGGATATTGCCGATGCCCCCGGCCAACATGATGGGCTTGTGGTAGCCGCGAACCTCGGGGCCTGCGACGCCGGGCGCCAGCAACTCAAACGTTCGAAAATAGCCGCACAGATTGGGACGACCAAATTCGTTATTGAATGCAGCTCCGCCGATCGGGCCTTCCAACATGATGTCCAGCGCAGAAGCGATGCGATTCGGCTTACTGTAAGCGATCTCCCACGGTTGGATTGCGCCTGGCAAGCATAGGTTGGAGACGGAGAAGCCCGTGAGCCCTGCCTTGGGTTTCGCCCCCTGCCCCGTCGCCCCTTCGTCGCGAATTTCCCCACCGGAACCTGTAGCGGCACCCGGATGGGGTGAGATGGCTGTCGGATGGTTGTGAGTTTCAACCTTAAAGACGATGTGAATCGGCTCTTCAGTCTTTTGATACACGTGGCTCACGGGATCGGAAAAGAAACGAGCTCCCGAAAAGCCTTCAATCACGGCCGCATTGTCTGAATAAGCCGAAAGCACACCCGCTGGGCTGGCTTCAGTGGTGCGGCGGATCATTTGGAAGAGTGATTTGGACTGAGGTTCACCGTCGATGATGAAGCTGGCGTTGAAAATCTTGTGCCGACAGTGTTCGCTGTTTGCCTGGGCAAACATCATCAGCTCCACATCGGTGTAGTTGCGCTTCAGGCGCAGCGCATTTTCGACCAAATAGTCGATCTCGTCTGCTGCGAGGGCCAATCCAAGCTCCTGGTTGGCTTTCTCCAACGCGCTTTTACCCGCTTCGAGCACATTCACCGTGGCCAGCGGCCTCGGCGACGCCTTACCAAACAGAACATGAGCCTCCGACACTCCCTGCAGCACGGATTCCGTCATGCGATCCGAAAGGTCAGCCACCAGAGCTGACTCAGCATCCACTTCGCCCGCGATCGTATAGAAGACGCCGCGCTCAATCCGTTGCACGACCTCCGCGAGACCACAGATGCGAGCGATGTCGGTTGCCTTGGACGACCAGGGTGAGACCGTGCCGATTCGAGGCACCACGAGGATGCGCAGACCCGAGAGTGTCGAGGCCTCTTCGCGAGCCGTCGCCGTGGTTGGGGGCAGCTCAGCCCCTACCATCCCGCGCGGTCCATAATTGAGGAGCCGTGTGAGCACCGCCGTCTCTGTTGGATCCGGGGGCCGAAGCTCGTCCACGAAGTGGATGAATTCAGCATACACCCCTAGAACTCTTGGGTTTTTTTGGCGAACCCGCGCGAGCGTTTTGGACAGTCTGCCTGCGGTGAAGGCGGGTGCCCCTGGAAACGTGAGCATTGACCGGGAGCCTCCCCCGGAGAGCACCCGACCTGCAAGCAGGTTGATTCCCAGAATGAGGCTCGCACCTTCAGAAGACCTGGGGCAGACTCACTTCTCTAGCTGGGCTTTAGCGTAGAAAATGGCGGATCTCCGAAATAAACCACTCTCCTGGGTGAACGCTCCGGGCCCTGAAGAAGAGGCCGCATTCCGTGTCGTGGATTCAAGCACCGGCCCTCAAAGTGGAGTGCAAGGCGGTGGCGTCAGCACGGGCTCGCGCGGTGGACGCATTCTACTCGTCGACGATGATCCGTTGATCCTGCGAAGCATGCTCCGCTTGCTTCAAGTGGAGCGCCCCAGGCTATCCGTGGTGTCGGTAGCCACGGCTCAACTTGCCCTGGATCGCCTGAGTGAAGAGAGGTTCGACGTCATGGTAACGGATCTCGAAATGCCCGGGATGCGTGGCGAAGAATTGTTGGAGCGGGCGATGCTCCTCGACCCGACGCTAACCTGCGTCGTTCACTCGAATCAGGTGCTGTGCCTGCCGAGCGAACTCCGCGCCAAGCTCCGCGCGACGATCAACAAGCCGGCGAGCAGCGCGGAAATTTGCGCCACACTCGACGATGCGATGGGCCGCGCTGAGCACCTGCGCGATAGCTTGAACTGGATCTGAGCACGCCGCGCCTTTGGCGTAACGGGAGTGCGAACAGCTGCACATGCGGCTATGGTCTCGGGGAAAAGTTGCACCAGTACGGTGGGCGGGTCCCAATATTCACTAGCTGACTGTCATATTCAGCAAGAATTGCGATTCTTGTCGGATTTGTACTTATGCTAGATCGGACTCATGGACATCGAACCTAAGTCTGATGAGCACGCGCCGATTTTGGATGATCTCTGCGATCCCGAGCGGGTGATCAACATGGTGAGGTCCGGTTTTCCTCACAAGGTTCAGGGGCTGAAGCTCGGGCCAAGAACCATCCCGCATCACGTCGTGATCTTCGTGGCCGCGAATACCATCCACTGCCACTACGACGACAAGCACGAGATCCTCGCTAACAACGACCTGATTTGGTTCCCACCCAACTATCCGCATGAGATCGTGCAGGGCCAGTTGCCTGTGAATGTCTGCTTCCTGCGCTTCGAAATTGCTGCGCCTCCCCCGGCAGAGAGCGAGTCACCCCTGAGCGCCGCACGCCCGAGCGAGGTCCGCGCCGTCCTGCCAATTGCGGAAGAGCCGGTGATTATTCGAGGAGCCAGCGAGGCACGCCCGATCATGGAGCAAATCCTCCAGGAGCACCGCTCGCCGCTGGCGTATCATTCAGCCAAGCTAAAGGGGCTGATGCTGCTGCTGTTCACCACCATCTTGCGTATGGATCAGAGCGCTCAGGGTCAGAAGCGCAGCCTATCGCTCGGTCAAAGAAAAGCACTCGCCTCGTGGGTCGATCAGAACCTGGCACAATGGCCTGACACCGACAACATGGCCAATGTGGTGGGTCTTTCAACGGACTACTTCACTCGGCTCTTCCGCAGCACCTACGGCAAGGCGCCGCGAGCCTGGCTCATGGAGCAGCGCGCATTCCGAGCAGCAGATCTTTTTGCCGAATCGCAATTGAGCGTCACCGAGGTTGCGCACGCGCTCGGCTACAAAGAGCTCTTCTTGTTCAGCCGCCAATTCAAGCAGGTGGTGGGCCTGAGCCCACGCGATTACCGCGCACGCTGTCGCACCACCAATCCGCCGCGTTTGGCCGTACGAAATTGAAGCCCGGGCGCGCTCTAGGACGCGCCTCAGAGGCCCTTCCGCAGCTCGACGAGCAGAGCCTGGGCCAGCTGCTCATACTCGCCCGGCGTGTTGTACAGGTGCGCTGAGATCCTGATCCAACGCCGTCCGGGCGTTGGCCAATCGAATACGGGCACCTCAATCTGGTGTTCGTTGAACAGCGCTCGCTGAAGTGCCGAGACGTCGAACGCGGAGTGGTTTGGCGTCACCGGTTTTCGCCGCACGTACGGAAATTGGGCGTCAGAATCTGGCAGCGGCAGTGCGACCAAGCTGCCTAGGAATGCCTCAGGCACCGGTGCCGAGATTTGGAGCGCTTCGCACAGCAGCTTCCGGGCTTGCAACGCCAGCTGCCGGTTGTGATGCCGGACTTCATTCCAACCGCCCGTTGCTAGTTTCCCCACGGATTCGATGGCATCCGGCACCGAAAGCCAGGCACTGGGATCGCTCGTGCCCGGCCAATCAAATTCCTCCCAAAACCTAGAGCGCCCGCGTGCCGCAGTACGCCCATGACTCACCACCAAAGGCCGCACCGCGTGCTGCAAATCGGGCCTCACGTAGAGAAATGCCGCGCCTTTGGGTGCACACACCCATTTATGAAAATTGCCTGTGTAATAGCCAGCACCGAGCTCATCGATACCCGGCTCCAACATGCCCGGAGCATGCGCCCCATCCACCATCACCTCGACTGCCCGCGCGGACAGCGCCCTCACCAGCTCCTGAATAGGCAACACAATTCCAGTCGCACTCGTCACATGATCGAGGAGCGCAAAACGAGTCCTGGCTGTCACGCGCTCTAGAATGGCGGTTACAATCTCTCCACTTTCGGTGAATGGCAGAGGCAGCTGCGCCTGCACCACTGTCGCGCTGCGACGCTCCGCGACCGCATGCAACGCATTCAGGCACGCGCCGTAAACATGATCGGTCGTGAGCAGCTCGTCACCCTCTGAGATATCGAGCGAACTCAGTACGGCGTTCACGCCAGACGTCGTGTTAGGCACGAACACGAAATTCTCCGCGGCGCTCCCCACAAACGCCGCAGCTTTCTGGCGAGCTTCATCCAATACCTGCGCGTAAGTGTGTAGGAAAAACTGAACGGGCTCGCGCTCCAGCAGATCTTGCCAGCGGCGTTGACACGCAACCACCTCACGGGGACACGCTCCAAAGGCACCATGATTCAAGAATGAAACGGCGGGGTCCAACGCCCAATGGGCACGCATGAGCCTATTGGACCATGGCTGTACTCCTTCCACCAGAGTACGGAGTTCAGCCTAGAAAGACGACTCGCAAGGCCGGCCCAAGCCTCGAACCCCTTGCGTCTAGCCGCGAAATTGGCCAGCGTCCACACCATGCTGAAGCGCCCATGGCAAGCAACTTTGCTGGCACTGATCGGATCTTTGTTGGGGTTAACCTTTGCAGCGCTCTCAACCACCGATTATGCGGCGCACTTAGACCGCGGCGTGCACGATCTGCATTGCAGCCTGATCATCGGTGCTGCGCCGACATCCGATGCTGAAGCCTGCCGCGCGGCGATGTACAGCCCGTATTCAGCGGTGCTCAAAGACAAGCTCTGGGGTGGCCTGCCCATCTCGCTGTTCGCGCTCGGCGCCTTCGCTTTTTTCGCAGGTTTTGCCCTGTATCTGCTGCTCGCAGGAACACGGGTCAAGCGTGCCAGCCTGATCCTGTTTGGGCTCACCGCGCTCACGCCCCTCATGGCCTCCATCTTGATGTTTGCCATCTCGATGCTGAAGCTGGGTTCGCTATGCAAAGTGTGCGTGGGGATCTACGTCTCCTCTATCCTGCTCGCGATCGCGGGCGCACTCATTCTGAACGCGAGTCGCGGGGCCACGAAGGGAAAGCTGGGAGAGTCGCTGGCGCTCAGTTTGGGCGGGTTAGCCGTTTTGGGCGCCTTCACGCTGCTTCCTGCGGTGGTGTATGCCGCTTCTGCGCCGAATCACACCTCCTTTCTCAACACCTGCGGCAAGCTGGAGCGGCCTGCCACAGCCGGCGATGACCTGATGATCTTACAAACACCGCTCTCCAAGAAGGCGGCGCTGCTGTTCGAAGATCCCCTGTGCCCCACCTGCAAAGCGTTCCACGAACGCCTGGTGATCGAGGGCATCTTCGACCGCTTGGACGCCAAGCTCGCGTTGTTCCCTCTAGATAGCGAGTGCAATTGGATGCTCTCGGAGCCGCTGCATCCGGGTGCCTGCATCCTGGCGCGCGCGATTCTATGCAGCGGGAATCAAACCCGCGAAGCCATGGATTGGGCCTACAAGAACCAAGAGGCGCTAGCCGCCGCTGGCAAGCGCGGACCGAAGCCCCTTGAAGCGTTGATCACCGAGCGCTTCGGGCTCGCCATGCAAACCTGCATGCACAGCCGCGACACCACAGTACGCCTGAACAAGCACCTGCACTTCGCGTCTGACAACAAGATCGCCGTCTCCACTCCCCAAGTATTCCTCGGCGACCAAAAGCTCTGCGAGGAAGATACCGATATCGGTCTTAAGTTCACACTCTCCAAGCTTGCGCCCGAGGTACTGCCATGACTGCCCCCATGATGCCCGCAATCCCACCGCGCGAAGAGCCCCCTGAGCCAAAATCGGGAGCCCCGATGGGCGCGATTTTCGGGGGTATCGGCTTTGGGATCGCCTGCGCCTTGATCGCGATCGGCATGGTTTCCAGCAGCGTGAGCAGCGCCAAAGAGCGGCTGATGGCACCCGCCGCTGAGGCCAACAAGCCGAAGATCGCGATCGCAGATCAGGCAGAGCTGGCTTATTGCACGCCTGAATTCAAGAAAGTGTTGGAGCGTGTGCTGCACTCGTGTGGCCTGGCCACGGACGCGACCACACGCCGCGGTTGCAAGCCCGCCGATATCAAGACGTTCGCCGCGATCAGTGATGACGATTTCAACGCGCTCTTCACGCCCTTAGAGGATCGAGGCGCTGTGCTCTTATTCGATAACAACGCCGATGCGCTCGATGAAGCGGCCGCCAAGATCTTGGATGAAAAATGGTTCGACCGCCGCGGTGCTCGCTATTTCTTCGTCGTCTCTCGCTCATCCAAAACAGGCACGGTCGACAAGAATCGCGCGCTCTCACACCGCCGCGCCAATTCGGTGATGTTTCACCTCAAAGAAACGTCTAAAGATCCGGACATTGAGAAAAAGGCGGGCCTGCTTTGGCTCGGCAATGAATTCGCTCAGCTTCCTCACGAGTACTGCACATGGACCAATTCCCGCCCCGATCAGAAGTGTGCCGAAGAGGCGATCAATCGCAGCGCGTTCGTCTCATGGGTCGACTGCCGGCTCTAATCCTCGTTGGCTTGCTCGCAGGTTGCGAAGAGCGGCCTGAGCCAAGCCTGGCACCTAAGGCGCGCAGCCAAGGTGTGGTGGCTACGGCGGATGCGGTGCCAGCGGCGCCTCGTGTTCAGCCGAGCGCTCCAGAAGCGAACAAGCCCACCAAAGCTCGCGCTCAACTGTGCTCGCATGAAGCCTCCGGTGATCCCTTCCCAGATCAAGCGCTGGCGCGCGTCGAAGGCGAGCTGGGGCGCTCAAATCTGAAGCCTAAAACGGGCGGCGGGCACTGGACGTGGGTGAATCTCTGGGCTGCCTGGTGCGCACCGTGCAAGGAAGAATTGCCGCGGCTCATGGCATGGCAGAAATCATTAGGCTTTCGCCTGCATACGATTTCAATCGACGACGATGAGCGCCAGCTCCGCAACTTCCTCAGTTCCTCATCTGCGCCGCTCCAGGCTTCCTTTTGGTTGCCCGAGGGCGCCCCGCGCGAACAATGGCTGAAAGCTGTAGGTGTCGAAGCCGATCCCGAGCTGCCCATGCAGCTGCTCTTCGATCCCAAAGGCAAGCTGCGCTGCATGATCCAAGGCGCCGTAGAACCCAGCGATTTGGCGCGGGTTACCGAGCTCGTCCACTGAAGCCCATGCCAGGCACCGAAGCGTGCTAGGCTTCTACCTCGTGACCACCGCCAAAGAACGAGCCGACCTCCGCCGGAAAACCTGGACCGGCGGCGTGGCCCATTCGTTCGCTGAAATGGACGAACAAGACCTCCACTTCTGGCTCTCAATGGCTCCGAGTGAACGCGTCTTAGCCATGTGGTCGTTGGTTGAAGACAGTTTAGCCTTGAAGGAGTTTCGTGGACCTGCACCCCGACTTCAGAGATCTATTGGCGGAGTTCGTCCGCTACGAGGTTAGTTTCGCAATCCTAGGTGGCTACGCCGTGGGGCACCACGCCAAGCCTCGTGCCACCAAAGACTTGGATCTCCTCGTGGCAGGTTCAAAAGAGAACTTGGAGCGCGTTGCGAACGCCCTTTCGACATTCGGTGCGCCAAGCACTGTCACGGAAGCAGCTCGAACGATGCAACCTCACGACATCGTGTACCTTGGTGTCGCACCCGTTCGCATTGATATCCTCACCAGCGCAGACGGCATTGACACCGACTCGGCCCTGAGCCGCACGGAGACGGTGAACCTGGGTGACCTCGAAGTGCCAGTGATTGCCCTCGATGACCTGATCGCCAACAAGCGCGCTTCGGGGCGCCCTCAAGACCTAGCGGATGTCGCTCTTTTGGAGCGGGTACGCGCACGCAGGAGCTGATTCGAGCCTGGTAGCGGTATGGGAACACGAATGTGATCGGGACATCCACTACGCCGGCAGATGCAGGCGACATCGATCTTGGAGGGCCCGCCACAGATATAGTGGCGGGCTACTGGCACAGCTGCGCAAGGCTAATGGGCGGTGCGCTTCGCTGTTGGGGCAAGTCTAATTATGGCCAGCTTGGCTATGGCAACACAGCTAGCGTCGGTGACACCGAGACTCCCGCTTCTGTCGGAGACGTCCCGCTCTACTGAAAGCACCCTTTCCCTATGGGCAAACGCTCAGCCCTGCCGCATGGTCACAATGCACCGCAAGAGTAGGGTCCTTTGCGGGTTGACCAGTGCCGTCTGGTCCCAACGAAAGCAAGACGTGCTGCATGCGGCAGCAAAACTGGGTCTCAGTATGCCTGGTCTGGCACTCCGTTATGCATTCGGCGTTGGTCTCACCATCGGAGAAAAGTGTCGTGAGCGCCTTAATGTCGTGGCAGCTGTCGCCAGTGAAATTCCAAGCCGTGCAGAAATCATTACAGGTTTTACCCTTGGCTGAAGCGTCCGCGCTCTCTAGCGTGCACGTACCTGGGAACCCCGCAACTCCGACGTTGCCTGCTCCACCGGTCGCACTCGCGCCGCCCGAATTATTCGTTCCACCCGCCGCCGCTCCGCCCGAGCTGGTTCCGCCGGTTGCTTTAGAACCGCCCGTAGCTCCACCTGAGCTGCTCCCACCCGTCGACGATTTACCGCCCGTTGCGCTGACGCCACCTGAGCTCCCTCCGCCCGTCGATTTCCCAGCCGTGCCCCCGGTCGCAGGTGAACCACCCGTCGCGGAATCGTCAGAGCACCCCGAGATAGAAGCTGCAACCACGGCAAGAACCAGTGCGGACGACTGAAGAATTCGGGAAGTATTCATAGGTGGCCGGGATGGTCCGATCGCTTCTCAAGAGTGTCAAGCGTCGCAGGAGGCTCAGCGTCGCGTTTTCGCCCAAGCAACACGCGGTTGCCAGCCGCGGCGGAACTTTGCAGGCCCGTGCGGCGCCCATCGTGATATTGTACATGTGTACGCATAGGCCCCGCAATTTGACGCCTCATACTAGATTCGAGTCCCAATACCGGATTGCTCGATCTCGCTGCTGTTAGTCTGTAGTTAATCAGCAAGATTCTCATTCAAGAACTGGCGCCCCAGTTCCCTTAAGAGCGTTTTTGCTTTCTCAAACTTTGGCTCGCAAAGCGTTCTCGCGTTTCCCCGCTGAGAAGAATTCGGCATTTGTCCAAACATTGGAGGCGGTCCCGAACGTCTACCAACCACCCTACGATTCACGGCAGTAGAGCCCAACCCGTTCGGCAAACCGCGTGGAAACCAGCAGAAAAAGCCCCACGCGAGCTTGCAAATTCGCCACGGAATGGCGAATATTTCGCCACGGAATGGCGAATTGTTTACGTGCTCTCGCGTTTGTCGTGCTTGTTTTTAAGTTCACGGAGGCAAAACGCCTCTTACCCGCGTCCTCTGCGCACAGCCTCACGCGCACCCGCTCGACTCAACGGTCGCTCGCGCTCCGGAGCCGCTCGCCCCTGCGAATCGGCGATGCGTCCACCACGCGCATCGACGGTGCGACCGCCTGATCGCGCCTCTACCTTGCGCCCGCCGCGCACATTCTCGCGCCCTCCTGCTCGCCCATCCGACGTGCGATCACCGCGGGTTACCTCGCGACTACCGCGCGCATCTGCCATGCGACCGCCTGATCGCGAATTCTCCACCGTGCGGCCAGCTCGTGCATCTACCGTGCGACCACCTCGTGCATCTGCCCTGCGACCACCGCGCGTTGCCTCACGCGCAGACGTCCGCGAATTCTCGCGCCCCCCAAACTGTGAGTTCTCGCGCCCACCCGCCGCTGGGGGTCGCCGCTCCCTCGCGGCTTCGCGTTCGCGCTCGCGTGGAGGGCTTTCGTCCTTCGTACTCCGACGCTTGTTGTGATTGCGAAACGGCAGAGAATGCACGGCGTGGGGCGCATCATCGTCGGCCTGGGGTGCAGCTACACGAGCGGGCACGCCGTGTGCTGCCTTGAGTGCTTTGAGCTCGTCAATGGTGAGGTGGCGCCATTGTCCGGCACGCAGACCTTCGGCGGTGATGCCTGCGTATTCGAAGCGGACGAGGCGCATGATCCGGGACCCAGCGTGCTCTGCTAGCTGGCGAATGTGGCGGTTGCGCCCCTCTTTGAGGACGATATTGAGCCACGTTTTCCCGTCTTCGGTGCGCACGCGCGTGACCTCCGCTGGGACGGTGGCTCGACCATCGATCATGATGCTCTCGCGCCAATGCGACAGGCTGCGCTCATCCATTTCGCCCTGCACTTTCACGCTGTAGCGCTTTGGCACCCCGTGCCGCGGGTGCTGCAGCTTGGCCGAGAACTCGCCGTCGTTCGTGAGCAGCAAGACCCCACTTGTGTGAAAATCAAGCCGCCCTACGGGCGTCACGCGTGCTCCTGAGATGCGCACCAAATCAACGACCGTGGGGCGACCTTCAGGATCTTTCAGCGTGCTCATCACCTCTTTCGGCTTATTGAGCACCACGTAGACGGGCCGCTCGCGCACGATGGCCTGACCATCTACCTCAATGCGATCCCGCTTCGGGTTCGCCTTGGCGCCGAGCTCACGCATCACCTTGCCGTTGACGCGCACGCGACCGGTGAGGATGTGCTCCTCTGCGCCCCGGCGGGAGGCGATTCCAGCGGCGGCAAGGATCTTCTGCAGGCGCTCTTCAGCCACGGGTCACGTCTTTGGATAGCATGGGGGCTGGGCGTCTAGCACAGGCCCAGAGGCCCGGGCTCGCTACTTTCGCTGCCTCTTGCTAGTTGGCGTTGGGGGGGCCTCCGGGGCCTCACCAGCCTTCTCAGCTGCAGCTTTCTTGGCCTCTTCCTCGGCCTTCCGATTGTCGTCGGCTGCTTCTTCTCTGGCCAGGATCTCGTCGCGGTTCCAACGATCTACCCTGCCGTCATGATCGAGGTCCACGCCCATGCGCCGCAAATGGCCATTTTCGTAAATTTCCCAGATGTCGGGACGCCCGTTGTGATTCTCGTCGCGCTGGATTCGGCTCAACTTGCCGTGCATGTAATAGCGAGCTTCGTCGGGCTTGCCATCTGCGTTCTTGTCCAGCTCAACCTTGGCACGACGCCCATTGGTGAAAGTAATCCAAGTATCGATGATTCCGTCGAAGTTCGCGTCCGCGAGCTCCGTCGCGACTTCGCCTTTGTCGGTGTAGGTGCGGACGATATCCTTCACGCCATCTAGATTCGTGTCCACTTCGCGACAAACGATCACGCGGTGCCTATCCTCGCCTTCGCCCGCGAGCGCGAACACACGACGAATGTTCGGGGTGACGGAACCTGGCCCCGCGGTTTCCACTGTCTGTCGATCATTGCGGCCGGCAAAATCGCAGCGTGAACGATCACTTGCGGAAATGCCTCGCGTCACCCGATCTGCGTTCGCAGCCGATGCAGCCGGTTTCTTTTCGCTACCGCCACAACCGCTCGCGACAAGAAGAGTTGCCACAACAGTCAGCCAAAGCTTTTTCACTTCGCGCCTCCTGCTGCAGGAGCGCTGCCCTTGGGCTGCTCCGTCTCTGTTGGTAACTCATCTCCAGGACGCTGGAAATCTGGGCTCTTCGGCGCGCTGTCTCCCTGCCTTTCAGGCGGAACATAGCCGGTTTCCTTGCAATAATTGATCGTGGCGCCAGGGTCAGGACGCCCATCGCCGTCGCTGTCCGAGTGAATCAGCGGGCAACCGGGCTTCGGGTATTCCCACCACTGATCCACCTGACCATCCCCGTTCGCATCGCGCTCTGTGCGAGCAAGCTTGCCTCCCTGAAACAAGTCCCAAGTATCCAGGCGATTCACCATGCCAGTAGCTCGCTGTTTCTCCGCAAGCACACCAGCTTGATAAAGGTCTATCTCGTCGACACGCCCGTCGCGATCAAAGTCGAGCTCTTTCCTCCGAACCTGACCTTGTGGGTCGAGGTACGTCCACACCTCGGGTGCACCGTCGAAGTCGAGATCGACACTGCGACACACTTCGCGATCACCGCTCCGTACAATCAAGATCTCGGGAGTTCCATCGGCGTTGGAGTCCAGCCGTTCTTTCGCCCCTTTGGTATCGCAAGCTTCGTGGGTGATCTCCGTGTCACGTTTCTCCGAGAGACCGTCGGCAGACTTGGCACCCGCGCTGCCGGAACCAGCACAGGCTGAGAGCGAGATACAGCACGCCAGCAGCGCACCTCCAGCAACCAAGACATTACCGCGCTGACTTCGTCGGCCTTCTAATTTCACATTCATGATCGAATCACCACAGGGTCCTCATTTTTCACCCTACAGTCTAAAGCCCTAACTGCTCAGGGAGAAAGCGGCTAATCCCACCGCTCCCACGCTCGGCCGATGCACCGGAGTTTTGGCCACGCGTGGTCATAGATTTCGCAGCGGAAGCCTCAGGCACACCCTGATCCCAGGTCTCGGAAGCCAAATCACGGCGGCTTCAGATCCGCAACAGTTCGATATTGCTATGTATTTTAGACACTCCCTACCCGCACAGCAATTGACACCATACGTATGGGAATCTATTGTAACAGCTGGCAGGTCGGATCGATGTCTCGCAAGAAAATCTCAACAACTGTCTACATCACGCCGGAGCAGAATGATCGCCTGCACCTCCTGCATGAGCGGACGAAGGTGCCCGTCGCCGTGTACATCCGCGAGGGTATCGATCTGGTGCTGAAGCGCTACGAGCACGCGCTGCCCGGTCAAATGAGTCTCACCGAAGGTCCCTCGGCAAAAGCATCGCAGAAGTGAGCGCGCCCGTTTCGGCGTCGTGCTAGGGAGGCGACCCCGAGCCCTCCTCCTCGCGTCCGATACCATGGTGATAGATCCCAAGAAAATCCGAAATTTCTCCATTATTGCGCACGTCGATCATGGAAAGAGCACACTGGCTGATCGGCTGCTCCAGAAAACGGGCACCCTTTCGCAACGCGAGATGGTCGATCAGTTTCTGGATAAGATGGATATCGAGCGTGAGCGCGGCATCACGATCAAGGCCCAATCCGTTCGCATCAAGTACCGAGCCAACGACGGGGAGGACTACCAGCTCCAGCTGATCGACACGCCCGGCCACGTGGATTTTCACTACGAGGTGGAGAGCAGCTTGCGCGCGTGTGAGGGTGCCTTGCTGGTAGTTGACTCTACACAGGGTGTTCAGGCGCAGACGGTCGCGAACGCGTACCTCGCGGTTGAAAATGACCTCGAAATCGTCCCCGTTATCAATAAGGTCGATCTGCCTTCCTCTGACGTCGATCGGGCCGCGAAGATGATCGAGGATGTGATCGGGCTCGAATGCAGCGGCGCCATCTTGACCAGTGGCAAGACTGGCTTTGGGGTCGAAGATCTGCTGGAGGCGATCGTCACACGCATCCCACCTCCCAACGGCAATCCAAACGGGCTCCTCCGAGCCCTAGTCTTTGACAGTTGGTACGATGCGTATCGAGGCGCCGTTGTGATGGTGAAGGTGGTCGATGGCCACCTGCGCAAGGGCGACAAGATCTTGTTCATGGCCACCCGAGGTGTCTACGAGGTGACCGAGGTAGGTTGTTTTGCCCCGCACCCGATGCGGTTAACGGAACTGGGGGTAGGTGAGGTTGGCTTTTTGGCCGCCCAGATCAAGAGCGTGGAGGACACTAAGATTGGGGATACCGTCACGCTTGCAGGGAAAGAATTGCCTGAAGCGCTACCTGGCTTCAGGGACGTGAAGCCGATGGTCTTTGCCGGCCTGTTTCCGACTGATTCAGCCCACTATGAAGATCTGCGCGATGCCTTGCGCAAGCTTCATTTGAATGACGCCTCGTTCAAGTTTGAACCGGATACTTCTGAAGCTTTAGGCTTTGGTTTTCGCTGCGGCTTCTTGGGGCTCCTCCACATGGAGATCATTCAGGAGCGTCTGGAGCGCGAGTACAATCTCGACCTGATCACGACAGCGCCGAGCGTTGTATACATCGCCCATACCAAGACCGGAGAAACAATCCAGGTCGACAATCCTTCCAAGCTCCCTACCGTGGGTGAACTCGAAAGCATCGAGGAGCCCGTGATGAAGGTCACGATCCATGTGCCGAACACTTACGTGGGAGCGGTGGTTATCCTGTGCGAAGAACGGCGTGGCATCCAGCAGGGTCTCATGTATCCGAGCCCCGATCACGTTGTCGTCACCTATGAGCTACCCCTCGCGGAAGTCATCATGGATTTCCACGACAAGCTAAAGAGCCAGTCGCGCGGCTACGCCAGCATGGATTATGAACTTATCGGGTATCGCACGTCCGATCTGGTGAAGCTCGACATGCTGATCAATGGCGAAGCGCTCGATGCCTTGAGCGTCGTTTTGCATCGAGACACCAGCGTGAGCCGGGGCCGCGCGCTCGCTGCCAAGCTGAAGGAGCTCGTGCCAAGGCAGCAATATGATGTGGCGATCCAAGCCGCAATCGGTACAAAGATCATCAGCCGCGAGAGCATCCGTGCTCTTCGCAAAGACGTGACGGCTAAGTGCTACGGCGGCGACATCAGCCGCAAGCGCAAGCTCTTGGAGAAGCAGAAAGAGGGCAAGCGCCGCATGAAGAGCGTGGGCAATGTAGAGGTGCCGCAGGAAGCCTTCTTGGCCATTCTGAAGCTCGACGGCTGAGGCGGGCTTTCGCCTCCGCCGGGTTGGCGCTAGGACTCTAGATTACATGCCCCAAAGCCCCGAGCTCGACGTCGACGTTACCCGAGAATCACTGCTAGAGCAGGCCAACCTGGATGCCCCGGAGGGCGGGAAGATAAAATTTCTGGAACGCCTCCCCTTCGGCAAGGCTCTCACCGTGGATCGCTATCAGCTGGCGAACGGGCTCATGCTGCTCTTGATCGAGGATCACGAGGCGCCGGTCGTGGCCTATCATACTTGGTTCAACGTCGGCTCTCGGCACGAACAGGTGGGCAAGACGGGCCTTTCCCATCTTTTCGAGCATCTCATGTTCAATGAATCGGAAAATCTGCCCGCTGGAGAATTCGATCGGAAGATGGAAGAAGCCGGTGCTGAGGTCAACGCCTCAACTTGGCTCGATTGGACGCAATACAGCAGTTCGCTTCCCAAAGGCCAACTGCTAACGGCTATCCCGCTTGAGGCCGAACGCATGGCACACTTGGTGCTAAAGCCGCCACAGCTTAACAGTGAGAAGGAAGTCGTGGCCAATGAGCGGCGTTTTCGCGTTGACGATGACGTCGATGGCGCCGTCAACGAGCTGCTCTGGGCTACAGCCTTCACGGAGCACGCTTATCGCTGGCCTACGATCGGTTGGATGGCAGATATCGAAGGCTTCACGACGGAGGATTGCCTAGGCTTTTACCGAACTTATTATGCGCCCAACAACGCAACGCTTGTGGTAGCGGGCGATATTGAGCCAAAAGTGGTGCTGCGCGCGATCAGCCAAAGTTACGGCCCCATGCCACGTGCGGTGCTGCCACTCGAAGATGTGCGCCCCGAACCGCCGCAGACCTCGGAACGCCGTATTTCTGTGGAAAAACCGACACAAACCGAGAAGCTGGTGCTTGGCTACAAGAGCCCTGCGTTTGGAGATTTTGATTATCCGGCCCTTTCGCTCTTGGGTGAAGTACTCGCTGGCGGGCGAGCAAGCCGCCTGTATCGGCGCTTGGTACGCGAGCTGGAGTTGGCGTCGGAAGTTCGGATTTCCGTTGGACCGTTCCGAGACCCAAGCTTGTTCGAACTCTATGTTTCTGCTCGGGAAGGGCACACCGCCGAAGAGTTACTCGCGGTCGTCGAGGAAGAGCTCTTGCGCGTGCGTGAACAACCCGTGGCTCAGGAAGAAATGGACCGTGCGCTGGCGCGAAACGAGCTTTCACTGTTAGCAAGTCTGGAGACGGCCGATGGCAAAGCTTCGACCCTGGGTTTCTATGAAACGGTGTTGGGGCAGCCGACGTCCGCCTTCGAGCGGCTCGCCATGGAGCGTAAAGTGAGTTCCAGCGATCTGCGCCGTGTGGCACGGCGTTACTTGGTTGATACGCAGCGCACGGTCGTCCTCGTACGGGTGAAGGACGACGACGACGACTTAGAACCTAACAGCTCCTCAGATTCTGACGTGGAGGCCGCATGAATCAGACGATCCAGGCAAACCCGCCCGAGCCTCGCGTCCTCGTGGAGACGAGCCGCGCGGTTCCGCTGGTGACGCTCTCCGTGACCTTCACCCAGGGCTCAGTGCTCGATCCAGAGGGTCTTTTAGGGCTCACACGCCTCACGGGGCGCTTGATGCGCCGAACAGGTGGGGGGCTCAGCGCCGATCAGATCGATACCCGCATCGACACGCTCGGTGCGTCACTCGGCGTCGATGTGACCCACAGCGCGATCTCATTTCAGGGAACCTGCATTTCACGTTCGATCGAAGGCTACGTCGATGTCGTCAAGGACGTAGTGGCGAAGGCTTCGTTGAGTGAGCATGAATTCAACAAGCTGAAGAGCGAGTCCCAGGCAGAGCTGCTCTCGATGCTGGATAGCGATCAATCTGTAGCGCGCCATTGGTTTCGGAGGGAGATGTTTGCCGATCACCCGTATGGGCGACCCACCGGAGGAACCTTGGTCTCCGTGCCCAAGCTGCAACACGGCGCTGCTGTCGAGCACGCCAAGCGCACAATCCGCCGGGGCAATCTACTCTTCGCTTTCGCGGGCGATATCAATCCAGAGCAGGCCCAGCGTTTTGCCGCCGATATCGCGGCGGTTGTACCGAGCGGCGCATCCCCCGAAGTGGAGATCGATGAACCTCGGTTTGTGAGTGGGCGTCAGCTGGTGGTGGTGGATAAGCCGGATCGCACTCAGACTCAAATCTTGATCGGCACGCGCGGATCACACCCGAAAGACGCGGATCACACCGCGCTGCACGTTGCCAACACCGTCTTTGGAGGCACCTTCACCTCGCGCCTGATGCACGAGGTGCGCTCCAAACGCGGCTGGTCTTATGGAGCCTCTTCGCATCTGGCTTATGATCGACGGCGACAGCCGCTGAGCATCCTCACCTTCCCCAAAGCAGAAGATGCGGCGCCGTGCATCGAACTCCAAATTCAGCTCCTGGAGCAGTGGTGCGAAGCTGGGATCACGCAAACCGAGCTCGATTGGGCCAAGAACTACCTGATCCGTTCGCACGCGTTTTCTGTAGATACTGCCAGCAAGCGCGTCTCCCAAAAACTCGACGAAGTGCTCTACGATCTCCCGAAAGGCTACCACGAGGAGTACCTGGCCAACGTGCAGGCCGTCACGCTCGAACAAGCCAATCAGGCCGTGGCTGAGCGCATATCTCCCAAAGATTTGTTGATTGTCGTGGTGTGCACCGAGAAGCTGGTGGGGGCGCAACTTCAGGCAATAGTGCCCAATCTTGAGCACTATAAGGTGATCCCATTCAATGGCGAAGTCCAAACGGAAACCAAAACCTAAGATAAAAGTCACGGATAAGCCTCCCGCACCTAGCGAGGCCATTGCGTGGGTAACTGCTCGTGAACGGACTGCCAACGAGCGAGGCTTAGCTTCGCGGGACCTGTACGCTTCGCATCGCGACCGCCTCACCTCACTCATTTCATCGTTCGCCGGCCCAGAAAAACGCCTGTGCCTGCTTGGCGCGGGCAACTGCAACGATGTGGATCTCACCCTGTTGGCAGAGCAATTTGCAGAGGTGCAGCTGGTGGATATCGATGAGCGTGCCGTGCGAGGCGCCATCGCAACGCAGCCGGAAGCCTTGCGGAAGAAGCTGACGGCGCAGGCTCCTCTCGATCTTTCTGGCCTGTTTGGGCAGCTTCCCTACCTGAAGTCCCTAGATTCGAGCGGGCTGGCTCCCCCCAGCGTTTTTGCCGTGGAGCTCTTAAAGCTCGTCCATAGCTCCAGCACGGAGCTCGTTGAAAAGCTCAACGGTCCGTTCGATGTGTGTGTGTCGTGTTGCATGTCCACGCAGATTTCTTGGGCGCTGACCGAGCTGCTCACGAAGAGCCACCCACGCCTGGAAACACTGCGGCTCGCGTTGCTGATGGTCCATCTCCGCCTCCTCACCGGTCTGCGGCGCCGTGGCGGCGTTGCGCTTTGGGTCACCGATGTGAGTTCAACGTCTCTTTATCCAATCCTCGAAGCGCTGAGCGTCGTTTCTCCAAGTGCCCTGCTCGCTCAACTCATGGAAACCGGGAAGGTCTATAGTGGCGGTAACCCCAAGCTCCTAGAGCGTATCCGATCGACTGAGCCAACCCTCGCCGACACCGCTGAGCTCGAAGCTTACGAGCCTTGGCTCTGGA
>Ga0163155_10001098_pt1 | contig 33303 bp, 28 predicted proteins | sample OliLakLV19SP4G1_FD_148611 | JGI IMG/M metagenome (GOLD analysis project Ga0163155, IMG submission 148611) | Freshwater microbial mat bacterial communities from Lake Vanda, McMurdo Dry Valleys, Antarctica - Oligotrophic Lake LV.19.SP4.G1 | ecosystem: Environmental > Aquatic > Freshwater > Lake >... | reverse complement strand
TGGGTGCGGGATTCGATGAACCGCCCGATCCGCCAGACGTACCAGACGGTCGGTTAAATGGGCTTGATCCGCCAGCGCCGCCGGAACTCCCCGAACCAGAACCACCGCCTAATGGCGTGCGTTGGACAGGTGACGGCGCGCTGCCGCCGCTCGCTGGCGGTGCGCCAGCGCCGGTACCAGCCGGGCGCGGCGGCGGGTTGATGCCAGCGCCACGTACAGCCGAACCACTCGACGCGCCACCGGGACGGCTGAATGGATTCGACGCGGAAGATCGAGGCGCGTCATCGCCTTCTTCTTCGTCGGCATCGTCGAATTCTTCATCCTCAACTTCGTCGTCGTCTTGGTAATCGTCGTAATCGTCGTATTTGCTCATAGTCTTTTTCACCGCACACATTGTCTCACCCATAGCATAACACGAAATTCAAGTTTTGGTGGATCAATTTTGAACAAGCGTTCTATTATATTTGTGTAAATCCCCCAACTGGTGGGCGACAAAGTCGTGCTATCATGATTTAGTGGCGTAATGACCCTATGATCGTTTTATTTAGTGGAGCACCGCCATGCAGTACGCCCTCTCGATTGAGAACATTGAGTGTCCGATGATCGAAACCGCCGATATGTTGTGGCAGCTTAACAACGAATATACGCAGCGTCTGGGGCGGGCGCGGTCGGCGCTGGAACTTGTCGATCGGCTGATGATCGAACGTGTGGGTTATCTGCTCACCGATGAAGCGGCGGACAGCGGCGATAAACGCGCGGCAGATCAATTATTTGCTGTGCTGCAATACTGCACCCAACGTTTTCAAAACCTGCGCGATGAACACCGTGACTGGCGCTATAAATTTTTGTACGACTCGCCAGATTCAAAGCGGATCGTACAAAACGATGACGCGATTCGACACGCGATGGTTCGCTTTTCGCGGATGCGTAACAGCCACGAACGGGCGCTGAAAGAATTATCGTTTCTGATCGACGCCCTGCCGCGCCCCACGACCGATATGACCAGCGTAGCGCTTGGTGATTTGTGGGAAATCCTGCGCGGCGCGATCACCGATTTGATCGGCTTTGGCGACTACATGCAAACCTTGCACTAAGCCTCACCCTCAACGCCCTGTGGACGCGGTACAGGGGCGACACGCGCCAGCGTGCGGGGTGAGGTTTTTAGATACCTTCTCTACCCCATTGAACCTTAACGCGAGTCTTGGCATAATGACGCCAATTCGTTTTGTTCTGCTTTGCACAAATCGCCCACAAAGCTGGTGAACTTCCATGACCGAACAAGCATTAACTTCAGCCAAACGCGTGTTCATCACCGGCGCTGTCAGCCTGTTGGGGCGCGCCGTGGTGCGTCATCTCAAACAAGCCGGACACGCCGTGATTGGCACCGTCACAACACAACCGGAAGCGGCAAACTTACGCGCCGACGGTGGGATACCGGCGTATCCTGGGTTGACGCGGGCGGGCGAGATTCGCAGTGCGATGACGGCGTTGGGCAAAGACAACCTCGTCGCCATCAATCTGATCACGCAGTTGGCAAATCATGCGCCGTTCTTCCCGGTCAAGTGGGATACCTACATCGATCTGCTCAATGAAAGCACGCCCGCGTTGATCGAAGCCGCCAAAACCGCCGGAATCACCTATCTCGTGCATGGCAGCTATGCGTTCGCAGATTTGCACACCGAAGATGAGCAGCTCACCCCGCTTCTGTCCGCGATTCAACGCGCCGAAGCGTTGGTTCTGGGGTCGGGCATTCCGTCGCTGGTATTGCGTTTCGGCTATACCTACGGCGATGCCGCCAATTTGCGCGGCTTGATCGCGTCGGTTAAAGCCGGACGTCCCGTATTCACCAGCGCCGCCAGCGCCCATGCCGCATGGATAGAAGCCGACGATGGCGCGAACGCAGTCGTCGCCGCGATTAACGGACAGGTGAGTGGACACACACTCGATATCGTTTCGGATCGTGCGGCATCGCCCGCCGAATTTCTGAGTCATTTCACCACGCAGCAAGGCGTGAGCGCGCCCAGTGTCTCCGTAATCACCGCGCCGCTCGGTCGTTTGTCGCTGGGGGCGACGCAGTATGCCCTGCTCAACGCCAGCGCGCACGCCGATAACGCCGCCGCCAAAACTGCGCTCGGCTGGACACCGCGTTTTGCCACCATCCAAAATGGACTGGACGACCTGCTGTTGACATGGCGTGCCAGCAACCTAGAGAAAGCCTAAACCGATCGTGCTCAAAGCTGTGTTATTCGATATTGACGATACGCTGATTGACTGGAGTCATTTCACCGATGATTGGATGACGCTGGAGATGAAACATCTCTCCGGCGTGTTTGATTATTTAAGCGCCGAACTGGGCATGATGCTCACCGATGTGACGCCATTCCTGAGCGAATTTCGGTCGCGCGCTGCCCAGGCGTGGACGACCGGACGCGACACGTTGATCGCGCCGAACGTCGGTGCTGTGCTCATCGAAACAGCGGTTGCGCTTGGCGCACCTGCCGAGAAAATCGAGATGAAGCGCGTGCTCACGGCTTATGGCTGGCGTGCGATTCCTGGCACGAAGATATTCCCGGAAGTCCACGATGTGATCCCGATGCTCAAGGCGGCGGGCGTCAAAGTCGGCATGGTCACCAACGCCTTTCAGCCGATGTCGCTGCGTGAGATCGAACTCGGCATCGACGGACACAACATTCTCGATTATTTCCCCGACTGCCGTATTTCGGCGGCGGATGTCGGCTTTCTCAAGCCACACCCGTCGATCTTCGAACTGGCGTTGGAAACCATCGGCGCGACCGCTGCCGAAACCGTGTTCGTCGGCGATGATCCCGAAGCGGACGTGGTCGGCGCGCAAGGCGTGGGCATGAAAGCGGTACTGCGCCACATCGAGCGCCGTCCGTTTTCTGAAACACATGACGACATCAAGCCGGACGCGATTGTGCGCGATTTGCATCAACTGCTGCCCCTGTTGGATACGTGGTATCCGAACTGGCGCTGACCTTTCGTTTACAGAGATAAGATGAGCGACCTACCGCGTCGCCCCCACACAGAACCTTTATGTTCACAACCCTTGCACCCAATGACCAAAATCTGATTTTGAGCGGCTACGCGGGTCCTGGTCAACTGGCGATTGCCCGCCGCACCGCTGACCGGCTGCGTATGAAGTTTGTCGATTTTGGCGCGTTGTTCGAGCAGCGCGCGGGCATGACCGCCGATGACCTTAAAGGCTTGTACGGCGATGCGCGACTGCGCGCCATGGAAAGCGAGGTCATGAGCGACATCGCGCTCAACCGATCCAAGCTGATCCACATCAGCGGGCAGGTGGTCGGCTACAACGGACATTACGACCTGCTCCGCACGACTGGAGTCGTGATCGCACTGGTGGCGTCGCTGGATGCGGTGCTACAACGGCTGCATTTGTCGCTCGGCTCGCGTTATCACGATCCGCGTGAACGTGGAGCGGCGCTGGCGACGCTGCGGCGCGAGTGGGCGATTCGTGGTGCGGACGGACTGGTCGAGATCGATACGTCGAGCATGACCGAGGACGCGATGATCGACGCCGTGATCGAACGCTGGCGCGCCTTGAGCGGTGTCATCGACTGGCGTGGGTGAAGTCCCTTTTTCAACGCCTTGCCTCACAGCAATAACGATTCAACTTGAACTCATCCGTGTATTTTTTGTAGCGTCCCATCGTTCTCTCCTTACACTCCGTCTAACGGACATTTTCTCCGTCAGCCAAACTGGATGCAAACGGTGATGGACGAAGTTTTTGCTGCACGCAACTGGAATTAAGGATGCTGGAATGAACGGGTTGCTGTGCGTACTTATGCTTGTAGGCGGGTTAGCGATGGGTAGTACTGCTCATGCCCAAGAAAACAATCCACTTCTTGTCTCATACATTGAGTGGTCATCAGATGGGGATAAGATTCTGATTGCGCTGTAAGAAGGAGGACTGTATATCGTCGATCCCATTGCACAGACGGTTCTATTAGAACTATCAGGTAGTGACACCGGCCCGATTGAGGATGCCGCTTTACAGCCTAACGGTTCACTGATCGCCACCGTCCATCGTTTCACAGGATTAAGCCTTTGGAATAAGCACACTGGAAGCCTCGTCTCCCCACTATCCAACGTAATGTTTCCGTGGCAGGTAGAGTGGAGTTCCGATGGTCAATACCTTTTCGCAAGCAATATCGATGAAATGTACATGCGTGATGCGAGTGGCAATCCGCTATTTCTGATACCGGGTGCGCCGGAAGATATACCCAACGTGGCTTTCAGTCCAAGTGGTGAGATGCTTCTACTTAGTTTCTCTGGAAAAATTGAAGTGTGGGATGTTACTTTGCAACAAATGCTCGTGCGTACTCTAGCTGGTGGACTGCTGCAATCCATTCAATGGAGTGCGGATGGCACTACTTTCGTCGCTGCAAACATTAACAATACGCTTGAAGGCACTTTTCACAACATCGTTGTTATCAACCCAATGACCGGAGAGCGTTTGCGTGTCTACTCTGGTTTTCTCAATCAACTAACTTCCGCTCAATGGAGTCCCGACGAAACCCAGATATTGGCGACGAGTGTTGATGGAACTGTCTATCTCATAGAGGTTGCTTCTGGCAGCATAACCCCGATTTTTACGACTGATGCGCCGATTCTGTCCGCAGATTGGAGTCCTTATGGTGGGCAGATTGCGATTGGCGCGCCACTGAGTTCAGAAATGGTGCAAGCAATCGACAGCAATGAACCAAATTTTGCAGAATTGCCTGTACAAATCGTCGTCCCCGATGTATCGCTCGAACGTTTCCAAACCATCGCGGAGTCGTGCGGCGCGGATCAGCTCGTCGGAGAAATCATCACCGACGCGGCGCTGTCCACCGTCATCGCGCAGCTTGAGTCCGCGACCGCTGCGCAGATTCCGCCCGCGTGCGCCGCCGACTTGATCGCTATTGCCGAAGCGCTGAATAACACACAATAACTACAAAAACATGTTTAATCGTCATGGCGGCAACAAATTGCAATAAAACCTCCCTCAACCTAAACCCGCGCGGCAATAAAAACGGGGTCAGCAAATCCGCCTACCCCCTACGGACAATTGCCTCTATAATCATGCCCTTTCCGGTAAAGCCCAAAGTTGACCGAACGGAATGTGAGGGTGGTGATGGCAGTTGGTATCAATTTTTCTGGCTCCGCCAGCCATACCAGCAGAGAACGAACGCGCGGTCGCGGGCTCGCGCTGCCAGCGGTTCTCTGGTTGGGCATTTTCTTCATCATGCCGTTGTTCATTGTGCTGGTCATCAGCCTGATGACGCGCGGACGTGCAGGCGTCCTGTTTACAGGTCCTTTCACGCTCGAAAACTACGCTACGATCTTCAATCCGCAGCTCCCGTATTTCATCGTCTTTCAAGACAGCATCGTCATTGCAGCGCTGACGACGGCAATCTGTCTGATTGTCGGTTATCCGTTAGCGTTTTTCATCGCCACACGTAAAAACCCGTTGATGAAAAACCTGTCGCTCTTTCTCGTGATCCTGCCGTTCTGGACGAACTTTCTCGTCCGCACCTATGCGATCAAGGTGCTGATCGGGCAGGATGGACCCATCAATATCACGCTGCTCAATCTGGGCGTCATCACCGAACCCTTGGCGATTGTCAATACATCGTTCGCCGTCGTGTTGGGCTTGGTTTATACCTACTTACCGTTCATGGTGCTGCCAATTTATTCGTCGGTCGAACGCTTCGATTTTCGACTTGTCGAAGCCGCTGGCGATTTAGGCGCCAACGACTGGCGTTCGTTCTGGCGTGTCGTGCTGCCGCTCACCCTGCCGGGCGTGGTCGCCGGGTCGATTTTGGTATTCATCCCGACGATCGGCGCGTTCATCACGCCGGATTTGCTCGGCGGCGGCGCGGGATTAATGATCGGCAACCTGATCGGGACGCAGTTTGGCAGCGCACGCAATTGGCCGCGTGGCTCAGCCGCATCGATGGTCATGCTGCTGCTGGTTATGCTCAGCTTGATCGTGTATGTCGTCGTTAACGCGCGCAACGCGGGCGGACGCCGCGCTATCCCCGAACCCGATGCCGACAATCCTACAGGCACAAGTGGCACGACCGAAATGACCCGTATAAAGTTACCCGCCGCTCTCAGCACGAGAGAAATTTTGCGCGCCGGGCGCGCTGAAAAGGACAAGTGACCTTATGGCGCGTGTAATGCCGACATCGTCGCGTTCGACCTCCGAAATGCTCGATTTCAACCGCGCCAAAATCCAGCGTGATTTGCTGGTGCGGCGTGTTGGTAAAATCGGACTGCTGCTCAACCCGATCTTCTCGTATTTCTTCCTCTGGGCTCCCATTGTGCTGCTGGTGATTTTCTCGTTCAACGATTCGCGCACCGTGGCGACATGGCGCGGCTTCACGTTTCGATGGTACGAAAACATCTTCAACAACATCGTCGGCGGAGAAGCGCGCTTCTCTACCGACCTGATGCTGACTGCGTTCGGCAACAGCATTTTTGTCGCCATCGCCGCCACCATTATCGCCACCATCATCGGCACGATGATTGCGCTCAGCCTGGCGCGCGGGAATTATCCGGGCAAGCAGTTGTTGGGCGGCTTGTTGTTTCTGCCCATCGTCATCCCAGAAATAACGCAGGGCATTTCGCTGCTGATCTTCTTCAATATCCTGATCGATTTCGTCAACAACACTTTCGGTGGCAATATTTCGCTTGGATTCGGCTCGATCATCATCGGACACGTCGCGTTCAACATCAGTTATGTCGCTATCGTCGTACAAGCGCGTTTAGCCGACATGAACCCGAAACTGGAAGAAGCCGCGCGCGACCTGGGCGCGAACGAGTGGCGCACGTTCTGGCGCATCACCTTCCCGTTGATTTTGCCGGGTGTAATCGCTGGCGCATTGCTCGCGTTCACGCTGTCGCTTGATGATTATGTGATCACGTTTTTCGTCAAAGGCATCGGCACCGATACACTGCCCGTGTTCGTGTATGGCTTGCTGCGCCTGAGCGTAACGCCAGAGATCAACGCCATCAGCACGATCATTCTGCTGATCTCGACGATCCTCATCGGCTTGGTGCTGGCGCTGCAAGGACGCAATGCCGCGAAGATATAAACGACGCTGATGGGTGACGCGTAATGAGTAATGTCCGTGAAAAAGCAGTCTGTGAGCCGTTGATTTTAAGTCAGCGCTTCTTTCACATGCAGTACTCAGGACTTCTTTGGTGAACCTTTACATTGACCCCACACTATTTTGGGGTATAAGTAGCATCGAGGGTCAGAAAATACCCCGTACCAAAACTGACACGGTGGTACAAACCAATTTTTAATGGAGGGCTAGATGCGCAAGGTTCTTCTCGGTGTAGGATTACTGTTGGTCTTGGTCATGGGGCTGCCCATCGTCGCGCAAGAAGCGACGCCAGAAATGGCAATGATGGAAGTGGAGCCCTGGGTTTGCCCCGCTGGTTTTGAAGGGCAAACACTGAATGTGTACAACTGGTCTACGTATGTGGCAGATGACACGATCAGCAATTTTGAAGCCGCGTGCGGTATCACCGTCGTTTACGATGTGTTTGACAGCAACGAATCGCTGTTCGCGCGCCTGAGTCAAGGCAATCCCGGCTACGATATTATCGTCCCAAGCGATTACATGGTCGAGACGATGATCAGCCTGGGCTTGCTGGAAACAATCGATTACAGCTTAATCCCCAATGTCGCCAATATCACCGAAACATTCCTCAATCCGCCGTTCGACCCCGATAACGCGCACAGTGTGCCGTATCAATGGGGCACGATTGGCTTTGGCTTCAATGTGACTGAAACCGGCGAACCGATCACGTCATGGGAACAGGTTTTCGCGTATGACGGACCAGTCGCGTGGTTGGAAGACTCGCGCGGGATCATCGGCAACGCGCTCAATCTGATCGGTTATGACCCGAACAGCCAGGAACCCGCCGAAATTGAAGAAGCGCGCGATTATCTGATCGAACGCAGCACCAATGTTACCGTGATTGCCGCCGACGATGGTCAGGTGCGCCTGGAAGCGGGCGAAGTCGATATTTCGGTGGAATACAGCGGCGACATCTTCCAGTTGATGGCAGATTGCGCCTGTGACGACTATGGCTATTCGATCCCCGAAGAAGGCGCGCAGTTGTGGACAGATAACCTGGTTATCCCGGTCGGCGCGCAGAATATCCCACTGGCGCACGCCTATATCGATTACATTTTGCACCCACAGGTCGGCGCGGATATTGCCAATTACACCGCGTATGGGTCGCCCAACCAAGCCGCGATTGACGCGGGTTTGATCGACCCCGAACTGTTGGCGAATCCTGGTATTTACCCGACCGAAGAAACGTTGGCAAAGTTATTCTTCGTCGAAGCTGTGCCGGATGCCGAACTCGATTACAGCGATGCGTGGGATATCATCAAGCTGGCGATTTCGCGCTAAAGCGTAACCTCATCCCAACCCCTCTCTCTCTGTGTGGTTGAGGGGCGGCATATACCAGCGTGCGGGGTGAGGTTGTTTTTATTTATTCACCTTACGCAGATTGCCCTCATCCTAAGTCCTTCTCCCTGAGGGAGGGGCAGGGGGTGAGGGCTGAAAACGAGGGGCTTGCGTAAGGTGAGTTATTTATTCAAGGAGACTCGGCAATGACCCAACCACCACAAGTAGACATTGAAATTCGCAACGTGATCAAGGAATTTGCGGGGCGCGGTTCTGAAGGCAGCACGCGTGCGGTCGATAATGTCTCGCTCACGATCAATCGCGGTGAGTTTTTCTCAATGTTGGGTCCTTCTGGGTGCGGCAAGACAACCACCTTGCGCATGATCGCCGGATTTGAAGACCCGACCAGCGGCGAGATTTTGCTGCGCGGCAAAGCGGTACAGAACGTCCCCGCGTTTCATCGCCCGGTCAATACCGTCTTTCAGGATTACGCGCTCTTTCCGCACCTGACTGCTACCCAGAATGTCATGTTCGGCTTGGAAATGGAAGGCATCGACAAAACCGAAGCGCGCAAACGCGCCGAAGAAGCATTGACGATGATGCGGCTGACATCGGTGCAGTTCAATCGCAAGCCACGCCAGATGTCCGGCGGACAGCAGCAGCGTGTCGCATTGGCGCGCGCATTGGTCAAGCGCCCCGCCGTCCTGCTCCTCGATGAGCCGCTCGGCGCGCTCGATCTCAAGCTGCGTAAGGACATGCAATACGAACTGATTAGTATGCAAAAAGACCTGGGCATCACGTTTATTTATGTGACGCACGACCAGGAAGAAGCACTGACGATGAGCGACCGCATCGCCGTTATGAATCAAGGCAAAGTGCTGCAAATCGGGTCGCCAGAAGAAATTTATGAGACGCCCGCGACCCGCTTTGTCGCGGATTTTATCGGTGAGACCAATTTCTTGACCGGGACTGTTGAAGGGCGCGAAGGCATTTGCGCTATGATCCGCCTGGATGAATCGACCGTGATCAAAGCGGCACACAGCGAAGACAACCTGAAAATCGGTGAACAGGTCACGGTGGCGATCCGCCCCGAAAAAGTCAATATTTTCGCCGCGCAAGGCGTAGTCAAGTTCGACGACGGCACCAGCCGCCCCGTCGCGCAGTATATCGAAGGGCTGCGTACCGACCCCGACATCAATTTGGTGCCCGGTCGTGTCGAATATGCCAATTACATCGGTACAGATACGCGCTACACCGTCAGTTTTGGCGGCGGCAATCAGCATCGACTGGTTGCACGTGAACAAAACTTCGGCTTACGGAATGACACCTATCACGAAGTCGGCTCGTCCATCCATATTTTCTGGGATTACGAAACCGCGCGTGTGCTGCGGCAGTAACTATTCAACGTAAAAGCATAAAGAAACGTAGGGTCGGGGTCACTCGGTGGCTTGCCCGATGATGGGCGGGTCTGCGACCCGCCCATCATGCTCTACTTAATCGCCGCTGGGTTAACGACGTTGCTGTACACACCTGTCGTCAGCGCCGCCACAATCAAGCGTGCCGCGTCGATGGCGACATTGACCTGTGCGTCGTCGGTGCTGGCGGCGAGATGCGGTGTATGAATGACACCTGGCAAATTGACGAGTGGATTACCCGTCGCGGGCGGTTCTTCCGCGAACACATCCAACGCCGCGCCCGCCACCTGACCGCTCTTAATCGCGTTTGCCAAGTCTGGTTCGTTGATCAGCGCGCCGCGCGCCGCATCGATGATGCGCACGCCTTTTTTCATACTCGCCAGGCTGTCTTTGTTGATCATCTCGCGCGTTTCGGGCGTGAGCAGCGCGTGCAGCGTGATAAAGTCCGCCCGTTGATACAGCGCTTCGAGCGACACCAGTTCTACACCCATATCGGCGGCGACATCCGCCGGGATGAACGGGTCGAACGCGATCACGGTCATCTCGAAGGCGAGCGCACGTTTGGCGACCGCGCGTCCGATACGACCGAAGCCGACGACGCCGAGCGTCTTGCCCTTGATTTCGACGCCCATGAACGACTTTTTATCCCATTTGCCCGCGCTCATGCTCATATGCGCTTGCGGAATATGCCGCGCCAGCGCCAGCATCAAGCCAAACGTATGTTCGGCGGTGCTGATCGTGTTGCCGTCGGGTGTATTCATCACGATCACGCCGCGTGCGGTCGCAGCGGGAATATCGACATTATCCACGCCGACGCCCGCGCGGGCGATATACTTGAGTTTGCTCGCTGCCGCCAGCATATCGGCGTCAACTTTGGTCGCGCTGCGAATGATCAGCGCATCGGCGTCGGGAATCGCCGCCAGGGTTTGTTCGCGCGTCATCTGCCCGCTCGACGTGATGATCACGTCGGGCAACTGGCGCACAATCTCCAATGCGGAGGGGTGAACGACATCAGGAATGAGAACATGAGGCATAGTTGCTCCAGTGATGAGGGCTAAGTGATGAGTGCTGAGTACCGAGTGTTCTCAGTACTCAGCACTCGGTACTTTTTTTAACGCTTGTCGGTTTCCAGAAATTCATCCAGCCCCGACAACACTTCTTCCAAAATCACGGGCTGCATATCGCCCATGTGCGCGATACGGAACGTCTTGTTCTTGATCTTGCCGTACCCTTTGTCCATCGAGAAGCCTTTGCCGCTCATGAACTTCGCCATCGTATCCACATCGAAGCCGACGGTATTGGCAATCGCGCTCACCGTTGGGCTGCGATACCCGGCTTGCGCGAACGCCGCCAACCCGCGCGACTCTGCCCAACCGAGCGTGGTCTCACGCATATTCAGGTGACGTGCCCAGCGTGCATCGAGGGTTTCGGTCAGAATATCGTCCAACTGCTTGTCGGCAGCGAACATCAACGAGATCGGCGGCGTGGACGGCGTATTGTTCTTTTGCAGGCTCTCGTCGATCTCGACAAAATCGAAGTAGTAGCCGCGATTGCTCACGGTTTTGGCGCGCGCCAACACGCGGTCGCTGACGGACGCAAACGCCAGACCGGGCGGCAGCGCGAAGGCTTTCTGGCTGCTGGTCAGCGCAAAATCGATACCCCAATCATCGACGCGCAGTTCTGCGCCCAAAAAGCCGCTCACGCTGTCCACAAGGATCAGCGTGTCCTCGTAAGGACGAATCACGGCGGCAATCTCTTTGACCGGGTTGGTCACGCCCGTGCTGGTCTCGTTGTGAACGATGCACACGGCGTCGTAGGTTTGTTTCTTCAGCGCTTCTTCCACCATCTCCGGCGTGTGCGCTTGCCCCCATTCAACGTTGATCACATCGACCTGTTTGCCGTTGACCTTGCTGATCTCCGCCCAACGGTCGCTGAACGCGCCGCCAACCAGATGCAGCACGCGCTGGTCATCACGGATGCAGTTGCGCGATGCGCCTTCCCATAACCCTGTGCCGCTTGATCCTTGTACAAAGACGCGGTCTTCGGTGAGAAATGCCTGCTTGAGCTTGGTTTGCAGACGCGCGAATAAGTCCGCGAAGGCGTTCGAGCGATGCCCGATCATCCATTCGGTTTGCGCGTCTAAAATTTCGGGACGAACTTCGACGGGACCCGGAATGACGAGAAATTTATGCTTGTCGCTGCGCATGGAGTTTGACCTGATTTGATTGTGATGAACAGAACAAACCCCATTGTAACGCACGGGCTAAAAGTCGCGCAATTGGCGACTACAGCGATGTTTTTACGTCAGCACTTTGGGCAAATTGACTTGTGAGGACGTGCAGCAGGTGGTTATCTGGAAAGCGCCGTAAAACCCCTGCCTTCAGGCATGGGATATAAGGCGTCGGTCTTATGTTTTTTCTGCTGAAATAGGGTATGATGAAAGGAGGTTAAGGTACGAGACGTAAAAATCCGACCTCGATCATAATCGTGCTTTAATGCAAAACGGATGGGACGCATCCGTGAACGATAACGTAGCGCCTCTGCCAACGCCGTAAGGCGACGGTAAGCGCAAGCGTCGTTCAGAAGCCCCTGCCTTTCGGCATGGGAGCGTCACGTATCCTGTTGCTCGAAGTATGCCCAGCCCTGCAAATCCGGCGGTTCGATACCCAAGCCCGTCATAATCGCCTTGATTTGTTCGCGGTGCTCGGTCGCGTGGTTGATCACCTGTGTGAGCAAAATTGTTTTCGGCATTTCACGCGGTGTACCGTCCCAGTCGATCGTCACCGTGTCCTCTGGTTGCACGTTTGATGCCCATTCGATTAAGCCCGCGCCGGTGTTTCGCAGCGACTCCGCCAGTTCTTCCATCGTCAACGGCGGCGCATTATCTGGGCGCATGAGCCGCTGCCCAGTGCCGATACGCGAGAAATACGATTGTTCTGCTATGCCGATGTGCTGCCATGTCTCGCGGATCGATCCATACGAACCGGGAATGCTGGCGTTCCATTGGTCGGGTGTCAACGCTTGGCACTGTTCCAGCAGCAGCAGGTTTGCCCAACGGTGATGATCGAACAGCGTTGTGAGCGTATCGGTTTTGATCGGCATCATGGTTTATCCTTTTTGGGTGGTTGGAGCGCTTTCGGCAATTTCAGTGAACCACGAATGTTCACCAGCCCTCATCTCCCGACCCCTTCTCCCTCAGGGAGAAGGATTTAGGATGAGGGCAATTAGCGTGTTCAAGCGTTTCGAGCAGGATTTGCCGTTGGTCGTTGGTCGGCAGCAGTTTCACAATCGCAGTCAGTTTCATAGCACAAGTGTATCACAACTTGGTCGTTTTTTTCAACACAGGGAAAGGAAACAGGCGCTATGCCTCCCCATGCCTAAAGGCAGGGGTATCTTGCGCCGATTTGATGAGAAACAGCGTTTTCTGGTTCAATTGGCAGCGCGACGCCATTACCGCACCCCCCACACGACGATCATGCCCAGCATCAACGCCGCAAACGTGACCAGCGTCATACCCGCGCCGACCTTGAGAAAATCCGCCGGGACATAGCCGCCGGGTCCCATCATCAGTGCATTGACTGGGTGCGCCGTCGGGATCAAGAAGCCACTCGAACACGCGGTCGCGGTCGCGACCGCGACCGCGTGCGGATCGACGCCCATGCTCAACGCGGCGGCGACAGCGATTGGTCCGACGATGATCGCCGTGACTTGCCCGCTCAATACCTGTGTGATCGACATCGTGAGCAAGAACAACCCGGCGATCAGCGCCAAGCCGCCAAAGGGCGATGCGATATCGACCACAATCTGACCGAGACGATCCGCCAGCCCCGTATCGATCAACGCGATACTGATGGGCGTCATCCCTGCGATCAGAAAGATCACGCGCCAGTTGATGCCGCGATACGCCTCGTCCATGTTCAAACAACCGGTCAGCACCATCGCCACCGCACCCATCAACATGGCTTCGGCGGTCGGCAAAATGTTGAAAACCGATAAGCCGATCACCGCCGCCATGATCGCTGCTGCCCAACCGCCTTTTTGCGGCGCGGGCGGTTGGGCGGTATGACTGCTGGTCAGCACAATAAAATCGCGTTCACGTTGCAGCGTGCGGATATGTTTGGCACTGCCCACCATCAAGACCGCGTCGCCGACTTCGAGCGGAAATGTACCGACATCAGTGCGGTAGCTGCGCCCTTCGCGCCACAGCGCGACGGCGGTCAAGCCGAATTTGCCGCGAAAGCCGATCTCCTTGAGCGTCTTGCCGACAATCGTCGAGCGCGGCGGGATAATGACCTCGGTAAGATCGACCGAATAATCGTGGCTTGGCGTGTGCAAATCGCCGTCGTCGCGTCCGAGCGTCAGCCCCCACATCAGCAGCTCGCGCACCCGCTCCTCGCGCCCCAGCACCAGCAAATAATCGCCAACTTCGATGTCGTCGTCTGGCGACAACGTCAGCATTGCGCTCCCGCCGCGCCAGATTGCCAGCACCGATAGACCGAGTTTCTCACCAATGTCGCTATCTGCCAGCGTCACGCCTGCCAGCCTGGAACCGGGCAGCACGCGCATCTCCCACAGGCGTTCCTGGAGTTGATACGCATCGTACAGCGTGCGCGCCAGATTGCGTGAACTTGGGGATCCGCCCATGCCTTCGCGGTCGGGGAGCAGCTTGCGCCCGATCAACAGCATATAAACCACACCCGCGATGATGATCATGATGCCTGTCGGCAAGAAATCGCTGAACGTGAGCGCACGCAGTTCCTGATCGACCAAAATCCCACTGATGACGATATTGGCGGTCGCGAAAATCGTGGCTGTGCCGCCGACCAGCGTGCCATACGAAAGCGGGATCAACAGTTTCGACGCCCGCACGTTGCTATCGCGCGCGACCGTGACCGCGACAGGCAGCAAAACCGCGCCCGCCGCGATAATATTCATGAACAGCGCCAGCACCGCCCCCGCGCCCATGATGATCAGCAGCAGGCGCGTTTCACGTCCGCCGCCGAGCCGTGTCAGGCGTTCCGCCAACCAGGCGATCACGCCCGTTTCTTCCAGCGCGTGCGAGATGATGAACAAGCCGATCAGCGTGAAAATTACGCCGCGACTAAAACCAGAAAATGCCTGTTCGACAGTCAGTACACCGCTTAACGGCAGCGCCAGCAGCACCATAATCGCCACGACATCCGACCGGATACGGTTGCTTAAAATGAGCAGTATTGCAGTCGTGACAATGCCGATTAAAATTATTTCTGTGGTCGTTAGAGTCATCGTGGTCGTGCTCCGAATTTACGCGAATTTCATGATTGCATACGCACATCAATCGCAAAATCACGTATGTTAAATTCTATCATATGGCACAGTACAATTATTAAAAGGCGGTGTTATTGTGGTTGAACACCATAATCCCTTGCACAACCCCTTTCAGGATTATATCGATCACGTGCTCGATCTTCATGGAATCATCGGTTCAAATACGGATCAAGTCAGCCACGAACTGCACGAGCTGTTCGATGTGTGGCTTTCAGAAAATGGTGGGCTGACGCCGAACGACTATCTCGACGATTTACAAACCGACATCCGTACCGCTTTGACCCGCGAAATAATCGAGTCGCCGCTGATCCGTCAGTCGTCTCTGAGTGCTGTCGATCCGCAAGCCCTGACCTGGTTGATTCGCCTCTCGATCACGCTCGCATATGCGTTTCACGCTGAAATTGGCGACCGCGACGACGAGCACCAGCCGCGCCCAGATGACGATTGCGCGGATGCTCGTCGTTTGCGCCGTACGCTGATGTTGACAACGCTGTATGCGCGGCGCACCGCATGGACGGGCGACCCTATCGCGCAGCGCATCACGATTGAAGCCGAAGCCGTACTGGATGCAACCGAACGGCTCAAATAAGCACGCTAACGCCGCCGGAAAATCGCTTGTACGTTCAACCGTTTTCTTCGTCTAGTGTTTGCAGCAGTTTAGGATTGGATATTTCCAACGATTCGCGCGCCGTCTGTGTCAGATGACCGAACAATGCGCGGCGTCGGCTTTCGTCGTCGTACGCACCCGCACGAATTTTGCTGCACATCGCCGTAATTTTTGCCGCCAGCGCGTGTTCGGCGTCGTTGAACGCGAACGGCAGCGCGTCTTCAGTCGCGTCCAGCGCATTAATCCGCGCCCATTCTGTCCGCACATGAGTCGGGCGCAGCGCGATCTCGCGTTCCGCGATTTTCAAGACATTGATCGCCACCAGCGTTTGGAAATACAGCTTGGCATCGCCCTTGATCGCCGGGATCACCTGACTTTCCAAGTGTCCGCGCGCCGCGTCGATCAGGTCGCTCAGGTTTGGTCGGTCGTTCATATCACACTCCCATCGCTTCGATCATGCGCAGCGCTTCGTAACCCATTTCCACCGACCGCCGTCCCAGACTGGCAAGCTCGACGCTTGGATCACGTCCGCTTAGATGACGATCTGCCTGTGATAAACAGACCACGCCCCAGCGCACGTTACCGAGAAATTCCCAGAAATCGACCGACGCGCGGCTGACCACCCGCCCGCTTGTGCTTTCATACGCCTGTAAAAACGGCTCCCGATGCGCAATGCCGCCGAGTCGCAGGCGCCCAACCCCAAAACGCCAATCGCGCATACACAGATAGCCCAATTCTTCATCGGGGTCACCAACATGCGCGAATTCCCAATCGGCGACGGCGGCGAGTCCGCGCGCATCGATGATCAAATTGCCGATGCGAAAATCACCATGACAAAACGTGAGCGCATTCGGCGGCGGCGCGTGCTGTTCCGCCCAGCGCAGACAAAATTCAAAGATCGGGTTCTGCACAGCGAGCGCGTCGAGCGTCGCGCGTGTTTGTTGAATCGCATCATAGGCGGGCGTCGATCCGATAGATGGGCGTGGCAAAAACGCAAATGGTGTCGGGTCAATCGCGTGAATCCGCGCCAGTTGAAGCGCCATATGCGCGGGCAGCGCGGCGCGTGCATCCGCGAGTTCGGGCATCTGGACGACTTTACGCCCGATAGCGACGCCATCCACATGGTCCATGACAAAAAATGCGCCGCCCAACACCGACGGATCCGCGCACAGATAACGCGGACGCGCGACGTTGACGCCTGCGCCGTCCGCCGCCGACATCAGCGCGAATTCGTCGGCGCGGGTGAGCGCGCTTTCGACCATCACCGTGGGTAAATCACGGCGCACGACCAGCTTATTGAGCGTACCATCAAAGGTGGCATCGATACGCCACATATCGCGCGACGCGCCGCCCGCCAGAGGCGCAGCATCGGTGATGACGACGGTTTGCGCCGATTCGGCGGCGAGAAAATCGGTAAGGTTTTGAATGAAGATTTGCGCGGCGGTCATAAAGGACTTTTCTAAAAAGGATTTTTGTTTGCGTAGAGATTACAGGATTGGGCGGGGAAGCGCAAAATGTTCGTTTGATGTGTTAGGCTCGTATAATGGGGTGGAAGATAGGGAGGATTGCTAACGTCGCCATCGGTTAAAAGCGATGGTTAGCCAAAAAACAAACCCGTTGAAATGGATCATCGAGTCGGCTGAAGCTGATTTGTCCTTGGTATCGACGGGTTTTAACTCATTGCGATAGTCTAGGGTGAAACAATTCGAAATTTAGGTCAGAGAGGTTTCTTTTGAACGATGCTATTGTTTAGATTTTGTTTCGATTCATCGTAATATGCGAATTCACCATCTTCGGTTAAATGCACTGTAGCTTGTGAGAAAGAAACCTCACGGTTTTTCCTTTTAGCGCCGTACAATACACGACTATGTACTATCAATAGAATAGCCCACAAGGCATGAACGCTTAGCATGATTACCCATAGCAAGAGCGCATAATGAACAGAGACATAAATCTCCTGACCGTCGCGCCAAAATAGAGTAGACTGATCACGAGTAAAAATAAAAATAAATATACCTAAACCAATACACAAGTTAAAAACCCATAAAAGTAATATTTTTTTGTCGTCGGACGATTTTTAGATTTTTTCAGTGAGAACATTTTTCCTGCCATTCTTGCGGCATTTGTGCGACTTTTTCGCGTCCTGTTGGCACATGAATAGGTTTTCCGATCGGACGGGTTTTAAGGACACCCGCGTAATAATCGCTGATGCGCTGACTCGTCAGCGCCACATAATCCGCTTCTTTTTCGCAGCCAATCGCTTTTCGGTCACGCTTGAGGGCTGCAATCAATGATGAACCGACACCCGCATACGGGTCAAAAACTATGTCGCCTTCATTGGAGAATGCCAATACACAGCGCTCGACCAATTCGACTGGAAACTGGCACGGATGAATAGTTTTCTCAGGATGATTAGATTTGACATTGGGAATATCCCATAAGCCCGTTTCCCATTCGTCGCACATGATTTGCCAGATGTCCGACGGATTTTTGCCAAGCGGATTACCAGACGGTTCGCCTTTGTGGTCGCCTTTATAATGCCGCTTACCAGGATATTTGGACGGGACGCGCACCGGATCAAGATTGAACACATAATTATCTGTTTTGGTGAACCAAAGCATCGTTTCATAACGTCCAGAAAATCGCTTGCTGGCGTGCAAACCATGTCCGAAGTGCCAAATGATTCGATTACGAAGTTGAAATCCCAAACGCTTAAAAATTGGATAATAATACATGTCGAGCGGAAAAACTTCGCCATCTTCTACATAGTTACCCACTTGCCAGCACACACTGCCGTTGTCGCTCAAAATGCGGTATATATCCGCAATCAATGCTGTTTGCTGTTCAAGATAGGATTCTATGCCCGTTCGATTTTCATATGCCTTGCCAAGATTGTAGGGCGGCGAGGTCACAACCAATTGAATAGCTCGGTCGGGTATCATACGTGTGAAAATATTGGCGTCACCATTGAACAGCACAACATCGGCGTCCGGGTTAAAATTGTTCTCAATGGGTGGTTGTGCAAATAAGGGCAAGTTCGACATTTGATCATCCATTTGTTCGTTGTCATCAGTATAAATTGAAATGGTTCATCCTCAAATAGACACTGATTAGGATAAATTTTACATGAACTTTGCCATCCCCGCCCATGTCCAGGAAATCGCGCGGCGCGTCCGCCACTTTATCGATACCGAAGTCATCCCGCTCGAAGCACACGCACGTGATACACACGACGGCTTGCCCGCCGATATGCTGCGCGACGTGCGCGCGAAGGCAAAAGCCGCCGGCTTATGGGCGCCGCAGCTCTCGCCTGATCTGGGCGGTATGGGCTTGACGCTGACCGAGATCGTCCCGGTGTTCGAACAAGCTGGACGGAGTTTGCTCGGTGCGCTCGCACTCGGTTGTGCCGCGCCCGACGAAGGCAATATGCACACGCTCGATTTGTTCGCCAACGATGAACAGCGCGAGCAGTATCTCAAGCCGCTGGCGTCGGGTGCTGTTCACTCGGCGTTCGCTATGACCGAACCCGCACCCGGCGCGGGCAGCGACCCGAACATGCTGCAAACTCGCGCCGACCGCGACGGCGACGACTGGGTGATCAACGGGCATAAATGGTATACCACGCAGGGCGGCATCGCCTCGTTTTTGCTGATCATGACGCGCACCAACCCCGATGTGGCGACGCACAAGGGCGCGACGATTTTTCTCGCGCCGATCAACACCCCCGGCATCGAAATCGTGCGCCGTGTGCCGGTCATGGGCGACGAAGGTCCCGGCGGACACTGCGAGATCAAGTTCCACGATGTGCGCGTGCCGAACAGTGCGATTTTGGGCGAAGAAGGACATGGCTTCGCCATTACGCAGGCGCGCTTGGGTCCCGCACGGCTCACCCACTGTATGCGCTGGACGGGCATCGCCCAACGCGCGCTGGAAATCGCTACCGATTATGCCTCGCAGCGCGAAGCCTTCGGTAAACATCTTGACGAACAGCAGGCGATCCAGTGGATGCTGGCGGACAGCGCGATTGATTTACATACGGGGCGGTTACTCATTCATCAGGCGGCGTGGCTATTGGAGCAGGGCGAACAAGCGCGCACCGAAACCAGCATGTGCAAGGTGTTTGTCGCAGAGGCGATCAACCGCGTTATCGACCGCGCGATTCAAATTTGCGGCGGGTCGGGCATCAGCCGTGATCTGCCCTTGAGCGGGTGGTACGAAGCGGCGCGCGCCTTTCGCATCTACGACGGTGCGAGCGAAGTACACCGGATGGTCATCGCGCGCAGCGTGATCAAACAGTATGGCGCGGTAGAGGAAAGAAGAGAAAAACGTTAACGCAAAGACGCAATGAATTAAAATTTCTCGTTGCGCCTTTGCGTGGACTCTATTACAACGTAGGCTGCTGCATGACACGCGATAAATGCGCGCGCGCCTCATCGACCGTCACCGCAAACGCAAAATGACTGAGCGCTTTGCGGTCGATGGTCAGCGCCGCGTTATAAACCGTCTTGATGAACGCGCTCGCCCCAACCACAACGACGGGTCCCGTACCGCCTTCGCCCAGCTTGAACATCTTTTTGGCATTTTCAAAGGCTGTCGGGCTGAACAGCGACCCACCAGGAATCTTAAACCCGTCCGCGACATCCAAAATCGCGCCCACCGTCACGGTCGAGCGCTCGGTCACTTTTTTAATTTTGTTGAGCATGTCAAATAAATCATCCCATGTCCATGGGTCGCGGACTTCGCACAGCATCACCGTGCGCTCGTCGTTATCCCAATACAGCTCAATCGCCATAATCATTTATTCCTCTTACACTCATTTAAACTTACGTGCCAAACCTGATGTCTCAATCAACGCAGGATAAGCATAAAATGAGCAGATAGAAATTGACCGCTCACACGTGGTCGAGCAAGCAATGAATTTATTTTGGGGGTGTGGGTATGAGGCGACCAGCACGCAGGAACTCGCGCGCGTGATGGGACTGAAGCCAGGCAGCCTGTACAACGCCTTTGGCAATAAACATACGCTCTACCTCGAAGCGCTCGATCATTATCGTCAGCACGTCTCACCGTGTGTATTCGCACCTATCGATGAGATCGAGTCGGGGACGGGCGCAGTACGCGCCACTTTCGCTAACCTGATCGACGAAATTTGCGGCGATATGCAGCAGCGCGGCTGTTATATCCTCAACGCCATTCTCGAACTATCGGCGCACGACCCCGAAGTCGCGGCGCGTGCTGCATCGGCGTTCGAAATCGGACAAGCCGCGTTTCAGCGCGCGCTTGAACGCGCCCACGCGCAAGGCGAAATCGCGCCTCACCACGATCTATCGACGCTGGCGGCGTATTTTATGAGCGCATTTCAAGGCTTACGGCTTATGTGGAAGGTCAACCCGAACCGCGCGATTCTCGAAGGCATTGTGCATATCACCTTATCAACGCTCATGTAAAAATTTTGTGTGCGTCTTTGATTGAATAGTCAAAAACAATTTTTCTTAGGCGCTAATGCCATTTTATCGATGTGACCTTCGAGGCAACGGTCAACGCGCTGACTACGATGTTGTATCACATGTTGTTCAAGGGATAGATGGGCTAAGCGCTGCCCTTACTGCTCATCCTGCTCAATATTTCTATCAACCTTCTAACACTTACGTAACTCACGTTTTGGTATGAATTGCGTCTATGCTTACATAGATCGACAGACCATATTTTCAACCCGATCTAATGCAGCGCTTACGCGGCATCCGTATAGTGATAAAACGTTTCTCGCGTCCGAAACGACAGCGACAGAGTGGAGTGAACCATGTACAACCCTTTTGATAAACAGCGTGGGTGGGACGACGTGGAAATGGCGACTTTCGACCGCGATCTTGACGACGTGCCCGACATCGATGAAACCGATGACGGCGACCGTGAAGACGATTACGAAATTCCGGACGAACTGCCAATTTTGCCGCTGCGCGGCGTCGTCGTTTTCCCGCACACGGTGATTCCGTTGACGGTCGGGCAAGCGCGCAGCATCAAGCTGGTCGATGAAGCCATGAATGGCGACCGCTTGATCGGCTTGATGACCAGCAAAGACGCCGAACTCGAAATGCCAAACCCCGACCAGATTTACCATACTGGCACACTGGTAAGCATTCAACGCTTGTTCCGCGCGCCCGATGGCACCATCCGTATGTTGGTGCAGGGCATTGAACGCATCAAGATCGATTCATTCACCACGACCGACCCGTACCTCAAGGCGCGCGTTACCGTCGTTGATGAAGAAGAAGAACGTACGCTCGATATCGAAGCGCTCACGCGCAATGTCACCCAGCAGTTTACCCGCCTGGCAGAACTTGTGCCGAGCATTCCTGGTGATCTGATTCAGTCGATGCTCAATGTCGATGAACCGCTCGGCTTGGTCTATACGATTGCGACCTATGTCCGCGTGGAAATCCCCGACGCGCAAGCGATTTTGGAAATGCAAGGCGTCGATGCCAAGCTGCGCAGCCTGATGAGTTTCTTGAGCAAAGAACTGGAAGTGCTGGAACTCGGTCGCAAGATTCAGACCGAAGCGCAAGGCGAGATGGAAAAAATGCAGCGCGAGTTCTTCCTGCGCGAACAGCTTAAGGCGATTCAGCGCGAACTTGGCGAAGGCGAAGATCAAACGCTCGAAACTGAAGAATTCCGACGCAAAATCGAAGAAAGCGGCATGACCGAGGAAGCGCATAAAGAAGCGATGCGCGAACTTGACCGTTTGGCGAAACTGCCAACCGCCGCCGCCGAATACGGCGTCATCCGTACCTATCTCGATTGGCTGACCGCCGTCCCGTGGAGCAAGCGCACCGACGACGATCTCGATATCGCCCATGCCCGCGCGATTTTGGATGAAGACCATTACGGGCTGAAAGATGTCAAAGAACGCATCCTGGAATATCTGGCGGTGCGTAAACTGCGTGCCGAACGTGCCGACACCCTTGAGAACGATCCCGAACCGGTCGATCAAATTCGCCGCAAACGCGAAGGCGCGATTCTGTGCTTCGTCGGACCTCCAGGCGTCGGCAAAACATCGCTCGGTGCCAGCATTGCGCGCGCGATGGGGCGTAAATTCATCCGTATGAGCTTGGGTGGCGTCCGCGACGAAGCGGAAGTGCGTGGTTTCCGCCGCACCTATATCGGCGCGATGCCCGGTCGCATCATTCAGACCATCCGCCGTGCCGAAACACGCAACCCGATTATCATGCTCGATGAGATCGACAAGCTCGGTCGTGATTTTCGCGGTGACCCAGCGTCGGCGCTGTTAGAAGTGCTTGACCCAGAACAAAACAACGAATTCCGTGACCATTATCTGGATGTCGCGTTCGATTTGAGCGAAGTAATCTTCATCACCACCGCCAACGAACTTGACCCGATCCCCGCGCCGCTCCGCGACCGCATGGAAATCATCCCGTTGAGTGGTTATACCGAACAAGAGAAGATTGCGATTGCGACGCAGTATCTCGTCAAGCGCCAGACCAAAGAGAACGGGCTGCGCACCGAGGAAATCGAGTTCACGCCGACGGCGCTGCACGAGTTGATCCAGAATTACACCCGTGAGGCGGGCGTGCGCACGCTCGAACGCGAGATCGCGCGTTCAATGCGCAAGATCGTGACGCGCATCGCAGAAGGCAAGACCGATAAAGTCGTCATCGATACACCGATGCTCAAAGAACTGCTCGGCAAGCCCAAGTATGGCTATCGCGAAGAATTGGAAGAACGCACCGATCATCCTGGCGTGGCGACAGGCTTGGCATGGACGCCGTTCGGCGGCGACATACTGTTCATCGAAGCGACACAGATGCCGGGCAGCAAAGGTTTTCAATACACAGGCAGCCTGGGCGAAGTCATGCAGGAAAGCGCGCGCTTAGCGTTGAGCTATGTGCGCAGCAAAGCGCGTGAATTCGGGATTGCGCCCGACTACTTCGAGAAACACGATCTGCATTTGCACGTACCGGGCGGCGCACAGCCGAAAGATGGTCCGTCGGCGGGCGTGACGATGGCGGTCGCGCTGATGAGTTTGCTCACTGGCAAAATGGTCAGGCGCAATGTCGCTATGACAGGCGAGATCACGCTGCGCGGACAGGTTTTACCTGTCGGTGGCATCAAGGATAAAGTGTTGGCGGCGCATCGTATTGGCGTCGATACGATCATTCTGCCCCGAAAGAATGAGAACGATCTCGATGATTTGCCCGACGATGTACGCGGCGCGCTCCACTTCGTGCTGGTCGATCAAATCGACGACGCCATCAACGCTGCGCTCGTCGATGGGGTCTTGATCACACCGCCGGCTGCGTTCAATGATTTACAACTGGGTACGCAAATTCACTAAAAAGTACTGTGTGATGAGTAATGAGTGGTGAGAAGCGAGATCATGACTATAATGGTACTTGTTACCCATCACTCATTACTCGTTATTGGTTCGGGGGATTTATGGCAAAAGTGATGATCGTCGATGACGACCGCACAACGGTGAAGTTGCTTCAAACCCTGCTCGAATTGGATGGGTTTGAAATATCATCCGCAGGGCGCGGCATGGATGTGATTCCTTTGGCGCTTCGCAACCGTCCTGATGTGATTCTGATGGATTATCATTTGACGGATATCGACGGCGTTGAAGTTCTCAAGCAGCTTCGCGCCAACCCTGAATTGAAGTTGATCCCCGTTGTCATGGCGAGCGGACTTGATGTCGCAGAAGAAGCGCTCGCGGCGGGCGCTGCCAAGTTTCTCGTCAAGCCCTTCGAGCCGGGCGACCTGCCCATCTTGTTTCACAAGTTGATTAATCAAGCGTAAAATGAGCTGATCGATACGTTATCTCGTCGTGAAACATGCCGACCGTGCTAAAGAAGTGGTCGCGCTCGGTCAAACCTATTTCGCAGTACGAACGCGCCATCAGAAACTCACCGGTGACATACTCCCCTCAGCGCCTAAAGGCGGGGGCGCTGCGAGTGCGCCCGTCGTGTAACTTACGTGACGCTGTAGGCGTACAGGCAATGCCCTGTCCGCCAACGACGATACCCGTTTAATGGTGCTATCCACATGGTCAACGCGCCAATCCGCAGACTGGTGAAACACCTGATCCGCGTGTATGCTACACAAGGATTTTGAGAAACTTCTTTCTTGTGGATAAAGATGAATCAACAACGCATTTCTGCGGGCGGCAACCTAACCATCGATCTCAGCGACGACCACTGGCGCTTACTCGTCAACGGCAGCGGCGTCGAACGGGTTTTGGTCGAAGCCGAGCCCCTTCAACCGATTCGTTATGCCGCGACGTTCGGCGCGCAGCGTCGTTTGCCCGCCGCCAATACGCTCCCGTCTGATGTGATCGAACAAATCGTCGTCGGCTGGTCTGTGCGCGATGAAAGCTGGCATCTCGGTGTCGTCGTCACCGCACCCTTGAGCGAAGAACGCGGCAGTCGTTGGGTCGAACTCGCGCACTGGCCCGATCCTTCGACGACACAGCACCGCGACGACGCTATTTTGGCGGGCGAACGACTGGCAGCCAATGTCGCGCGTCCGTTCAGTATTGCCGAACCCAAAGCGATATCCAGCGCACCCGCGTCGCTATTACGCGCCACCCCGCTCAACATGCCCGCGCCGCCGCTGCTCGCGCTGCCGATTAAATTCGACCAGTGGACTCTGAATCAGATTGCACCCGCGCAGCTTGAACTGCGTTTGGCAGGCGCATGGGGACGCCGTCGTTTGTTGCGTACGCTCTGGTATGTCATTTTAGCCAGCGCTTTCGCCTTGCTCTCCATCCGCTCAATCACGAGCGGGATCGCGCCGCCGCGTGTGAGCGGCATCGACATCACCACCGCCACCGGGCAAAGCATTCTCACCATTCCCGCGCCGCCCGATAACACGCTTGTCGTCATCGGCATCGTGTGTGCTGTGCTGCTGCTGCTGCTGGCGCTGATCAATTTCTTCAGCACACTGGGCGCCGTCAAGCACGTCGTCATCGATGGTGAACTGCGTGAAGTGCGCGGTTTGCGTAATACCAATGCGCGCCGCGCCGCGTGGAGCATTCCGGCAAGCGCAATCGAAGCGACATACGCCACTGTGCTTGTCAGCGCGATCAATCTGGGCCGGCGTCCGGCGGATCGCAAGCCGCATTATGGTGAACTATCGCTGCTGAAAAAAGACGGCGCGTTCAAGTTTCTCGCCGCACTCAATCAGTTCGATCACAAAATCGCCGTCACCGACCTGAGCGATAACAGCGACATCGTGAACGATTTGACCGCTCACGATGCACCGACTTATGTTCATGCCGCCGCACTGCACATCGCCCGCGTGCTGGATGTTCCGGCGCGCGTCGATCAGCGCACCCGTTAAAATGCGCCTTCGTTCATGCCCTCCGAACTGACCACCGCCATTTATGGCTTGCTCTCGGCATTCGCTTACGGTTCCGGCGATTTTATCGGCGGATTGAACAGCAAGCGCATCGGCGTGCTGCCCGTCATTTTCTTGTCTCAGGTCACGGGGTTGATCCTGTATGTCGTTTGCGCTTTTTTCGCGCGTGAAGCCATGCCCCCAGATGAAGATTTAATCTTTGCAGCGGCGGCGGGGATTGTTGGTATGTTCGGCATTAGTGCGATGTATCTTGCGCTTTCGCTCGGCTATATGGGAATTTCCGCGCCAATCGCAGGCGTGCTGTCGGCAGCAATCCCGGTCATCGTTGGCATTTCGACGCAAGGGTTGCCCGAACTGTTGACGTTGATCGGTTTCGCCGTCGGCTTGCTCGCCGTCTGGTTGGTCGCCGGGTCAGCCGTGAGTGCGGGGGTAGATCGGCGTGCAGTGACTCTGGCAGTCTTCGGCGGCACTGCATTCGGTTTGGGCTTCGTTTTGTTCGCCCGCGCCGCCGAAAACGCGACTTTTATCCCGTTGATCGCCTCACGCTCGACCACGATTTCCTTCATCCTTGTGTTTAGTTTGCTGCGGCGGCGGCGTATCACGCCCACCAACCTACACATCATCCCCTTGATCGCATTGGGCGGTATGCTGGATGCGTTGGGAAATGCGTTCTTTGTCGGCGCCGTGCAAGCCGGACGCCTCGACATTGCATCGGTGATCAGCTCGCTTTATCCCGCCGTCACCGTCTTGCTGGCGTGGGTGGTGCTGAAAGAACGGCTTAAACTGCCGCAGTGGATCGGCGTTGGGGCGTCGCTGCTGGCGATTGTGCTGATTGTCGCTTAAAGCGGTATCAAGCGAGCATATGCTGGTTGATGAAGTCGACAAATTGTCGTGTCTGCGTCAGCGTCGCCTCGGATTTTTCCTCGCTTTGCACATTCGCTTGATATTCGTGTGCTAACACATCTATTGTAAAGCCATGATCGTGGGCATTAACACCACGTAATCATTCGGTTAAACTTTACGCTTAATTCTTGAAGAAATCCTCCTTAATGCTATGATGATTAAATGTGTGAAAATTCTAACGAAAGTTCCCCATCATGACCGAACGCCCGCTTATCCTTTTTACCAACGACGATGGCATCGCCAGTCCCGGTTTATGGGCAGCGGTCGAAGCATTCGCCGATCTCGGTGATATTCTTGTCGTCGCGCCCCGCGAACAACAAAGTGGCACCGGTCGCAGTATGCCTGTCACCAGCGAAGGGCGTTTGTACCCGCGCGAGATGATCATTAAGGGTAAATTGACGACCGTGTATTCGGTCGATGGCACGCCCGCGCAGTCGGTGCAGCACGCCGTCTTTGAACTCGCGGATCGCAAGCCTGCGTTATGTGTGAGCGGTATCAATTATGGTGATAATCTCGGCAACGGCGTCACCATCAGCGGTACGGTTGGCGCGGCGTTAGAAGCGGCGAGTTTAGGCGTCCCCGCGCTGGCGATGAGCCAACAAACGCCAAAAGACCTGCACCTAAGCTATTCTACCGATGTCGATTTCGCCGCCGCCGCCTATTTCGCCCGTCAGTTTGGCGAATGGATGATCTATCACCGCCGCCCCGACGATGTGGACGTATTGAAAATCGACGTGCCGATTGGCGCGACCAATAGCACTGAATGGGCGATCACGCGCGTTAGTCGCCGCCGTGTGTACTGGCCCACGCGCCCAGAGCGTGTCGCACTAGGCGATATCGGGCGCATGGGCTATCACTATGATGCTGATCCGTCGCAAGCCGAACCGGACAGCGATGTGTACGTGCTGCTGCACGAAGGCAAAGTCTCGGTGACACCGCTCAGCCTCGATTTGACATCGCGCACCGACTCGTACCGTTTGAGCCAGCTCATGCGCGGCGCGGCGTCCATCAACGGCAATGGCGTGAGCGCCAACGGCAAGAGCGACGAAAAAGTCGAAAAAATCGCGCGCCAGACGCGTAAGAAGAAAGTCGCCGCCACCACTGGTAAATAAGCGCGGCATCTGCGCGTGACAATCTGTGTATAATCGGGGCGTTCGGTGATGAGATCGAGCGCTCCTTTTTGTTTACGTAATGATGCTGCAATCAAATTGATGACGATCAGCCCCCACCCTATAACACGAACGTCTGTTTTAAGCCCCTCCCTGTTGACGACGAGGGGTTTGGGGTGGGGGCTGCATTTATTTTTGTTGTTCACCTTGTTACTCGTCATCCCCTTACAAGCGCAGGATGAGCCGCGCGGCGGCGTGACCTATACCGCGCCTGCCGTCGGCATCATCGATGACATAAATCCGCGTGCCATTTACACCTTTGATGGGCTGCGCGGCGAAGTCGTCACGTTTACGCTGCGCGTCACCGACGGTGATCTTGACCCGATCCTGACCGTCATCGATGAGGAAGGCGCGCTGGTCGCCACCCGCGACGACGGCGGCATGACCAGCGCAGGGCGCGATGTGCGCATCGAATTCGTGCGCGTGCCACGCTCGGCGGCGTACAGCGTGATCGTCGGGCGCTTCGGCTATGCGCTCGGCACGACGAGCGGAAGCTTTGAACTCAGCGTGCAGCGCGAAGGTGTCTCGTTCGCGTCGGGCAGCGCGCTCCGCTACGGTGATTCGGTTTACAACGAGATCACCGACATGACGCCGCAGGTATTCTACAGTTTTCGCGCCGCGCGCGGCGATGTCATCACCGTGCGGATGCAGCGCGTGAGCGGTGATCTGGATCCGTTCGTTCAGGTCGTCAACAGCTTCGGCTTGGTCATCCGTGAAAACGACGAATTGGTCGGGTCAGGGTCGCTCGACGCGCAGATCACCGCCCTAGCGATGCCCGATGACGGCATGTACGCGGTTGTCGCGTCGCGGTTTGGACAAGCGGCGGGCAGATCGCGCGGGTCATTTGTACTTACCTTAGAGACCGCCGCCCAAAGTGGACTCGGCGCATCGGCGGAGTTCGCGCTGCCGCTCACGCTCGGCATCCCAACCGAAGGCGAGATCACCGACCGCCGCCCAGCCGTGTTTTACAGTTTTCAGGGACGCCGCGACGAGATCATTAGCCTGACGATGAGTCGCGTCGGCGGTGAACTCGATACGTTTGTCGCGCTGACCGACGCCAATTTACAAGAACTGATCAGCGACGACGACGGCGGCGGCGGACAAAACAGTGCGATCCGCGACTATGTGCTGCCGGCTGATGGACTGTATACGATCATCGCCACGCGCTTTCAGCGCACCGACGGCACGACCGAAGGACGGTATCAACTGACGGTGGACAGTGCTGGGACGATCTTCGATGATCTGCCGCCCGCCGCGATCCGGCTCGATTACGGCACGACCGTGACCGGACGCATCGACGACACGACACCAGAAGTCGCTTACGCCTTTTATGGGCGCGCAGGTGACGCGATCACGGTCAGCGTCAGCCGCGCCGACGGAGATTTAGACCCGGTGGTCACGATCAGCGATGTGAACGGCGCGCAGTTGATCCGCGATGACGACAGCGGCAATGGACAAGACGCGCGTATTGAGCGCTATACGCTAAATGAGACAGGGATTTATGTCATCCGCGCAGGGCGGTTTGCGGGCGAGGATGTGCTGCCGACGCGGGGGAGTTTTATTCTGGTATTGGCAAGACTGGGCGGATAGTATATTTTGGGGTTGCAACGATCTTGAGTTCAAACTACGATAGGACCGAACATGTGTACACGAAATGATGATTGGCGGATCGATGAAACGCAGCACAAAAACGATTGAACAGAACGTAGTTTTGCCGTTGGATCAAATTATTCAAGGGGATTGTATTGAAGTCCTTGCCTCGCTTCCAGAAAAAAGTGTCGATCTCATTTTTGCCGATCCGCCTTACAACTTACAACTCCAAAACGAACTTATTCGTCCCAATCAGACGCTTGTCGATGCCGTGGATGACGAATGGGATAAATTTGCGTCCTTAGAAACGTATGACACGTTTACCAGAAATTGGCTTTCAGCCGCTCGAAGAGTGCTAAAAGAGGATGGGGCAATTTGGGTCATCGGGTCTTATCACAACATTTTTCGTGTTGGAAGTATCATGATGGACTTAGGATTTTGGATTTTGAATGATGTGATCTGGCATAAATCCAACCCGATGCCGAATTTTCGCGGGACGCGATTCACGAATGCGACGGAAACGATGATTTGGGCACAGAAATCGCAGCAGCAAAAAAGGTATACATTCAACTATCACGCAATGAAAAACTTGAATGAAGAAAAACAAATGCCGAATGTTTGGCATATTCCGCTTTGTACGGGTGCGGAAAGAATCAAGATTGATGGTAAAAAAGCACATTCGACTCAAAAGCCCGAAGCATTGTTGTATCGTGTCATCTTGTCATCGAGTGAAACGGGTGATGTTGTTCTTGATCCGTTCTTTGGTTCTGGAACCACTGGTGCAGTCGCAAAAAAACTGAAACGCCATTTCATTGGTATCGAACGTGAAAGCGCCTATGTTGACATCGCACGAAATCGGATTGATGCGATTCCACAATCTTTATTCACTGACGAACTCTTAGTAACGAACTCAAAACGAGATCAGCCGCGCGTCAATTTTAGCGCGCTACTTGAAACAGGATATTTAGCAATAGGGCAAATGTTATATTCTAAATCACGCGACCACAAAGCGGTTGTCCGAGCAGATGGAACGCTAATATCTGATGAAATTAAAGGTTCTATTCACCGAGTAGCGGCTGATCTACTGGGTCAATCTGCTTACAATGGCTGGGACTTCTGGTATGTTGAAAATGCAAATGGTGAGCTTATAAGCATTGAATACCTAAGAGAAACCTATCGTTCCGAACAAATAGTAGCAGAATAAGTGAACGCACATGGATGAGCAAGTCAAACAGGTCGTTCGCGCCGCTATCATTAAAATTTTAAACGAAACTGCGTCTGATGCAAATCTTCTTAAAGCATTTAAAGTTCATGCGGAGAAACTTCATTTCGTTCCAGTACAATACCGTGTGTTAGGTAGCTCGTTGCAATCGTTAAATATCAAGTTTGGAAATTTCATCGAGAAGTTAGTTGCCCTAGTGATTGACAAAGATAAAAAAGTTGTTGGATTACCAATCTCCGGCAAAAAAGTGTCTTTAGCAATGACCTCTCGAACAGATACTTTAATTGACCAATACATTACTCAACGCCAATTGCCAGATAGCCCAGACGAGTGTGATGAAGTATTCCATAAACTTTTGAGTCAGATTTTTGAAATCGAAAGAACTTCTTCAGAACATAAACAACGCATTATAAAAGATGTAGATGCATTATTTCAAGCGAGCGACGGCAGAATCATTTACTTGGAAATTAAATACAACGACGATCATGATACAGGTAAATTCGTTGACATCAATCGAAAATTTCTGAAAACTTACGCTGGTCTTTTGAATTATCTTGAAATTTCCGAACCTGACAAATTTTTACCTATTATTTATTATTTCAATCCAAGAAAGCGTTGGGGTCCCATATATATTCCGTCCAGCCATATTTATCGTGGCAGCCAGCTATTTGATCAGTTTTTCGAGATAGAATTCAGTCAAGTAGACTCATACTTGTATTCACTTGGCACTGACGAAGAAATAATCGCCATTTTCGACACTCTTTATGAACGTATCCGACATCTAGATCGTATGTATTAGAGTAATAATACTTACTCATCACTTCTAAAATTCTCCACAGGAAGTATTTGGAAGTATTTATACTGCGGCTTTTACGCATCACCCATGACTCATTACCCCTCACCATCCTCCTTGCCTTTCTTCCCTCATTTGGTACACTCCGCACGCTCAATCAACCCAATCCCTGACGAGGGGAACTACACGCCCATGCGTATCATCCGCTCGCAATCCCGGCTGACCTTTCGCACCCGCCGCCGACGACCCGGTTGTTTGTCGTTCGTCATGCTGCTCGGCGTCATGCTCGGCGTCGGCGCGCTCTCGTCTGCCACCCTCAACGGCTGGATCAACGCGCCCCGTGACCCTGCCGCGCCCGATGCCCAAAGCGCGGATCGACGGCGGGCGGCGGCGAATGCATTCGCGGCGGGCGACCTGGATGCGGCGGTCGATGCGGCACGCGCGGCGCTCGCGCTCAACCCAGTCGATGCGGCGGCGGCGGCGCTGGCGGCACGCGCCTTGATCTATCGCAGTTATGCCGATTATGACCGTGCGCGCGACCGTGATGCCGCCGTCCAGCTCACCGGTGATGCGCTGCGCCGCGCGCCCGACAGTCTCGATCTCCAGGCGGTCTACGCCTTCGCGCTGGCGGCGAACGATCAACCTGCCGAAGCCGCCCAAATCGCGGATCGCGTCTTGGAACGTCAGCCGATGCACGCACTGGCGCGCACCGCCCAGTCCCTCGCGTATGGCAGCGCAGGTGGCTTCGAAATCGCCCGCCGCGAAAGCGAACGCGCCGTCATGGATTCAGTGACATTTGCGAGCGGTGCGTTCGCGCTCGACGCACAGCGCGCCTTAGCCATCGCCTATGGCGATCTGGGTGATTACGCCCGCGCGCTCACCAGCGTAGCAGAAGCCATCGCCCTCAATGATCAAATTGTGCTGCTCTATTTCGAGCGCGCCCTATACGCCTTGCAAATCGGTGACACCGACGCCGCGACCGTCGCGTATTTTCAGGTGTTGGCAATCGACCCCGAAAATGTCAAGGCGCGGCTGCGTTTATGCGAAGTCTCCAGCCTGTTACGCGAGCATGAACAGGCGATCCGCTACTGCACCGACGTGACCGAACGCGCTCCCGCATGGTCGGAAGGCTGGTATCGGCTCGGACGCGAATTTTTCCTGGTCGGTGATTTTTCAGCGGCGCAATCGCGTCTCAACCGCTGTTCTTCGCTGCAAACCATGCAAAATATCCCGGTTGAAGAACGCCGCTTCGAGTGCTGGTATCTGCAAGGACAAGCGGCTGAAATTCGTGGTGACTGTCCGGCGCTGATCGCCACCTACAACGAATACCGCGAGATGTCAGCGGCAGCGCAAGTCGATGGCGCGTGGACATACCCGCCGGAAGGTCCTAGCGGGTGTTGATATATCGATGTATGGTTACGCTCGCACTATAAAATTTGTGTTAAAAAGGGCGCGACTCCGCAACACGTGCCG
>Ga0163155_10001095_pt1 | contig 33308 bp, 32 predicted proteins | sample OliLakLV19SP4G1_FD_148611 | JGI IMG/M metagenome (GOLD analysis project Ga0163155, IMG submission 148611) | Freshwater microbial mat bacterial communities from Lake Vanda, McMurdo Dry Valleys, Antarctica - Oligotrophic Lake LV.19.SP4.G1 | ecosystem: Environmental > Aquatic > Freshwater > Lake >... | reverse complement strand
GGTTTTCTACTTGTGACCACTGACCTTTAATTGATTCATTTGAAGTTATAAATGAATTGTATTCACCCATTCCCCATAGGAAAACCTTACCCACTACCCACAGGAGAACAAGAATGATAATACCGAATGGAATAATCCAAGCTAGATTTCTTTGAAAAAAGTTTTTTTGTTGTGGTTCCATTTGTTATAAATATTATTTTAATATACCCATTATACCATATGTACAGCATGTTATGAGTGACCAATGAGAGCCTGAATCCTATCCTCAACAGGAGGATGCGTCATGAACATTTTTTGAAAACCTTTTTTTGATTTAGCGCCAAATGGATTAGTAATAAACATATGTGCAGTTGCATTATTTGCCCTCTTCATTTGTCCTTCAAATGAAGATATCTTTTTTAGAGCATTCGCGAGACCTTCTGGGTATCGAGTTAAAAGAGCACCTGAGCTATCAGCGAGGAATTCTCTCTTACGAGAAATTGCTAATTGAATAAGCGTTGCAATAATAGGTGCAAGAATTGAAAGAGCGACACCTATTACAAGCATAATTGTTTGCATCTGACCGCTCCTATTATCCCCACCTCTGTTTCCGAAAAACATTGATCTCGTAAAGAAATCTGCGAGTAGTGTGACGAATCCAACCAAAACCACAACAACTGTTTGTAATAAAATATCTCTATTGCCTATATGAGAAAGTTCATGAGCAATAACCCCCTCTAATTCACTTCGATCAAGCATGGCAAGTAATCCAGTTGTTACAGCAACAGCAGAATGTTCTTTATCTCTACCTGTGGCAAAAGCGTTCGGGGCAGGATCTTCTATTACATAAAGTTTAGGCATCGGCAAACCTGCGGTGATAGCTAGGTTTTCAGTAACATTCCACAACTCCATATGACTTTCCCGTGAAATTGGTTTTGCACCAGACATACTCAAAACAAGTTTATCAGAATACCAATAACTAAGGATATTCATACCTAAACTAAATACTATAGCAAAATATAAAATATTCGGACTATTGTAGACAAAGCTAAATCCCCAACCTACAAGAATAACAATTACAAAAAACAGTGTCATGAGAACCCATGTCTTTCTTACATTTGAGTCATTATTTGAATATAGATTTGAGGTCATATTTTTTTATTTCATTACATACGGCATATCTCCCACCTTCGACCAGCTCGCCTTTTCTATTTTTGGCTTTATCAAATTTATAAGATGCTTAATACCAATAATCTGCCACTGAAAACGACTGAAGTTTGAAAACAAATTTTCAACATCCTCCAATACAAATATTATTTGATTGTTTACAAACTCTATATCACTTTTAAAAGGTAAATCAATTATACGTGCCATTATATCTGGAGTAAATATCTGCAAAGCTTCCAAATGATATCCTTTTGGAATGCTCAGGCTGAAGTATTTTTCAAATTCAAGTGGAAGTGACAAGTGTTCACCTATAGACATTGAATAGCTATTTTCTTTATAGTTCAAGTACATATGCGGAAAAGAAGTTGAGGTTTGGAAAATTAATATATGATAACAATATGTAGTAGCATTTTTTCCAGAACCCCTGATTATTGAATACTTGAAAAAACGAACCGGATTCTCGCCATCCTTAAAAGTTATCACATCGCTAGCGTATCTACTTGAACCTTCATGAAAGATCATTCCTTTCTCATTATCTATATTGAGTCCCCCAGATACGAATGTGCCATTATTATCACTTGCCATTTTTTGCATCATCAGTTTTTCAGGATTTTTCAAGTATAAGAACAATTTGTACGCCATGAGGTTATATACAATAACTGGCATAAAAAACAACCCCACAAATAAAGCCAATAAAGCAATATTTGTTTCAAACCTAACTATACTCCAAAAAATTTCTTTTTCTTTCAAATACAAATAAAGGTATAAGCCCCACCAAAACGCTGTCCCTAATAGGAAATATATCCTATTTTTTTCTTTAAAGAGCTTTTTGTATTCTGTAGCCTCTCCTGTTGCTTTAGAGTATTCTGTTTTGACAGAATCAAGATTAGCTTCATTTAATTTCATTTTATTAAATTAAATAATGCACTCAACTAAAATTTAACCTCAACAGGATTTCGAGCCTCTGATTCATTTTCACCCAGTACAAAAAAATCCATTTTTGAGAAACTAAACATGCCCGCAATGATACTTGCGGGGAAAGATTCAATACCAATGTTCAAATCTCTAACATTTGTATTGTAAAATCTTCTTGATGCCTGAATTTTATTCTCTGTATCAGAAAGCTCCCTCTGTAATTCCAAGAAATTTGTATTTGCTTTTAAATCAGGGTAACTCTCAGCCACCGCGAAAAGACTCTTGAGGGTACCCGCGAGCATATTTTCAGCTTTTCCTTTTTCTTCTACGCCAGTAGCATTCATTGCTTGCGTTCTCGCCTGTGTTATTTTTTCAAAAGTCCCACTTTCATGAGTTGCGTACCCTTTTACAGTATTAACTAGATTTGGAATAAGGTCATATCTCCTTTTCAATTGCACGTCGATATCTGCCCAAGCTTCTTTGGCACGATTTACCAATTTTACAAACGAATTGTAAGAAAATATTACCCACAACACGAAAGCCCCCACTATTAACAATAATATAATTGTAATATTCATTTTAATTTTAATTTAAATTTAAATAAGTAACATTTATATTATAACATAAAATTCTTAATTCTTATACTATTCTCATCTCTATCTTCTAACTCTAATACCCCATTCCACCCATATCTGGATTTCCAAGTTTTTCGTCCTTTGGTTCCTCTGCTACAGCGACCTCGGTCGTGAGAAGTATCGCAGATGCCGAAGATGCATTTTGAAGTCCTGTGCGAGTTACTTTTACTGGATCAATGATTCCCGCAGAAAACATATCTGAGACCATTTCGTCCCGTAGTGCATCATACCCGCCATTACCCTTAGACATTTTGACATGCTCTACCACAATAGATCCGTCACCTTTACCTGCATTCATCGCGATTTGTCGAAGTGGCATCTCACATGCATTAAGCACAATCTCATACCCAACAGCAAATTCATCTACTGAAACCTTCCGTGCATTTTTATCAGACTTTTTGTCAAATTTCTCTCGCACTTTTTGCGCAGCCTTCACAAGTGCTGTTCCACCACCCGTTACAATCCCTTCGGCAATCGCAGCCTTCGTTGCATTCACTGCGTCTTCAATCTTTAGTTTCAAATATTTCATCTCTGTTTCTGTTGCAGCACCAACACGAATCACCGCTACACCACCAGTGAGTTTGGCAATTCTCTCATCGAATTTCTCAATATCAAATTTTGATTTATTTTTTTCTTTCTGTGCCTTGATCTGCTTAACTCGCACAGCAATCGCCTCTTTTTTACCCTTACCTCCCACAATCACCGTAGTATCTTTTGTTGAAATTATTTTTGTCGCACGACCAAGTGATGTAAGCTCTACTGTATCGAGCTTGAACCCAAGCTCATCTGAGACAACATCAGCACCAAGCACTGTTGCAATATCGAGAAGTTGTTCCTTTTTTTTATCTCCATATCCCGGAGCTTTGACAGCAAGAATATTAAAACCTCCACGTAGCTTATTGATTACAAATGTAGTGAGCGCTTCACCATCTACATCATCAGCAATAATAACGAGTTCTTTTTTACCCGTAGCTGCAATTTTTTCTAGGAGCGGTAATATATCTTTTATAGAAGATATTTTTTTATCTGTTACAAGAACTGGAGCGTCTCTGTACTCTGCATCCATGCGAGTGGTATCTGTTACCATGTAGGGAGAAATATATCCTTTGTCAAATTCAAGTCCTTCTACCACCTCACTCTCTACTCCAGATATCTGTGATTCTTCTACAGTCACCACCCCATCTTTACCCACCTTTTCTATTGTGGTCGCGATAATTTTCCCAATCTCTTCTGACTCTGCAGAAATCACTGCAATCTGCCGAATCTCATCCGCAGTTTTAATCTCTTTAGCCATTCCTTTGAGTTCACTGACAACATCCGCTGTTGCAGATTCAATACCCATGCGAATACCCATGACACCGAGACCCATATTTGTATGCTTCATGCCTTCGGTAATAATAGCCTGAGTCAACACCACAGATGTTGTCGTGCCGTCTCCGGCAATATCGTTTGTTTTTGTTGCAACCTCTTTAATAATTTCTGCACCCATGTTTTCAAAGCGGTCTTTAAGCACGATGTCACGCGCAATAGAAACACCATCGTTGGTAATCGTTGGGGCGCCATACCCCTTATCGAGCACAACATTCCGACCCTTAGGGCCAATGGTTACCTTGACCACATTGGCCACAGCATCTATACCACGCTTAAGTGCCTTTCGAGCCTCTTCGTTGAAAATAATTTGTTTTGACATAGGTAAGTTTAAAAATTAAAAGTTTTGAACGTTATAAAACTGAACCAACTTAGAGAGTTTTGCATGTACTTTCTAACACACCCTTCATTCTTTCTACTTGAGGACAGCGAGTATATTTTCTTCTTTAATCAAGTAGAACTCTTCGCCACCCACAGTCACATCATCATATCCATATTTTGAATAACACACTCTGTCACCAGTCTTCACTTGTGGAGGAACAAGTTTGCCATCTCTGTATTCTCCTGGACCGACTGCAAGTACTGTACCTTGTTCCGACTTTTCCCGCGAATCATTTCCAGGCAAAATGATTCCGAATGTATTTTTCTTTTGTAGTTCTTCTTTGGTAAATGGTCGAATAAGAACTCGACTACCCATGGGAATAATTTTTGTAGCACTAGGTGCAGTACTAGATTGCATGGACCCCTGCTTCTCCACACGAGACTTCGTTGTTTGTTTTGTTGTTTTTTTATTTTTCATAGTGTTTTTTATTTTTCTGAGTGTGCGCATTATACAGACTTATTAAGTCAAAATCAATGTACCCCTCTTGGAAAACTCACATCCTTCCTGTATGAGAAGTTCTGTCTTTTTCACAGCACCACCACGGTTGTACCCACCTATTTTTCCATCACTTCGAACAACACGGTGACACGGGATGTCTGGATTGTAGTTTTTTCTCATAAGTGTTCCTATCGCGCGAGAAGCTTTTGGATTTCCCACTCTCCGCGCAACCTGCGCATATGTCAAAACCTCACCCCGAGGAATGTTACGCACCACCTCATACGTTTTTTCTGTAAAAGTTTTCATCTCTCTAGAAAAAGTTAATCGACTGTTTTTGTAACTCGTCTTTGATTTCTTTATAGTCAGGAATCGTTTGCCCCACAAGATTCCAAAACTTTTGCGAGTGATTGAACTGTCCCAAATGACACAACTCGTGCACGATAATATAGTCTGAAAGTTTCTGAGGTAGAAGAACAATACGATAGTTAAAGTTGAGATTTCCTTTACTCGAACAGCTTCCCCATCGAGATACTTGATTTCTAATACACACGTTTTTATATGTAAATGAATACTGTGTATTAAAATGCATAAGTCTCTGGGTGACCAGAACGAGCGCATCATCTTTGAGTTCTGCGTATTGCTTTTTACTTTGAGTGCGAGACATTCGAGAAAGGCGCACTCTACGAACAGTCCGCCTACGTCGAACAACCCTCATTCCAAAAAATATTTTCAAAAAATCAACAGTGCTCATAGAATAGTCTTTTTTATAATTAATTGACAATATTTTATACTTAGCTATATATTATATATGGCGTTTGGAGGGTTCGCCCTTTCACAGCTTCCAAGCTGTAGCCAAACGCTTACAAAAAATCCGTCTTTTATTAGGCGGATTTTTTGCTTCTAATCCTCCTCTGGAACACCAGTATGTAATATTCGAGTCATGGTGTTTTTACTCATCCCCTAAAATGGAATGATACTCCAAAAAAATTTGTGACCATTTTCAACTTGCTTTACAATGACTTTAGCCTTATTTCTTTTTACAACCGACACAAACTCATGGTATGCAACTGTATTTAAAATATTATCTGTTTTATTATTCACTCGCACTCTTTCAAACTTTTTTGTTTCTAAAATACCCTGAACTGTATGTGATAACTTTAACACTTCTGGAACCAAATGAATAAGCTTAAACCTCATATACTGATCCTGCTCCGAACGTTCTTTTTCTAAACGTTTAAATTTTAAATGTTCTAATCCTCTAGTATTAAAAGACACTTTTTCTTTTAGATAGGGACAATAAACCTCACCTATTGATTTATAAAAAAATTCACCCGCACTTTTTATACCAATGAATTCTCTTTGATTGAATTCCAACATGTTTAATATTTTCTAATAACTCCGCGAACAATAGCTGCGATTTTGAGATCGTACTCTGGGTATATTGGTTTATAATTTTTATTAGCAGGTTGAAGATATACTTGATTTCCCTTTTTCTTAAAATATTTCATCGTCCACCCACCATCAATTTCTGCGATGACAATGTCTCCATCTTTTGGATTTCCTTTTCTTTCCACAAGTACAAGATCACCTTCTTTAATACCTTCTTCGATCATGGAGTCACCTTTGACTTCCAAAAGATATGTGGACTCTTTTCCATTTATTAAATAATCATCAATACTCATGGTCTCAGATGTATCCTCTTCAGCAAGCATAGGAATACCTGCTTCAACAAGTCCAAGAAGTGGAGTTTGTCCGTATATATGTGACGGAGTCAGCTTACCCCGAGAATCTTTACTTACCACACCTTCATCAACGAGTTTATTGATGAGTTTATACACAGCGTTTTTAGATTTGAATCCAACGAGCCCCATGATCTCATTGTACCCAGGCATACGCCTGTGTTGCTTGTAGAATGCGATTATTTTATTTCTCCGATGTATAAAAATTTCATCACGCATAATGTATTGTATATGTGATTATACCAGACATTAGAAGATGAAAGATGACATGACACTGAAAGATCGGAGAAACCAGTTCGACTCTTTTGCTCGTGAGTACTGTGTAGACCGTCGAAGATTTGCAAGGTTTATAAGTAGAAACTTATGTCTTCGAGACTCTTTGGCATAGGAAAGACCTTTTATAATTTTCTCGTCGATAAGGTCATTAAGCTTTGCGATTTCAACTCTCAATGTTTTTTCTAGGTGTTGTGAACTCATGATGTATGTATTAAATATATAATGTTTATTGTTGTTTTTGGTATAGATATATCATAGGTGAACCATAGTTCACCGTCAATACAAAATGCTGTGGATAGCATAGTCCGATACAAAAAATCACTCCGTGCAAGTGAGCCCAGAGTGATTTTTTACTCATTTTTTGAAAGATTATTTCTTTGCTTTCTTTGCTTTCTTTTTTTCTTTCTTATGTGTTTCTCCTTTTGACATACAAATTATTTTTACTAATAAGTTGTATAACTATATCATATTGTTTTTATAATTTCTCGCCATCTTCTTTCTGGAACACTCCGAAAAATGCATTGACTAGAGACAATATAATAGAGAACCAAAATGCTGGCCAGAATCCCCCAACTTCAAAGCCCGGAACAAACTTTGCCGCAAGAAGAACGAGTAGTGCATTAATAACGAGCGAAAACAATCCGAGAGTGAGAATATTAATCGGTAGTGTCAGAAAGAAAACGACTGGCTTAATAATCATATTGATAAGACCCAAAACAACTGCGAGCACGAGAGCACCGGTAAGTGTTACTACTACGTTTGGCAATAAATACGCTGTTATAATAATGGCTATTGCCGAAACAACCCAATGTATAATTTTCTGTATCATGGGTATATTCTAACATGTTTGAGATTTTGATACATTTATAATACCCTCCCTGATCAAGTTCTTTCTATAAATTACAGTTGCCAAAATTGGCAGTTTAGGTATACTTATATCATCATGAGTGTAACTCAAATTATACCGTATGTTCAGATCGTGTTGTCTGTTCTCCTTATGGGAGGAGTACTCCTCCAGCAGTCCGACGCGGGCGCGGGCGGAGCTTTTGGAGGTGGAGACGGTTTCTCCTCAGGACATCACACAAAGCGTGGCATAGAACGTGTGCTTTTCGTTGGCACTATTATTGTCTCTATCCTTTTTGCTGCAACATCTTTTAGTTTACTCTTGATCTAGGCTCTTACATTCGTTCATACACTGATTCGCAGATCTCTTTTTCATCAACACCTTCCGCCACCAAGCATTCACCTGCGGACGAATTCCCTCACTTCCGCGTCTTCACGGAATATATGAGTATTATTTCATATACAATTGCGTCCTTAATGGGACGTGTCGGAAAGGTGTTTATGGAATAAGATCTGAAATACCTTAGTAAACCACAACATTGTGAACAAAGAATCTTTCTCTACTCAAAAAATACGAGAATGGCGACTGCCATTTTCCAAAAAAGTCACTGAAGTGATCAGTTCTTTTGCGCTCACCGAAAAAGTTATCTTTTATTTTTTCGCAACACTATTCTGTATTTCAAGCCTTGTCCTGCTCTGGCAAGTAAACAGTGCCTTCCTCATTGATGTAGCCGCACATGGTGGCAAACTAACCGAGGGAGTACTTGGTACACCACGATTTATCAACCCACTTCTTGCTCTCTCAGATAGTGACCGAGACCTCAGCACACTCATATACTCTGGACTCCTCCGTGCAGACTCAAATGGTAAACTTGTTCCTGACCTTGCAGAAAGCTATACGATTTCGGACGACAAACTCACATATACATTTGTATTGAAAAAAGCCGTAGTGTTTCAAGACGACTCACCTATAACAGCGGACGATGTTGTATTTACATTAGAAAAAGCTAAAGATCCGGCATTTGGAAGTCCACGAAAAAGTGCATGGGACTCTGTCACTGTAGAAAAAATAAATAATGAAACAATATCTCTCACTCTTCGAGAACCATATGCACCTTTTATACAGAATGCGACTCTCGGCATACTCCCAAAACATATTTGGAGCAAAGTAACCCCAGAAGAATTTCCTTTTAGCCAGTTTAATACACGACCAGTAGGTTCCGGGCCGTACGCAGTAGACAATATTAAATACAACAGTAGTGGTCTGCCCTCAGAATACCACCTCACTGCGTTCAAAAAATATTCACTTGGTAAACCATACATTTCTACACTTATTATTAAATCATACGGTTCAGAAACAGACCTTCTCACTGGTCTTAAAAATGGCGATGTAGAAAGTGTGAGCGGAATCACTCCAAGGCACATCCCTTCTCTACAACAAGACTCTACGACTATAGTACGTGCACCTCTCCCTCGAGTCTTTGGAGTCTTCTTTAACCAAAATGTAGCACCTGCACTTGTATACAAAGAGGTTCGTACAGCACTCTCTCTTGTAACAGACAGACAAGAAATTGTTGATACTGTACTGGGATCATATGGACAAACAATCACAGGTCCAATACCTCCAAATAAGATTGCAAGTCCATCTGCACCGACAGTGGGTACCAACGAGCGTATCGCATCGGCACAAGCTCTTCTTGAAAAAAATGGTTGGAAAAAAAATGATGAAGGAATCTATCAGAAAAAAGAAAAAAAAGGTGTGACCACTCTTTCACTTTCCATCTCAACAGGAGATGCTCCAGAATTAAAAACTGCCGCAGAAATTATTCAAAAACAATGGCAAAAAATAGGAGCTTTAGTTTCAGTCAAAATATTTGAAGTCAGTGATCTCAATCAAAACATTATTCGTCCTCGTAAATATGATGCACTACTCTTCGGGGAAGTGATCGGTCGTGACCATGACCTCTACCCGTTTTGGCACTCTAGCGAGAGAAACGATCCAGGGCTCAACATCGCTCTCTACACAAACCTCAAAGTAGACAAAACTCTCGAATCACTCAGAAAAACAAGTGACCCCGTAGAAAAAGATATTTTATTAAAAAAATTTAACACCGAAATACAAACAGATACCCCAGCAGTCTTCCTCTATTCTCCATACTTTATCTACATTGTTCCACAAAAAGTTCACAACATTACACTCGGAGAACTCAACAGTGTGTCAGAAAGATTTAGCAACGTACACGAATGGTATATAGAAAAAGATAGCGTATGGAAAATATTTACAAAGAAAGACTAATTTAGAAAAAACATGGATAACACAATACACAACACACAAACACACACAGAACCTCGACCAACTCGAGAGCGTGCTTTACCTAAACGATCGTTCCCTCGTCGCGAGAGTCCACGACCATCTGCACGAAAACAAAATGACGTCATACCTTCTGCTGGAGACAATATTCGTATTATCCCCCTCGGAGGTGTGGAAGAAATCGGAAAAAACATGACCGTCATTGAATATAAAAATGACATCATTGTAATCGATATGGGTTTTGCATTCAAAGACGATGATACCCCAGGTGTAGACTACATTTTACCAAACATCAAATACCTCGAGGATAGGAAAGACAAAATTCGAGGAGTTATCATTACTCACGGACACCTTGACCACATTGGAGGTATTCCATACATCATGGACCGTATTGGAAACCCCCCGCTATATACTCGTGCGCTCACATCTATCATGGTGAAAAAGCGCCAAGAAGAGTTCCCTCACCTACCCGATCTTGATATTCGTGTCGTAGAGAAAGAGGATAAAATCATGCTTGGAAATCTCAAGATGCGGTTTTTTGCAGTAACCCACACCATCCCAGATTCAATGGGTATTATTATCGAAACTCCATACGGACTTCTCGTGACACCTGGAGATATCAAACTCGATCACAAAGATGGAGTGCCTGTAGAAGCAGAGCAGAAAGAATTCGGTAAATTTGAAAAAGAAAATGTTCTCTTCCTTATGATGGATTCAACAAACGTAGACAACCCAGGATTTTCTACACCCGAAAGAGTGGTTCATGAAAACCTAGACGAAATCATCAAACACACATCAGGAAGACTAATCATCGGCACTTTTGCCTCCCAACTCGAACGCGTCATGGGCATCATCATGATTGCAGAAAAATACGGCAAGAAAATCGCTGTAGAAGGACGTAGCATGAAAAACAACATCGAGATCGTGCGAACCATGGGACTCCTTAAGGTGAAGACTGAAACAATCATTACGTCAGACGAAATGGATAACTATCCACCGGATAAAATTGTGGTGCTTGCTACGGGTGCACAGGGAGACGAATTCGCCGCACTGATGCGCATGAGTAACAAAACTCACAAATACTTTAAAATCACTCCACGAGACACAGTACTTCTTTCATCATCAATCATTCCCGGAAACGAAAAAGCTGTACAAAAACTGAAAGACAATCTTGCACGCCAAGGTGCGAAAATCATCCACTACCGAACGTCTGACGTATATATTCACTCAACTGGTCACGGAAACCGTGGTGAACTTGAGTGGATCCATAAAAAAATCGGTGCAAAATTCTTTATGCCAATGCACGGTTCACACTATATGCTCCGTGTGCATGAAGATTTAGCACGATCTGTAATCGGTATGTCCCCAGAGAACATCATCGTTCCAGACAACGGCGCCATACTTGAAATCCAAGAAGGTGGTACGAAGTTCGTACGCCTCAAAGAGCAGGCTCCTGGAGGTATGATGATGGTGGATGGTTTTGCCATCGGAGACATCCAAGAAATGGTCATCAGAGACCGTAAAATGCTCGCACAGGACGGAATCTTCCTTATTGTCGTGAGTATCAATACCAAAACTGGAAAATTAAAAAAATCTCCAGACATCATCTCTCGCGGATTCGTATACTTGAGAGAATCACAGGACCTACTCAACCATACACGCATGATTATTAAAAAAACCGTTGAAGACAGTACTCGAGGTATGAACCCAATCAACTTTGACTTTGTGAAATCAAACCTCTCTGACAACATTGGACGGTTCCTGTTCCAAAAGACTGCAAAGAAACCGATCGTTATTCCAGTTATACTGGGAGTGTAATGGGTGTATACTAGAAAACCCCATACTCGATGTCTAAGAGTTTTAAATAGAAAAACACCTCACTGGTTTAGTCCCCAGTGAGGTGTTTTGAAAAACTGAATTATTTTCCTTGTTTTTTCAGTAAATAAGGTCTAATGGTAAGAAAGAGATTGATAAAAAAATTGATTAAAAGCCTGTCCGAAAATTATTTTGTGAGATATAATGAAAAAAACACATCTCTATGAAAAAATTCTTTTCAGCATTCTACCAGAACAAACTCCTCAACACCCTGTTTCTCTCAAACGTTTTTTTCTCATTTCACTACTATCTTACCTACTACATCAACTCGACGTTTCTTTCGACTCACTTTTCTTCAGTTCAACTTTCTGCGCTCTATATCATCGGATCATTCATGAGTATACTCACGCTCCTCAATGGATCAAAGATTCTTAACAAGATCGGAATTTATCGATTCACTGTCTATGCCATCGTACTCGAATGCCTCTCGACAATCGGATTCATCTATACAGAAAGTTCTCTGCTTATCGGTCTATACTTTCTTCTACACCTCATTGTTATCTCACTTATATACTTCAACCTCGATGTGCTCATAGAGACCGTCACAACAAACGAAGATAAGACGGGTAACATTCGAGCAACATTCCTCACAATCACCGGTATTATTGTGGTCATTTCTCCCCTTTTGATCTCTCTTTTTTTAGGTAACTATTCGTACTCATTCGTGTACGGTATCTCATCACTATTCCTTATTCCAATGTATTTCTGTATACGAAAATTTAAATCCATCAAAGATGTAACACTCCCTCATATTCAAATAAAGGAAACCATAACGAGTTTTCTTCAAGACAAAAACCTCTACAACATCTTTAGTGCACAGTTTCTTCTTCAACTATTCTACGCATTCATGAGTATTTACACACCATTATACCTCCAACAGCTTGGGTTTACGTGGTCAGAAATTGGTGTCATGTTTAGTATTATGCTTCTCCCATTTGTACTTATAGAAATCCCTGTCGGAACACTCGAAGACAAGAAATATGGGGAGAAAGAATTTCTCACTATTGGGTTTATTGTCCTTGGTATTTCGACACTCTGCATAAGCTTCATCACAACAAAAAGCTTTTTTATATGGACCTCAATTCTTTTTATCACTCGTATCGGTGCAGCACTTGTAGAAATCAGTACAGACACGTACTTCTTCAAAAAAGTTGACCAGCAGAAAACAAACATCATTGGTTTCTTCCGTATTACACGACCACTTTCTTTCATCGTTGCCCCACTTCTTGCAACACTTTCATTACAGTTCATTCCATTTCAATATACATTTATCATTATAGGTGCTTGTATGATTATTGGTACGCGCTACAGTCTTGCTCTTGAAGATACAAAATAAAGGGTATTAAACCCGAGGGGCGAGCCCCAGACCCGTTTGGAATTCGCTTCGCTTATACGGGTCCCCCGCAAGTTGCGGGATATTCATCCCTTTCTTGCTCTTCTCGGCTCAGTAATGAGAAAGAGTACTTTCTCATTACGCTCGCTCTACGTCAGCAATAAAACTCCCAAAGGGAGTTTTATTTTGTATCTAATTCGAGTATCTATCTCTGGATCAAAAGTTTATTATTTCTTTGAAACAATCTTTTTCACAGCCTTTTTAACTGGCTTCTGTGCCATATCTAGATGCTTTTTAATGCTCTTCCAGTGTTTTTTGAGGTCCGTTACAAGAGCTTCTACCTCCGTTGGATCGATTGACTTGAGTGTCTTGTATTTATTCATCACTGTATCAACAATAGTGTTGTACGCATTTTCATTCACTTCTTTAAGGTTTTCCATTTTCTCCATTACCTCACCTTTTGCCTTAAGTACCCACCCGCGAACCTTTACTCGCTTCTTTGCACCTTCTTTTGTTCCATACAAATAATACGCACCAGCAGAAAGAGCTGCGATCATTCCGAGTCCAACTCCTACTGCGATATTTCCATTTACATTATTACTACCATTCTTTGTGTCTGCCATATATTATTATTAATACTAATACATAGTATTATACCATACCTGTATTTAGAGACCCTAGCGTAATACACACTACTTCACAGGCTTGAGGCTTGCCAGTATTTTTTTCATCGAACAAGATGCGACGTTTATTACAGAGTCTGCCCCACCATAGTACATAAAAATAGTATCCTTCTTCACCACTGCTCCACACGGAAACACCACTCTACCCACCTGACCATTTAGTTCGTAATTCTCCCGAGGTTCAAATACATGGTCCGTTGATCGAGAAAGGACTCGTGTTGGGTCTTTAAGGCTCAGGAGTGCTGCGCCAACACGATATATTCCGTCATCAGAAATACCGTGATACAAGAGAAGCCAGCCTTCTTTTGTTTTAAGTGGTGGAGCTGATACTCCCACCTTACGACTGTCCCACATACCAGGTCGTGGATGCATGATAGGAATATCTTTAAAATTATTACGCTCTGTAAATGCTGGAGTAGCTCCGTAGTCACCACAAATCATGTGATTCACTCGGTGATACAGGAAATACTTACCATTTATTTTCTCTGGATGTATGCATCCGTCCTTATCATCCACGCCGTCACGGGACACAATTACAGGTTTAGTCCAATTCCACTGCTGCGCAATAAAATCTTTTTCTGAAATAGAAGTCATTGCAATACTAGGCAAGTTCACTCCGTTGTAGGCAGTGTAATACATGTATATCTTATCTTTTATTTGCACCACACGAGGGTCCTCACATCCAGAGTTTCCGCCAGGAATTTTCTTTTCCTCAAAAACTTCCCGAGGGGTGTAAATCGGCATGGTCAACCTTTTGGTTAGCGTAACTCCATCAGTAGTTAGTGCGAGTCCCATTACAGAGGTGTTATCGTCACTCATTGCTCGATACACTATATACGTGATATTTCCAATCTGAATTGCTGCAGGGTTAAATACCGCTCGTGATTCCCAATTCTTTGGATCCGTACTGTGAGCAAGTGGGACCATGATCGGTTTTTTAGACAAACGAGCAAAATCAGTTTCCTTGTGCGGAAATTTCATCGAATGAAGCAGTTCAGGTAGTGGTACATGCGCCACTGCACAAGTAGTATCTGTTGTGCCGTAATATATAGATAATATATTTTTCTCTACAAGCGCTCCACTTGGGAAAATCGTGTTCATCACCTGTCCAAACTTTTCGTACGATTCCTCGGGTATAAGAAGTGGTCCACGAGTTTTACCAATCAGTTTTCGTGGTTTTTTCAAATCCATAAGCACAGCTTCGATACCAAAAATTTTATTATTTTCAAAATATTTCTGAATGTGTGAATATACAAGAAGCCAGCCTTCTTTTGTTTTTATAGGAGGAGCACCAACCTCTACATGTTCTCCAGAACGTTTTGGTATTTCAAGAATATGTTTATCGAGTTCTGCATACCATTTTTTCCAATACACTTCAGACCACACATCTTCTATTTTATTGAACTCTGCTACTGCAATAGATGACGGCGGTTGATCTGTATTAACCGAAAGCAGAGCTACATACTTACCGTTTATTTTTTCTGGAAACAGTGTCATCGCCTTTGCATTAAAAGGTGTGACAAGATGCTTTTCATCTATTGTTTTTAAATCTCGACTAATCGCAAGTCCAACTTTAATACCGTCTCCACCAAACGGATACGTTGAAAGCGCTGTATAGAAAATAAAATACTTACCATCTATTTTTGTCACCCGTGGATCCTCACATCCATATCTTTCCCATATTTCCTCAGGAGTAATAAACTGTTCTCTATGTGTAAAATGTACACCATCACGACTGACTGCTTTTCCAATACTTGAAAGTGAAAATGAACTGCCTTGGTAGTTTTCCAATTCTGATTGCGCACGATACAGCATGTGTATTGTGCTTCCTATTTTTATTGGACAGCCATTGAATGCCGCATGTGCCTCAAATGAAGTCATATGATCTGGACCAAGTATTGGATTATGTGTGGATCGTGTGACAAAAAACATACAGATAAATTAATTTATAACATTTATTTTTTTAAGTGCGAGTCCTGAACTTTTGCCATGCATAATGAAATTCAAAATATCTTCAAGTGGTGTTGTTGCAACACACACAACTCTATCTCCTCCTCCATAGTATACGTGAAGAATACCGTCTTTGATAATGGCACCGGACGCATATACAACCCCAGGTTTACCATCGTTTTCATACCACACATCAGGTGACAAAATCGGTTGATTTGCTCGATATAAAATCTTTGTTGGATCTTGCAAATCTAAAATCATTGCACCGATTTTATACTTACCTGGTTCTTTTTTGTCTATTGCGTGATACAAGAGAAGCCAGCCTTCTTTTGTTTTAAGTGGCGGAGGTCCAGCACCTCGAAGCAAGCTGTCCCAGTGACCATCACGACCAGGTTGTGGCCCCTGAAGTCGTGGACTCTCAATATGTTTTTCAAACTCGTCAATACTATCTACATACTCTATAGAAATTTTAGGAACGATGCTGTGTAAAATAGCAAACTTACCATTCACCCTTTCTGGAAACAAAAGCCAATTTTTGTTGACCTGTTTTTCTGGAGAGATAAGTATAGGCCTCCTCCAATTAAATCTCCCCGCCTTGAAATCTTCGAGTGATAAACATGTAAGTGCCATGCGAACGGAAGACCAGCCTTCAAACGCTACATACATCATGTATATTTTCCCATCTATAACGACAGCTCGAGGATCTTCTGCACCTCCCCAGCCTCCGCCAGAGGTGTAGAATGCAGGGTTGTAGCCATGTGGACCCTTAACCTTAGAGCTCTGTGGCATACCATACCCACGTGATGGCTCAAACACTGGATGAGGCAACTGTTTATGAAAATGTGTTCCATCTTTACTTGATGCAAGACCCACTCGAGATATACCATCTCGACCAAGTGCTCGATATAAAAGATGTATGTTGCCCTCACCATCATCAAATGCTGCGGGGTTAAATGTTCCCTCCACTTCCCACTCAAACACACCACGAGGTTGAATAATCGGGTTTTTAAGAGAACGCTTAAGAATAGATGCTGTTGGAACAGGAATCTCCTTAAAATGAGATCCGACAGTTGCAACCACAATTTCATTACCGCTTCTCCAATATATTCTCAAGTATTCCTTACGATGCACAAAACCTATCGGCACAACACTGCCACCTACAGGCTCGACGAGTGATTGAAATATAGGGGTGTCTGATCGCCACAATACTTTTCCAGGATTTTTACCATCGAGCAGAATGAGTCCTGTTTGGAGAAGTGTGTTGTTCTTTTTTTCATCATGCACAGAAGCGTCATACATAATAAGCACTCCTCTGTCCGTCATCTCCCCTCCAATAAGAGAAATAGTCCCTTCGTCAAAATTCCCTCGTCTTGAGGTAGCGAGGAGTGATCCTTTTTTGGGCCAAAAACCAAACCGTGGTGATGAGATGTTTTTTATAAATAAACCATCTCTGTATTGCAAATACCTATCCACCTCCTTATCGTATAGAAACACTGCACTATTACTATCTGTCTCTTCTTCTGTTTTTATAACCCACGAATACAAATCTTTAGAAAATGCAGTGACAAGATAATTTTTAACACGCACTGAATTCGTTTTTTTTGATACACCTTTTTGTGTAGTAGTTTTTCCTCCAACTTCGCTTTTCCTAATATAGGTCAGCACGAAACCTTGTGGAATAGTAGCGAGAGAGAAACTTCTGCACAACTCAACTTTTTCCTTTCTACCTGTTTTAGTATGAAGTGTAATGTCTTTATTGTCTCGAACAAAATGTAGTCCGTCTATACTCCATCCATACGCTAAAACTGGTAGTTTAACTTTTTCTACTGCGAGAAGCATTCCCGTCTGACTCCCAAAGGAAAAAACGGATAGTGGTATTCCTGATGTACCTTTTTCTTTGGCTACAATCTTATTCATACAACTCTGTTATATTTATCTTCCAAACGCACAATATCTTCTTCATCAAAATCACCGAGAGATATCTCCAGTATAACAACATCATCAGTAGGTGCACCTATTCTGTGTTTTGTCTCTATAGGAATCGTAAACTCATCACCGGGATTACCAATATTCTCCTCATCACCAATAACTATTTTTGGATGTCCACTCACCACCTTCCAAAATTCTTCTCGTTTGTGGTGAAGTTGCAAACTAAGTTCCTCGCCTGCTGTAACATTAAGGAATTTAACCGTGGAGATTTCGTTGTGTGTAAAACGAGTAAACGAACCCCATGGTTTAGGAGTGGTTATAATATTCATATAACATATTTTATCACACTTCTAGATGTGTGGGGAGATATCCTGTGTAAAACTTAGGAGAATTTCTTCTGTTTCATTTGGACCAGATACTTGTATACACTCAACCCCTGTTTCAAGAGCTCTTGTATCATTCCCTCCTGGGTATAGTGCATCTCCAATAAAAACAATACTGTTTTTGGTCACACCAAACATTTCTTCTATCTTCCGTATTGCGTATGCTTTATTAATACCTTTGTGTGTAATATCGATAGATGTCGCGCCTCCAATACTAATTTCAAATTCTGGAATCTCTTTTTGTAATTCTGCAACAATTTTTCGTCTTTTTTCTTGGTTTGGATCCCATGCAGCCTTCTCAAGTAATGGAGCCTTCTGACCACAACCAGAAAATGTGATCTGTTCTCCACGATCCTCAATCAAATCGCCGTGCACTTTGTCAAAAGTCATGTTAAGTGTAGTAAATGTATGAGAAAAGGCGTCCATGACCTTCTTTTTTTCTTCTTCAGAAAGAAGCTCGTCGTACACCTGTACCCACGCACCATTTTCGTATTTATAACACTCTGCTCCACTTGTTGGAAAAAGGAGTAGGTTTTTTATATTGCCATTATCAAGAGAAAAATGTGATAAAAACTGACTCTGAAACTGTGGCCAATCTCCTCCAGAAATAACCGCAAAGCGGTGATGTGCCAAAACCTTATAAATCACCTCTGCCATTGCCGCTGTTATCGGAGATTTACTCTCAGCCAATGTTCCATCCAAATCACATACAATTATTTTTCTCATTATTTTTTAAAATTTAGTTTAATTTTTGTAATATTTTTTCCAACAAGTCTTTCTGTTCTCCTAAATGCCTCTTTATCGATCGTATTTCTGATTCTGCCTTAGTGTTAACTTCAAAATCTGCCTCTGCCCTAGCTTCCGAATGTTTCCCTTGTAAGTTCTGTCCGATCATAATGAGTGGTGTTAAGAACAGTTGAATCATGTTGGAAATAAACAACCAAAGGACAAAGGCAGGATGAGGATCGAAACGTAGCTCAATCGGCCCCAAAAGATTCCATACAATCCATCCTGTTGTCCACAGAAAGATAATAAGAAAGAAACCCATCGTGCCAACCGTCTCAGTAATCCATAAGGCACCTCTTTCAAGAGAACTCAAACCATCCTTATACTCGGTATTTGCATTACGTACCGATGTTTCTTTTTCCGTCATAGTGGCTATAGTATAGAACTATACGAAAAAGAAAGCGAGTCTATTTACCACAGGACTTCCGTGATATAATTTAATCATGGACACAGACATAAATCAAAAAATTCTACAAATTGAGGAAAAAATTGATAAAATTTATATTTCCACAGAAAAAACAAGAAAATATTTTTTCTGGACAATGGTGATTAGCGTCGCTCTTTTCGTACTACCTCTTATTGGAATTCTTTTTGTGCTACCATCTTTTATAAGAAATTATACTGGGCAAATTCAAGGTTTAGGATTCTAACATAGCACACTGGAATGAAACCAGCTTCGATTATTTCTTTTGAAGAATTCAGTACAATCCGAGAAAGTTTGGGTAAAATTGTCGCAACATCAGGAGGATTCGACCCTATTCATCCAGGACATGCATCCTGCATACACATGTCAAAAAAATACGGAGACACTCTCGTTGTTATCGTAAACGGTGATGCTTTTTTAAAAAATAAAAAAGGTAAGCCTTTTATGGATCTCGAGACTCGTTGCTCTATCGTATCTTTTATACAAGGAGTTGATTACGTAATTCCTTTTGAAATTGAGAACGACCAAACAGTCGTAGAAGCATTACGATACATCAAACCACATGTATTCACTAAAGGTGGAGATAGGGTAGATGAGAAAAGTATCCCTGAATGGAGCGTGTGTACACAAAACAACATCGAGATTATTTCAGGTGTTGGAGAACCAAAGCTTTGGTCAAGTTCAGATTTTCTTAAAGATTGGGGAGAATTCTGGAGAAATAAACTGAACTAGGTATCCTACTTCACGTGTGCTTTTGCATACTCAATAGTTCCCAGAGTTTTTTTACCTGGATTAAACATCCCCTGAGAATCAAAAATATTTTTGACTTGAGTAAATAAAGCGAGCATTTCTGATGAATACTGAAGATATAGGTATGGCGTGCGTATAATTCCGTCATTGTGATCCACACTAATAGAGCCCTTAAATTCTATAACTAATTCATATGTTCTCTGCGCAAGATCAAAGATATGATGGGTTGTCTCATCGCCCTTATTCCACTCAATAAGAGGAATAAGGCGAATACTCCCATCTCCAATATGTCCAGCAAATGTGTATGTCATTTTGTAATCTTCTAAGATCCTTTCTAGTTTTTCTAGAAATTCTCCGTAGTGCTCTATCGGCACAATCGTATCCTCAATAAACGGCACGGCAAGAAAGCCGGCAGGTGCATGGTCTTTAAGGAGTCCGTAACTTGCTCTTCGTATTGCCCAATGTGCCTCCTGTTCATTATCATCATCTATAAGCACAGCCTTAAAACCTTTTTTCTGCAAGTCTTCGGTACATTCCAAAGCCTTAGAGTCGGTGTGTTCCTGTGTATCTTCTGCAAACTGACCGAACAACACGAGACTCATTCCTTCTGCTCGTTCGGCATACCCAGCTTCTTTCGGTAGGTACTGTTTTGCAAGATCATACGTATGACTATCGTATGTTTCAAGTCCCTCTGGACTATGTGCAAGGATCTCCTTTACACCCGCAGCGAGTTCAGTAAGATTGGAGATTGGAACCACAACCATTTTTGTATACTTGGGAGCAGGCACAAGGTCAAGCAAAATAGATGTGATAATCCCAAGTGTTCCCTGACTTCCAACCATAAGTTTTGCTACATTAAATGTTTTACGTTCTGCATCCCACACATTCCAGAGTCCATACCCAGCAGCGTTTTTTCTCACACGTGGTCGTGACTGTGTTATAAGATCAAAATTTTCCACAATAAGTGTATGTAATTTTTTATACACATCACCTTCAAAATCACCCTGTGCTTTCTTTGCTTCTAATTCGGATTCAGTTAATTCAGAAAAAAGATACTCTTCTCCATCAGAACACACCATTTTAAGCGCTGATACACTATTGATAGTCGCTCCGTATCGCAAACTCTTTTCGCCTGATGCATTATTTCCTACCATACCTCCAATACAGCACAAATCCTTTGACGATGTGTACGGTGGAAAAAGTAGTCCATGAGTAAGCGATGCCTTTTCTAAGTCTCTGTAGTACACACCAGAATCAACCCACACGTGTCTTTTTTCCACATCCACCTGTCCAATACCTGTAAACCCTTCTTTCATATCAACCATGACCCCTTCCGTAAGTGAGCCTCCAGACATACACGTTCCAGCTCCACGAGGAGACAGCGTAAGATGCGGAGTATCTATAGCGCCCCGTGCATACACAACAAGCTTTTTTAATTCATCAACATTTTTTGGATACGCCACGGCAGAAGGATGGACTTTAAAAATACTTGCGTCAGTACTATATTTTATAAGGACATCTTCGCTTGTTTCAACTCTACAGATTTTTTTTATTTCTTCATTCATATAAGTATTGTATCAAAAATCAATACAACTACACCACCCTCTCAGATATTTCTACCGGACTTGTCTCCGATTTTTTTGGATGAATCATTCGAAGAAACGGGTACTCAATATATCGATATGTAATAGATGAAACTATAACCACAAGTATTCCGGAAACCAAGATAAGTAGCCAGAACACTCCCGGCGACATGGATACGAGTGGATACAATACATTTACTGTACTAAGTACTGCATACAACACAATCCCATGAAGAAGGTAAACACTGTAACTAATTGTGCCGAGGAATCTAGCTGCTCGCGTACGAAATATCCCAAAAAGATCGTTACCATATACAAACATTAAGAAAATCCCAAGAGTAATGCAGTACTGCACAATAGAATATGGTTCATGTTGAATAAAATATACGAGCACTATACCAAGTATTGGTAAGATACCTGTCCATGTACGTCGGAGTAGTGGCACAGATGGATATCTTTCCACTATATGAGCCGCAATGATGCCGAAGAAAAATATAACCCAATATCCCCACTGAGATACAACAAGTGCCATAAAAAAGATAGGCAAAATAAGTAATCGATTCTTTTTATTTTGTAGAGAAACAGCTGCAATAGGCAAAAGCAGATAGAAAAACCATTCAAAATGAAGTGTCCAGTGAATACCTGCGTTCACTGGAATAATATCATAGCCATTAACAGAAAGAGTGGTTTGAAGTCCGAGCGTAAGCCATGAGAATATATCTTTTACAAAATCAGTAAATGATTCTATTTTAAAACCAGTCGCAGAAAGTGCAATAATAGTGACAACGCACGCAGAAAACAGATACATCGGTGCAAGTCTATAGAAACGACTTCTATAGAGACGTGCCACATTCATTTCTCCCTTTTCTGCGATAGCCTTAGACCAGTACAGAAAACTTGTAATCATAAAAAACAATATCACCGACTGGCCCCCTAAATGCCGGTACAAAGAAAATTCAGTGATGACCCACGGTAAGCCTGTTGTTATATGTGTATAGTTTGTCGCAACGTGCTGGAAAAATACTCCAAATGCAAGTATCCCTCTTAATCCATCGAGTGCCTCATATCTTCCTCGCTCTTGAGCTGTAGTTGTCTCACGATAAAAACGTACATATCTACTTATAACCCACCCACAGAGAAGCAGACATGCTGTTATAAGAAGTGGGGGAAAGATGCTTGTAAATGAAATGATATGCATCATGGAATCAGACAATGTATGTTATACCTCCTCGTGTAAACCGAGTAAAAACAAAAATCCGCCATAGTGCGGACTTTTGTTTTGTAAACCAAATATTATGACAAGTGTTTTGAAACGAGCTTGGTCATTTCAAACATGTCTACAGTAGCCTTGCCTCCGAAAACTTTTTTCAAATTTTCATCTGCATTAATGTTTCGTCTGTTTTTTGGATCTTGAAGATCATGTTTCTTAATATATACCCATAGAGCCTTTACAACTTCTGATCGTGGCATTGGACCCTTTCCAATAACAGCAGTTAAATCTTCACTCACTGTCATCGGTTTCATAAACGCAGAATTAGTTTTCTTTTCCATTATTTTTTGTTATTTATTAAACAATACCACTATCATACCATGATACGAATATCTTGGGAAGTACGCTATCCCGTATACATCAAAGTACCCATACATGAACACATTATTGTTGTATACCTTGGATAAGAAAAGAGACTGTTCGAGGCCTATCGTGATCAAGTTCAACAAGCATGATTTGTTGCCACCCACCACGTAAAAGTTTGCCTCCATGCACAATAAGAGAGATCGAACTTTGCAAAATCATACCTTGTGCGTGTGCGTGACCGTTGACACATTCTTGAATCACACCATTTTCATCAGGTTCACAAAGGTGTGTATTACGCTTGCCTCCAATATTATTACTATCTGCAATATCATTATGACCGTAATCATGCATCGGGTCTGCAAATCTGTCGAGTACTCGACGCAAATCAGAGGCATATCCTATCTCCTCTGTCGGACCGATGAGATTTTTTTCATTCTCATTGACCCAAATACCTGCAGTTGTATGCAAAGTTTGAATCACAATCGTTCCTTCTAAAATACCTGAGTCAGCAACGTATTTCTCCACATCAGGAGTGATTGTAATGAATTGGGTTCGATATTTAGTGTTGTATGTTTTTGATTCAAAAAATACTGAGTACTCTCCTTTCATATCACATATCATACCACACAAATATACATACATGTGTATATCCCCATATCCATGTACAAGAATAGATAAATGAGTTATTGTATACGAAACATAGTCGCACATGGATATAAACCTCTTTAAAGAAACATTTGACCCACTCCTTGCTCGTCATCTTACGTCAAAAAAAATCGTATACGAAAAAATAACTACCAATGAAACTGTTCTCTCTGTTCTTAAACATATCCAAACAATAAGCCTCGGAGGCAAGAGACTTCGACCCTATATGGTATGGTCACTCTACTCTTCGACCACAGAGAAAGCTCTCGTTGAAGACCTTGTGGAGCTACTTCTTGCAATAGAACTCTTTCACATCTTCTGTCTCATTCATGATGACATCATGGACGAAGCCAGTATGCGCCATGCATCCCCCACAATACACGTATACACAGAGACTATCCTTCCTCACGACACACCAACACATATACGCACTCGAGCAAGCGAAAGTCAGGCGATTCTTGCGGGTGATATTGTATTTAACCAAGTATTCGAACTACTCAACAATGTGTCATGGAAAAATGAAGATGTTGGTAAAAAAATTCGGTCTGTTTTTGTTACTCTTATAAACGAAGTGTGCATAGGTCAAATGCTCGATATCGAACTCACCACACAAAAAGAAACGACTCAAGAAAAAGTTTTTGAGAAAAATAAACTCAAAACTGCGTTCTATTCTTTTGTCAGACCGCTTCATATTGGAGCTATTATTTCTAATAGAGAAGATCTAGTTGATTTTATCATCACTTTTGGAGAAAAGATTGGTATGTTGTTCCAAATCCAAGACGATCTTCTTGACATAGTAGGTAAAACGAAAGAGACAAAAAAAGAACTTTTTACCGACATAGCAAAAAACCAACACACCGAACTTACTGAATACATCCGCAAACAAGCCGATGTTGTATATAAAGAAAAACTTGATGCATTTTGTGGAAAAGAAATTACACAAAATGATGCACAAGAAATAGAAAATATTTTTATCGACTCGGGAGCAATAGCGCATGCACGTACGCTTATAGAAACATACAGCACAGAATGTACAAATCTTATCAAAGAAAGAAATTTATCCCCAAAAGATGCTGAAGTATTCACAAATATTCTCTCACTTTTAAAAAACAGAACTTCATGATTTCAAAAAAAACACTAGACCAAGCGGAACAAATAGAGAGAAAGTACGGTACAAGCTACTACATTGCCACACTCTTCTTTCCAAAAGAAATTCGTGATGAGGTCTTCGTACTATACGCTTTTGTTCGAATACCTGATGAATTTGTAGACAACCCTGAAAAAGGAACAGACCCAAAAGAAAAACTAATTGCGTGGAAGAAAGATTGGAATGATGCATATACCACTGGCAAAAGCGACAACTCTATTCTAGAAGCCACATCGCAATTATTTAAAAAATATTCAATCCCCTTTAATCTAAGTATTTTATTTATTGACGCAATGATTCAGGATATAACAGTTTCTAGATATGAAACATACACGGACCTACATTCGTACATGCATGGATCAGCAGAAGTAGTTGGTCTCATGCTTACCCACATCATGGGATACGCAGACACTCAGGCATTCGTACACGCATCCAAACTTGGTGAAGCTATGCAACTCACAAACTTTCTTCGAGACATTGACGAAGATTATAGAGAAAGAAGTAGAATATACATTCCAAAAGAAGACATGCTCACTCACGGCGTAACAGAAAATATGATATCTGGACAACAGGCAACAACCCAATTTGTGTCACTTATGAAATATGAAATCGCACGAGCACGAAAACTGTTTAGAGAAGCGGACCTAGGTATTGAAATGCTCAGTCCCAACTGTCGATATGCAGTAGGGTTGTCATCAAAACTGTACGAAAAAATACTCGATAAAATAGAAGATCAAAATTATAATATTTTCCGAAAAAGAGCTCGATCAAACATGATGGAAAAAACGTGGATTATTTTTAAAACATATGTCACACACTAAACAAAAAGCTATCATTATCGGAGCAGGATTTGGAGGGATTTCACTCGCCTGTCTTCTCGCAAAAAAAGGTTTTGAAGTTCATATATATGAAAAAAATGAACAGATAGGTGGTCGTGCCAGAATCATTAAAGAATCTGGCTATACATTCGACATGGGTCCATCATGGTACATGATGCCGGATGTGTTTGATGACTTTTTCTCACTTCTTGGAGAAAAAACCTCAGATTATTTTACACTCAAACGCCTCTCCCCATCATACAGAGTGTTCCTTAAAAGTGAAGGGAGACACTACGACTTTTTCTCAGATCGAACAGAAAACGCAAAACTTTTTGAATCTATCGAACCTGGATCAAGTATTAAACTTGCAGAATACCTTGACGAATCCAAAAGACAATATGAAATTGCCAAAAAAGAATTCATGTATAAAAACTACGATTCTATTTTTGACTTCTTCACTAAACGAGTAATGCAAGAAGGAAGAAAACTGGAAATATGGAATACAATGAAACGAATTATCGACAGAACTTTTAATTCTGAGCTACTACGTAAAGTGATGCAGTTTCAAATGGTTCTTCTCGGTACGGCACCGAAGGATGCTCCGGGAATCTATAGACTCATGAACCATGTGGACTTCGACTTGGGTGTATGGTACCCAGACAAAGGCATATACGAACTCCCAAAAGCACTGTCTCAAATCGCAGAGAAACACGGCACGCATATTCATCTTAACTCAAGTGTCGCAAAAATAATTATCGAAAACAAAAAAGCAGTAGGAATTAAACTTGATTCTGGTGAAGAAATCCATGCAGACATAGTCATATCAAATGCAGATATGCACTATACAGAACAGACACTTCTCGGTGAAGAAAACAGTGACAGAAAGAACTCCTACTGGAAGAGAAAGAAAATGGCACCGAGTGCACTCATACTCTATCTTGGTATCAATAAAAAGTTTGAGTCTCTCTCCCATCACAACCTTCTCTTTTCAAAGGATTGGGATTTAAATTTTAAGCAAATTTTTGACTCTCCAATCTTCCCAGAAGATCCCTCTATTTATGTATGTGCACCGAGTAAAACAGATGCTTCAGTGGCACCAGAGGGTAAAGAGAACTTATTTGTTCTTGTACCCATTGCCTCAGGATTAGAATATACCGATGATAAACTAAGTGAGTGGACAGATACTGTATTAGAAATTCTTGAGAAACATATGGGTATGGACGGACTCCGTAACCACATCGAATATAAAAAAATATACTGTGTTAAAGATTTTGAAAAAGACTATAACAGCTATAGAGGTAGCGCTCTTGGACTCGCACACACTCTCACCCAGTCAGCACTCTGGAGACCGAACAATATTTCAAAAAAAATAAAAAATTTGTATTTCGTAGGAGCAAACACCAACCCAGGTATTGGCATGCCAATATGTGTAATCTCTGCAGAAACAGTCTACAAACGGATTATGAATATCACAGATCCCGAACCTTTAAAAAACCTATAGAACACGAAACAGTGCAATAAAAAACAAAATCATCCCCACAAGAGAATTTATTTTGGGGAAATATGTGTACAACTTAAAGAGTTTTTCTGTATCACTTCGATATGACAAGTACATGAGTACTAGGTATGGCAATACGAGCAAAACAGAAAAATACGAAAGATACCCATACACCAAAGATGCAGCGCAGGCGTACAGAAAGGCACAAAGAAGTATTGTTTTCTGCTTGCCGAGCCGTATTGCAATCGTTTCAATCCCCGACTCCCTATCTGCCTCAATATCTGGTACTGCAGAATACGCATGCATTGCAATGGCCCAACACATTCCCGCAACAACCGAAAGTGTGATGTTTCCCGTTCCGCCCACAAGATAGTATCCAAAAACCCCCGTTACCACATAATGCCCTGCTGAAAATAGACTGTCGAAATACGGCCGAGCTTTTGCTCGTATTGGCGGAGTAGAATAAAAAATAGCAAAAAAGTAAAAAAGAAACAGGGAAAAAAATACATATTGTGACGTAAAGAGTGATGCAATAATAAAGGCTATGTTGCTCAAAATAATATACAAAAAAACTTTATTGTGTAGTTCTGGAACAAGTAAATCCTCGTACCCAGTCTTCTTTGGATTCAACTTGTCAGTCTCATAATCGAAGATATCATTGATACCGTATATGAGAAGATTAGCAGGAAACAAAAAAAACAAACCGAAGAATAAAATTGTAAGGAGATCTGCATCTTCAAACGAAGATAGCCCCGCACATACACCCAAAGCATATGTTCCTAATTCATAAATCCAAAACCTCGGACGTGACAAACGAATAACTCTGTATAGATTCATAATATATAAATATCAAAACTAAATTCTCTTTTCTAACACAAGTGTTCTATAAATACCCAGTGTAGTTATAAAGAGACTTGCAATCACGGGACCAAAGATAAATCCTTCTGGACCAAAAAGTGAAATTCCCCCAAGAACAGAAAAAAGCATAATGAGTGAGTGTACTTTGGTGCCTCGACCATAGAAATACGGTGTAAGAAAGTTGTCTATTGTTCCGACGAGAAGAAGTCCCCAGCATGCCATGCCGATAGCAGAAGGCACATTGCCTATAATAATAAGATACACAACAGAAGGTATGACGACGATACCTGTGCCAAGACCGGGAACAAAGGCACAGACAGCCGCAAGTGCAGCCCACAAAATCGCATTTGGCACTCCAAATATATACAACCCAATACCAACAAGCAATCCTTGAATAAAAGCAATAAAAAGTGTCCCCTTTATAACCGTAGTAAGAGTATTTCCTATTCTCAGTATAATTTCCTCATCGTATTTATTCTCAAGAGGAGAAAGAGTAATAATTGTTTTAATAAATTTACTACCATCACGAAGAAAAAAGAAAAGTGCAATAAAGATAAGGAATAGATCGAATACTATCGTAATGGTTCCAAATACAAATCCTCTAAAATTATCTTTGACCCATCCAAGGGCATACTCGGCAGACTGATCAAGATTGATCTCAAAATCAGGAATTATTTTTTGTATCGGTGCTTCTATATATGAGACAGCAGACTCAAGTTCTGTAATGTTTTGGTTTGCAAATCTGTTATATAGTCCGTTTGCCTGCTCAAAAGCTTGCTGTCCAAGGAAAAACAATGGAAGCATGATGAATACAAAAGAAATAAAAATAGCTACGACAGAAGCAATTCCTCGACGTCCCCCAAACAAACGAGCAATCCAAGAGTAGATCGGGTACAGCACGACAGCAAATGTTATTGCCAAAAATAATGTGGTGAAAAATGGCTTAAAAACAAGAAATGTAATCACCCCAACGCCGAGAAACAGCCCCGAGAAAAAAAGTAATTCTAATTTTTCTTTTGGTATCATAGTGCCTGCATTATACCATACATTATCCACACATGCATTATAAGCTTATTTCAAAAGTGCACCCGTCATGCACGAGGGATTTTAGATACTTTTCACAAAAAATGTCTTTTTCACCAGCCTGAATAAAAGATGGTGCAAATTTTTTCTGTACATACGGAAAAACAGTAAATACATTTTTTGTTTTCCCGAACGAAACTCCTGCTCCAATACCCCTTGTCTGTTCCACTCCATACTGATCAAAGACAAAATTACCAAGAGAGTAGAAGATAACTTTTCCTTTATATACCTCAACTGGCTGTGTGACGTGCGGATGATGACCAAACACAACATCTGCACCACTGTCTACCAAAGCATGCCCAATACTTTCTTGTGTTTTTGTTTGCACAAGCTTATATTCTGTACCCCAGTGAATATTAACAACGACATAATTATTTTCTGATTTTAGCTTTTGGATGAGTGGATAGAATTTTGATACGAGAAGTGGAGAAACTGTCTGATCCATCCCAATAAATGCAACTTTTTTACCTCGTATCTCCTTAATAATATAACTTGTATCAAGTGTTGAATCTCCAATATATTCTATACCCGCTGCGCGCAAATATTTTTTAGTACTTAGGAAGCCGGCGCCGTAACAATCGTACGAGTGATTATTGGCAATATTTACCATTGTAATACCGGCACGAATTAAACGTTCCGGAGTATTACTTGCAAATTGAAAGTTGTAGGCTTTCTGCTGACACTTAGCTCGATCCATCTCAACTATCGGCCCTTCAAGATTCGCAATCACCACATCAAATCGACTAAAGACACTCTTCTCTACATACACGTACTCAAATGGATCTCTACCTTTATTTATAATACTTCTCACACCTCGGTCAAACATAATGTCACCAAAATTGAGCACAGACACAGGTTTTTCTTTTTCTTCAGAAAGAAAAACGGTTGCAGTATTTAAAAGTCCCAAATCAATTCTATTTCTCCAGAATAAAAATCCAAGTGCAATAAATACTACGATGCAAACAGCATACACATACCAAAAACGATACAGTTTCATCTCTACAGTATACCAGTTTACATAAGTGTTGAGTACACACCCGTACTATTTTCCTAAAATTTCAACAGATTTTTTGATAACCGCAAATCCATACACCCACAGAAACAGTAATCACAAAGGTATGATTCCAAGAAAAGTATTTCGTGTAAAAGTCTCCGCTCACGTACTGAAAAAAGCTTTCAAATCAAAAAATTTAATCCATTCTCCTTAGTCATTTTTAACTTCTTTCTCCAACTTTTCACTTCTTGGTCAAAATCAGAATATGATTTAATTATACAAAAACGCTTATAATACTTTTATTATAGCATTTTCTAGCTAAAAAATTAATGATTAAACGTACATGACTTCCTTTAATTCTCATTATTTAGAGTTAAAAAATGATTTACAAACTCACGAGTTGCATTACCAAAAATACCCGTACCTTTCGTAAGATTAAGTGGTGAAAGAATATTACCACCATTAGCCTCTTGAAACTTAGTAAGTGCATTTTGAGTCATAGGACCAAAATATTCAGTTTCACTTCCAGAAGATCCTGTCCCTTTTGTTGCTACATCAAATCCGTTTTTATTTAAAAACTGCTGAAGCTTAATGATATCCACATCAGTCATTTTAGGACGAAGATTTTTTTCAAACTTAACATTAGAAGTACTATTAGAAATTATTTCCGCACTTACTTTCTCAGGACTAATCAAACTTCTCTTTATTGTGCTGGTAGCGACCTCATCTAAGTAAACTACTTTGCCATTTGGATACATTATTTGTAGCCGAGGAGCTACGTAGCCAGGTAATACCGAGACACTACCTCTAAAGATAGGACCATTACCCCCACCACTACTCGAACCAGAATAAGAAGATGAAGATGAGGTTGGATCGCCAAACATGGCGAAGTCAGAAAAAGCGGCGGTTGTACAAGTAACTGTGCGAACAGACGTATTCACGGTACAGCTGGACAGTTCCGACCATGTAATGCCATCATAGCGCTGAATTTTGAGTGTCGATGTATCGAGGCTTGCTACATCCGATGCTTCGTATGCAAGAGTGACAGAAAGCGGCAAACTAAATGTATCAAGTGTTGTTGATGTGTCTGTATATGCAGACAAGTTGTACACAGTCGTGCCCGCCCTTGTCTTACCACTTGGAGCCGTCACATTTGCAAAGAAAGTGCTTCCGTCAAGCTTCTTCGCCTGGAATGTGGCTTGGGAGCTGGACGCAGTAAATGAAGTAGGAACGCTGAGCGTGAGGGCTCCTTGCGTCAGTGAGCCTCCACCTGCGGCAGTAATATCACCCTCATTATTTGCAAGAATCGAGGCACCCCCAGAACACCCAGAGGTCTTAAACGTAGACTCCGTACTTGTCGCGGTTTCGCTAGCTTCATTTTTACTGACGGTTTGATATTTGAACACCGTACACTTAGGTAAACCACTTACGTTTACAGAGTGGCTTGTAACACGCGCTGAAGTGTTTTGTTCTGGTGTTGTAGATGCGAGAGCGGTTGTAAATCCGAAAAACATTTTTGACGAACCTTCAACGGGAGTAGACCAACTTAAGGCCGCGGTGGTCGTGGCAGAAGTGTATGAGAGCGAAGACGGCGAAGGTTGGTTGGCGAGCGTCACCGTGCGCGGAGAGGAAGTCGAATAATTATTTGACGTATCTCGCGCTACAGCTCGTACTATTTTTGTCCCGGATGTTGTTGCTGTCAAACTATTCCACACAATTGAATACGGAGAAGTAGTGTCTTCGGAGCCAACACCAACACCATTTACATAAAATCGCACTCCCGCAACGGCCGTATCATCACTTGCGGTCGCCGTTATCCCTATCGCGTTACCATAAATAGTGACTCCGTCGTTTGGAAGTGTGAGCGACACAGTGGGAGCTGTGGTGTCGGGCGTGGCTGCGGTGGTGAAAGTGTAATTAGAAGAGGTTGCCTGATTACCAGCAGCATCGGTTGAAACGATTTGGAAGTGATACAAGGTACTTCCTGTTAAACCAGAAAGTGCGATGCTATGAGTTGTAGTAAGGACTTGAGATGAAGACGCGGTGCCGTACGAAGCACTCGCTCCGTAGTTGACGGTGGAGGTTGCAGATTCATTGGTAGTCCAGGTGATTGTGGCGGTGGTGGGGGTAGTAGAGGAGGCTACGGAGGAGATAGTGGGAGCTGTGGTGTCGGCAGATGCGAAGAATTCGTACGCACCAATATCAGGTATGGCAGTTCGAGTGATGCCAAGCTGATCGGTCGTTGGTATGGCCACGCTTCCGTTCGCCGTTGTCGTACCATGCTCAATACCGATTGACCCTGCAGATAGTGGTACGTAAATAGTACCGTTTGCGGCTGTCGTGGTGGCAGCAAAAGAAAGAGTTCCGGTAGTACCCGTAGATGGAAAGAGTGAATATGTGCCGGAGCCCGTGCGGTCGGTCCAGTCGCCTGTTGATGTTGCGTTGAAATATGCTGTGTTGTACACACCAAGGATGTTGTAGCCATTGGAGGTATAGGTACCACTAGTCTTATATAAGTTTGAGGTAAAAGTCTCGGCGAAAATACTATTCTTCATGTATATTGTCCCTCCTCCGAGTCCGATCGCGCTTGAGCCTCCATAATTCCCCTTGATGGTGGTATTTGTAAAGTGCGCACTACCTCCACTCGAGGCAAAGTACAGCGTATTACCATGCCCACTCGACATTTGGTTCCCACTAAACGTCGTGTTTGTAATATAAAAAATGTTTCCAGTACCGCTTGAATATAACGTGCCGCCGTTTGATGACGAGGTGATGGTGTTTGCGTCAAATGACGAATTCACGATCCGTACCAGCGTACTGTCTTGGTTGGCGTAAATTGCGGAGCCGCCCGGAGAGCCACCGTTTCTGGTTCTGCACGAACTCATACGCGAGTTCTGGATAGTCAATGTTGTGCTTGCCACCTGAAATCCAAAACATCCA
>Ga0163155_10001091_pt1 | contig 33361 bp, 28 predicted proteins | sample OliLakLV19SP4G1_FD_148611 | JGI IMG/M metagenome (GOLD analysis project Ga0163155, IMG submission 148611) | Freshwater microbial mat bacterial communities from Lake Vanda, McMurdo Dry Valleys, Antarctica - Oligotrophic Lake LV.19.SP4.G1 | ecosystem: Environmental > Aquatic > Freshwater > Lake >... | reverse complement strand
CCCTACCCCCGCTCCACCCCCGTTAGCGAAACAAGGCACATTCAAGTGGCAATAGATCTTCAGACAGCACAGCAGTCCGTTAAACCCATGGCAGCCGTGGACGAGCAGAAGCTCATCGAGAGCAACGTCGAAGCTTACCTAGAGCGCCATCAGAACAAGGAGCTGTTGCGTTTTGTCACTGTGGGCTCGGTAGACGACGGCAAATCGACGCTGATTGGGCGCCTGTTGCATGACACCCACGGCATCTACGAAGATCAGCTTTCAGCGGTAAAAAAGGCCTCAAAACGCACGGGCGAAGACATCGATTTTTCCTTCTTCACCGACGGGCTCAAAGCAGAACGCGAACAGGGCATCACGATCGACGTGGCCTATCGCTACTTCTCTACCGAGAAGCGCAAGTTCATCATCGCCGATACACCCGGCCACACTCAATACACGCGCAACATGGCGACTGGCGCCTCCACAGCGCACGTCGCTGTGATCCTGATTGATGCGCGGCTGGGCGTGCTCCAGCAATCGCGGCGCCACGCCTACATCGCTTCGCTGCTTGGTATCCCGCACCTGATCGTGTGCGTGAACAAGATGGATCTGGAGGCTTATAGCCAGGCACGCTTCGATGAAATCAGCGCAGAGTTTAAGACCTTCACCGCCCAGCTTCGTTTTTCAGAAGTCTCGTTCGTTCCGATCAGCGCCAAGCTCGGCGAAAACGTGGCGCATCCGAGCACCCATATGCCCTGGTACGGCGGGCCTACGCTGCTACTGCTCTTGGAAACTCTGCCGCTTGATCGCGATCTCAACCTTTCGGATTTTCGCTATCCGGTGCAGTGCGTACTCCGGCCGAATCTGAATTATCGTGGATTTGCGGCCTCCATTGCTTCGGGCGTCGTGAAGAAAGGTGATCCCATCCTGGTGTTACCTTCGCGCAAGCTCACAAAAGTGGCGGGCATCGATACCTTCGAAGGCGAAATTGAAGCGGCACACGCTCCGCGCAGCGTTACTCTGCGTCTGGCCGAAGAAATCGACATCAGCCGCGGCGATATGTTGGTGCACCCAGACAACGCCCCCAAGATGGCGACCCGCTTCGACGCCATGCTGGTGTGGATGAGTGAGAAGCCGCTCGATCGCCAAAAAAGCTACCTGCTAAAACACACCACGCAGCTGGTGCGTGCCGAAGTTCGGAGCGTTCAACACACCATCGATCTCGAGCACACGCTGGAGCAAAAGCCAGCCGCTCACTTGGAATTGAACGACATTGGCCGTGTCACTGTTTCTTGCCACAAACCCCTCTTCTACGACGCCTATATTAAGAATCGCAGCACCGGCGCTTTTATCCTGATTGACTCACTCACTAACAATACCGTCGCCGCCGGCATGATCTTAGACGCCGAGCCCCCGCCGCTCAGCAAAGCCGAAAAGGACGCACTCGGCATTGAGCAACCGCACTCGCAAATCAGCCAAGCTGAGCGCGCCGAACGCCTCGGCCAGAAGGGTGCCACGATCTGGCTCACCGGCTTGCCCGGCTCCGGTAAAAGTGCCGTCGCCTACGCGCTGGAACGCCGCCTCTTTGATCAAGGCCGCTTCGCCATGGTGATCGACCCCGAAGATGGCCAGAGCCGTAGCGCGCGCCCAGACGGCGGGAGCCCCCTCCAAACGCCGGAGCTCGCCCGCCGCGCTACCGACGCCGGCATCCTGGTCATCTTCGCCTTTGCCACGCCGCTTCGCAGCGATCGCGCAGCACTCCGCGACACCGTGGGTCCAGAGCGCTTCGTGGAAGTGCATGTGGCAACACCGCGGGAAGCTTGTGAAACCCGTGACCGTCGCGGAGCCTACGACCCGACGCATCCAGCACCCGAGTATGAAGTGCCCGCGGAGCCGGACATTCGCGTTTCAGCCGAGAATCAGGACCCCGAAGAAGCAGCCTACGAAATTGTCCGAGTACTGGAAAAACGCGGACTTTTGCCCAGCTTGTACGCTTTGTAACGGCCTGGCGTGGGAGACAGCGGTGTCGATCAACATGGGGCTAGCTCAGTCCGGTTGACCTGCGCCGAAGAAGAAGCCCACCTTCCCTGAATGACTGCAATACCTCCGAAGCCGTACATCTTTGACGAAGCACAGCACGACACTGAGCTGGCGCGGCTCCAGGCTCTGGAATGCGTGTTTGACGCCGCAACGCAACGCTGCCTGAGCACGCTCCGAGTTGCACCCGGCTTTAGGTGTCTTGAAGTGGGAGCGGGCGCTGGCTCGATAGCGAAGTGGCTGAGCAAGACGGTAGGAGCGTCGGGACACGTCACAGCGCTGGATCTGAACACTCGCTTTCTCACCCAGCCATTGCCTGAAAACCTTGAAGTGTTGGAAGCAGATATTCGAACAGCTCCACTGGCGCCTGCATCCTTTGATCTCGTGCACGCGCGGTTCGTTCTGATCCACGTGCCCGCGTGGGGGGAAGCGCTCGCGGCGCTTTTCCGAGCGCTGAAGCCAGGCGGTTGTATCTTGCTTGAAGAGCCCGATTTTTCTGCCGCACGGGCCTTCTCGGGGCCAACTGAGTTGCAGGCTGCGTTTACCAACGTGCACCATGCCATCGAGACGATGTTCCGAGCACGCGGAATGGACTACGCCTTCGGTGCACGTCTGCCTGCGCTTTTCGTCGAGCAAGGCCTGCAACACGTCTCTTTCGAAAATGATGCCGCAATCGTGCCGGGGTCCTCGGCTCACGCGCGCATGATGTCGGCCTCTACTCGACAACTCGCAGACAAGTACATCGCCACGGGCCACGCTTCGCACTCCGATATTGAGCGCTACTCTGAATTTGCAGCGAACCCCGACTGCTTGGCTATTTACCACGCCACGCTGCGCGCCATGGCTCAAAAACCGGCCTAGGCGACATCACCAACGGAGTTGTTCCCGTGCCCAATCCCCTCCCCCCCATTGCCCTCCTCGCGTCAGAAGCACCGCTGCGTGTTAAACCCTCATTCTACCCAGAGCCTTTCGCCTCGCGGGTGAATGGCCGAGAAAAGCGCGTACTTGGCAACTTATTCGAGCTGAGCAATTTCGGTGTGAATCTGACGCGGCTTGCACCCAATGCGATCTCCGCCTTGCGCCACGCTCACACCAAGCAGGACGAGTTTGTCTACATCCTCGAGGGCTGCCCCACGTTGAAAACGGACCAAGGCAACACCCAACTCTCCGCTGGCATGTGCGCTGGCTTCAAAGCGGGGACGGGGGATGCGCACCAGCTCGTGAACGAGACAACCGAGGACGTTGTGTACCTCGAAGTCGGAGATCGCACTCCCGGCGACGCCGCCAGCTATCCGGACGATGACCTCAAAGCCGAGCTCGACAACGGCCAGTGGAAATTCCTACACAAGGCTGGGACTCCCTATTGAGGGAGCCACTGCAGCGCGCCCGGGAAGATTCGAACTTCCGACCCTCGGATTCGTAGTCCGATGCTCTATCCAGCTGAGCTACGGGCGCGTTTGGGGCGCGGACTTTGGGTCAGCCTGTCTGAGCTGTCAACTGAAGTTCATTGGAGCCGTTTTCCCGCACCTCTTCACACGCTTGTAGAAACACTCAACTCTTCTGGCCCCTATCCCGGCCAGAAAACCTGACCCTTTGCTGGGCCTCTGAAAAAGTTGCAGGGTTGGCGATCACTCGTGACTCGAGAGCCCGGCAATCGTGCGCCCGATGTAGGTGCAGCCCCACTGGCATCTGAGAACCTGATGTAAGTTCAAAGACTTAGGCGGTAGTTGTCAAGTTGGCACAGCCCCTGCTTTGGATGGCTATTCTTAGCTCTTCTTGGTAACGAGGAGAGCTCACTACGGGGTCCGACAGGTCGCCGACTTAATGAGCTTGGCTTAGTTCTTTTCTTATCTTTTTAGCTTACGTTTTAGTACTTAGTCTGAGCTTGGAACCCGGCCCCCGCCGGGTTCTGACGTTTTGTGGAACGCCAGCCGAGTTCCCCGCATTCCCGTAGACGCGTTAGGCTCCCGACACATGAGCCAACCGAGCGGATCCAATAACTTCTGGTGCAGCAAGAGACGCCTATGGGGCTACCTCTTGAGAGGGTGCCTGTTGGTCGGTGGCCTCGCGTGCGGCGCCTGTCTGGCTGGCCCGAGAAGGCAAGCCCCGGGCGCTACAGCGGTATTGCCAGAAAGCACGGGTTCGCCGGTTGCTGCGTCGACTGCCTCGAACGAGCCTCCGCCGCGAGAGACGCCAGCGCCAACGGCGGCAGCTGGTGCCCCGCGCAGCGTGAGTTCGGGCCCACCTTGGCTCGGTCTAGAACTGGCCGGTCGAGATCCGGGTCTCGCGGGAGTGCTGGTTCGTTCGGTGATCAACTCATCCCCTGCTGAACGCGCTGGTCTGCTTGCAGAGGACATCTTGCTCAGTATTGATGGCAAGGCGATTTCATCCCCCGAAGAAGTGATCGCTACTGTGCAGCAACATCAGCTGGGCGAAAGCCTGGCGCTCGGTCTGGAGCGCAAGGGAGCTCGTCGCATGCTGCGTGCCGAGCTAACGGCGCGCCCCAGTAGTAGTGACATCGTGCGCGGAGAATTGATCGGCAAGCTGGCCCCTGAAGTCGCCCCGCTCGAAGAAATCCAAGGCTCTCCCAAGCACACACTGCGTTCGCTGCGCGGCAAGGTCGTGGTGCTTGAATTCTGGGCGCCCTGGTGCGGCATTTGCCAGTACCTGGTGCCCACGATGAATGCTTGGCATGCCGAGCTCCGACCGCAGGGCCTTGAAGTGATGGGCATTTCGAGCTCTTCGGTCGGAGAATCAACCCGCACTGCGTTCCAGCTTGGAATGAAGTACCCGTTGGCGTCCGACGAATCGGGTGAAACCTCCAAGACCTACAAAGCCTTGGCCATTCCGATGGTCGTCGTGATTGACCGGCGTGGAACGGTGAGAGACGTGCTCGTCGGCTACTCACCGGATCGCTTGAGCGAGCTCCGCACCTTGATCGAACAGCTGCTCAAGCAAGGCTAGAGCCTGCTTTCGACGAGCTCGCGCTTTCAAGCTCTTTGAAGGAGCGCTACCTTGGGTGCAGCATGCGTGAAAGTGAGCTTCGAGAAGTAGTTGCGGCCGTTCACACCGGCGGTGCCGCTAAATACCATGAACAAAATGCGGAACGCGGAAAGCTGTTTGCCAGGGAGCGAATTGCTCGCTTGCTCGACCCAGGTTCATTCTGTGAGGACGCCGAACTTGCCAACGCGCTCGCCGGAGATCTGCCCGCCGATGGCGTGATAACGGGCCTGGGGCGAGTGGGAGGCCGCACGGTGGCGGTGATGGCCAATGATTCAACCGTAAAAGCCGGCTCCTGGGGCCAACGCACGGTTGAGAAGATCCTGAGGATCCAGGAGTCCGCTGAGCGTCAAGCTTGCCCGCTCGTGTACCTCGTGGATTCGGCGGGGGCGCGCATTACCGATCAAGTGCAGATGTTTCCTGGCCGTCGCGGAGCCGGACGGATTTTCTTCAACCAAGTGCAGATGAGCGGCTACGTACCGCAGATTTGTTTGTTGTTCGGTCCCTCCGCAGCAGGTGGCGCCTACATCCCGGCATTTTGCGACGTGGTGGTGATGGTGGAGGGGAATGCCAGCATGTATCTCGGATCGCCACGCATGGCGGAGATGGTGATCGGCGAGAAGGTGGATCTCGAAGAAATGGGGGGTGCCAAAATGCACACGTCCGTTTCAGGCTGCGGCGACGTGCTCGTGAAGAGTGAGCCGGAAGCGATCGCCTTTTGCCAACGCTACCTGGGATATTTCCCAGATTCTTGCGCAAACAGTGCGCCGCTCGGCCTTCCAACAGCTTCCGATGCAGCCGCCCGGCCGTTGAGCGAAATCATTGTCGCGGACGAGAACAAGCCGTTCGACATGAAACAGGTGATTGACGCGCTGATCGATGCTGGCAGCTTTCTAGAGATCAAGGCTCGATTTGCCAAAGAGCTCATCACAGGCTTCGCGCGCATCTCGGGGCGTGTGGTCGGCATTGTTGCCAATCAGCCAAAACACCTTGGAGGGATCCTGTTCGTCGACAGTGCCGATAAAGCAGCGCGCTTCATCTGGCTGTGTGATGCCTTCAACCTTCCGTTGTTGTTTTTGGCGGATGTCCCCGGCTTCATGATTGGCACGAAGGTGGAGCGGCAGGGCATCATTCGGGCGGGTGCCAAGCTGATCGCCGCCGTCAGCGAAGCCACCGTGCCCAAGATCAGCGTCGTGGTGCGAAAGGCTTACGGAGCGGGGCTGTACGCGATGTGTGGTCCGGCATTTGAGCCAGATTGCTGCTTGGCGCTGCCGTCGGCCTCGATTGCGGTGATGGGCCCACAAGCGGCCGTGAATGCTGTCTACTACAACAAGATCCAAGCCGTGCCCGAGGGTGAAGAGCGTGAGCGCTATGTCGCCGCACTGCGCGATGAGTACCGAGAGGACGTGGACCTTCTGAAGCTGGCCAGCGAGCTCGTGGTGGATCGCATCGTGCCCTTTGAGGATTTGCGCACGGAGCTGATCACGCGCTTTGGTTTCTATTCAGAACAGCCAAGGCGCGTGCCACACGCCAAAAAGAAGCATATTGTGCCACCGGTATGAGTCGGCCCGTTCGAGCAATGCTGTTTTGTGCAGGTTTGGCTGCATTCGCTCAGGCGCCTCCGGTGCATGCGGAGCTGCCGCTGCGGCGCTTGGTGTTGGGCTTGGATTCGAAAACCGCTAGCCGCGTTTTGCCGAAAGCTTTTGAAAATGCCGCACCAGGCGTCATTTCCTTGTTGGTGACGCACCAGGGAGCTCCCAGCCTCACGAGCAGCCGGCTCGTGCGCATCAGCCCCGATCTCAGCAGCCTCGAATTGCCGACCTCCGAACTGCCCTCTTGGGTGCGCAACCATCCCGATTGGCGCTGGCAATGGGCGCCACCGAGGAGGCTGCTGCTCGATAACCTGGAAGGATTTGTGCATGCACGCGCCGCGCGCACTGATACTGGCCTGACGGGCCAAGGCGCGATTGTCGGCATCGTGGACTCAGGGGTTGACCTGAGCCATCCCGATCTTCGCCACGCAGACGGCTCGACACGTGTGAAACGTTTGCTTGATTTTTCCACGCCGCCGCGCGGCATCCGGCCCGACCTAGAGGACGACTACGGCTGCACGCAATCCGCAAGCTGTTCGGTGCTCACCCACGTGGAGCTGGATGCGCTGCTCGCGGACACTGATCCCAGTAATGATCCCACGGACTCCTTCGGCCACGGGACGCATGTGGCTTCGTTGGCCGTGGGCAATGGAACAGCCGATTCGCGATTCGTGGGCATCGCGCCAGAGGCCGATTTGATCGTCGCTCGGGTGACGCGAAGCGGGAGTGGCGGCGTGCTCGATGCCGATGTTTTACGGGCTGTTTCCTTCATTTTTGCTGAAGCTGCGAAGCTTGGGCAACCTGCCGTTGTGAATCTGAGTTTGGGGAGTGATTTCGGGCCGCACGATGGATCGAGCGCGCTTGAAGAAGCCCTAGCCAAGCTCGTGGGGCCGAACTTCCCGGGGCGCAGCATCGTGGTCGCCGCGGGCAACAGCGGTGGCCTCTATTCAGGCGTCACGAAGCTGTACCCGGAACCCTTTGGGATCCACACGGAAGCTTTCGTACCGAGCAACGCCGCGCGCATCGTGCCGCTCCTTAGCCCTCACACCTTAACGCCTATAACCCGTGCCAGCGTTTATGTTTGGTTGAGCTTCTTGCCGGAAGATGACGTTGCGATCGGCCTCGATGATCGCGACGGGCCGTGGATAACCCCCGTTGCGGCAGGCGCGGAGGGGACGTTCAACAAGGGCGGGCTTGAAGTGACGATCTTGAACGGGAAGGGAGGCTCTCCACCGGGTGCGCCCGAGTTGGCGCAGGGAGCGGAAGCCGGTGGAGCGGTGGTGATCTTGGACGGCCAGTGGCCGAGCGGGAGTGTGTTTGGACTACGCTTGGTGGGGCATGGGAATGCCCAACTTTGGCTGGAAAGCTCGGGTGAGTTGTCGCCCGGGGCTGGGACGCCGGGAGCGCTTTTTCCAAGTGCCCAGCGCGAAGGCACCATCTCCATCCCTGCCGCCCAACCTGACTTAATCGCCGTCGGCGCTTCGACGCACCGTACCAGCTGGACGGACTATCGCGGCAGCGTCGTGGAGACTTCGATCTTTGGCCTTCCCGTGGTCCCACTCGACTCCATTGCTGGCTTCAGTGCGGCCGGTCCCAACGCTTTCGGTGACCTCAAGCCCGAAATTGTTGCGCCAGGTCTGGCCTTGATCGGGGCGTTATCCCGCGACGCTGATCCTCGCTCCGGGAACGTCGCCAGCGGATTTGGAAGTTTTGGTGCGTGCGCTGATCCGCAAGTGGAATGCTTCGTGGCAAGTGATCGGTACGCTGTATCGGCGGGTACCTCGATGTCGGCCCCCTTAGTCGCCGGTGCCGTGGCGTTGCTGCTTGAGAGGAACCCAAAACTCACCCAACCCGAAATTCGTGCGCTCTTGATCGCCGGGGCACGTCAACCGACTGGCAATATCGCCATCGCACAACAAGCAGGGCCGGGGATCCTCGACGCGCAGCAAATGCTGAGGGCACAGGGTTTTCCAGCCGATACCTCGCCGCTAGCGCCCAGCCGCGAGCAAAGTTGGTTCAGCTTCTCGAGCTCGTTTGTTCGACCTTCAGGGCGCTCTCGCTTAGCGCTGACTGCGCACCTCAAAGACGCCAAGGGTGCCATTTTAAGGGTCGCACCTGAGGACATTTCACTCAACGTCACTCCCGGCGCGCTCGTGGAACCACTCAGTGAGTTGGGCCCTGGAGTGTGGCAAGCTGCTGTGGCTGCCGATCCCAAAACAGCCGCCGAGACCCTGCACGTGAATCTGCACGTGCGCGGCAATCTGCTGCTCAGTGCTACGCTCCCGATTGCCGTTGATTACGAAGCCTCGCAGCACCCGCTCACAGCCAAAGGCGGCTGTTCGCTAACGTCACTTAATTTGAGACCTCGCGAAGGAACTCCGATTTCAGCGTTAGGCTTGGCGAGTGTGCTGCTTTTTTCAGCTCTTAGGAAGCGTCGGTGTCAATCAGGAACCCGAGCTGATGCTACACCTGCAGGACTGGAGCGAATCCGGCCATGATTACTCGAGTTGATGTGACGCAAACCGTCAGGCTGGCGCGCGAATGCTGTCGTGCTGTTTGGAACCAGCACTACCGGTTACTGATGGAGCCGTTGTACGAATTTGACGTGTGGGAAGCGTGCAAAAGTCTACGAAAAACGATCCTAACCGACTACCTGGAATTGGCCCACGGGGCAGCTTCCCCCCTGATGGTGAGCTGGCCCGCAACCTTGAGGCCAGGATGTATCCTGAAGAAAACAATGACAACTCCGCAGTCGGCTCAGTATGAGGAAGCGGAGGCGTTAAGTGGTGAGGACACATTCTTGTTTAACGAATTTTTTGACTTTGATACCGCGACACTTGTGGATCTCGCCTACTGCGAATTTAGCCCGGCCAATGCGGCAGACGACCGATACATCCTTCGCCTTGAATACTGTCAATTCTACCTGCTTGAAGATATCGCTCAGGTCCCAGAGAAGGGCTGACTGGGCTCCTGCCGTCGGTCGGTGTCAATCGGGAACCCGAGCGAGATAGACCGTGCAAGCATGCGGTTCGAAGGGGCCGACATCCGGGTCGAACGGTTGATCTTTGCGAATTCCGCCAAGATTCGTGCCGATCACGAGCACGCCCGCCAGGCCTTCGAGCCCCACAACGCGCTGCTGCACGGAGCGGGCTTTGGGTTGAAGCACCAGATCAACGCTGCCCGCCATTTCGCCGCTCTTGGTTATCTTCGAGAGTGTCCACTTGAAGGGAGCCGGCTCCTCCCACTTCGCTTCAAACCCGAGCACATCCTTATTGGTCCACGCGTCCAGCTCCAACCAGACGTAAATCGAGCCATTCGGAGCGAGGGGGCGCACACTAGCTACCCGCCGCGGCAAGCTTGAAGCAGGAATGCTCCAATCGAAGCGCACCTTCCCAAAGCTACCGGCAAACGCCGCACCCCGCCCCGACCCCACACGCGAGCCGGAACCAAAGAACGCCCGATTTTGCGCGAAAGTGGCGGAAAATGACGCAAATCGTTCGTCGTCTTCATCGAAGGTGTGGCGCAGCACATCAAAGATGTCCGGTTCATCAAAGAAGCGCCAGGCAGCGAGCGGTGTCTGGCCAGCACTCGCCGCTAGCCACGAAGCTGCTGCTAAGCCTGGCCCTCCGGGAGAATAGGCCTCCAGATAATCGAAGACCAAGAGCGACCCAGTCGCCGCCCCGAGGGAGGCGTCGCTGAACAGCCCGAGATCAGGTCGTGCTTGGAAATCATCCACTGCCTGCACCGTGGCATCCGTGGGTCCAAGCGTGAGCAGCGACAAATATCCCGCAAACGCTTCATGGACACCGGGTGTACCTGCAGCATCCAACCGCATCGAGATCGCATGGGCGACGCAGCTGGTCGCCGCCTCAGCAGGGCGCATCCCGAGTGGTGCCTCACAGAAAATGCTCGCTTCATCGAAGACCCCAAGCGGCCGCTCTTCAAGCACCGCGCTAAACGCAGAGATATCGCTGCTCACATACAAATCCAAGCTCTCGTCGTTTGCACGCGTTGACTTCGAAAGTGGGCGCGGAAGTCGCATCGCTAGCACCATGCGTTCATAAGCCTGCTCAAGCTCGGCGAGCAGCCGCGGCGCCCGCTCGCTAAATGCCGCCCCATCGCCCAACACACAGACCGGCCTCAGCCAGGAACAAGCACGAAACTCCGCCGGGCGTCGCGCATGCCAGCTTCTATAAATCGGCGACCCGGTTGGCAGAGTCGGATCGATGCGCAACTTGGAGGGCTCCACCACGAGCGGGCCTCCGAGCAGCAGCGGCTTGGGTTTTACCGGGGCTCCAGCAGCCAAACCGCTGAGCCCGAGCGCACCTAACATCAGACCAAGCGCGTGAGCCTGACCTCGCTTGTTCCTGCTCTGAAAGCTCGCCATCCAGAAATTCCATAGCTTCGACCCGAGAGATTTGACAGTCTGACGCCCAACGCCTCTATACTGGTGGAGCCCCAATTTGCCCCTGCGAGAGACCCAACATGACTCAACCAGCCTTTGATGCCGCAGGAGCCCTTCACTTCGATCTGGCGCGCGGCAACCTCACCCTTGACGGGAAAGTGCCGGCAATCGCGGTCCCCACGAGTGCCCTTGATGCGTTGTTCAAGCGCGCACCTGCGGACATTGTGGAGGGGTTTGGCAAGAGGCTTGGGAACCAGGCGGCCGATCTGGTGCGGGATCGTGTGGGCGACAGGAAATTGCTCCTGGATTTAGAAGCCGTCAACGAGCAGCTGGGCGGCGCGCTCGCGCTCTTAGGCTTGGGGGATTTGCAAATGGAGCGCTGGGGCATGGCCCTGGTGGTCAAGCTGAAGTCGATGACACTCCGGTCGGGCCACGTTGCGATTGCGCGGTCGGCGCTGGAGTCGGCATTTTTTCAGCTGTTTGAGCGCCCCGTGAAAGCTGTAGCCGTCGCCCATGACGAAACGAGCGTGAAGCTGGTGGTGGTAGCGCCCGAGGTGGCGGCCAAGGTCGAAGCCTGGGTGGCCCAAGGCCTCTCCTTTGGTGAGCTGCTGAATCAGCTGCACGTCGGGACGAACGGGGTGTCAGTATGAGCGTTCAGGAGAAGATTGCAGCCTTAGAAGGGCTTTTGGTTCGGATTGAGGCCAATCGCACCCGGCCACGCGTCGTTGCCGCCGCTGCCACGTTTTCAACGCAGGTATTGGAAGCACCGCCGGATTTGATCGAGGCGGAGGATGTTGAACTCTTCGATGATGAAATTGTTGAGCTAGTGCCCGAGTCAACGCCAGCCGCGGCCTCCGAATCGATCCCGGCTGCGTCAGCACCGCGAGTACTTGAGCTGAAGCTCTCGGCCCCTCCCCTAGCTTCCGAAGCAGCCGCGGGCTCTTCCGCCGAGTTGGAAGCCGATCTGACCCAGCCGGAACCGGCACCTGTGGAGGCGCCGATTTCGGGCGAGACTCCAAGTCAAGCAGGGCGGCACACGGAGTCAGAGTCGCTCGAAACAGACTTTTCGGACGTCGGCTCGAGCATGGGCGTTGGTGAGGCCGTGCCTGTCGACGCCGAGGAGGCAACCGCGTCTTCGAAGCGCTCCAAGCTGCCGGCCTCGATGAGCGAGGCATTGGCGGAAGCCGCGAAGACCCGTGAAATTCCGCTGAAAACGCCTCCGCCTGAATCGGGGCCCCAAGCGGCGACTCCGCAGGTTCAGATGCCACCGCAGGCTAGGCTCCCTTCGCTGCTTTCCGAAGAGCCCGAAGAGGCGGTGAAACGGTCGCTGAGCGAGGTTCAAGTGGTGAGGCTGGTGAGCGAAGCCCGTGCCTTCAGACCCCAAACCTTTGTCGAGCTGCTCGATGCCACGCTCCGGCTCGGCCGCGGGGATTGAGCGAGGGTTTGCGTGAAGCTGGCAAGCCTGCGCGCTGGGCGAGACGGCCAACTGATTGTTGTTAGCAAGGACGGCACGCGTTACTGCGAGGCCTCAGGCGTTGCCTCAACGCTCCAGGCTGCACTCGACAATTGGACCGTCGCAAGCCCTCAACTCACTGACCTCTGCCGACAGCTCGAAGAGAATCCTGAATCGGGCAGCATCCTCGATTGCCATGCACTGTGCGCTCCGTTGCCACGTGCCTATGAGTGGGTTGATGCTTCCGCGTTCATCAACCACGTCCTTTTGGTACGCAAGGCCCGTGGCGCTGAGCCACCCGCAACGCTGCTCACCGATCCCTTAGTTTACCAAGGGGGCTCCAGCGTGCTGCTGGGGCCACACGATCCGATGGTGCTCAGGGACGAGGCCGATGGGCTCGATTTCGAAGCTGAAATTGCGGTGATCCTCACCGACACCCCGCTCGGCACCACGCAGAAAAACGCCGAACCGCACGTGGCGCTCCTGCTTTTGGCCAACGATATTACGCTGCGAAACTTGATTCCGTCTGAACTCGCCAAAGGCTTCGGATTTTTCACTTCAAAACCTGCGACCGCTTTTTCTCCGTTTGCTGTCACTCCCGATGAGCTCGGTCCCGCTTGGCGCGAGGGTCGCGTTCACCTCCCACTCAACACGAGCTTGAATGGCAAGCTCGTTGGAGATCCGAACGCGGGGGCCGAAATGCATTTCTCCTTCTTCGATCTCATCGCACACATCACGCAGACGCGCGCGTTTGGCGCGGGCACCGTGCTCGGTAGCGGCACTGTTTCAAACGCCGATCCGGCGCGAGGCGTTTCGTGCCTGGCGGAGCGCCGTACGCGCGAGATCTTGGAGTTCGGTGCTCCCAAAACGCCATTTTTGCGTGTAGGTGATGGCGTGCAGATCGAGATGCTGGCGCCAGATGGGAGTCAGATTTTCGGCAAGATCTGCCAAGAAGTGGTGGGGATGTGAGCACGGCTTGTCCAAGGTTAGTTTGGCGTTCAAACTTCAAAAATGAGCCAACTCGAACCACTCGGGATTCTGGGACTCGAAGCGCTTCACTATTACGTGCACGACCTAGAACGGAGTCGCCAATTTTACACCAAACGCCTAGACTTCGCTGAGCTTGGCGGAAGCTCGAGAGCGCTCACTCAGGCAGGCAAGCAACACTCCGCTGTCTTCCAAGCGGGAGCCTGCTTGGTGATCTGTTCGACCCCCGTAGGTGAAGGCGGGCGCGCGGCACGCTACCTGAAGAAACATCCCGATGGCGTGGGCAGCCTCATCTTCCGTGTAGAGGATATTGAGAAAGCCTTCAAACTTTTAGAAGAACGCGGAGGCACGGCAATCGACCAAATCCGCACGCACACCGAAGCGAACGGGACGTTCCGTACATTTTCAATCACCACGCCTTTCGGCGACACAACTTTTCGGTTGGTGGAACGCTCAGGGAAGACCCAATTGTACCCAGGCCTGGAGCACTTCGAGCCCCCACGGGGTGGCAAAAATAGCCTGGGAATCAGCCATTTTGACCATATTACCTCGAATTTCCAAACCATGAAGCCCGCCTTACTTTGGTTGGAACACGTGCTTGGATTTGAAACGTTTTGGGGCGTCACGTTCCATACCGATGACGTCGCCAAGTTGGAAGGCAAGCCTGGCTCTGGCCTGCGCTCAACGGTGATGTGGGAGCCGTATTCCGGAATCAAGTTCGCCTGCAATGAACCGCAACGCCCCAACTTCAAATCCTCTCAGATCAACATCTTCAATGAAGAGCATCGGGGCGATGGTGTGCAGCATGCAGCGCTCGCTGTGACCGACATTCTCAGCGCCGTGCAAAAGATGCGAGCGGCCGGTGTCGAATTCATGCCGACGCCCGCAAGCTACTACTCGGCCCTCCCGGAGCGCTTGAAAGCGCTCGGCATTGGCACACTCGACGAAGATCTCCAAAGCTTACGTGAGCTTGGAATTCTGGTGGATGGCGCTGGAAAAGGCCAATATCTGTTGCAGATCTTCCTGAAGGAATCCTCGGGGGTGTACCAGAACATGGAAGCGGGGCCCTTCTTCTTCGAATTCATTCAAAGGAAGGGGGATGCAGGCTTTGGTGCCGGCAACTTCCGGGCGCTGTTTGAAAGCATCGAACGCGTGCAACAAGCCGTAGGTTCACTCTAATGCTTGGCCGACTCGTCGCCGGAACCATCCCGGCAAAGCCACACACGACGCTGCGCGACGAACAAGGGCGTCTGCTGTACGAACATTGCCTCACGCGTGAAGGCTTCAACGGACCCTTCACTATCAGCTACCACCTCGAGCGCCCCCACGTGGCGGAGCCCTTCGCCACCGATCTGGCGTTCCCCCTGCCACAAAGGATCGCCGCACCTTCACTCAAGCGATGGCATCTTCGAAGCGGGCGACTCAACAGGCCCGAGCGCCCCCCCCTTCAAGCACGCCAACCGCTGCTCTTTAACAGCGACGTGGTGATCTCCGTACTTTTTCCGACGGTCTCGGATCCAGCGTATTTCTCGAACGGCGACGCGGACGACCTCTTTTTCATCCAGGCAGGCTCGGGAATGCTGCGCTGCGCGTTGGGTGATTTGCGATTCCAAGCGGGTGACTACGTGATGGTCCCGCGCGGCATACTGCATCGCTTCATTTTGGACACGGGCGTCGCACAGCATTGGCTCAGCGTGGAATGTTTAGGAGGCTTAGACATTCTCCCTGAGTGGCGCAATGCGCGCGGGCAATTGCGAATGGGCGCGCCGTATTGCGAACGCGATTTTCAGAAACCTGTGTTTCATGGCCCGCGCGACGAACGGCTCCGGCTACTCGTCGTCAAACGGCAGCAGGCCTTCCACGGTTTCCTATGGCCACATTCTCCGTTGGATGTGGTGGGCTACGATGGCGCGGTCTATCCGTTGGTTTTTCCCATCTCAAAGTTTGCGCCGCGCGTCGGTCAGGTGCATTTGCCGCCCACGCATCACGGCACGTTCTCGGCCCGTGGCGCCTTGATCTGCAGCTTTGTGCCCCGGCCGTTAGACTTTCATCCCGATGCCGTGCCCTGCCCCTATCCCCATTCCTCCGTAGATGTGGACGAAGTGCTCTTTTATGCACGCGGAAACTTCACTTCACGACGCGGCATCGAGAGGGGCAGCTTATCGCTTCATCCTGCGGGCTTGCCCCATGGCCCACATCCCGGCGCGTATGAAGCTAGCCTGGGCGCCACGGCCACGGACGAGCTTGCTGTGATGATCGATTGCTACCAACCTCTCTCCCTCACACCCTTCGCAGCAGGTATCGACGACGCGGACTACGAAGCGTCTTATCGCTAGGCGTCTGCTCGCAAGCGCCTAAAGCGCCGCTAGCTCGTCCGCTGTCCACCAGCGCACCGGCTGCTCTCGTAACCAAGTGCGCTGTCTCCGTGCAAAAATGCGCGTGGCGCGGGCGATGTCGGTCGCTAACGACGCCGTGTCGGTGACCCCACCTGACAGCAACGCGTTCTTGATTTGCCGGTAACCCACGGCATTCATGGCACGACACTCTGCGAAACCAGAATCCAACAATCCACGCACTTCTTCGACCCAACCGCGTTCTAGCATCTGGAGCGTGCGCGCCAGGATCCGGGCATCCGCTTGATCGCGCAAGCGGGCAACCCCGATCAGTTCGGCAGTGTAACGTTTGGTTTTGAACTGGTGTTGCTCTTGCCACGTGCTCAGCGGCATCCCCGTGAGCTCGTGGACTTCCAGGGCGCGACTCACCCGAAGCACGTCGTTAGCATTCAAGCGAGCGGCCGCCACTGGGTCCACCTCCAGCAACAGGGCGTGAAGAGCGGCACCACCTTTCTTGAGCACCATCTCGCGATGTCGTTCGCGCACGCTGGCATCCCCAGCAGGCATCGGCGAAAGTCCCCAAATGAGAGACTTTACCCAAAGAAACGTACCGCCACACACGATGGGCAAACGCCCTCGCGCCCGAATTTCGGCGATTTTTGCGTCCGCCAGGCTGGCCCAGCGAGCGGCATCCATCGCCTCATTGGGCTCAACGATATCGATCAGGTGATGCGGGATGCGAGCCTGCTCTTCTGCCGTTGGTTTGGCGGCTCCAATATCAAAGTGACGATAGACCTGAACACTATCTGCACTGATAATTTCACCGCCCCGTCGCTCTGCCAACTTGAGCGCGAGCTCGCTCTTACCCGAAGCCGTGGGCCCCACCACAACTAGCAGCTCTTCGCCCGCGAACACTCAGCGCCGCCCCACCTTGCGCTCGAGCTCTGCCCAGCTGAGCTCCGTCAATACGGGTCGCCCGTGCGGACAGTGCCCTGCAAAATCAGCACTATCGAGCGCCACGAGCAGTGCCTTGGCCTCTTCTTCGTTCACCAAATCTCCGGCACGCAAGCAGCCGTGGCAGGCCATCGTGGCCAGCGCCAGATCCACCGCATTGGAGAATCCACGCCCCGACGTGCGCGCCAATTCAGCCAATAGATCGCGCAGCAAGCGTTCCGGGCTCGCTCGCTCTAACAATCTTGGAATGGCGTGCACCCCCACCACATGCTCTCCCATCACTTTCACCTCAAAACCCACCTCCGCAATCTGAGCCTCAAATCCTTCCACGAGGCCCACCTCTTCGGAACTCAACTCAACAGAAATCGGAAACAACAAGGCCTGCGAAGCGACTGCGCGCGATTGAAAGCTGTGACGCAAGCGAGTGAAGGTCACACGCTCTGCCGCTGCATGCTGATCCAGCACGTAAAGGGCCGCGGGCCCCTCACACAAGAGGTACGTCTTCTTCAGTTGGGCAATGAAGCGCAAGCTCGACCACTTGAGCTCTTCCGAAGGCGCTATCCCGCGAGGTGACGAATCGCGCACTGCCAACAGTACGGCGGCTTCAGCTTGGCTCGTATCGGGTTCAGGACGGGGCAGATGGGCGCGTTCAACGCTCCCGATATTGGGCAAACTGCGCGCAGGCCGATAGGCGCTGGAGCTCTTGGCGAAATTGAATTCACTGCCCGAAGGTTCGCTTGCCTGTGTTGCAGGTGCCTCCCGTTCGAATTCAATTGTTTCCGGCTTCCGCGGAAGCTTGGATGTCGCGATTTCTCCTGCTCGCTTGTTCGACACCCAACCGCGGCTTTGAGTCACGATCCCAAAAGCGGTGCCTAACGTGCTGGCCAGAATCTGGTACAGAGCGTCAGTTAACGCCCGAGGATCTGCAAAGCGGACTTCTGATTTTTGGGGGTGCACATTCACGTCGACGAGGCGAGGATGCAAATCCAGATACACAACTCCACGTGGGTAGCGTCCGCGCTCCAACACGCTCCCATAAGCCTGCGCTACCGTTACCGACAACGCGCGGTCTCGAATCAAGCGCCCGTTGAGAATTAACCTCAGGCCTCCTGCGCCCGCTCTCGCCTCTTCCGGAGGCCCTAGGAATGCCTCTATTTTCAGCGGCCCCCGCTCCCCCTCACAGGTAGCCAGGCGCTTAATGTCTAGTATCTGCTCGGCGCGCTGGCGGCGTGTTGGCACCCGCAGCCACTCGCGCACTTTGCGTTCATCGCGGTATAAAACGAACGTGATGCCTGGATGTGCGAGCGCCAGACCCTCCAACACTTCGCTCACATGTCCGGCCTCGGTTCCCGATGCGCGCAGAAATTTACGCCGGGCGGGCACATTGAAGAAGAGGTCGTTCACTTCAATGGTCGTGCCCACAGGGCAACCGATAGTGTTCACTTCCGGAGCTTCGCCACCTGAGATCCTGATCTCAGTACCAACATCCGAATCTCGACTGCGCGTCACCAAGCGAAACCGACTCACCGAAGCAATACTTGGCAGGGCCTCGCCCCGAAATCCGAAGCTCGCCAACTCGTTCAAATCTTCAATGCTGCGCAACTTGCTGGTCGCATGGCGCGCCGTACACAGGCGCGCATCGGCTTCGTCCATCCCTGCGCCATCATCTTGCACTCGCAAGAGCGTAACGCCTCCCGCAACGATGCTCACTTCAATGCGCATCGCCCCCGCATCCACGGAGTTTTCAACCAACTCCTTGATGGCGCTGGCCGGTCGCTCCACGACTTCGCCGGCAGCAATCTGCGTCGCCAAAGCTGTCGGCAATACCTGGATTTTAGCCACAGCCAGAGCCTAGCTGCCGACCGGAGCCGCGTAAAACGCCACGCCTGCGCTCGAGGAACGCAGGGCTTCTTCAGTCCAACTTAAGCGAGCGAAACTGCAGAACCGCCCACGTCGTCCCCCACCTTGGCTTGATCGATCCCAAACACGTTGAGCACGCCGCGCAGCAATTGATTGTGAGGAGTGCCGTCGTAAGCAACCGAACGCCCCGTCCGGACTTTGCCGCCACCGCCGCCGAATAGGAAGAACGGCAGCGCGTCGTGCGAATGCCCACCAGCGTTCGAGAAGTCCGTGAAGAACATCACGAGCGTATTGTCGAGCATGCTGCCGCTGCCCTCAGGCGTCGTCTTCAGCAGGTTCAAGAACTTGGCGATTTCGCCGGCAAAAAACAGCTGGACCTTGTCGAGGCTAGGCCCCGTTCCGGATGTTTGGTTGTGTTCGAGCGCATGATGGTCGTCGGTGACACCTAACCAACCATAGCCTACCTCCGTGTGAGCTGTTCCGAGGAGCTGCATGGATGCCACGCGGGTGAGATCACACGTGAGGGATTGATACAAGAGCTCAAACTGCTGAGAAGTAACGGTAGCAATATCGGGATCCGGGCCTGAACCGGGTGGATACGATTGTTGGTAAACGACGGGCGTTATCATGGGCGCCGCGCAACCCATTCCAGGCGTAAAACCCGTACCGCCGCCGCCAGCACCGCCGGTTCCGGTACTGGGCACGCCGACCACCTGCTTCTCTAACTCACGCAAGGAGGTGAGATGTTGCTCCAGCTTCGCCTGCTCCCCAACGCCCGCCACGGCCTTCAGCGCAGTGACCTCTGCTTTCAAGCGATCCAGCATGCTCTTGCCGTCCGCACTGGGATCGCCCGTGGGCGCCGGCGTCGGTGTTGAGCCTGTCGTCGTGGGCGCCGGAACGGGCGCGCCATTCCCGAACAGGCGCATGAACATCTCCGTAGGATTCTCGATCGGCGGCTGCGGAGTGCCCGCCTTGATGATCATTCGCCGCTGATCCAAAGGATTGGAGTTGGTCTCCGTCACTACGCCAAACTGCAAGGTGGTGAATCTGAGCTGCGAGCTAATTTTTGCAGCAATCGTTTGATCGATACTGTCCGAATTCGCCCAAACGGAGGCGTTTTCCTGCGGCTTCAGGCTACTATCCCCGGTGAGCAAGGTTCGGAGTTCCGCGCCGTGTGGCTCGCCCGTGGTGCCCCAGATATTCGACGCGGCGCCATTATCAAACGAGAGCGAAACAGAATCCGCCTGGAAAGCAGCTAACGGTGACAGCACACCTGCGAAATTGAACTTTCCGTCGGTTGCGTTCCCCGGCAAGAAGATCGGAACGAACCGCACTGGGAACGTTCCGGCCTGGGCTACCGCCAAACTATCGCGGAACACCGGAACAGCAAGAAAGCTTGCCGCACCAAGCCCCATGAGGAGTTCGCGTCGTTTCAGAATGCTTCGTATCAACATATCAAGTCCTCTCAGAGGGGTAAATTTATTGGTCGGAGCGAAACGCGAATTCGTCCCGCTGCACGAGTGCGAGGAACAATTCGCGGATGTCGGAATTGGTTGTCGCAAGGCGCGCTGAAAGCGCCCCAATGATCGCCTGATCCCGCAACACTTTAGGATCCGTTGCCGGCTCGGCCATTGTTTCTCGCCCAATTGCCCAGCGCATTGATTCACGAGCCACGCAATCCTTCAGAACCTTACTGGGAGCGATGCGTCGTGAGAGTTCGAGAGCATTGGCGAATGGGCCGTCGATTTCGGGAGAGATGGCATTGATCGCACCGCTCGCATCCACCGGCTTCTTGTTCTCGATGGTGCGATACGCGCCGGTGGCGTCGTAATTCTCGAAAGCAAAGCCAAGCGGATCCATCAGGCTATGGCAGCCTGCACACACACTCCCACTTTTCTCATGAGCCAGGAAACGCTCACGCGTGGTGAGTGTGGGATCCAACGCAACGGGCACCACCTCGAGATTGGGCGGGGGCGGCGGCACGTCTCCGCAGAGAAGTCGGGTACGGATGGTCTTCCCGCGGCGGATCGGGAAGGAATCGGCGGCTTTAGAATTCGCGACTAAAAAGGCTGATTGCGTGAGAATTCCGAGTCGCTGCTCTGCTGGCAGCGTGACCTGTTGCCAATCAGCCGGCGCCTGCTGAAGTGCATAGTGGGCTCCGAGCTCGCCATTCGAAATTGTCCAATTTGCCGTGAACAACGCCTCCAACGAAGCATTCGACTGGGTGAGAATGCTTCCCACAAAGCGCTGAGATTCTTCAGCAACGGCGACCGAAAGCGTCGGCGTGTAGCTTGGGAAAACCGCCTTATCCTTGGCGAAGTAACCGGCATCCGCAATCCCGAGCCACTGCGTCACGAAGCTAGTTAGCCAAGACTTGCTTCGATCGCTGCCCAGCAAGCGCCGAAGTTGCGCTTCACGCTCCGTCGTACTGCGGAGCTTGCCCCCGTCTGCGGCCGTCGCCAACTCAGGGTCGGGCGGCGCACCGGTGGCTAGATACGAGATCTGACTCGCCAGCTCATATTGCGTCAGCTCACGATCAACCCCAGAGCCATCGCCGATCTCGGTCTTGTAGAGAAAATGTGGCGATTGCAGCATGGTCTCCGCGACCAACCGCACACCGCCCGCATAATCCGAACGCGTGCGTTTGTCAGCAAAGATAGCGCTGTAGCCAGTCATCTCCTCCGTCGTCACCGGACGCCGAAAGACATCGCGACCAAACTTGCTAATAAAGGTCTCGGCGCAGGTTGCCTCGGCCGCAGCATTGGCGCAGGGCGCGAACTGGTTCAAGTCGAGTGCCGTTGCCAGCTTGTTGGCGGTCGCCGCGTACTGCTCCGCCAGAAGCGGAGTCACCGTGAGTGCCACCGCCATGTTCTTGTAACCGAGCCCCGGATCGTCGTCACGAAAGGTGCTCGTGGTTCCGGCGGCAACCTTGAGCACGTCCTGCACGGTGTTCTCGTATTCGACCGTGTTGAGTCGGCGCAGCGCTAGCGGCCCAAGTGCGCCGGCGGGTGGCAACGTCACTGTACCCATGGTCGTCGGAACAGGGGTGGTTCCAACCTGTGTGGGGGAAGGTGGGGTGGCTTTTCCTGGGGTATGCGAACCAGTTACCTGGGAAGAACAGGCGACACCGAAAATCGCTGCGCTAAGATACGGAATGGCCCGATAAGAACGCGTCATGACCATAGAGTGCTAGTAACGGCCGTTCGGGACCTTTCCTTGATGGCCAAAGACTCACGTATCTCCGTGAGCCAGCGGTAGGCGAGGCCACGCTGCGGGTGCGACAGGCGAGGCCACGCTGCGGGTGCGACAGGCGAGGCCACGCTGCGGGTGCGACAGGCGAGGCCACGCTGCGGGTGCGACAGGTGAGCTGCCCTTTTCGTTCCTTGGAAGATAGTAAGCATGCTTACTATCTTGTGTTCGACTTTGAGATAGAGGTCACGGACAAGTTTGGGATCACTACGGCTTGAGCCGACTTGAGGGGCATCTCGTGGACTATTGCGTCGCACTAGGCCTGTCTTGATACATTCACGACAAACACCTTAGCCGTGAACTTGATGTCTACAACCGTGCGCTCATTGCCTCTGCGCTGATGGCCACATAGTCCGCAAGATTGGACTCAGTTTGGCCAGAATCTGCGCTCACCGCATGTTACCTTGATTGTGCCTTGGGAGCATTCGACTCCTGATCTCGGTGTCCATCATCGCGAGCAGCGTTGCTCAGCGACACGTGCGAGCTGTGCTCTGATTTCGGAAAGACCCACATGAAACAACTCGTTTCCAAACAATCTGCCCGACGCTGGTGCCAACTTAGTGGCATCCTGCTCTTGTGCGCTGGGTGCACCGGAACCGCGCCTGGGAATGGGGCGAACTCGAGCGGCAACGGCAATACTCCACCATCGACGACGATGACTCCCGGTTCGGGCATGAGCACCGCGCCCGGGTCGACAACAGGCCCAGGTGGCACAACGGTTGTACCACCACCACCTACGGTGGGGGCAGCGCTCGGACCGGTCGGGCTCCGGAGACTCACGGCGACTGAGTATCGGAACAGTGTGCAAGCCGTGCTCGTGCTCACGGCGCCCCCCTCAGGGACGCTTACCGCTGACGCTATCGCCAAGAACGGCTTCGATAACTTTGGTTCGGCGCTCAACGTCGACGGCACGCTCGCTGGGCAATATGCCGCGATTGCTGCAGATGCTGCCAAGGTCTTCACGGTATCGACGTGCGACGCACCGAAAGCTGCTGCCGATTGCGCCGCAAGTTTCCTGCAAGATTTCGGCAAACGCGCCTTTCGTCGGCCGCTCACAACTGAGGAGATTCAGCAGTATCAGAAGCTGTTCTCGGATGCGTTGGCCGCTACGAACTACGAACGCGCCACTCGGCAGCTTGTGGAAACGCTGTTGCAGTCTCCCAAGTTCTTGTATCGCTTCGAGCTTGGGCAATCGACAAGTGGCGCCACGCGCACGTTAACTTCTTACGAAGTCGCGTCGGAGCTGGCGTACCTCTTTACCTCCTCTCCGCCGGATAAGGAGCTCGTTGCCGCGGCAGACACCAACAGCCTGCAAACAGCGGCAGGCATCGAGACTGAAGCGCGCCGCCTACTCAAGCTTGAGCCTGCCAAGGTCAGCTTTCGGCACTTCCTGCGGATCTACGGCGGCCTCTTGAGGTTCGACGGCCTCGCCAAGGACGCCACTGTTTATCCCGAATTCACCCCCGAGCTGCGCGCGGCCATGTCGGGTTCAACGGATCAGTTCATCGACTCCGTGCTGTGGCAAGGTCCGGGAGATTTTAACACGCTCTTTACGGCGCCTTACTCCTACGTGAACACCGCCCTGGCGGGGCTATACGGCGTACCCGATCCTGGACAATCAACGCTCGCAAAACAAATGCTCAATCCGCTTGAGCGCGCGGGGCTGCTCACCGCACCTTCGGTATTGGCTTCCCACTCCAAGCCATTCGAGTCGTTCCCGATCGCGCGCGGCAAGTTTGTTCGCGTCGGACTATTGTGTGAAAATCTGCCTACACCGCCGGCCGTTGTTCCAGAAACGCCAGCGCCAGACCCCACGCTCACCACGCGAGAACGCTTCGCCCGGCATTCTTCTGATCCCGCATGCGCAGGATGCCACCAACTTATCGATCCGATTGGCTTTGGTCTTGAGAACTACGACGGCATTGGGAAGTACCGCACCACCGAGAATAGCAAACCCGTGGATTCAAGCGGCAACATCACAGGAACGCTCGACATCAATGGCCCGTACACCGGCGGAGTGGAGCTTTCCGCAAAACTTGCCGGCAGCACCGAAGCCAAACAATGCCTCACGACTAAGGCATTTCAATGGGCTTTTGGCCGAGATGCGGGCACCGGAGAGCGGCTGGCAGTTACCGGCATTTCGACCAAGCTTGCCCCCGCCGGGCTCGATATCCGCGAGGTCGTCGTAGCGATGACGCAGACCGATGCCTTCCTGTTCCGAACCTTTGAATAGAACCGAGCGAACCCTCTGCACTCGGGTCTCAAGAGAACGAAAGGACTTCCCAAGATGTCTCAAGCACTCATCAAGCGCCGTAGCCTCCTCCAGCAACTGGGCGCCGCAGCCTTCCTCGCGACACCAGTCTTCCGGTCAGCTCTCGCAGAGGCCCAGACACAGTTTCCCCTGAGGCTCATTCTCTTAAATCTGCCCGGGGGCATTTCTCAGAAGTCAGAAGGTGTGCCCAATTTCTACTTTGATACACTCGCCAAGCCGTTTGCCAGTCTCGAATCCGACATGATCATCGTCGACAATGCCGGTGCACCAGCGGCCGCTGAGATCAGCACCTGGTATGAGCTGGAAGGTCATGGTGGCGGCGGGCGCACCATGTTTGGCGGCAAGATAGAGGGCCAAGGCTGCGGTGGGCCCGCAGATTGCGGCGGCGAAGAAAAGGCGTATCTGTACGGGACGGCCACGACAATTGACCAGTTGGTCGCGATGCAGTTTGGTGCCAAAACGCGCTTTGATTCGCTTTATTTCGGGAGCCTGTGGGGCGGTGGTCAGGGCGACACGATCTTCCGAAATGGTCAACGCATCAAGCCCGAGGGCGACCCAGCTGCAACATTTTCAAAACTCTTTGGCAACGGTGCACCGCCGCCAGCTACCAGCACGCCAGCACCTATGGCCTCGGCTCTGCCTCCGGACCCTGAGACCGCCGTCCTCTACGCGCTCGGGAAGAGCCGATTGGACCAGCTCTCCGCTGAGATCGTGGAAATCAAAGGCATCGCGGGCAAGTACGAACAAACCAAGCTGGACCTTCATTTGACGTCCTTGCGTGAGCTAGAGAAATCGCTTGCGGTACCTGGCTCTGCGGGTGGCGGTGGTCCCGGCGCAACGCCCGGCGGCTCTTGCACCGCACCAGTAATTCCCTCGGGCGCTAACATGGCTGGCTTGGACCCTGCCACACAGGGCGATCTACCGGCGGTGAGCGCGGCATTCAACGCACTGGGGTATCAAGCACTCAACTGTGACTTAACGCGTGTGCTTTGCCTGCAGTGGCTTGCGTCCGGAGATGGCTTGGTGCCGCGCTTCGGATTCATGGGCTTGAAAGATGTACACCACGGCTGGGAGCACTCAGACCAAGTGAGCAATCCGAACAGCCAGGGCAGCCGTGAGTACGATGCCGCACAAATGTGGCTCTTCGGGCAGATGGCGGATTTCATCAACCTACTGAAAACGACACCCGAGGGCAGTGGAACGATGCTCGACAACTCGATCATCTACATGAGTTCCGAGATGACGAACGGCAATCACATCCACAGCCCAGTGCTGCAATTTGTGGCTGGCAAGGGCGGCGGCGCGTTCAAGACGGGTCGAAGGATTGATGCTACGGGCAAAAACAATAACGACGTGTTGCTGATGCTGGCGAACACGATGGGCTTGAATCTGCCGTTCATGGGTGATCAGAAATACAATACAGGCGCGTTGAGTCTTGGATAGTTAGTGCTCGCGACATGAAGCTCCGCGTTTTGACGGCGTTTCTTGGCAGCGCCGCGTGCCTCACGGCCTGTAGCTCACCTGAGACCGCGAACGACGCTCCCATTCTCGAACCAGTGACCAACACGACGTCAGCTCAGGCACCACCCAGCTGCGGAGGTCTCTTAGCAAATTGTGGCGCAGCTGGAGACGACAACTGTTGCGCGAGTCCAACGGTGGACGGCGGCACGTTTAGGCGGGGTGATCACATACAGAGTACTGCGACGGTCGCAAGTTTTACTCTCGACAAGTACGAAGTCACTGTCGGTCGCTTTCGCAGATTCGTGAACGCCTATCTTGGCTCCCCTGCGAACGGTGCCGGGGAGCATCCACAGATCCCAAACAGCGGTTGGCAAACAGGCAGCTGGGATAGCTCGCTCGCGGCTGATTCGGCCACACTCGCGCTCGATGTCGCGTGCAGCGCCGGCTTTCAGACCTGGAACACCTCAGGCATGAACGACACCCTGCCGATGAACTGTGTCACTTGGTACGAAGCCTTTGCCTTCTGCGCCTGGGATGGCGCACGTCTGCCCACTGAAGCAGAATGGGAATACGCGGCTACAGGCGGCGCCGAGCAGAGAAAATACCCATGGGGCGACACGCGCCCGAGCAATTCCGACGCCGCTTACGATTGCCTGGGGAACGGAAGCGCTGGTTGCAGCTTCTCCGACATTCTGGCGGTGGGTTCCGATCCGGCAGGGGCCGGCAAATATGGACAAATGGATCTGGCAGGATCGATGTGGGAGTGGGCGCTCGATCTTTACGCTCCCTATCCGGTGGATTGCGACAATTGCGCCAACCTGAACTCGGGCTCACTTCACGTCATGCGCAGCGGCAATTGGCGCTACAGCGCGATGTACCTACCGGTCGCGAGCCGCGCACCAGGCCCCACCTTCCACGGGGACGGTTACGGGTTTCGCTGTGCGCGGGCGCTTTGAATTGCGCGGGGCAGATCTGAAGAGGAGCCAATTCTTCCAACAAGCGCGAGGGCTCTTCTTCAGGCGAGCGATTGGCTTCTGGACGATCCCGTCTAAACGTGGGTCAAACTACACGTAATTGACCCACGACCAAGACGCGACCTACGAAAACTTCAGCTTTTAGCTGGCCAATCTCGCGTCGGCCGCCGACCTGAGCAGAGAGCCAATCCGCGAGTACATGTTTTGGCTGCTAACATGCAGTGATTCGGGTCGTTACTCGACTCATGCAACAGACTTGCAGGTGGTACCTTTATGTTCAGCGGTGAACAAACCCAAGCCTCACACCCAGTGCACCCAGCGGTCACGCAAACCTTACCCTGGCGGGCGCACCAACCAACAACCCGGAATTCAGGTTCCAGGGAGTCCCTCGTCGTCGACGATTCCAGGCGGTTCCGCTACGGATCTCACGCGCGTCGCTACCTTTCAGTTTTATGAGGAAGGGAACAATTTCGGGCATCCTTGGCTCGGCGTCACGGAGGGCCACCACAACGACCTCGGCTACGGTGACCCGCTTGACCTCAACCTGCAGCGCAAGATCAAAGCGATCGAAGTCTGGCAGTCGGAGCAAGTTGCGTACCTTCTAGATCGCCTTTCCCAACGCGGTTTACCGGCGGATTGCCCGAAATCAAGGTGTAGGGCTCCGCTGATTTTTCGGCACTTGCAGCCTTTTTAGGTCAAAATGGGGTTGGAAAGGCAAAGCGATTCACAGTCCGCATAGCCGTGAAGAACGTCAACGGCAACTACGAACACGTCGCCAGACTCTATGCTGAAGGTCTCGTTTTCTAGGAGGTGACTTCCCTTTCCGGAAGTTGCTATCACCAGCTCCCAACAGGCGCCGTGGCGATGCAGCGGCATCGGGACGTGATCCTGCACCGGCCCATAGACGATGGGGAACTCACTGAGTCGGTCGGACAACCACATCGGCGGAGAAGCTTACCACGCCTGCGCGGGCCGAGCAGCAACGCCCCCCATACCTTTCGCTTATGGCCAAGCGCTCACTCGAACTCATCCAAACGCCACGAATCCCGCCAGTGGATCCTAACGGTGTCACCCTCCAGCGTGAGCGGCAGCCAAACATAGCGAGAGTCCGACAAATCCTGCTTATTCCAGCGGTCCGCAATCGCAATGTACAGGTTTTTTTTGTGGGGATGACGAAAAACTGACGTCACCTGGGAATCGAAAGTTGTTCGCTTCGTGTCGTTCACACAAGGGTCCCCCATCGATGTCCAAGGCCCGTGCAAGAGCGGCGCCAGCGCGTAATCGCACGGATTCGGGTCGTAACCTGTGGTGCCAGAAGAAATGAGAAAGTAGCGGTGCCCAACCTTGAAAAAGGCGGGAGCCTCTCGCGTGTGCGGTGGACCTGGGAACGGCAGGTGGCTCGTGTAGTAACCGCTGACATCCAGGTAATCATCGCTGAGATCGGCCACAATCAGCTCCGTGTGCACGCGCTCGAAGATGATATACGCCTTGCCATCGCGCTCGTCCTTGTAGAGGTCAAAATCGCCTGAGTTCATGCCCATCGGATGCAACGTCTTAACCAGCGTGAACGGCCCCGTGATGGCGTCGGCCGTGGCAATCCCCATGTACTGAATTTGCCAGGCCCGCGAGTCTTCAACCGTTCCAGCAAATTTCACCCACATCACGAACTTCTTGGTCCGTTCGTTGTAGAGAACATGCGGCCGATCCATGATCCGTGTTGGGTGCAGTGGATGATTTGAATCGTTCTCCACGGGCGCAAGGATCACGCCTTCGTCCTGCCACGCGTAGAGATCCTTCGACGAGTAACAACGCACGCCGCCGTGCCAGATGTTCGTTCCCGGCTTATGGTGCTCTTTGTTCTCCCCGATAAAATAGAAGGTGTCGTTCACATGATACACCGAGCCGCCATGCGCTTGGATGGGCTTGCCCGCTGTATCTAGCCAAACTTCACCGGAACGAATGGAGGAAACTTGTGACGACATTCTTCGACTCCTTGGGTTGAGGGGGCATTAGAACGCCACATCACGCGACCACAAGAGAAAAAGCCGTCAAACTCGCGATTGCCTGGCGACTGCCTGGCGACTGCCGAGGTTTATAGCAGCCGAGCGTCGGTTTCTCGGCTCAGCTTTCGATCGAAGGTGAGAAGCGGCCCGCCGGACTCTCGAGCCTTGCCCAAGATTAGGTAGTCCGAGAAATCGGCCTTTCCCTGGTGAAAGTCGTCCAGAGCACGCTGGACCAGTTCCAACTCTTCAACGACAATCCCCCGCGTTCTTATCAGCTGGGAAATTCGAGCGTGCAACGTCGCGCGATCCCATTCGTACGCGCTTGACAGCACCCACCCCACTTCAGCTAGCACCACGAGAGAAACGTAAACTCCGTCGTTCCTCGCGTGCGCAAGAAATGCCCTTTCGGCCTTGCGCGTCTGAGCTGGGTCGTCACCAACTAACAACCGAACCACGACGTTAGTATCAACGCTGACCACGCGCGTACTTCCGAATGGCTCGATCCATTCCTTCGACGGACACCACCTTCTTCACCGGCGGTCGGTTCGTCAGTAGTGCCTCAGGCTCATAAAGCACTGGAGTCAGGATGAGACGGTTCTGAGTGTCGACCGTCACGTCCACTTTGCTACCCGGCAAGAGTTTCAGGTGCTCCCGCACGGCCTTGGGCAGCACGAACTGGCCTTTGGCGCTCATGGTAATTTTGAACATTGCTAAATTGTAAGATAAACATTCACACTTAGCAAGGGAGCACGTTAATCCGGGCCCACCGCTACCAAACCAACCCCGGCCCCAACGCGCGCAGCCTTTTCTTCCGCTCTTCGTAGTCAGGCATGACCTTCCCCAAGCTGGCCCAAAATGCTTGGCTGTGATCCTCATGGATCAAATGCGTTAACTCGTGAACCAACACGTAATCCACCAGCGTGACGGGCGCCTGAAGGATGCGCCAGTTGATGCGAACCTTGCCACTCTTCGTCGCGCTTCCCCAGCGTTTCTGCGGATCAGCCACGATGATCTGTGGCGTCTGCAACTTGAGTTTGGCAACCCACGGCGCAGCCCGGCGCGGCAGGTATTCGGCTGCCCGCGCGTGGTACCAGCTGATCAAGGCAGTGCGCGCCTGGGCAACGTTTTGAGCCTCAGAAATCCCCCGTTTTAGTGTCAATATCAGCTGCGCTCCATGGAGCCGAACATCGCCTGCTTGAGCCGCAAGCTTCACTTGCAAGCTGTATTGACGCCCCAGGTACTTGAAGGTCTCTCCCGAGACGAATTCGCGCTCAGGCAGAGGCGGTGGCAGATCACTTCGGTGTTTGAGCCGCTGGACAACCCACGCGCCCTTCTGACGCACCAGCTCATCCAGCCGTTTCTTCGTAGCTCTCCGAGGCGCCGTTACGACCAGCCCTGCCTCCGGGACAACAGCGATCGATACCGTAGCTCGCCGATTGCTGCGTTTGATCTGATACTCCAAGAGCGTCTGCCCAAACTGCACGCGAGACGACTCACCTGGAAAATCGAGCGCCATCATCTGCCCTGCCTGCGCCGTAAAAGGTCCACCACTTCTTCCGCCACCGCATCGAGCCTATCTTCGGCTACTTGTGACGCTCGAAGCTGGCGCTTGATCAGCCGCCGCATGTCCTTCTGTACATCTTCGCGCGACACCCAATCCACGATCCCCACATAAGACGCGAGCGTTTCTTCGAGGATAGTGGCCAGATCCACTTTAGCTGGGTCGGGCTTCCTGCCGTACGTGGGCCGTTTGGGATCCGCTAGCATGAGTGGTTTATCCCCCAAAAGCAGCCCGTAAATCGCGAATCCAGTCTGCGAGAGCCCAAGCTTCTCTGCTTGCTCGGTTGGGCCTTTGAGATCTTTGGTGAGCACCTGAAGAAGTTCCAATTGCTTGGCCGCATCAATCCGTCGCGCCTTGCGATCTTCAATGAGCTCTTCGAGCCGCTGACGGAGCGACAGGTAATACGCGGGATCTTCGTCCAGCTTGACGTGGATCTCATCCTTGATCGCGTGCTCCATCTCGGAGGCGCGAGCATCATCACTCTTTAACGCTTTCATCTTCTCGTCAAACTCAGGCGTGAAGAGACTCACACGCTGAACGAGGATCTGAATGCCCTCGGCTATGATCGCATCTTCGATGAGCTTCCGGACCTTGGGGCCGCAATCGGAGATGTCCAGGCTCTGGTCTCGGAATCTTGCAGAGGCAGCCTTCCGGATCTTTCCCAACCAGCGAAAATCCCGCACGTACGGCAGGCCTTTCGGATCGGGCAGAATCATATCGAGGCTCTGCGCAAAGCGTCGGAAAGCCTCGGTGAATTCGGCGCGCACATCCTCGGGCAGGAGCACATTCACGCAGGCATCGAGGTCATCCCGGTCCTTAACGCGAACGAAAAACCGCATCGCCGCCTGGTGCCGGGTTTGCAGGCGCGGCAACTCATCGCTCTTGGGAGTCAGCGCCCCCTTGATGTCCCCAGGCGCGAAGATCGCCAGCGCCTCTTGGAGTGCCTCGGAAACCCCCCAATAGTCGACAATCAGCCCGTAAGTCTTGGTCTCATCGTACACACGATTCACCCGTGCGATGGCCTGAAGGAGCGTGTGCTCCTTCAACGGCGAGTCCAAGTACATGACCTGTTCGATGGGCGCATCAAAGCCCGTGATGAGCATGTCGCACACCACCAAGATCGAGAGATTGTCGCTCGGCTTCAAGAAGCGATTGATGAGCGCGGTTCGCTGCTCCTTGTCAGTCTGATGCCTGACCAAATGAGCCTCATCATCATTGCTGCCCGAGATAATGATGGCAGATTCTGGACCGTTGAGCCGATCGAGCGTCTCCTTGTAGAGCACAGGCACCTCTCGGCTACAGGTTACAAGCTGAGCCTTGAAACCATTCGGTTGAATGAACTGAGTGAAGTGCTCGATAAGATCCAAGCAAACCGCTTCGATCCGCTTCGGAGCCCCAGCGATGGAAGCTTCGTTAGCGTATTTCTTCTTGATCGCCTCTCTTTCCTCTTTGGAACGATCGGCAAAAACGCGGTCAAACAGCGCATCCAACGAATTCCCAAGGATGCGCAGCTCAGGCAGCCTCGATTCATAGAAGATGGGCACCGTAGCCCCGTCCGCTACCGCCTGCTCGATGGTGTAGGTGTCGATGTAAGGGCCAAAGGTCTGAAGGGTGGAGCGATCCTTCTTATCGATCGGAGTGCCGGTGAAGCCAAAAAAGGCCGCGTTCGGCAAAGCTTTCCGCATGTTGGCCGCGAGGCTTCCATATTGCGTGCGGTGCGCCTCATCGGTGAGCACAAAGATGTTGCGAGCCTCCGAAAGCGTTGGAAATTCAGTCTTATTCCCCTTGGTCGCCAGATCTTGAAACTTGTGAACGGTGGTAAGAAACGTGCCTCCGCCTGGCCCGCGCAGAAGCTCACGCAGCTCTCGGACGGACTCAGCGCGTTTGGGATTGGGAAACCCACAAGCAAGAAAGGTCTTCGTGATTTGCTCGTCGAGATCCACACGATCCGTAACAATCACGAGCGTGGGGTTCTCATGAGTTTCATCGCGCCTGAGCTTGATAGCAAGCCAAAGCATCGTGAGGCTCTTGCCGCTCCCCTGCGTGTGCCAAACGATGCCGCCCCGCTCGCTCGGGTTCTTGGCTTTGCGCGAACGGAGGATCGCTTTCGAAACCGCCGCATACTGCTGATAGCGCGGGATTTTTCGAATAGTTTTGCCAGATTTTTCGTCGCGTTCGAACGCGGTGAAGTTCCGAAAGACATCCAGCAAGGTCTCCGGGGAAAGGAGCCCCGCTAACAGGACATCTTGGGGCGTTGCGGTTCTCCCAAGCAGCGTATCAAGCTCGTCTTGCGAACGCGGATGAGTGCTCTTCCATTCGGCGAAAAACCTAGGCGGAGTGGTGACGGTGCCGTAGCACGCAGCTTGTCCGCAGCTGGCGACAAGAACCTGAACAGTCTCGAACAAGCGCGGCATACCAAGCTCCCGATAGTGCTCGCCGATTTCTTGGTAGCGATGCAGCTGCTCGATGGCTTCGGTGCGCCACTTATCGCCCAAGGTTGGGCTTTTTGCTTCGATCACCACCAACGGAATACCATTCACGAACACAACAAGATCAGGAACAATCTGCTTCTTAGCCCCTTGAAGCCTGTACTGGCGGGTGACCAAGAGTTCATTGTTGCTGGTGTTCTGAAAGTCGAAAAAGCGCACCGTTTGGCCCTTTTTGCCGTCACCCAGATCTTGTTCGAGCGAAATCCCATAAGTGAGCGCGATGTGCGCCTTCTCACTGGCATCAAGCAGGTTCGCCACTTGCAGCGCGGTAACAGCTCGAATAGCTTTGTGCGTGTTGTCGTCCGAGAGCCACGGATTGAGCCTTTTGAGCGCCCTGCCGAGCCTCTTAACGAGAATGGTCTCCTTGAGGGATTCGCGCTCCGCTTCGAGAGACTCAGCGGCGACATAGGCGTAGCCCGAGCGCTTGCAAGAGCTCGACGGCGGGGTTCTCCGCAAGATGGAGTTCGTCCCAGTCTTGACCTTGGGGGCTCATGGCTCATCTTTCTTTTGCTTAGAAAACAACGGCCCAATCACAGTCCGATAGGTCAGCGCAGGATGACTAGGATCCGTATGCGATCGTTCCAAGCGCCCCTCACGAACCATCGGGCTGAGATGATCCTCAACAAGCGATCCGACGTCCCGATTCAGAACGGCCGCGAGCTCACGCGGTGCCCACCACCTTTCGCCAAGCAGCGACTCGATCACGGGGCGGAGTTTTTCGGCGCGCGGTTTCTTGCCCAGCCCCTCCACCA
>Ga0163155_10001080_pt1 | contig 33464 bp, 43 predicted proteins | sample OliLakLV19SP4G1_FD_148611 | JGI IMG/M metagenome (GOLD analysis project Ga0163155, IMG submission 148611) | Freshwater microbial mat bacterial communities from Lake Vanda, McMurdo Dry Valleys, Antarctica - Oligotrophic Lake LV.19.SP4.G1 | ecosystem: Environmental > Aquatic > Freshwater > Lake >... | reverse complement strand
GCGAGATGGTCATGCCGGGCGACAACGTCTCGTTGTCGGTCGATTTGATCACGCCGATCGCGATGGAGAAGGAACTTCGCTTCGCCATCCGCGAAGGCGGCCGCACCGTCGGAGCGGGTGTCGTCACCGAGATCTTGGATTAAGTCATCGGCCCATCACAGCGATGGGCCGATTCCGTTTCAGCTCAGTTTCCGCATCTCGAACAGGTCTGTCGTTAGCGATTCTGCTGCAGACACGCTGGTACAGGAGAGCAATCCGTGGCGGTCCAGAAGATCCGAATCAAGCTCAAGGCCTACGACGTCTCGATCCTCGACAAGTCCGCGGGTGAGATCGTCAAGACCGCCAAGCGCACCGGCGCGATCACCTCGGGGCCGATTCCGCTCCCGACGAAGATCTCACGCTGGACCGTTCTCCGCTCGCCGCACGTCGACAAGAAGTCGCGGGAACAGTTCGAGATCCGGGTGCACAAGCGCCTGATCGAGATCACCCAGTCGTCGCAGGCGACGATGGACGCCCTGATGAAGCTCGAGCTCCCGGCCGGCGTGGACATCGAGATCAAGCTGTAACCATCGCCGTTCGCAGCGAACGGTGATTACTTGGAGACCACCCCATGGTCGGATTGATCGGACGCAAGTTGGGCATGACGCAGGTCTTCTCCGAGAAGGGCCTGGCCATTCCGGTGACGGTCCTCGAGGCCGGTCCTTGCCCCGTCGTACAGGTGAAGACGCCCGAGAAGGACGGCTACTCGGCCATCCAGCTCGGCTTCGACGAAGTGCCCGAGAAGCACGCCGCCCGCAAGGTGAACCGACCGGAGCGCGGACATCTCGCCAAGCACGGCGCCAAGGCGCTGCGTCGCATCCGTGAGTTCATCGTCGACGCCGGCCACGATATGGCGAGCGGGACGTTGCTCACCGTCGAGCAGTTCGTCGTCGGCCAGCGCGTCGACGTCGTCGGCCGCAGCAAGGGCCGCGGATTCGCGGGTGTCGTCCGTCGCCACCACTTCCACGGAGGCAGCGAGACGCACGGCAGCAAGACCGGCGATCTTCCCGGTTCGATCGGATCGAGCGCCTGGCCGTCGCACGTCTGGAAGGGCAAGAAGCTTCCGGGACACATGGGTGACAAGCGCCGCAGCGCGATCAACCTCGAGGTGGTCAGGGTCGACCTCGATCGCAACCTGATCCTCGTCCGGGGCAACGTTCCCGGAGCGCCGAACTCGTGGGTCGAGATCCGGCCTGCGTACAAGGCGATCCGCGCCGCCGCCAAGATCCAGGCCAGGGCGACGGGCGGCTCCGCCAAGAAGGGGAAGTAGGCCATGGCGACATCCGACAAGCCGAAGCCGACGGGCAAGCCGACGCCGAATCCGGCCGCGAATCCGGCCGCGAATCCGGCCGCGCAGTTGCGTGACCCGAAGGCGGGCGAGCGCGGCAAGGTCGACCTTCCCGCGGAGATCTTCGGACAGCCGATCAACCGCCACGTCATGTGGCTCGCGGTCGACGTCCATCTGACGAATCAGCGACAGGGAACCGCGTCGGTCAAGACACGCGCGGCCGTGAGCGGAGGCGGCATCAAGCCGTGGCGCCAGAAGGGCACTGGACGCGCGCGCTCGGGCACCATTCGTTCGCCGATCTGGGTCGGCGGAGGACGCGCCTTCGGTCCCAAGCCGCACGACCATCGCAAGCAGCTCCCGAAGAAGGTGCGTCAGCTCGCTTTCGCCTCCGCGCTCTCGGTGCGGGCCAAGGACGGCAAGGTGTTCGTCGTGACCGATGTCGGCGTGGAGCAGGGCAAGACGCGCGAGCTCTTCGGCTTGCTGACCAGCATGGGACTCGCGAACAAGCCCTGCCTGCTCGTGATCGACGGCAACGATCCGAAGGTCCTTCGCGCCGGGAGGAACATCCCCTGGCTACGGACGACGAGCGCGGCCCAGGCCAATACTTACGACGTCTTGCGGGCCGAGAACATCGTCGTCACGCAGGCGGCGGTCACGGCTCTGAAGGAGGGGCGCGCCCGATGAAGGATCCACGTTCCATCGTGCGGCTGCCGCTCATCACGGAAAAGGGCACCGCGCTTAGGACGGCGAGCAACGCGTACGTCTTCCTCGTCGATCGCAGCGCGAACAAGATCGAGATCGCGAACGCCGTCGAGGCCATCTTCAAGGTCGACGTGAAGGCGGTTCGCACCATCAATTACCTGGGGAAGGCCAAACGTCTCGGCCGGTTCGTGGGCAAACGCTCCGACTGGAAGAAGGCGATGGTCACCATCGGGGCGGATCAGAAGATCGAGGTGTTCGAGGACCTGTAGGCCGGGAACACGGGAGCGCCGGTCGCGCTGATGACTCAGTAGCGAAACCAGCCACGGGACGAACTTCGAGGAGCGAGCTGGATGGGACTCAAGAAATTCAAGCCGGTGACGCCGTCACTCCGCTTCAAGTCGGTCTCCGATTTCGAGGAGATCACAACGTCGAAGCCGGAGAAGTCGCTTCTCCGGAAGATGACGCGCTCGGGCGGACGGAATAACCACGGACGCACCACGGCGTACTGCCGAGGCGGCGGCCACAAGCGGCGGTACCGACTGATCGACTTCCGCCGCGAGAAGCACGGCGTTCCCGCGAAGGTCGCGTCGATCGAGTACGACCCGAATCGGTCGAGCCGGATCGCGCTGCTGCACTACTTGGACGGTGAAAAGCGGTACATCATCGCGCCGCTCGGCGTGAAGGTGGGCGACATGCTGGTCTCCGGACCGAAGGCGGACGTTCGCGACGGGAATTCGCTGCCCCTGCGCGCGGTCCCGCTCGGAACGGCGGTGCATAATGTCGAACTCATCCCGGGACGCGGCGGCCAGGTGGCCCGCGGCGCCGGCGCCGAGTGCCAGCTCATGGCGAAAGAGGGCGACTTCGGCCAGCTTCGCATGCCGTCGGGCGAGATCCGGATGTTCCGGCTCGACTGCTACTGCACAATCGGCAAGGTCGGCAACATCGACCACGAGAACGAAGTCATCGGCAAGGCGGGCAAGAGCCGCTGGCTCGGCCGGCGTCCCTCCGTTCGTGGAGTCGCCATGAACCCGGTTGACCACCCGATGGGCGGCGGTGAAGGCAAGACCTCCGGTGGACGTCATCCGTGTTCGCCGTGGGGCAAGCCGACCAAGGGACTCAAGACGCGCAAGAAGAAGAACGCTTCGGACAAGCTGATCGTTCGACGACGCCCGACGTAATCCGCCGGTCGGAGACCGGATAGTTCGAAGCAATCACGAGAGAGGAACGAAGCGTCCATGTCGAGATCGATCAAGAAGGGGCCGTTCGTCGACGCCAACCTGGCGGCCAAGATCGAGGAGATGAACAAGTCGCGCGAGAAGAAGGTCATTCGGACCTGGGCTCGCCGCTCGACCGTGCTGCCGGAGTTCGTCGGCCACACGCTCGCGGTGCACAACGGCAACAAGTTCATCCCGATCTACATCTCGGAGAACATGGTCGGCCACAAGCTCGGCGAATTCGCGGCGACGCGGACGTTTCGCGGCCACTCGAAGTCGGACAAGACCGCTTCGATGCGTTAGCCGCCAGTAGCTAGTAGCCAGCAGCCAGTAGTCAGCAGCCAGTAGCAAGAGGAGCCACGATGGAAGCCAAGGCGATTGCCAAGATGGTCCGGATCTCGCCGCGCAAGGCGGACCGCGTCCTGCGCTTGATCCGCAACCTGCCGGTCAATCGGGCCGAGGAAGTGCTCGCCTTCACGACGCGGCCGATTGCGAAGCAGATCTCGAAAGTGCTTCGTTCGGCCGTGGCCAACGCGACGCAGAAGCAGGACGGACTCGACGTCGACCGGCTGCGCGTTCGCATGGCGGTGGCGGGGGCGGGTCCGACGATGAAGCGGATGATGCCGCGCGCGCAGCGCCGCGCCACGCAGATCCTCAAGCGGACCTCGCACATCACGATCATCGTCGGCGACAGCAAGAAGTAGAGGAGGAGGGTTCCTTGGGTCAGAAAACGCATCCGATCGGCTTCCGTCTCGGCGTCATCAAGACGTGGGACTCGCGCTGGTTCGCCAAGAAGCACTACGCGGGCCTGCTCAAGGAGGACCTCGACATCCGGAAGTATCTCTCCAAGCGCCTGGTGAACTCGGGTCTGGCCAAGATCATCATCGAGCGCCGCGGCGAGGAGAGGATCGATGTCGTTCTCCACACCTCGAAGCCCGGGATGGTGATCGGACGCAGCGGCGCCCAGGTCAACCAAATCCGCGACGAGTTGAAGTACCACTTCAAGCGCGAGGTCTTCATCGACATCAAGTCGATCGACAACCCCGACTGCAACGCGGTGCTGGTGGCGGAGAACATCGCGCGGCAGCTCGAACAGCGCGTCTCCTTCCGTCGCGCCATGAAGAAGGCGGTTTCCACGACGATGCGCTCCGGCGCACTCGGGATCCGCGTGCTGGCGTCGGGCCGACTGGGCGGCGCCGAGATGTCCCGCGTCGAGGGATATCGCGAGGGACGCGTCCCTCTGCACACGCTCCGGGCCGACATCGATTTCGCACGGGCCACGGCGGTCACGACCTACGGCGCCATCGGCGTGAAGGTCTGGATCTTCATCGGCGAGGTCCTCGACGGCGAGACGCGAGTGGCGCCGGTCGAGGCGCCGGCCTCCGCCGGCGGTGGACGGCCCCCACGTCACGGTAGGAACTAGCAGGAGCACGATTCCATGTTGATGCCGAAGCGGACCAAGTACCGCAAGATGCACAAGGGACGTATGGGCGGGGTCGCCACCCGCGGGGGCACGCTCTCGTTCGGCGAGTTCGGCCTCAAGGCGCTCGATCCGTGCTGGCTCTCCAGCCGCCAGATCGAAGCAGCCCGCGTCGCCATCAACCGACACATCAAGCGCGGCGGCAAGATGTGGATCCGGATCTTCCCGGACAAGCCGATCACCCTGAAGCCGGCGGAGACGCGCATGGGCAAGGGAAAAGGCAATCCGGAGTACTGGGTCGCGGTCATCCGGCCCGGCCGCATTCTCTTCGAGCTGGAGGGGATCCCGGTCGATCTCGCGCGCGAGGCGTTGCGCCTGGGCGCGTCGAAGTTGCCGGTGAAGACCAAGTTCGTCGAGCGCCAGGTCCACTGAGGAGGATGTCGTGGCAAAGATCGCGACCCTGCGCGCGCTGAGCGAGCAGGACATGCAGCAGCGGCTGAAGGATCTCCGTGAAGAGCAGTTCAACCTGCGCTTCCGGAACGTGATGAAGCAGTTGGAGAATCCTCTGCGTATCCGCGACGTGCGTCGTGAGATCGCGCAGATCGAGACGCTGTTGACTGGAAATCGGTCGACTGCCAACCGGCCCGCGGCCGGTCGGAGGAGTTCATGACGCCCAAGACCATGACGCCCAAGACCATGACGCCCAAGACCATGACGCCCAAGTCCATGACGCCCAAGTCCATGACACCCAAGTCCATCACACCAGAGACCGGGACCGAGGACGTCAGCGCGACCGACGAGCGGCGCGACCGCAAGGTCCGCGAGGGCACGGTGGTCAGCAGCAAGATGGACAAGACGGTCGTGGTGGCCCAGAAGCGCCGCGTCCAGCATCCGCTCTACAAGCGGTACATCACTCTGACGAAGCGGTACTACGTGCACGACGACAAGAACGAGTGCGGCGTGGGCGACTTCGTCCGGATCATGGAGACGCGTCCGATGAGCAAGCTCAAGCGCTGGCGGCTCCTCGAGATCATCGAGCAGGCGCGCTAGGCGAGTTGCGGGGGAGAGGGCAGACATGATCCAGCAGCAGACTATGCTCGTGATCTCCGACAACTCCGGAGCTCGTCGGGCCATGTGTATCAAGGTTCTCGGGGGGACGCGCCGTCGCTACGGCAGTCTCGGCGACATCATCGTCGTCGCCATCAAGGACGCTCTCCCGGGCGCCAACGTGAAGAAGGGGGATGTGGCGCGCGCGGTCATCGTGCGGGTGAAGAAAGAGGTCCGTCGCAAGGACGGCTCCTACATCCGATTCGATCAGAACGCGGCCGTGCTCATCGACAAGGAGAAGGAGCCGCGCGGCACCCGTATCTTCGGTCCGGTTGCGCGCGAGCTGCGCGAGAAGGAATTCATGAAGATCGTGTCCCTGGCTCCGGAGGTGATCTGATGCATATCACGAAGGGCGATCAGGTCATCGTGCTGTGGGGCGACGGCAAGGGCAAGACCGGCAAGGTTCTCTCGGTGGATCCGGGCAAGGGCCTGGTCGTGGTCGAGAAGATCGCGCTGCGCAAGCGTCATCTGAATGCGGCGCGCGCCCGGGGGACGAAGGCGACCGGTCTGTCGGCCTCGCAAGGCGGACAGATCATCGAGCAGGAGGCGGCCATTCCCGCCTGCCGCGTGGCCCTGGTCGACAAGAACGGTCGACCGACGCGCGTGCGCTTCGAGGTCCGGTCGAACGGTGAAAAGGTGCGCGTGGCCGCGACGACCGGCGACGTGATCGAGAGGACGCTCGAGCCTTAGGCGAGCGACTTTCCGGCGAGAATCAGGAGTCTGAGCGATGACGAAACCGACCACGAAAGCGCCGACGAAGGCGCCTGGCAAGACAGCTGCCCAGCCGGCGGCGGGGAAGAAGAGCGGCGGCAAGGCGCAGGGCGCGTCCTCCGCTCCCCTCGGAGGCGGCGGACAGATCGATCCGGCGCCGCCGACTCGGCTGCGGACCTTCTACGAGACGGAGGTCGCGCCGTACCTGACGCAGCGCTTCGGCTACACCTCTGCGATGCAGATTCCGCGGATCCAGAAGGTCGTGGTGAACATCGGAGTGGGCGACGCCATCCAGAACATCAAGCTGCTCGACTCCGCGGTGGAAGAGCTGACCATCGTGACCGGACAGCGGCCGTCGATCCGCCGCGCCAAGAAGTCGATCGCGAACTTCAAGCTGCGCGAGGGTCTGCCCATCGGTTGCATGGTCACGTTGCGCGCCGCGCGCATGTGGGAGTTCCTCGATCGTCTGACCACGGTCGCGATCCCGCGCATCCGCGACTTCCGCGGTCTGCCCATGCGGTCGTTCGACGGACGGGGCAACTATACCTTCGGTATCAAGGAGCAGGTCATCTTCCCGGAAATCCAATACGACAAGGTCGAGAAGATCCGGGGCATGGACATCACCTTGGTGACGACGGCGCAGACGGATGAAGAGGGTATGGAACTGCTGAAGGCCATGAAGTGGCCGTTCCGGCAGCGTTAGTTCCGGCAGCGTTAGTTCCGGCGGCGTTAGTTGAAGCGGCGTTAGTTGAAGCAGCGATAAAGGAAGAGGAGACGAGCGGTGGCGAAGAAGTCGCTGGTCGAGAAGTGGAAGCGCGAGCCCAAGTTCGCCGTCCGCAAGTACAACCGTTGTCATCGGTGCGGTCGATCGCGCGCCTACCTCCGGAAGTTCGGCATGTGCCGAATCTGTGTCCGTGAGTTGGCGTTGTCGGGGAACCTGCCTGGGGTGACCAAGGCGAGCTGGTAGAGCCGTCCGGCTCGATCAGCGCAGCCGCAGCTGGAGACAAGATCTGAAGGGGCCTGACGAGCAAGCCCCGTAGTCGAACCTGTTCGTCAGGTGAGGAGTCGATCCACGATGAGCGTTTCCGATCCGATCGCCGACATGCTGACCTGCATCCGCAACGCGGGTCAGGCGCGGCACCCGCGGGTGGATGTGCCGGCCTCGCGCGTGAAGGAGGAGATCGTCAAGGTCCTCGAGCGCGAGAAGTTCATCAAGAGCTATCGCCGCATCGAGGACGGCAAGCAGGGGATCCTTCGCGTCTACCTCAAATACGACCCCGAGGTCGGACCGGTCATCCAACATCTGAAGCGGATCAGCAAGCCGGGCCGTCGCGTCTACGTCGGAAAGCATGACATTCCGCGGGTGCAGAACGGTCTCGGCGCGGCCATCCTCTCGACGCCCGGCGGTCTCATGACCGACCGCGAGGCCCGCACCGCGGGCATGGGCGGCGAGTTGCTGGCCGAAATCTGGTAGCACGAAAACACGGAGCGAACGATGTCGAGAGTGGGAAAAAAGCCGATCCCGTTGCCGGACAAGGTCACGGTCAAGATCGACGGCAACACCGTGACCGCGAAGGGTCCGCTCGGTGAGTTGAGCTTCGCGCACCGGTCGGAGGTCGCTGTTCGCCAGGAGGACGGCGTCCTCTACGTCGACTATGTCGACGGCGGCCGGCTCGGTCGCTCGCTCCACGGGACGACGCGGTCGCAGGTCAACAACATCGTCCTGGGCGTCTCGACTGGCTTCGCGAAGTCGCTGGAGATCCAGGGCACCGGATACCGCGCGTCGCTGCAGGGCCGCATGCTCGAGATCAACATCGGCTTCAACGCGCCCGTGCGAGTCCCGCTGCCCGATGGGTTGAACGCGGAGATCGTCGACAAGCCGCCCAAGATCACGATCAAGGGAATGCGCAAGGATCAGGTGGGACAGTTCGCGGCGAACATCCGCGGCATCCGCCCGCCCGAGCCCTATCTGGGCAAGGGCATCCGGTACGAGGGTGAGCAGGTCCGTCGCAAGGCTGGCAAGTCGGCCGGTTGATGAAGCGAGACGAGAAGGAATCCGAGTCATGAAGTCGATCTCTCAGACCCGCCGTGTGATGCGCCTGCGTCGTCATCGGCGCATTCGCAAGCGGCTCTCCGGCACGGCGGAAATGCCGCGGCTGGCGGTCCGTCGCACGACGAAGCACATCTATGCCCAGTTGATCGATGACCTCGCGGGTCGTTCTCTCGCGGGGACGTCGACCCTCGATCCCGTGCTGCTGCCCGGGCTGAGCGGCCTGAAGAAGACCGAGCGCGGCCGGTTGGTCGGCAAGCGGCTGGCCGAAATTGCGCAGACCAAGGGGATCCTGCGCGTGGCGTTCGATCGCGGCGGCTATGTCTACCACGGTCGGATCCAGGCTCTGGCCGACGGCGCTCGCGAGGGCGGGCTGAAGTTCTAACGGAGGGAGACAGCGTTGCGAGGCGACAAGCCGGAGCGGAGAGAGCGATCGGACTGGAATGCCCAGCCCGAGTTCGTCGAGCGGGTCATCAATATCAACCGTGTCGCCAAGGTCGTGAAGGGCGGTCGGCGGTTCAGCTTCAACGCCATCGTCGCGGTCGGCAATCAGGCCGGACGCGTCGGCGTCGGACTGGGCAAGGCCAACGAAGTGCCTGACGCGATCCGGAAAGCGGGCGAAGCCGCTCGCAAGAACATGGTCACCATCCCGCTCGTCAAGGGAACGATCCCGCACACCGTCCTCGGACGCTTCGCCGCGGGTCGCATCCTGATGAAGCCGGCCTCGGCCGGAACGGGCGTGATCGCCGGCGGCGCCGCGCGCGCGGTGCTGGAGGTGGCGGGGATCCAGGACGTCTTGACCAAGACGCTGGGGAGCTCCAATCCGCACAACGCGGTCAAGGCGACGATGGCCGGGCTGACTTCGCTGCGCAGCGCGGCGACGGTCGCGCGCATGCGCGGTCTTCCGCTCAGCTACTTCGTCGGCAAGAAGTCCGATCGACGGAGCGAAGCGGAGCGCGCGAGCGATGCGGGACGGGTGAGCGAAGCTGCGTTGGTCAAGGAAGCTGAGCTCGTCAAAGAAGCTGAGTTCGTCAAGGAAACTGGGCTCGTCAACGAAACTGGGCGCGTCAACGAAACGGGGACCGGCAATGAAGATGCTACGAATCAAACAAGTCCGTAGCGCGATCAACAGCCTGGAGGGGCACAAGCGGACCATCCGCGCCCTCGGCCTGCGCCGGATGAGTCAGACCGTCGAGCACCCCGACAATCCCGCCATGCGCGGGATGGTGCGCCTCGTCACGCACCTGGTCACGGTCGAGGAGTTCGACGCCTAGAGCTGGCTTGTCCAGAGATACGGTTCGTTGTATACGGTTCGTTGTACACGGAGGCGACGGTGAAACTGACAGATCTCAGGCCGGCCAAGGGCGCGGTCAAGAAGCGCAAGCGCATCGGGTGCGGCACCGGGTCGGGCCATGGCGGCACGTCGACCAAGGGGCACAAGGGACACAGCGCGCGCTCCGGCGGAGGCAGCCACATCTGGTTCGAGGGCGGTCAGATGCCGCTCATCCGGAAGCTGCCCAAAGGCGGGTTCAAGAACCCGAACCGCATCGAGTACCAGGTCGTGAACCTCGGTGATCTCGATCGCTTCGAGGCCGGCGCGGTCGTCACCCCCGAATCGCTGAAGGAGACCAAGCTCGCTCGCAAGGGAGGCGTGCGGATCAAGCTCCTCGGTGACGGCGCCATCGACCGTCCGCTCAATCTCAAGGTGCACGCCGCGAGTTCGAGCGCGCGCGAGAAGGTCGAAGCGGCCGGCGGCTCGATCGAGCTGATCGGCGCCTGATCACGACGAAGGCTTGATGTTCGAGCGCGGGGGGCCGCGATCGACTCGGGCCCTCGCTTCGCTCCCGTATCCACGCTTCTCCCCGGTTCGGTCGGGGAGATAGACCCAGGAAGAGGCCTACGGAATGCTTTCCAGTCTGCAGTCCGTGTTCCGGATCCCCGAGCTGAAGCGTCGGCTCCTCTGGACGCTGCTGCTCCTCTGCGTCTACCGGTTCGGCGGACACGTCCCGACGCCCGGCGTCGACGGCGCCGCGCTCCAGGCGTTCTTCCGCTCGCAGGGGAATACGCTCTTCGGCCTGTACGACCTGTTCGTCGGCGGCAACTTCGGCAAGGCGACGATCTTCGCTCTCGGCATCATGCCGTATATCAGCGCATCGATCGTCTTCCAGCTCTTCGGCGCGGTCATTCCATTCTTCGAACGGCTGCAGAAGGAAGGCGAAGAGGGCCGCAAGCGGATCCAGCAGTACACGCGCTACGCCACCGTGGTGCTCGCCGTCATCCAGTCGATCGGCATCGCGGTGTTCCTCGAGAGCATGAACGGCCAGGTCCCGGGGGTCGTGCCCGAACCCGGCATGTCCTTCCGAATGCTCACGGTCCTGACCATGACGACCGGCACGATCTTCGTGATGTGGCTGGGCGAGATGATCACCGAGCGCGGGATCGGCAACGGGATCTCCCTCATCATCTTCATCGGAATCGTCGCTCAGTTCCCGACCGACTTGATCAACACGGTCCGCCAGATCATGCAGGGCGCGCTCAATCCGTTCCTCGCGGCGATCTTCGCGGCGCTCATGATCGCGGTGACCGCGTTCGTCATCTTCGTCAGCCAGGCGCAGCGCCGGATCCCGGTGCAGTACGCCAAGCGCATCGTCGGCCGCAAGATGTACGGCGGTCAGACGACGCACATCCCCTTGCGCGTCATCACCGCCGGCGTCATCCCGATCATCTTCGCGCAGTCGATCGTCATCTTCCCGGCGACGATCGCCAGCTTCTTCCCGAACAGCCTTGCGCTGCAGGATTTCGTCAACAACTGGTTCGCGCCGGGCGCGCCGCTCTACACCCTGCTCTATGTCGGCCTCATCATCTTCTTCACCTACTTCTACACGGCGATCGTCCTCAATCCGGTCGACCTGGCGGAGAACATGAAGAAGTACGGCGGCTTCGTCCCGGGCATCCAGCCGGGCAAGCACACCGCCGACTACATCGATCGCATCCTCCTGCGGATCACGCTCCCGGGCGCCGTCTTCTTGGCCATCATCGCCATCCTGCCCGACCTCTTGATCCGCTACGGCAACCTGCCGTTCTACTTCGGCGGCACCAGCCTTCTCATCATCGTCGGCGTGGCGCTGGATACATTGCAGCAGATCGAGTCGCACCTGCTCATGCGGCACTACGACGGATTCCTGAAGAAGGGTCGTCTGCAGGGACGGGCTCGCTAGGCCCGCGGGGGTCGACGCGAGTGCGCACGTGGCGGCGGGAAAGGGATGCGGATCGTTCTACTCGGAGCGCCCGGCAGTGGGAAGGGGACCCAGAGCAGTCTCCTCGTCGAGCGCTACGCGGTGCCGCAGATCTCGACCGGCGACATCCTCAGGCAGGCGATGGCTGACGGCACGAGCGTCGGTGAGACGGCGAGGACCTACGTCATGACCGGCGCTCTGGTGCCGGACGACCTGATCCTCGACCTGGTGGAAGAGCGGGTGGTGCGCGAAGACGCTCGGCCGGGGTTCATCCTCGACGGCTTTCCGCGCTCGATCCCGCAGGCCGAGGGGCTGGACGACATGTTGGAGCGGCGCCAGTGGCGGCTGCACAGGGTCGTGAAGCTCGACGTGCCGAAGAAGAACATCTTGGACCGCATGACCAGTCGGCGCGTCTGTCCCGGCTGCGGTGCGGTCTACAACCTGATGACCAAGGCGCCGCAGCGGCTCGAGACCTGCGATGTCTGCGGCTCGAAGCTGATCCAACGGCAGGACGACACGGAAGAAACGGTGCGCAAGCGCTTGAACGTCTACGAATCATCGACCGCGCCGCTCATCGACTACTACGACGGACGGGGGCTGCTCACGATCGTCAACGGCGATGGTCCAGTCGAGCGCGTCTTCGCGCAGATCACGAGCGTGCTCGATGGCGCCCTGCAGGAGCCGGGCGCGTGACGACGATCCGTCTCCGCCGGCCCGAGGAGGTCGAGAAGATTCGCGAATCGGCCCGCATCGTGGCCCAGTGCCTGGAGTACGCCCGCACGCGGGTCGCGCCAGGGCTGTCGTTACTCGATCTGGACCGCGAAATCGAGGGGTTCATCCGCGAGCAGGGGGCCACGCCGAGCTTCAAGGGTTACCACGGCTTTCCGGCCTCGACCTGCCTCTCGGTCAATTCGCAGGTGGTCCACGGGATCCCGGGCGACTACGTGCTGCTAGAGGGGGACATCCTGGGCGTCGACGTGGGGGCGTACAAAGATGGCTATCACGGCGACGGAGCGAGGACGTTCGCGATCGGGGCGGTCCCCGAGACGACCGTCAAGCTGCTCCAGGTGACCGAGGAGTGCATGCTGCGGGGCATCGCGGCCGCCGTGGCGGGGGGCAAGATCGGGGCGATCGGGCACGCGGTCCAGACCCACGCCGAAGCGCATGGTTACGGGGTTGTCCGGGAGCTGGGCGGGCACGGGATCGGGGAGCGTCTGCACGAAGATCCGCATATCCCGAACTACGGCCGGCCGGAGCAGGGACCGACCCTGCGGGCCGGGATGGTCATCGCCATCGAGCCGATGATCAACGCCGGATCGCACGAAGTCGAAACTCTGGACGACGGGTGGACGGTGGTCACGCGAGACGGTAGACTGTCGGCCCACTTCGAGCACACCGTTGCCATCACCGATCGTGGGCCGGAAATCCTGACTCGCTGTGCCTGAGTAGGTCGACTCGGACGGTCGCGAGACCGATCGAGGCGATGTCGGCGTGCGTGTCAGCTCGAGAGAGAACGGCCTGGAGAGAGAACGGGCGAGAAAGAAGGACAGTGCGATGAAGGTGCGGGCGTCGGTCAAGAAGATCTGCGAACACTGCAAGGTCATCCGTCGCGAAAACGTGATTCGCGTGATCTGCAAGAATCCGCGGCACAAGCAACGGCAGGGCTGAACACAGGAGGGTTGAGTTGGCGCGCATCGCAGGCATCGATCTCCCCAACGAAAAGCGGATCGAGATCGCACTCACATACATCTTCGGCATCGGCCCGGCCACTGCGCGGAAGATCCTCGAAGCGACCAAGGTCGACCCTGACAAGAAGGTCAAGGCCCTGAGCGAGGACGAGACGGCGCGGCTGCGCAACGAGATCGAGAACCAGTATCGAGTCGAGGGCGCGCTCCATACCGAAGTCGGTATGAACATCAAGCGGCTCATGGATATCGGCTGCTATCGCGGGCTGCGGCACCGGCGCAACCTCCCGGTTCGCGGTCAGCGCACGCGCACGAACGCGCGCACGCGCAAGGGACCCAAGAAGACGGCCGGCTCGATGAAGAAGAAGCTGCCCGCGAAGAAGTAGGCGTCGAGAGAACACTGCTCCGAGAGAGACTGCTCCGAGAAGATACAGAGATGTGGAGGAATCGCTAGGTGGCGAAGCCCGTCAAGAAGGCCAAGAAGAAAGACCGCAAGGTCGGAACCAATGGAGTCGCGCACGTCCACGCGAGCTTCAACAACACGATCGTCGCCATCACCGATCTCGATGGCGGTGTGATCGCGTGGTCGAGCTCCGGGAAAGCCGGCTTCAAGGGTTCGCGCAAGAGCACGCCGTTCGCCGCGCAGGTCGCCGCGGAAGGCGCCGCCAAGGAGGCGCTCGGCCAGGGCATGCGCCGCGTGGAGGTCTGGGTCACCGGTCCGGGAGCAGGACGAGAAGCGGCGATCCGCGCCCTCTCCGCCGCCGGGATCGAGGTCTCGGCTATCCGCGATGTCACGCCGATCCCGCACAACGGGTGTCGGCCGCCGAAGCGACGCCGAATCTAGTTCTGTTTCCCAGTGGTTTTCGTGGCGGTGTCCGCCAACTGACGCCAACCAGTTCGTAGTCTCAGTCCAAACGGATCGGTCCGAGAGGAAGCATATCGATGGCCCGTTACACCGACGCCAAGTGTCGCCAATGTCGACGCGAAGGAATCCGCCTCTATCTCAAGGGGGACCGCTGCTACACCGATAAGTGCGCCATCGAGCGCCGCGCCTATGCGCCGGGTGAGCACGGCCGCGATCGTCGCGCGAAGATCACGCCGTACGGACAGCAGCTCCGAGAGAAGCAGAAGGCGCGGCGGATCTATGGCGTCTTGGAGCGGCAGTTCCGGAACTACTTCCACAAGGCGGAGAAGAAGAAGGGCATCACCGGCGAGAACCTTCTCCAACTCCTGGAAACGCGCCTCGACAACATCGTCTATCGCCTCGGCATCGCCCCCTCGCGCAACGCCGCGCGGCAGCTCGTGGGCCACGGACACATCCACGTCAACGGACACCGCGTCGACGTGCCGAGCTATGCGCTGCGGGTCGGCGACACCGTCCAGGTGGCCGAGAAGAGCCGGCAGATTCCCGGCGTCAAGGAGACGGTGGCGAACCGTCGGCGGACCGAAATGCAGTCGTGGTTGGAGTTCGAAGAGAAGGGGATGACCGGACGGCTCGTGAAGATCCCGGCGCGCGATGAGATCCCCGTGCCGGTGCAGGAGCAGTTGATCGTGGAGCTCTACTCGAAGTAGTTCGTGTCTCCCAGCTTGAAGACCCCGGAGGAACCAGCGGAATGAAGTGGAAGGCGCTCCAGATGCCCGAGCGGGTTCGGCAGGACGACGTTGTCGCCACCGCCACCCTCGGCACGTTCGTCATCGAGCCCCTCGAGCGGGGCTTCGGCACCACCCTCGGCAATTCGTTGCGCCGAGTTCTGCTCTCGTCTCTCCAGGGTGTGGCGGTGACGGCGGTGCGCTTCGGAGACGAACGGGTGCGCAATGAGTTCACCGCGATTCCGGGCGTGCAAGAAGACGTCACCGACGTCGTCTTGAACTTGAAGAAGATCCGCTTCAAGCACACCGGCGACGGACCGCGCCGCGGCGTCTACCAGGCGAAGGGTCCGAAGGTGATCAAGGCGAAGGATCTGGAGATCTCCTCCGACATCAAGATCCTCAATCCCGAGCACGTGATCGCCACTGTGAACAAAGACGCGGAGCTCCGCCTGGAGGTCGAGGTCGCTTCGGGCAAGGGATACGCCTCGGCCGAAGACCAGCCGGGCGCCGCCGATCGTCCCCTCGGATGGATCTCGCTCGACGCCATCTTCTCGCCGGTCACGACCGTCAACTTCAAGGTCGACAACACGCGCATCGGCCAGCGGATCGACTACGACAAGCTGACGATCGAGATCGCGACCGACGGCTCGATGCTCCCGGTCGACACCCTCGCCATGGCGGCCAAGCTGCTCCGCGACCACTTCAGCCTCTTCGTCACCTTCGAGGAGCAGTTCGAAGAGGAAAAAGAAGAGGTCGTCGACGAGGAGTACCTGCGGATCAAGGAATTGCTGGAGAAGAGCGTCGACGAGCTCGAGCTCTCGGTCCGCTCGGGGAACTGCCTCCGCGCCGCCAAGATCAAGTCGCTCGGTGATCTCGTCCAGAAGAGCGAAGCCGAGATGCTCCAGTACCGCAACTTCGGCAAGAAGTCGCTCAAGGAGATCGCGGATCTGCTCGTGAACATGAAGCTGACGTTCGGCATGGATGTCTCCCGGTACCTCGGACCGCAGACGGCGGCGCCCGTGCCCGCCGGAGCGGTGGACATCGACGATCTCCTCGACGACGACGATGCCGATGCCGGAGCGGACGACCTCTAGAACCTTCGCGCCTCACGCGCGGATCAACCGAGAGAGAACGATGAGACACCGTAAAGACCACCGCAAGCTCAGCCGCACCGCCTCCCACCGGAAGGCGCTCCTGCGGAACTTGGTCACCGCGCTCTTCGAGCGGGAGCGGATCGAGACGACGCTGGCCAAGGCCAAGGAGACGCGGCGTCTGGCGGAGACCTTGATCACCAAGGCGCGGCGCAACGATCTCCACTCCCGACGCCTCGTCGCGGCGGTGGTCATGAGCGAGACGGTCGTGAAGAAGCTCTTCGACGAGATCGCGCCGCTCTACATGAACCGCCCGGGCGGCTACACGCGCATCCTGAAGACCCGCCGTCGGCTCGGCGATGCCGGCGAGATGGCCATCCTCGAGCTCGTGAAGACGACCGAGCAGAAGGCCGCCGATCGCAAGAAGCGCGAAGACGCCGTCGACGCGCCGGTCCCCGAGAAGAAGCGCGGTCTCCTCGACCGCGTCCTCGGCGCCGGCCGGAAGAAGGAAGTGGAGGTAGCGACGTCGTAACGCGAAGCGTTCGACGTCCGCCGCCGAACCGCGCATCCTGCACAACTTGCAAAGCAAGGGGAGCCCCAGTCGTATCTCAATACGCCGGGGCTTCCCGGCTAAGTCGCGGATCGTCGCGCCCCGCGACGATCCGTCCTCTTTTCTCCCTTCCGGCGTTGGCGTCCGAACCCCCACCCATGCACCCAGCAATCCCCGGATGTGACCTTCGTCGCGGGTTCGGTAGGTCGGTCGTGATCCCCTTTCTCCTCTCCATAGTCATCTCGATCCTGATCGCAGTTGGATCGATCGGCGGCGCGGACGCCGCCGATCGATATCTTTGGATCATCCGGGATCAGCTCGCGTCGCCTGCGGCGATCGAGGCGTTGGTGGGGGACGCGGCGGAGTTGGGGGCGACGGACTTGTTGGTGCAGGTGCGAGGCAGAGGCGACGCGTATTACCGGTCATCGCTCGTCCCTCGAAGGGACGAGCGATTTGATGCACTCGCCACGCTGATGGCCGCCGCGCACGCGCGGCGGCTACGTGTGCATGCTTGGTTCAACGTCTTCCTCGTCGGCTCCGCCGACGACGCGCTCCACGTCGCGAACGCTCACCCCGGATGGATTGCACGCTGGGAAGACGGTCGCTCGATTGCCGAGATCCCGAAGTCGGAGCGCGGGGAGCTCTTTCTCGAAGGTGCGTTTCTCTCGCCGGCTTCGCCGCCGGCGAGGGGACATCTTCTCGACGTCGTCTCAGAGCTCGTCGAACGCTACGCGCTCGACGGGCTTCATTGGGACTACGTCCGCTTCCCCGGTCCCAAGGGCGGTTTCGAGAGCGACGCGCTGCAGGCTTTCGCGGCGCGTGAAGCGCTCGATCATCCCTCGTGGGAAGAGTGGCGGGCCGAGCAGGTCTCGCTCTTCGTGCGCGAGGCGGGGGAGCGGGCGCGCGCTGCGCGGCCGGGCATCGTTCTCTCTGCGGCGGTCATGCCGGATCCCGACGATGCGTTCCAACTCTACGGACAAGACTGGACGACGTGGGTGCGCGAGCTCTGGATCGACCGCGCGATCCCGATGAGCTACACCACGTCCATGGAACGCTTGGCGCGTTGGCGTGAGCAGGCGATCTCCGCCGACCTTCCGCCCGAACGCGTCTTGGTCGGCTTGGGAGTGTGGAAGCTGAGCGCAACCGAACTCGACGCCCAGATGGAGTGGGCCGACGCCAACGTCCCCGGCGGCGTCGCGTTGTTCTCTTGGGGGGATCTGTCTAGCGCCGGCGACCGTGCCGGCGCCTCCGTTCGCGCGGAAACCACCCGGCGCGTTGCGCGCCGCGCGGTAGTTTCCCGTCGCTGGTCCCCAGCCACCGGCGCTGCCCCATGACTCCCACACCTCCCATCCGCACTCCCATGTCGCGCGATCTCCTCCTCACGCTGACCCGCGGACTCGGCCTCTCCACCGGCCATCACCTGCTCGACATCTGCTGTCGCGACGGCGGCGCCTCGCTCCTCTTGGCGGCGGAGTTGGGAGTTCGTGTGACCGCGATCGACCCCGACGAATCGGCGCTGGCCCGCGCGCGCGCCTCGGCCGCGGCCCACGACCTCGGCGATCAGGTCGAGTTCCTCCAGATGGACCCGCGCCACATCGAGCTGCCGGTCGAGGAGTACGACGCGGTGCTCGCCCTCGGCGGCGTCGCCACCGCCTTCGGACTGGCCCGCGCGCTCGAGCGGATCCGCGTGCATCTGCGTCCCGCGGGCTGGCTGATCGCGAGCGACCCGGTCTATCTGGACTCGCCGCCGCCGGCCGCGGTTCGCGCTTGGCTCGGCGATCTGACCGAAGACGACGGCGTACCGTTGATCGAGAAGGGCAACGTCCCCTCGCCGATCGTGCGCGCCGTCTTCGAAGCGGGACATCTCGCCATCGGCACCGAAGCGGAGTATCGCGCGTTGCTGGAGGCCCTCGGCTACCGGACGCGCGTCAGTTGTCTCGTCCCCGAGAGCGCCTGGGCCGAGTATTTCGCGCACGGAGAGATCGACTCGGAAGATCTGGACAATCGACGCCGCGAAGCTGCGGCGTACTACGGTTACGGCGGACGCGGCGTCCTCGGCTACCTCTTGGCCGCCGCGCAGCGTCCCACGCTGGAAGAAGAAGCGGAAGAAGGAGAGCAGTTCGCATGAGTGAGATCCGCACCATCGCGGTCATCGGCGCCGGCAACATGGGCTCGGGCATCGCGCAGAAGTACGCGGCCGAAGGCTTCCGCGTGATGTTGCTGGACTTGGACGAAGCGGCGGTCGAGCGCGGGCGCAACCGCATCCGCGAAACCTTGCGCGAAGCGGTCGAGCGGAAGATCTATCGCGAAGACGCCGCGCGCGCGATCGAGGAGCGCGTGCTCGCCACCGTCGACTGGGTGCAACTCAGCCAGGCCGACCTCGTGGTCGAAGCGGTCTTCGAGGACCTCGCGGTCAAGCAGGACATCTTCCGCCGCCTCGGCGAAGCGACGCGCGCCGATGCGATCTTGGGTACGAACACGTCGTCATTCCGCGTGCGCGAACTGTCGGCAGTGACGAAGCATCCCGAGCGCGTGGTCGGGCTGCATTACTTCTATCACCCCGCCAAGAATCGCCTGGTCGAAGTGGTCCGCGCGCCCGAAACGAGCGACGACACCTACGCGCGCGCCTGGGCCGTGCAGGAGCAGATCGGCAAGACCCCGATCGCCACCGCCGACGCCCCCGGCTTCGTCGTGAACCGCTTCTTCGTCCCGTGGATCAATGAAGCCGCGCGCCTGCTCGAAGAAGGGGTGGCCGACATCCCGACGATCGAACAGGCGGCGATCGAGACGTTCAAGATCGCGCTCGGTCCGTTCCAGCTCATGAACATCACGGGGATACCGATTGGTTACCACGCGGCAGCAACGCTGGCGCGTGAGCTCGGCCCCTTCTATGCGCCGTCCGATGTGATCAAACGGAAGATGGAAGCGGGAGGGGAGTTCTCCCTCGCCGGGGATGCGGTGAAGGCGAAGTTTCCGCTCGTGGCGGAGAGACTGCTAGCCGTGACGTTCTATGTGGCGGCGCAGTTGGTGAGCGAGGGGGTGGGGACGATCGAGGATGTAGACATCGGAGCCCGAGTAGGGCTGAGGTGGGCTCGGGGCCCGTTTGAAATGATGAACCGCGTCGGCGTAGCCGAGGCGATGCGACATTCCGGCCTCATCGAGACCAAGTACAGCCTCCCCACTCCCGTTGTCCTTCGAGACCAATCCGCGGCATCCCTCCCGTTTCCAATTCGCGTGGTGAAACTCGAAGTAGTGCCGATGTCGGATAGCGGAAACCGTGATATTTCCGACGGCCAAAGCGCCGTCGCAAATATCACGGTTAACAGGCCAGACGCCCTCAACGCCCTCAACCCCGAAGTCGCCCGCCAACTCTCTGTCGCCCTCGAGTCGGCCATCGCCGACCCCAAGGTGAAGGGCATTGTTCTCTCCGGCGCCGGCAAGGCCTTCATCGCCGGGGCCGATCTCGCGTTCTTCGTGCGCAACATCGGCGCGGGCAAGTTCGACGAGATCGCGCAGTTCGCCCGCGACGGACACGCCATCCTGCAGCGCATCGAATCGTGCCCGAAGCCGGTCATTGCGAAGATGGACGGCCTGGCGTTGGGCGGCGGTCTCGAACTCGCGCTTGCCTGCGACGCGATCGTCTGCACCGAGAAGGCGTCGATGGCCTTCCCCGAAACCGGCATCGGCATCTATCCGGGACTCGGCGGCACGCAGCGCCCGAGCCGACGCATCGGCCTCGCCCTCACGCGTTGGTTGGTCGACACGGGCCAGATGGTCGACGCGCCCACCGCGCTGCGCATGGGCCTGGTCGACGCGGTCGTTCCGCATCGTGATCTGGACGCCGCGATCGAAACCGCGATCGCGCGCGGCAAGGCGTCGCGTCAGGGAGCAGCCGTCCATGCGCTCGCGCCCGGAGTCGCCTCCGATCCCACGTTGCTCGGCATGGCGCGCCTCTTCGCGGAAGCGTCGATCGAGGATCTGGTCGCGCCGAATGACGACGCCGCCACCGCGAAACTGCGCTCGCGGCTGCAGGCGAAGGCGCCGTTGGCGCTGAAGCGCGCGGATGCGTTGGTGGTGGAGGGAGCGCGCGTGTCGTTGGCGGAGGCGTTGGAGCTGGAGGCGGCCGGGCTCGATGAGATCTTCCGGTCGGCGGATGCGCGGGAGGGGATGACGGCGGTGATGGAGCGGAGAGCGGCGAAGTTCAGCGGAGTCTGAGGACATCGAACCGGCGGCCGGTTCGATGTCACCTTCCAGCCATCATCCACATGACCCGCGCGCTCGGTCGCAGCGGCCACTCGGACCCCTTCTCCCAGTGGCCGCCCACCTCCGCCGTGAGGAACCACCGCAGGTCGCGCACATCGTTCATGACGATCCGATAGCCGACACCCGCCTCCAGCCCGCGTTCCTCTTTGTCCTCGTCGACATAGGTCCGCCCGAGGAACAGATTCCCGAAGACGAGCGGTCCGCCCTCCGCGTAGGCGCCCTGCGTCTCGCGGAATCGCACCTCGATCCCCGGCGTCCACAGGATCCCGACCGCCGGCGCCGCCGTGATGCCCGTGCGAAATCCCACGCGCCCATCCACCGGCGCGACGAACTGCAGCCCCGCGATCGAAGGGAATCCGCCATAGACGCCGACGCCCGTGCGCCCCAGCGCCCGCCGACTGTCCAGTTCCAACCGCCGCGCCGGCAGCGTCGCCGGCCGCGCATCCCTGAGCGTCCCCACATCATCCACCGGCGTCACCGGCTCCACTTCGGTCCACGGGAGGGGCCAAGCACTCGCGTCGCTGCAAAGCAGCGACGTGAGCAAACAAACCAGCGCGGCCGCTCGCAACCCAGTTTTCGTCCCAGCCCCCTTCACCACCCACGCCCTCACGACGCCCTCGCCCTCAGCTCCGCAATCTTCTTCCGCGCCGTCTCGATATCCGCTCTCACCTTCGCCGCCACCGCCGCCTCCGGCCCCCGCCGCAGCGCCTCTTCCCACACCGGAATCGCCTCCGCCCATCGCCCCATCTGCGCGTAGCCATTCCCCAGTTGAATCCAAGCCTCCGCCGGCGCATCGGGCGCCTGCACGGCCCGCAGATACTCATCGATCGTCCCCGACAGTTCCCCGCGCACCAACTCCGCCTTCACCCCATCCGCTGTCACGACGCCCGCTCGCAACGAATCCGCCTTCGCGTCATCCGCCGCGCGACGCTGCGTCGTGCACCCGCCAACGACAGCTATCCCCATGACCACAGCCATCGCCACCGACAACGCACCGAAGAGACGCACCACCGCCATCTCGCCTCCCACGCAGCTCCCGAACACCCGCGCACCGCGCAGTCTAGGCGCGCCCTCTGCCCCTCGCAACGCGCCCCGAGCGCGCGCGCATCCACACGACGACCGCTAGTCCCACCAGCAAAGTCTGCGCGATCTCACAGCCCCGCCGCAGTCGCGAGATCGGCGTCTCGATCCGCACTTCATGATCTCCCGCCGGCAACGCGATGCGGATCCCGCCGAGCGGCGCCGGCCGCCACGCGGTGTCGACCCCATCGATCCAAACGCGCGTCCCCGGATAGGCCGCCCGCGCAATGCGCACCTCTCCACCCGGCGCGCCCACGACCGAGAGCCGCATCTGATTCGGCAGCACGCGAGCCGTCACTCCATGGATCGGCGTCGGCGCGGCCGCACGCAGCCACTCGAGCTGCCCGCGCGCCAACTCGCGCGAGAGCGAGGCCGGATAGCCGGCCGAGGAGAGCGGCCTCTCCGGCAACGGCGGCGGCGCCGGCCCGCCCGCCGAGAGCGAGAAGACCAGCGACGCATCGCGCACCCGCAACCCCGGCAGCGCCGCGTCGAAGATCAATCCGGCCCCGCGCGCGTTCGGCGGTGAGAGCTCGGTCGGCCCCACGACAATGATCGACTCGACCCCATGGAAGGCGAGCAGCCGAACCAGCCCAGAATCGATCTCCGCCTGCGCGTTCATCGCCTGCGCCAACGTATCGATGACCGGCGCCGCATGACGGAAGTCGAGCGGCGCCCCTTGGATGAACGGCCCGCCCAGCGACGGCACCGCACGCCCCGGCGCGAACGTCCAAGAGATCGGCCGGATCTTCCCGTCGGCCGTCGCCGGCAACTCCAACATCCGCCCGTTCTCCGCGCCCGCTTCGAGGATCGAATAGGCCCGATTGCGGTCCTTCCGCTGATCACTCGCGCTGTAGGTACTGAAGAGCTGCGTCGGCCCCAGGTCACACAACAAGAGGAGCACCGCCAACCCGAACCCCGGGGCGCGCACGAACGCGACCGCCGCCGGCGCCGCCAAAATTCCCCCGAGGAAGAGCAGATCAACCCCACGCCCCCAGGTCGAACAGAAGAACCACGGCGCGAGGATCAGCGCACCCATCGCGACGGGGCCGATCGCGCCAACTTCGCGTGTCTCGCCACGTGTCTCGTCGCGCGTTTCCCCGCGCGTGCGACGCACCGCCCGCACCACGCCGACGATCGCGAGCACCAGCAGACTCACCCCGAGAATCCCCTGCCCGCGCGGGTTGAACCCGAAGAGTCGAGTGAGATCCGCGAACACCGGCGCCGTCAGCTTCATCCGGTCGGGCGCCGCCAGATAGTTCACCCAACTCTTCTCGTCGATCAGCGGCAAGACGAACGGCGCGATCAAGACGATCCCACAGAGCCAACCCGCCATCACGAACAGCGCGCGTTCGCGAATCCCTTCGACGCGCCACGCGGCGCCGAGACGCAGCGCCGTGAACAGCCCTAACAAGAGCAGCGCCGCCCGCGCCTGTCCCAGGTGCGCCAACGCGAGCAGCCAGATCCCGAGCCCCAGCTCGATCGCCCCACGCAGCCCCGTTCGCCCGCGGATAAGGCGCTCCACGGTCAGAAAGAGCCAAGGCAGGATCCCGATCAGGAGCAGCCCGGGAAGACGCCCTTCCCACAGCCAAGCGTTGTGAAACGGCGGCGCCAGCACCCCGATCAGTCCACCCACCATGCCCGCCGCCGCGGAGTCATGCAGCGTCCGCGCGAGCAATCCGAATCCGACGGCAGCGGCGATCAACGACAGCCACGCGACGACCTTCACGGCCTCGTAGGAATCCATCCCGACGAGGATCGGAAGCGCCGCCAAGATGTGAGAGAGCGGCGGGTAATGCAGATCCCCCGGAAATCCGCCGTACCAGAGGTCGGTCCACCGAGGGATCGAGAACTGACGCAGGCTCTCCGCCCACAGCCAGGCGCGCCCCACGTGACTCTTCGCATCGAGGATCGTCGGCTCACCCGGCGAGAGCAGCGCGAGCGACAAGAGCGCCGCGATGCCCGCGAGACTCCACGTCAACACGCGCGCGTCCGCACCCGCGCCCGCACTTGTGCCCGCACCGCCGCGCATCCGATCCGGGTCCGCCCTGAGCAACGCAGGCGTCAGGATCCAGAACCCCACCGCGAGCAACAGCAGCGCCGCCGCCAGGACCGTCCATTCGAGGGGAGAGGAGGGGAGAGCTGCGCTCAGCGGCGGCCGCACCCCTTCGCGCATCAACCCAGCCATCCGGTCGCGCGCCTGGGGGAGAACGAGAAGCGCCAACACAGCCCAACCCGGCCCCAGAAACCACAGCGCGCGTCGAAGAGCCGTCCCGAGCGGCGGCGCCGCGCCAGCCATGCCGCCCATCGTTGACAGCCTCCCTGCCATCCCGCTAATTTGCCCCTTCGCGTGCGTCCGACCAGCGCCCTCCGCGCCCCGCCGCCCGCCCCGCTCATTCCTCGGTAGCTCAATGGTAGAGCATGCGGCTGTTAACCGCAGGGTTGTAGGTTCGAGTCCTACCCGGGGAGCCATCGTCCGCGAGCAAACCTGATTGGCTCGACGAAGAGGTTAGCTGAGACCCCGCCGGCAGTGCGCTGGCGGGGTCCTTGTTTATGGCCGTGTGGCGTGGGTTTGCGCGCTGTCCTCGATGCCCGAGGACTCTCTCTCGCCGACGACCGACACGCGGCTGTTAACCGAATTCGTCGCGTCCGGGTGCATCCCGGGCCTAGACTCTCTGGCGCTCTCTTTCTGGGGGGAGAGTGGTTAACAGACTGGTCGGGAATGCAGCGTGGCGGACGGTTCGCGAACTCGGCGGCGATCGTCTCGGGGCCGAGCCAAGCATGTCGAGAATCGGAGCGAACGCGCGACCTCTCACCCTCAGGTCGCCATGAGCCCCCCAACGCTTTGGAGCCTGTCCTATGAATCGGATCTTCGTCCTGGTCGGTGCTCTGCTTGGACTTCCGCCGCAGTCGACCTGGGCGACGATCGTGCCCCTCCGAGGCGTCGCAACCGCGGGAGTCACGTACTTCCTCTACGAAGACAGTGAGCCTCCCCCGATCTGATGGACACCTCGAAAAGGTGGGATAATCCCGCCCAGGAGGGCGTCCATGAAGCAGAAGAAGCAAGTTCGTCGGTCGTTCCCGCGCGAGTTCAAGCTCGAGGCGGTTCGCCAGGTGGTCGAGCAGAACAAATCGATGGCGGAGGTCGCTCGCGAGCTCGGGATCGGCGCGGGCCTGCTCGGTCGCTGGAAGGAGCAGCTCGTCGACGATGGTGAGCAGGCGTTCCCCGGCAAGGGCCGTCTGAAGGTCGCCGACGAAGAGCTCCGCCGTTTGGAGCGCGAGAACCGCCACCTCCGTTTGGAGCTCGAGTTTGTAAAAAACGTGTCTGCAGGCCTCGGCACCTCGCGTGTGAGAAACTCGGGTCGGGCAATTCGGGAGGAGAGACCGTAGTTTTCTGGTGCGTGAGTTCCCGCAAAAAAACCTGGTCCCGGGATGGTGTTGCGGACTTGACAGTGGTGACGCTTCGGCGATCCCGTTTTAGGAAAGTGAACTTGTCGACCAGCCCGCCCCCCGATTTCATCCGAGGGGAGGACATGATGGCGCGGAAGAAGCAAGCGGATACGTCGACGGAGGTTCCGTTCCGTCGAGTTCATCGATGTGCCGCGGGGCTCGACGTGGGTGCGACCTTCCATGTAGTGGCGGTCCCGGAAGATCGTGATGCGGAGCCGGTGCGCTCGTTCCGGAGCTTCACCGGCGACCTTCACCGCATGGCGGAGTGGCTGCTTCAAGTGGGAGTCACGACCGTGGCGATGGAGTCGACGGGGGTGTACTGGATCCCCGTGTTCGAGATCCTGGAGTCGCGGGGACTCGAGGTGCTCCTGGTCAATGCTCGGGCGGTGAAGCACGTGCCCGGCCGAAAGACCGATGTATGCGACGCCCAGTGGATCCGTCAGCTCCATGAGTACGGACTCCTTCGGGGGAGCTTCCGCCCACGGGAGAAGATCGCCGCGCTTCGGGCCTATCTGCGCCACCGCGAGCGGATGGTGGAGTACGCCGCGGCCCACATCCAGCACATGCAGAAGGCGATGATGCAGATGAACGTGCAACTGCATCACGTCGTCTCGGACATCACCGGGACGACCGGCATGGCCATCATCAGGGCGATCGTGAACGGCGAGCGGGATGCCCGAGTACTGGCGACCATGCGGGACGTGCGCTGCAAGAACTCGGCGCAGACGATCGAGGAAGCATTGACGGGGAACTTCCGCCCCGAGCACGTCTTCGCATTGCAACAGGCGCTCGAACTCTATGACGTCTACCAGATGAAGATCGGCGCCTGCGATCGCGAAGTCGAGGGTCTGATGTCGGAGCTGAACGCAGAGCGCGAACGCGTGACGGCTGACCGACCGGCCTCGTTGTCTCCCGCCCGCAGGCGGCGGCCGGCGAAGAACGAACCGGGGTTCGACGTGCGCTCCGCGCTCTATACGTTGGTCGGAACCGATCTGACGCAGATCCACGGTCTCGGCCCCTACACCGTACTGCGGTTGATCGCCGAGTGCGGGACCGACATGAGTCGCTGGCCGACCGTGAAGCATTTCACCTCGTGGCTGACTTTGTCGCCAGCGAACAAGATCTCGGGCGGAAAGATCCTCAGCTCCCACACTCGCCGCTCGGCGAATCGAGCGGCGGCTGGGCGCCCGAATCGGCAAAGGGAAGGCGATAACGACCACGGCTCGGAAGATCGCGGTCCTGTTCTACAACATCCTCCGCTTCGGGAAGACGTATGTGGACCCCGGCGCCGGATACTACGAGGGGCGGTTCCGACAACGAGTCCTCTCCGGACTCAGAAAGCGAGCCGCAGCGTTTGGGTTCGATCTCGTCCAAGCCGAGCAGCCGGGAGTTTCTCAGGAAAACGGCGGCGTACTTCGCGAAGGAGCGCTCGACGTCTCCAGAACCGGCTTCTACGCCTATCGCAGTCGGCCAGTGAGCGAACGGGAACTCGAGAATCGCCAGATCGTCGTCGAGATGCGCGTGGTGCAGGGCGCGAACCGGCAATCGTACGGGAGTCCGCCCATGACGAGAGCGTTGCGAGCGCAAGGTCGAACCTGCGGTCGTCATCTCGTGGCGCGCCTGATGCGTCACAACGGGCTGGCCGCACGGCGGAAGAAGCGCTTCCGCAAGACGACCGACTCGAACCACTCGTTCCGCTGCGCGGAGAACCTGGTGGCGCGGGAGTTCACCGTCGAGGCCCCCAACCTCGTCTGGGTCGGCGATGTCACCTACATCTGGACGAAGGAAGGTTGGCTCTACCTCGCCACCACGATCGATCTCTTCTCGCGCAAGGTCGTCGGTTGGGGGATGGGCACGAAGAACGACACCGACCTCGCCCTGCGAGCGCTCACGATGGCGGTCGAAAGCCGGCGCCCGCCGATCGGATTGATCTTCCACTCCGACCGTGGCAGCGTCTACGCGGCGACCGACTTCGTGGCGGAGTTGAAGAAGAACGGAATCAGGCCGAGCATGAGCCGTAAGGCGGATTGCTGGGACAATGCGGTCGCCGAGAGCTTCTTCTCGTCGCTGAAGACCGAATGGCTGCGCGAGGAAGGGTACGAGACGATCTCGGAGGCCATGTCCGAGGTCTTCAGCTACATCGAGATGTACTACAATTCGCGACGTCTGCATTCGACCCTCGACTACAAGAGTCCGGTCACGTTCGAGTCCGAGCATTGTGACTAAACCATGTGTCCATTATTTCGGGGCAAGCTCAGAGGCTACGGTGAGCCGCCAATCCCAATCGAGGACTACATCAACGCAGCGGACGCGGCACTTGCTGACGCGAGTAGCGCTGCCACCGGAGAGACCGTCGACTGCGTTGTAGAGGGCGACGTTGTCGCCGTCGATCTAAAAATACGAAGATCGCTCCTTCTCGGGGGCTCAATCACCGTAGCGCGAAGTGCCACGATCAAGAACCTAGGCAGCATCTCCCTCGCAGATACGCTCGTGCTTCGGTGCGGTACCAGACCCGCGTCGCTCGGGGGGTTCGGATTTGCGCCCCAAGTCAACGTCGGCGATAGAATCGTCATCCCCATCCTGCCTGACAGTCGTATGTCCCGCCCGGCTCTATCTCTGACGCACAGACTCAACTCAACGTCCACTGCGACAATCTTCAAAGGGACCTGGTGCGCTGCCGAAGCCGAAACGGTGGCAATCTGGTCAATCGCTGAGCGCGAAACCGAGTGAGCCCGCGCGGGCGGACAACCGGGCGACGGACTACGGAGCCACGGCAGGGCCGAAACGCGATAGGGTCCGAAGTAAGGGTCTTGGATCCCGTTCGAGACAGCAAAAGCTAGAGGGAGCGCCTTCCCATGAGACTCAGTTCAGTCAACAGGTTGCGGATTTCCGCCTGGCTCTGGTTAGCCGCTTTCAACGGTGGGGCGCTCACAGACTCGCGCGCGGGCTGCGCCGATGAGGGGTGTATTTCTTCCTTGTTTTTCTGCCGCTCCACGTTCACATCGGGTCCATGCGACGATCCAAAATCGCAAACGAACCAAGTTGAACTCGCCGCAAAGATTCCAAACCAATCACTCGAGTTTTACCTCGATCGATGGAACCAAGCTGCTTCGCCTCCTGGAGATCGCGAGCACCACGCGAAGGAACTTCAAGCAGCGACGGCTGCGGCCAATTACTGGGACGCCATACCTGGCGGAAGCGGCCCCCTCGCGGTCGACATCGGGGTGAGCGTCGAACACGCCCTCTGTGCCAACCTCGCGTGAGACACTTTACCTCTGGAGTTTAGTGTAGAGGGCAAGGAGGCACCTCCCCATGGTCCGAAGCAACGGAACTACCTCGGTCGATCCCCCGAAGCGTAGCGAAGGGGGTCTGACCGACGCGCCGAGCCGCCCGGCGCCCGACCCCGAAGTCTCGGCTCGAGCCACGCGTCGTCGGTTCACGGCGGAGCACAAACGATCGGTCCTTCTCCAAGCCGACGCATGTCGGAAGCCGGGAGAACTCGGAGCCCTGCTTCGTCGCGAAGGAATCTACTCGTCGCTTCTCGCCGCGTGGCGCAAGCAACGGGAGGCGGGCGCGCTGGTCGGCGAAGGTCGGCGTCGTGGTCCGAAGTCGAACCGCCCGGATCCGCGGACCTCGGAACTGGAGCGCGAGAATCGGCGGCTGAAGCGCGCGCTGGAGAAGGCCCAGCTCGTGATCGAGCTGCAAAAAAAACTCTCGATCGCCCTGGGGATCCCCCTCTCCGAGGCCGAGCCCGACGAGAACGAGCGGTGAGTGCGGTGCGAGAGTCGGTCCCGGCGGTGAGCGTGGCGCCAGCCTGCGCGGCTCTTCGTCTGCCGCGAGCCACGTTCTATCGCCACGTCGATCGCAAGGCAGCGGCCTCGGCCGTCTCGGGTTCATCCGAGAGTTCGCTGGTTCGCGCACGATCGAAGCAACCGCGAGCGCTCACGCTGGAAGAACGCGCGGGCGTGCTCGAACTGATGCGATCGGAACGGTTCGTCGACCAAGCGCCGGCGGAGATCTACGCCGCGTTGCTGGAGGAAAAGGCCTATCACTGCTCGGTGCGCACGATGTACCGCGTGCTCGGTGACGAAGACGAAGTGCGCGAGCGCCGCGACCAGCTCCGTCATCCCGCCTACTCCAAGCCAGAGCTGCTCGCGACGGCGCCGAACCAGGTCTGGTCGTGGGACATCACCAAACTGCTCGGTCCGGGCAAGTGGACCTACTACTACCTCTACGTGATCCTGGATATCTTCAGTCGCTACGTCGTGGGCTGGATGTTGGCCTATCGCGAAGCGAAACGGCTGGCCGAGCGACTGATCCGCGAGACGTGCGTGAAAGAAGGAATCGTGCCCGGACAGCTCACCGTCCATGCCGATCGTGGTCAGGTCATGCGCTCGAAAACGGTCTCGCAGCTCCTGGCCGATCTCGGGGTGGAACGGAGCCACAGCCCGCCGGACACGGTCTGGATCAACCGACCCAGCGAAGTTCCTGCTCCCGATGCCACGTCAGGACCGGAAGAGGTGCTTCACTAAACCTGACCGACGAGTGTCTCAAACACGTTGACACGTTCCGCCGCTTCGAAAGAGCCTATGCTTGTCGCGCAATCAAACGGGGCCAATCGACTGCATTGCGTTAGAGCTGTGGATCGAGAAGAGGAGGGCATGATTGTCTCCGACGGTGGCCCCTGGCGACAGTTCGGCCCTCCCCTCGGCAAACGGTCCATCTCGCTCCCGACCAAGCCATCCGCTGCTTCCCAGATCCATTCGGAGGTTGTCCGTGAAGGTTCGATTGTGTCCTCCGATGGTCGCGCTAGCTTCGGCGATCCTCACGTGCGGGGCAGCGCACGCCTCGCTTATACCGACTCCCGCGACTTTTGCGGGGAGTCTGGGCTCTCGGATTGCGCTGAGGCCGTAGTCACGATCTCGACCGGTTTTCCCGTCACGGCTGTCCTTCACGCGCTCGCCGCATTCCCTGAAGGCAGCAGCCCGCGTGTGTCGGCCGTCAGCTTCGGCATCGAATACGACCCCGAAAAACTGCAGCTGATTGCATACCAAACATGCGCCGATTTCGATCTGCCCACAGACGATTGGCCAGATCCGGGCAGCGGGACAGCGCTTTGGTGGGAGGAGGCTCGGGACACGGAGTTGACCGAGCTGGGCTGGTTCGTGGCGTATGCCTATTCGGAAGCCGACTCGAGTCGTTTCGAACTCACTCCTCACCCCACGCAGGGCGGAAACTTCGCGGATGACGCCGATCCAGCGAGACTCGACGCCATAGAAGCGTTTTGTGTGCTTGGTGTCGGTATGGGCGGAGGCTTGTCTTGCCCAGGAGTCCCAGGTGAGCCAGATCAGGGAGACGATGACAGTGGCTACAGCTCGGAAGCAGACACGCTCGTTGTACCGATTTCAATTTCTAGATAACTGCCCGCGCAGATTTCTGCTCGCGTTAACTCTGTGGCTGGGGAGTGCCCTAACGGGCGCTGCTTCGATGGCAACCCCAGGCGAGGATGTGATCTCGTCCAGTATAACACTTGAACTGGTCGTCACTGAATCTGAGCACGAGCCACTGGCTAACGGAACTCGACACTTCCAGGGAACGAGCGACTCGCTCTGGGTGAGTCTTGTGGCCCGTACACTCATCCCTGGTGCACCGCTGCGCCTCTCCATCCTGAACACGATCGCTCGTTGCTTCCCGGTGCAAAGCCAAGACCTGCGAGCAGATAGATTGACCACGATTACCCCATGGGAGTCGCCCAATGCCGACTCCGCCGCCGATGACTCCAACGAGAATCAAGACCCCGCCGGCGTGCTTCTTCTTCGTTGGCGGCTGCGGGGGCTCCACCAACAGTCCGCGCCGCTGCAAGTGCGGTTAGGTTCACGGTCGTCCTACAGCTCCAGCGAGATCCTTGGGACGGACGACGAAGGTGGCAGCGTGCTGGTCGCTTCCTGCTTGAGTGCCGCGGTTGGGACGGAGGCGCCCGGTTCAATACATGCGCCCATTTGGCGAGTGGAACAGGACAATTCCTCTACGGAGTTGCGAATCCGCTCTGTTGAAGGATTGAACCCCTGGAGCGAGTATCCCGCACGTCTCATCGACTGCTCCGCTGCGGGAAGCTTGCTCCATAAAGACGTGACAGGTACGTCGACAAAACCGCTGGGGCCCGGGCTTACCTTATTGGGGACCTCGCCACCGTCGCTCGACTCGCGCTTCGTGTTTGCACAAGCGCCTAGTTTCCGACACAGTTCGCACGTAGTTCGCTACGACCTCGCCGCGGGGAGTTCGGACACGCTTCGCAATGCTGGATTTGGGACCGGCGACGCAATCGACGGCAGGTTTACGTCCCACGGAGGGGGAGGTGCCGCCGCGACACTTTTCGATGAGAGCGGAGTCCCCCACGCCCTGGAATCTGCAGCAGCCTCCGTCTACTTCACACCGAACGGTTTGCTCTTAGTGGGATGGGGTCCAGACGATGCTGAAGCTCCGATGCGTCGCGACGGGGGCACCCTTCGGTGGGAGCACTATACAAACGACGGGGAGTTGCTCAGCCGGACCGAACTAGGGGTGCACGGGGCACCGCGTTACGCCGTTTTTTCGGAAGCTGGCGACGCTGCGGTTCTCGGAGTTCCCTTTGCGCGTGGAGCGGGAAAAGTCCTCATGGTGATAAGTAAGATCGGAAAGATGACACAGACGACTCTGGCTGAGCCGTCGAATGGTGTGGTCTTGTCCGACTATGCAAACGGCTACCTCCTCTTGGCGGACGGTCGCGATATTCTGCGGATATTCGACGCGGCGACGCTGGAGGTCGTCGGGGACCTCTCCGTCCCGTGGACCGCGCTCGGCCGCGCTCCCGGTTTGATCGTCCAAGGTTCGCCTCGCTTGATCGATGATTCTTCGGTAGGGCTTACGATTTGCTGTGATGTGAGTAAGAATGGCGGCGCGGCTGGATCGCACATAGGTCTGGTGGAACTAGACATAAGTACGAATGCGACGCGCGAGTACATTGAATGGTCCGATGACGTGGATGCCTTGCGGTCGCGAGGCCTGGGGGCGACGCCGCGCTTCGAGAGAAGAGTCGGGCGCTGGACCGGAATCCAGACCCCCGGAGTCGGATTGGCGTTGTACGCGATCGGGAGTCTGAAGTGATGTGGCGGCGTGAGAGCGCAGTACTGAGTTTCTGGGCACCGCTTGTTTGCATCTGCTTGACGAGTACTGTCACAAAGGCCGCCAATCCATGGCACCTGTCCGCTGCGCCGCCGATAAACGCAGTCTTCCTTGATATTGACAATGACGGTACGACTGTCAAAATCCACGATGGGGTGGACTTCCCTCCAACCGCTGATTTTTCCGCTTTGGCGTTGTATCCTATGGTCGCGTCGAATGTGTGCAACTGTGACGAGACGTCCAGCGACCGCCAAGCGAGGTACGCAACCTTCAACCCAACAGGTAGTGAATCGACATATCAGTACCTACCATGCGTGTCCGGTTCGTGACGGCGACGTCGGCGTAGTTCGAGATCATTTTGGCGCATGGAGTTCCGGCTTCCAGAACTGGGGTTCGACCGCACGGAGTAGTTGATCTTGCACGAAGCGCCAGGTGCGAAGTCGAGTCCAAGAGGGGTGGAAGGCGAGATGGATCCACGAGACCAAGGCGTAGGCCAACAGGGCCACCCAGAGTTGGACCAAGATCGCGTTCTTGGAGCGGCCCCAGAAGTCGAGCGACGGTCCGAGCCGCCAGCCTGAGGTCGTTGGTCAGGAAGACCAAGACATTGCCCGTCTCGGGGTCGCGATAGCGGACGCGACGCAGGGGGCGCTGGCCGTAGACCTCGGCTCCCGCTCCGGTCAACGTGATCTCCTGGTCCGACGTGACGCCGTTCGCGTTCTTCGCCACTGGCCGTCGTTTGATCACGGCGTACTTCATCTTGCGCTTCAATCGAGTCACGAAGACCGTCCCTCGATCGTTCAGCGTGGCGAAGAACTGCGCGTCGACGTAGG
>Ga0163155_10001074_pt1 | contig 33559 bp, 28 predicted proteins | sample OliLakLV19SP4G1_FD_148611 | JGI IMG/M metagenome (GOLD analysis project Ga0163155, IMG submission 148611) | Freshwater microbial mat bacterial communities from Lake Vanda, McMurdo Dry Valleys, Antarctica - Oligotrophic Lake LV.19.SP4.G1 | ecosystem: Environmental > Aquatic > Freshwater > Lake >... | reverse complement strand
TTGTTGCGCCAAAGTAGAGAATCGCGGTTCGTTTTTGATTAGTTCGTGGCTCAGACATTGCTTCACCTCCTAGCTGCTTCTGGCTGAAGTCTACGCTTTTCCAGGCGCTTTGTCATTAGGCACCAAATTCTAAACTATGTGCTCACCAGATACTCCTGAGTTATCGATCGGGAGTTCTTTTGAAGCCAACCTACGTCCTGAAGGTTCCAGCATGGTGCTGAAGTTGAACCCTGATTCGATTCAACTTCCTGAGCCAGTCCTAGCGGGTTCAGAATCTGTCCAAAACTCTGAACTAGATAGAAATCAATGGCGCAGAGAGATGTTTTAAGGATTGGTAACAGCCGCTGGCACAACTTATGAGCAACAGCAGTCAGATGGATCTGAAATCGCTCAGTTTAAGGTGGGTGACAAGTGGACTGCATACGTTCAACCCACGGGTGACTTTATTGTTCGGAATGAAGCGAGGCGCACGATTTGTCGAGGAAATCTGCATACGAGCGAAGAAATGGTATCCCTTTCAAAGGGTTATGCCTGGGAGCTGGAGATGCTGTTTTCAGGGCGAGAAAGATCACCCTACGAGAATGTACAAAAAATCTCTGAACGACCGGATAACAGAAAAATATTGAACTAGATTAGATCAACATCTGACTGAAGTTGATCTGTATAATCGTGTAAATGTACTTTAGCCAGTCAGTGCCATCACATCTGCTGATTAATTAGCGAAGCGCACTTATAAACCATCGCTGTGCGACTATCAACATTAAGCTTGATGAAAATCCGACGCAAATGTGCAGAAACTGTCCACTCACTGATTTGTAGTTGTTTGGCGACTTGCTTATTCGTCCAACCTAATGCAATTAAATTTGTAATCTGTAATTCCCGTTCTGTCAGGAGTTTGGTCAAATTACAATCTGAATTTTCATGGGCATGAATAATTGCATAGCGGTCGTTACCAAATTCAAAATATCCAAGTATCGAAACTGAGCTATTCTTAGATGTATTAGTGATAAAAGCAGAGTTTTCAGTCTCTAGAGAAACTACAAAAAAGCAAGAATTTTTTATGCGGAATTTACTAGCTTTACAAAAATCCACGATGCCAGCAAATTCTGATTGAATTGACTCGTCAACGCCAGATGAAGCCTTGTCTATAGCTGTCTGCATAATACCTGATCTCCAGATAGTTTGGCTGAACAATCCTAGCTAAGAGCACAAGCGATTCCAAAACAGTTCAGGCTATCCGTTCTATTGGAAGATAACCGCTGCCCATTTGTGAATCCCCAACAAATCCTGAAGTGAAAGCTGGAAGCATAGTTACCATTTCCCCTTTTCATGTATGATAGCTTAGTGGCAAGTTTTTCCTAGTTAAGCTTTTTATACTTTTGCGTCTTCAGCTTAAATTAAACTTCGTCTAATACAAAGCTAATTAAGCTAGATAAAGCTAAATTGAATACCAGAATCCCCTGACTTCTGTCAGTAAGTTATTATATAAATATGAAGTATTTAGTGGTTTTCGGAACCGTGAAAAACTGGTTGACAGAGTTTGGTCAGACAACTTTTGCGAACTAAGAGCAACTGGCATTAATACGTGCAGAATGGCAAGACGAACTCCTGACCAAACAACTTTGGCGGAGTTTGTATAGATGAGCACCTGCCGGAAAGCATCGCCTTCCATTGCAACAATAGCATTCTGCGAAGTTAGGTTTTCACATGGAATACTCCAGGTCTTAAATGCGCTGCAAATTTCTGGAGCACTATTTTTGTCAGTATCTGTCGGTAGCTGACAGGTGAGGATAAATGCATCCTCTAAACTTGAAGCTAATGCGATTGCATCACGAAAGGCTAATGGTAGAATATAGTCTTTGATATTAACCTGATTGGGTTGCGCATCCAGCATACTTGCAATTGCTTCCCAGCGATCCAAAATCTCTAAATCTCGGTCTTTAGGGAGAAAAGATTCTCTCCGGCTGTCTCCGATCCAAAAAAGATTTAACCCGGCCAAATCGGTTTCCAGACGAAACTTTTCCCATGCTCTAAGTGCACAGAGCGTTTCCTCCAGTACTTTGCGTTCCTGCTGAGGTGTGCTTGCCGCGTGTAAGCCTCTAGGTGCAATCAGTTCCGGCCGTTGTATATACAGAGCAGAGTTTTCCAGAATATGCCAAAGCTCTCGCCCAATCCATACTTCCATCACTTTCCCTAACTGCTTAATCAGGGTTATCCCGTATGGAGATAGCGCTAAAGCCGGATCAATGACACAGACCCATGCCTGGCGATCGCTCAATTTTGAGTTAGGGAGTTGCATTGGTAACACATGTGGATCCAACGTGTGCTTCAGTCTGCTCTCACTGCCTTTCGTTACTCAGGTCACGTAGAGAAAAGGATAGACACGTAGATAAAAGGATAGATCTGCAATCGTCTTAGTGCAAGTGACACGATTGGGTTAGTCCAAATGAGCTAGTCAACTCAACTAGCTCATTTGGACTAGATGGGATGAGTGACTTGCAAACGCTATGCAATTCCAGTATCAATACAAACACAGGCAAGTCATTGAGTTTAGTTGCCTGAAGATGTTGAAGAGGAGATTTGGATTTGAATGAGCCAGTATCCGGTCATCCATGCTGTTGATGAAACGCTGCGATCGCTGATCGCAGATCACCTTGACACAACCTCCACTCAAATTTTGGAATCCGATCCAACGAAACACATTTCCTTCAAACCGCCCCACCGATTAATGGTGGATAACACTCCAACTAAAAATTATCTCTCCCTGTTTCTTTATCGTGTGGTTGAGAATGGTGAGGTTAAGAATCGTTCTTTGGAGCAAAAAAATGGCAATCGTTTGCAATATCCGCCCCTTGCTTTAAACCTATTTTATCTGGTTACTCCACTGATCAAAGACAATGAGAATGATGAAGAAGCGCCCAAAAATGCTCATAAATTGTTGGGTAAGGTTATGCAGATTTTTTACGATCACGCCACTCTTAAAGGATCTGACTTAAAAGGAGTCCTTCAAGGCACAGCCGAAGAGATCCGAATTATTTTAAATCCGATTTCAATGGAAGATATGACGAAGCTCTGGAGCAGCTTTATGCGTCCGTATTACATGTCCGTGGCTTATGAAGCGAAAGTCCTTTATATCGACTCTGAGCGAGAGACTGGAGCAGAGCAGGTGCGACGCAAACAACTTCAATTTACTCAAAAGACTGGAGCATAAAGGTGATGAAAATAGTAGCTCCAGATGTAATTGAACAAGTGGCTTTAGTGACTGGCAGAATTCTGCATGAAGGAACTGGCAAACCAGTGATTGGAACGATTCAAATCACAACTAAAGAGTTTCCTATCATTGAGAAGGTCTTGAATGATGGCACCTTTGTCTTATCTGGACGGCCGGAATTATTGTTTTCAGAACTTGCCTTGAAAGATTATCCGGTGCATCTTACCATCAGAGCAACCTCATCTCAGTTTGGGCAAGGGGTTGTTGAGCGATCGCTCACTGTCACCATTCCCAAAGGTTGGAGCTTTGAACAACCTATTTCCAAGGAACTTCCGACATCTACCTCAGCCATCTTGGTGCTACTCCCCGCTGAGCCTGTATTTATTCGAGGATACGTATTTGATGTAGATGATCCAGGGGTAGGCATCGCGAATGTCACGGTCAAAATACAGCAGGGCGTTAAGACATTCACTGCCCTCACCATCGCTGATTTCAAAAATAACGGAAAATACTCTTTTCAAGACACAGGCGATCCTACCAAACTCCAGGCTTTCACCATTACTACAACTAATCCCGCAACGATTAGTTGCTCTGCAACTAACTTCAAATCCATCCCGAATCGTCCTTTAGTCATTGATTTTGAGCGATCGCTTCACGAAGAATTTTTCCATTTAATTCTATCCTAATTCTATTAAAGAACCCCATTCCTTGAGTCATTCATTAGCAATCAAAGGAGATCCTCTATGCCGGAATATTTAGCTCCTGGTGTATATGTTGAAGAGGTAGACACAGGTTCAAAACCGATCGAAGGAGTGAGTACCAGCACTGCTGGCATGGTGGGAGTAGCGGAGTGGGGTCCAGTCGGTGTGCCAACGCTAGTGACTGGTTTTGCCGATTTCCAGCGGCAGTTTGGTGGCTATCTCAATTATCGTCAGTATCGGGATAGTTGGTATCTTCCTCATACGGTTGAAGGTTTCTTCACCAATGGTGGTAAACGGCTCTACATTGTTCGAGTACTGCCCGATGGAGCAACCTTTGCTCAGTTAGCCCTTAATCCTGATATTCAAAATTTATCTGCTGTCACGCTTGAGAATAAGCAAGTTGCCACGACTGCGGCTAATCCGGGGGACTCAACCTTAACTCTCAATAATGTCACCAACCTCACTCAGGGAATGTGGATACAGATAGGGAGTACGAACTCTCTAGAATTTGTCTATGTCATCAAGGTTGATAGTACAAACCAGCAGATTACACTCAACACGCCTCTCCGCTTTGCTCATGCGATCGGAGCAGCAGTCAGCGAGGTCAATACTTTCATTTTTCAGGCAATTGATCCGGGAGCCTGGGGGAATGGACTGCAAGTAACTGCCAAGGGAGATAACCTGGTGGATACTCGTCTGATCGCAACCGCAGTCGTTGGTGCGACTAACCTGACATTACAATCGCTGGTGGAGATTGAAGTGGGGAGTGTGATTGAAGTTAACTACACAGAGAGTGTTGCTGGTCAATTCTACAAAGTAATCGCGCTGAATTCTCTGGACAAGACTCTGACAATTAGCCCTGCGCTTACTACTGCCGTGAATCCAGCGACCAATGCACTGGTTCGATCGCGCGAATTTTCACTGAAGATCGACCTGATCCAAAAAAATCCGATGACAAATCGATCTCGAGTTGTTATTAGTCAAACTCACCGCAATCTTGCCACTGACCCACGTCACAGCCGCTATGTTGTGAAAGTTCTTGGAGCAATTGCTACAGCGGATACTCCCCTGGGGGCAGATGGACGCACTATGGGTGAATCAGATCTGGTGCGAATGGCAGAGGGCTTAACTGTCGCTCATGCTCGCACCGCTATCCGGGCAGGATTTGCTGCCGGTTCATCTAGCTTGAGTGGCGGAAACGATAACGAGGGTAGTATTAGTGATGCAACTTACAGTGGGCAGGATAATATCAATCCTCAACAGAGAACAGGATTGCAAGCGCTCAAGAATATCGATGAAGTTAGTGTGGTTGCAATTCCGGGGCACACAAGCCAGACAATGCAAGATACTATTATCAGCCATTGTGAATTGATGCGGTATCGCTTTGCTGTGATTGACTCTCGGCAAAAAGATGGCATGGCTCAAGTGCAGGTGCAGCGGGGTAATTACGATACGAAGTATGCAGCACTTTATTATCCTTGGTTAGCCATTCCCGATCCTTTCCCCGATAACCCGCAGGTTCAGGGCAATGTTTTGCTTCCACCCAGTGGTCATGTGATGGGGATTTATGCCCGCAGTGATATCGAGCGGGGAGTTTACAAAGCCCCTGCGAACGAAGTGATTCGGGGTATTGCCGATTTAGAAGTGAAGTTGATGAAGGAGCAGCAAGATATTCTCAATCCGCGCAATATCAATGTTTTGCGAAACTTCCGGGAAAATAACCGAGGGTTACGTGTTTGGGGAGCACGCACACTTTCCAGTGATCCTGATTGGAAATACGTCAACGTGCGGCGATTATTCATCTTTATCGAAAACTCCATCGATCGCGGCACCCAATGGGTCGTGTTTGAGCCGAATGATGAGCCGCTCTGGCAACGGGTTAAACGGGTGATTACCGCATTTTTGACTCAGGTTTGGCGGGATGGGGCTCTGATGGGGCAAACCAAAGAAGAAGCATTTTTTGTGAAGTGCGATCGTACCACGATGACCCAGAACGACATCGACAATGGGCGGTTGATCGTTCAGGTCGGGATTGCCCCTGTCAAACCCGCAGAATTTGTTATTTTTCGGATTGGCCAGTGGGCAGGCGGCTCGTCTGTTGACGAAGGTTAACCGGACGAACGCATCCAATATTCAAAATATGGAGAGTTGGCATCATGGCAGAAACTGGAAAACGGGACGACCCCTATCAGCAGTTTAATTTCCTGGTAGAGATCGATGGTATTGCTCGTGCAGGATTCATGGAGTGCAGTGGGCTGACGACTGACAACGACATGATCGACTATCGCGAAGGAGCAGACAAGGCAATGAATGTCCGGAAGCTCTCCGGCTTACGCAAATACACGAATGTGGTTCTGAAACGCGGCTATACCCAGGATAAGAGTTTGTGGGAATGGCGCAAAACCAATATTAATGGCAAAGTTCAACGTCGCAGTGCCGATGTCATTCTACTGGATGAAGATCGCAAGGAAGTTTTACGATGGCGGATTCATGAAGCTTGGATCAGCAAGTGGGATAGTGGCCCGTTTAACGCCAAAACCAATGATGTGGTGGTAGAAACAGCAGAACTCGTTCACGAAGGATTGGAATTAGTGTAAGCCATGCCTGAGTATTTGACCCCAGGAGTTTACTTTGAGCTGCAAGACAAGGCAACACCCGTGATTCGGCAAGTGCGAACCGATATCACTGGCTTTGTCGGGTTGGCAGAGCGCGGACCTTGGAATCAACCCGTACAAATAGAGTCCTGGCGGCAGTTTCAAGCTCAGTTTGGCAACTTTGTTGCCTACGGATTTCTGTCCTATGCGGTCAAAGGTTTCTTTGAAAATGGAGGACGCACATGTTTTGTCGTTCGGGTCGCGGGTGCAACAGCTCAATCCGCATCACTAATTCTGAGGAATAAGGATAGTGATCCTAAAAAGAATGCAATCTTGCGGTTGGAAGCAAAAAACCCTGGCAGTTGGGGGAATCAGATTGCGATCGCCCTCACCCAAATTTCTCCAGGTAAACTCCCAGACCGTCCTCCTAGCTTTTCATTGGTGGTGATTCGTGATCGGCGCGATCGCGAAGTTTTTCCAAATCTGTCGCTCGACCCCAAAAGCGATCGCTACTTTGTACGCATGATCAATCAGGGAACCGATCGGTTGGCTCCCTCTCAATGGGTCACAGTAAAAGATTTGATTGATCCGACAGCTACTCGAAATGCAGATTGGTTACCCAATGGCGATCGATCTGGCTTAAAGAATCAAATTGGTTTTCTGCTCGGAGGTGAGGATGGGATTGATTCGCTCACCCTGGCGGATTTTTTGGGTAATGTCGATTTGTTCACAACCGAAAAGGTTGGTCTCAGTTGCTTGGATGCGATCAATGCAATTGGAATTGTATGCATTCCCGATTTGCACATTGCTCCCATGCCGCTTCCCCCACCTGCACCTAGCAAACCTGCCCCCCCAAAAGATCCCTGTTTGCCAACATGCAGTGTACCTTCAGCAGCTATTCCAGCACCACCCAAATCGACTGAGCAACCGCCGCAGTTCTCGCGCGATCAGATCATTGCCGCACAACGAACAATAATTGAACACTGCGAACGGCATAAAAACCGGACAGCGATTCTGGATGCACCCCTCAATGTGAACAGCAATCGTTCCTTAACCCTGGCGGAAGTCCAGTTCTGGCGGCAGCAGTTTGATTCAGAGCGGGGATTTGCCGCATTGTACTATCCCTGGATTCGCGTTGTCGATCCTTTGAAATTGGGCGGTAATCCAGTCCGAACGATTCCAGCTTGCGGTCATGTTGCAGGGTTGTATGCCCGATCGGACTTTGAGGTGGGCCCCCACAAAGCCCCTGCCAATGGCGAACTCTTTTGGGCAGAGGATGTTACTGCTGCCATCAACGATGACGAGCAGGCGACTTTAAACCCGGAGGGCATTAATTGTATCCGTGCCTTTCCGGGTCGGGGGATTCGCGTCTATGGTGCTCGCACGGTTAGCAGTGATCCTGATTGGCGATACATCAATGTCCGGCGATTGATGATGATGATCGAAGCAGCGGTTGATCTATCGACCCAATGGGCAGTATTTGAGCCGAATAATTTTAATTTGCGGCGATCGCTTATCCTCAGCGTTTCTGGCTTTCTGGAAACGCTCTGGCGGCGGGGAGCGCTGGTGGGAGAAAGCGCTGAAGAAGCCTTTTACATCAAGTGCGATGAGACGAATAATCCCCCAGAGATCGTTAATCAGGGCAAAATCCTGACTGAAATTGGGGTTGCGCCTACCCATCCCGCAGAGTTCATTATTTTTCGAGTCGGACGCACGCTAGAAGAGTTGGAAATTGTGGAGCGGTAGATTATGGCAGAACGAATCGATCCAGTCTTAGGGTTCAATTTTTATATCTCTCTGGTGCGTACCTCCAGTTCCCTGGGTAAGTTGTTGGGAAACAGCCCACTGGAAAGCAAACTGCTCTCAACGGATCTAGTCGTAGCAGGTGGATTTAGTGAGTGCGGTGGGCTAGAGGGGACGCTTCAGGTGGAAGAATACTCCGAAGGCGGAGAAAACCGTTATGTGCATAAATTCCCCACTCGAATGACCTATGCCAACATCGTTCTGAAAAGGGGGATCACCTTTTCTCAGGATTTATGGAAATGGCACTATGACTACGCCAATGGCAAAGGTAAACGCCTGGACGGGGTGATCACCCTGCTGGACGAATCCCAGGAACCCGTTCAGAATTGGGCGTTTCAAGGGGGACTGCCGCTGAAATGGAGTGGTCCTACGCTGAATGCTGCTCAGAGTGCGGTTGCGGTTGAGACCTTAGAAATTATTCATCAAGGCTGGAAGCCCCTACCCGCAAGTGCGGCATTACAAGCAGTTGGGCGATCGCTAAAACGAGCTGGCAATGCCATTGGGGGCTTATTTTGAAGCAGTGTTTTGAGGATCTGTGAAATACATGGGGAAGAAATATTATGGCAGTCACAATTGGGACAGTTAACAGCACTTTAAACGTTACGGATGGCGGAAACACCCTGAATGCAGCCGCACTGGAACAGATTGTGCAACAGGTTTTGGCCAGACTGAAAGACCATAAGGTCAATGAAATACAGATGCAGGAAGAACAGAAAATTGGCGATCGCGCAACTAGACCTGATTAGTTTATACGTGTCTTCATCATGTTAAGTAAAGCTTACTTCAAGAATTTGGATACGAAAGAGGAGATGCCTGTTCAGTTCAATCCTACCGATCTGACCTTCAACAAAACGGCTCAGTTTGCTGAGATTGCCATACCAGGGTTGGATGCGCCTGTACAACAGTTTATTCGAGGCGGAACAGAAACGCTATCGCTGGAACTTTTTTTTGATACGACCGATGGTGGTATGGCAAAAAATGCCACAAGTGTTACTGCCTTAACCGACCAGTTTTACCAACTCGTCAAACAAGATCAAAAAAACCATGCGCCACCAAAATGTTTGTTTGTATGGGGTTCACCACCGCTTCAAGAAGTAGCGAAAATTGTCAATTCTTTCCGGGTTTCTTTTGCTCCGTTTTGGTTTACCTGCATTGTGGAAAGCATCGATCGCAAGTTCCTATTGTTTAGTCCAGAAGGCATTCCCCTGCGGGCACGCCTAACAGTAAAGCTGCGGGAATATCAGACAGTTGAGCAAATGGTATCAAAACTCAACTCTGCTGATCATACCAAAGCCAGAGTGTTGAAACGGAAAGAGCGTCTGGAACAACTCTCCGCAACCGAATATGAAACCCCAGCCGAATGGCGACGCATTGCAGAAGAAAACGAGATTGATAATCCTTTGAAGATTGCTCCTGGAACAATCTTGAGACTGCCGCCCATGCGACCCGGTTCAGAACCTCGGAGGGTTAAGTAATGTTAGACTTTGCACCGACGTACAAAAATCGAGATTTCTACGTCCCGGCGTATGAAATTAAAATTAATCGCAAGGAACTGTCGAGTGATGTTGCTTGTGATGTCATGGAGGTGCGCTATACCGATGATGTCGAAAAAATCGACACGTTTGACATCACGGTAAACAACTGGGATGCGGAAAAGCTCGACTTTAAATATACCGGTTCTAAGAAAGGTTTAGACGCGGGTACGGACGCGGCACGGAGTACGCTATTTGATCCGGGTCAAGAAATTGAGATTTGGATGGGATATTTCAAACCCACACCAGACAACCCTACTCCAATCCGAATGATGTTGGTGGGTATCATCACATCCCTGACTCCTAATTTTCCAGCCTCGGGTTCACCGACGTTAAAGGTGAGTGGGCAAAATATTCTGCGCGATTTCATGACCAAGCAAGAAACCCACGATTACGTTAAAAGTAGTCAACCTAAAAGCCCTGATGAGCATCCTGAAAATCATGATAGTGATATTGCAAAAAATATTGGTAAGCGCGGCAAGCTCAAATATAATAATCGTCCAATTAAAATTGTGATTAACTGTGGTGCTAGAAATCAGGAACACCCAAATGAACATGTGTCGCAAAAAAATCAGTATGACATTCTATTTTTGATGCAGCTTGCGCGCCGCAATAGTTACGATCTGGTGTTCATCACTAAAGATGAAGATAATCGTCTCCGCAATAGCACTGGATGTCCTGACAAATTACCCGATCCTCCTTTCCTTTATTTCGGTCCCTCGACTAAATTGGCGCGGGTGTCTTATTTGCTGGAGTGGGGCAAGTCTTTGATCGATTTTCAACCCACTTTGAAAACAACGAATCAGGTCTCAGAAGTCACTGTTCAGGGCTGGAATGCGCTGACCAAGAAACCAATTAAAGTTACGGTCAAACGGAGTGATTTAAAGACGCGGGGTCAAAAAGATCCGCAGCGGATGAAAAAGCTAGAAGAAGGATTTAAGGAACGCCGTGAAATTGTAGTTGATGAGCCATTTCGAGATGAAGCAGCAGCCAAAAAGAAGGCAGAATCACTTATGGAAAATAACTCCAAAAACATGGTGACAGGACGCGGCTCAACGGTCGGATTGCCTGACTTACGAGCCGGAAGTTTCATCAAAATCCAGGGCTTAGGACTGACCTTTGACGGTCGCTATTTCGTTAAATCCACCACACACACTATCAATACCAGTGGCTACATCACCACCTTTGACGCGCGCCTAGAGGAGAAAAACAATTGAATAAAATCAATGGTGTTGTGATTGGCATTGTAAAAAGTTTGGACGATCCCAAAAAGCTGGGGCGAGTTGAAGTCCATTTTCCTTGGCTATCTGAAACCAATAAAAGCTTTTGGGCAAGAATTGCCACAACAATGGCAGGTAAAAACCGGGGTACCTGGTTTATGCCAGAAAAAGAAGATGAAGTCTTAGTCGCGTTTGAACGTGGCGATCCAGATCATCCTTATATCATTGGGTTCCTCTGGAATGGTCAGGATAAACCGCCTAATCAAGACATTACGCCTGAAGTTCGACGGATAAAAACGGTGAGTGGGCACATCCTGGAATTTGACGATCGTGCTGGGCAGACTCGCATTTTAATCAAAACCCAAGGTGGGCAGCAGATTGAGTTGCAAGACTTACCATCTGGAATTAGCCTCTCCACAACTGCTGGTAATCAGATCACGATTACCGATTTGCCACCACAAATCAATATCTCCTGCCCAACCGGAGTATTAACAGTCAACTGTCTGCAAGCCAGTGTCAATGCGGCCACGCTGCTAAATATCAATGCCCCGGTTGCGCAATTTAGCGGGGTAGTTCAGGCAGCAGCGATTGTCAGCCCTGTCTATACACCCGGTGTGGGCAATTTCTTTGGTCTATAAAGGGATAACCATTATGTCACTCCTGATTCCTATTCCTACGCTTATCGAACCGCTATCGAATCAACCTCTATCAGTTTCTCCCAAACTGGCGGTGCTAGAAAAGCCAGTCAAAGTGAGCTGTGGCGTTGTGACATTTCCTGATGGTAAGACTTTTGACCAGAGCCAGCAGGCAATAGCAGGCTTTTTTATCTATCGACAGCAGGTAGGCGTTACAGAGATCTGGAATGAGGAAATGAAGCTATGGTCTCCTGATCCAGGGACAGCCCTTACGACCTTTAAACCCAAACCCTTAGCTTATCAACCAAGCGCACCAGAACCCTGGCAGGGCTTACTGGTTCCAGCAACAGAAAAAGACACTGGATTTAATATTGCATCAAGCTATGACTACTTCATCCGTATTTATTGCGTTAGCAATCCCAGTACGGGTTCTGCGAGTGGTTTAAGTCCACCCAGTTCGCGGTTTAAGTTTACTAGTCTGATGAATGCATTGCGAGCCGGTATTAAACCTCGTGATGGTAGCAGCGCAGACGATACTGAGGAAATTCAACTGTTTCTGCGCAATCCCAATCTCCAAATTATCGGCTCTGTAAAGATTACTAGCAATGGTGGTTCTGCCCAAATTGACATTCAAAATCAGGATACAAGTGGTAATCCCCTGGCAATCGTCCAGCTATTATCCAATGGCGATATTGTCCTGAAACCAGCAGTAGGTAGGAAGGTCATAGTAGAGGGATTCCTAGAAACTGGAGAGATTACCTATACACCTTCTGGTGGCGGCTCTAAGAAAACCCTAGCTTAATTGCAGATTCGAGGTAGTTTCTAATGACACGCGAATTTTTAGGGGTAGGTTGGAAGTTTCCGATTCGGGTGAATGCGCGAGGCGGACTGTCGTTTTCTGCCCATGAACAAGACATCGAAGAAGCAGTCTGGCTGATTTTAAGTACCGCCAAAGGTGAACGTGTGATGGAATCTAACTTTGGCTGTGGAATTTATGACTATGTGTTTGCCCCTAACAACCCTGCCACTCGTGGTTCCATCACCTATGAAGTGCAAAAGTCCCTGACCGAATTTGAATCCCGCATTGATGTAGAAAATGTTCGCGTCGAGTCTTTCCCTGAGAGTGATAACCGCTTACTAATTTACGTTGATTACCGAGTTCGTTACAACAATGCCAAACGCAATTTAGTCTATCCCTTTTACCTGACGGAGCCATAATGCCTCTCGAAGCCCCCAACCTAGACGATCGCCGTTTTAAAGACCTGTTTGAAGAGTTACGGTCTTTAATTCCTCGCTATGCACCGGAATGGACGGATCACAATCTCTCCGATCCGGGCATCACGATGATGCAATTGTTTTCCTATCTTGGGGAAATCATTTTATTTCGTCTGAATCGGGTACCAGACCGTAACTACATTAAGTTTCTCCAACTGATTGGAGTCGAGCAAAAACCTGCTGCTCCAGCTAGAGCAGAAGTGACCTTTACATTGGTTTCACCTGCACCACCTACGGTTTATATTCCCAAAGGGACTCAGGTGGGTGCCCAGGTTGAATCGCCGCCACAGAGCGCGATCGCCACTCCGATGCTGCCCCCCGAACCAGAAGAACCTGTCACCTTTGAAACCGATGAACCCTTGATTGCGCTCGGCGCAGAACTGACGGCAATTTTGGTTTTCGATGGCAAGACCTTTACGGAATACACCCTGGCAAATCAGGTGCCTAATCAGTTCTATCCTGCCTTTGGCACAGAGCCAGCGAATGGGAATGCGTTATTTTTGGGATTTGCCTCAGATCATCCCTTCCCCGTTGCCGAAGTGAACTTATTCGTGCGCGTATTCGTAGACACAAAAGCTGCACCTGAACATCGTTGTGAATTAGCCGAAAATCTAATACTCCCTGCTGCTGAGGTGGTTTGGGAATATTGGGATGGCTCAGACTGGAGCAAACTCAGTCTACTCAAAGATGAAACGCGATCGCTAACCCAAACAGGGCATGTGTATTTTCTGTCCCCCAAAGCCGGAATTCCCAAGCGGGTGATTACGCCAGTGACGCGATCGCTTTACTGGATTCGCTGTCATCTCGTCAACGCTCAGTACGAGTTGCCTCCTGTTCTGGATGCTGTGCTGACAAACACCGTGCGGGTGACTGCCGTGACAACCCTGAAAGATGAGGTATTGGGATCGAGCAATGGGCAGCCCAATCAAATCTTCCGTCTGCGTAAAGCGCCGATTTTTGCCAAAACGTTGCGACCAGTCGAAGAACGATTGAAGGAGAAAGCAACCCTGCCAACGACCCTCAACGAAACCGAACAAGCTAAGTTTGATCAGAAATTGCAGGAGCAGGAATTTGCCAAGGGGTTTTGGCTGGAGGTGGATGAAGGCGAGGGTTCGCAACCGTGGGAGGAAGTGGAAGACTTTTTTAATTCCGATGCCAGCGATCGCCATTACCTTCTCAATCGCACCACGGGCGATGTGACCTTTGCCGATGGACGACAGGGACAAATTCCCCTGGCAGGACTGAACAATATTGCCGTTCGGTACTATCGCTACGGCGGCGGGGCGAAGGGCAACGTGGGGATAGATACCATTACCAGTTTGCAAAGCCCGATCCCAGAAGTGGAAAGCACCACAAACTTCTGGTTTGCCGAAGGGGGTGCGGATGAAGAGTCGATTCGAGAGACTAAAGCTCGTGCGCCCAGAGAGTTGAAGGCACGCGATCGCGCCGTCACCCTAGAAGATTTTGCCGTTTTGGCTGAGCAAACTCCTGGCGTCCGCATCAAACGAGCCTATGCGCTGCCTCTCTACAATCCTCAGTTTCCCGATTTCCCCACCCCCGGAGCCGTCACTGTCGTGGTTATCCCCGAAAGCAAGGCTCCCAATCCGCTGCCCAGTGAAGCCACTCTGCAAACTGTGTGCGCCCACTTAAATCGGCATCGACTATTGACAACAGAGGTGTTTGTCGCACCCCCTAAATATGTGCAGGTCAAAATTGAGGCAACGGTTGTGGCTCGCCCCAGTGCTAATCCGGCGGCTGTCCAGACGCAAATTCAAACCGTTTTGAATGCTTATCTCAATCCATTGACTGGGGGCGAATCGGGGGTGGGATGGGGACTGGGAGAAGAAGTCATTTATTCCGAAGTATTCCGTCGGGTTTTAACGGTAGACGGGGTGCAACGGGTCGATGAGTTGCTGATCAGCGTGGATGGTCATCGACAACCGCCCTGCTCCAGTGCCCAAATTCCCGCTGGCTATCTTGTCTTCTCTGACGGTCACGACATCACAGCTCTTCTACTCACTACGGTTTAAGCAATATGTCTGAACTCGCCACACCCACTTATGTTCTCCTCGATAGTCAGCAGGGACGCACGGCTGCTGAGGGCTGGCGCGTGGAGAGTTCGACAAAGTTACAAATTACCCCCATAGGGTTGAAACTAGCACTGAAACCCAGTCCACCTGTACCCCTGAAGGATGATCGGGGAACCTTTGGCGGACTGACAAATCCGACAGGGGTCGCCATCGATTCTCAGGGCAATATTTATATTGCTGATGCCGATCTCCATCAGATTTTTCGGCTGACTCGGCGGGATCGATTTCAAGTATGGGCAACGTTCTTCCGCATCAATCAGGGACCTTTTGTTAGCGATCGCTTCGTCTATGTTCCCACAGCACATCGGTTGGAACGGTGGCGACCTTCTCGCCAACCCACTCCTCAGAGTTTTGCTGAAGTTGAGGTGATCTGTGAAACCGTCTGGGATGAGACACAAGCTCAACAATTGATTTTGCAATACCTGAAAACCCATGAGCCAGATCCGGGTCCTGCGGTGTGCAATCCGGTAGTGGTCGAGCGAGATCTGGCGCGGGAGACGATCGCTGAAGTTTTGCAAGCGGCCTATCCTAAACACCTACCCGCTGGTGAGATTTGCAAGTCCTCCATCGACTATTTACCCTGTTTGGGAGGATTGGGGCATCAGCCGCGCCAATTTAATCAGCCAAGGGGCTTGGCGGTTTCCAGTCGGGATTGGCTTTACGTAGCGGATACAAAAAACCATCGCATTCAAGTCTTTGCACTGCCCAGTCTGACGTTAATTAAGGTTTGGGGCACACCGTCTCCAGGCTCTACACTCGGTGCCTTTAATGAACCCTGGGATGTCGTAGTAGATAGTCATGAGAATGTGTACATCGCGGATAAAGGCAACCATCGCTTACAGAAATTCGATGCCCATCTCCGTCAATTTATCTCAATCGATGGGATTCAGTTGAGATCGCAAGTTTTTCAGGTGCTATACGGGACACAACAGGGCGATCGCTTTGTTTACATTCCGGCTCGTCGTCGTTTAGAACGTTGGGATGCTCGTTTAGAACGCGATCCGGTTAGTCTCAGCGAAGTCACGTTCCTAAACGAAACTGTGCCAACTCTGGACACAGCCCGTCAACTGGTGTTAGCCCGTCTAAATGCCAAAGGGTCAACAGATATTTTGGTGGATTGGGATGCGGTCTATCCGTTGGAAACTGATCCCGTTTTTGATAGTCCGACCCATTTAGCGATCGATGCCAATGATTGGGTTTATGTGGTCGATCAGGCACGAACTGAAGTCAAAGTCTTAGACATCAAAGGACGAGTGGTGAATCATCTCACTTACGTCAGTGAATTCAGCGGACAGTTGCCACCAACTGCAATTACCGTTGATGCGAACGGTAAGTTGGTGTTAGCGAATAGCGATGGTTTACATCGCTTTGATTTGAGGATGGGAGGGCACTATGAGGGATGTTGTGGTACCTGGACAGGGCATTGCACCAGTCTGGCCGCAGACCCTGGTGGTGATGTCATTGCAGTAGGCGGCGATCTCAAAGGGGTGGCTCAAGTGTCCCCATCTCAGCGGTTTGAAGATAAAGGTCTCTACCTTTCTCGCAGTCTTGATAGTGAGATTGATCGCTGTCCTTGGCATAAGATTCAACTCCGTTTTGAGCCATTCCCTCTGGCAACCCAACTGCAAGTTTGGACTCACACTTCAAACACAGAGCTGTCACCCTTAGATATTCAGACATTGCAGCCCGAAGATTGGCTAACTGGACAGATCAATGGGGAAGATTTCTTGGTTTTGAGTCCACCGGGTCGCTGGCTGTGGCTCAAAATTCAGTTTGCAGGTAATGGCACTGCTAGCCCAGTTTTGCAAGATCTGGAGGTTCATTTTCCTCGCCAAAGCTACCTGCAATATTTGCCCGCCGTTTATCAGGCAGACCCAGTTAGCAAAGATTTTCTGGAACGATTTTTGTCGATTTTCCAAACTGTTTTAGGTGGTGTAGAACATCAAATTGACCATCTGGCGGAGTACTTTGATCCCGATGGTGCCCCTAACCGCCTTTTCCTGGAATGGCTGGCGGGTTGGCTGGATATGACGTTTTATCAGAACTGGTCGTTGGAAACCTGCCGACGACTGCTACGCCATGCGCCCGAACTGTATCGACAACGCGGGACTCCCGCTGGTCTGAAGCAACTATTGTGGCTGGCATTTGGGGTGCAGGTGGAAATCCTGGAGCATTTTTGGCTGCGACAATGGCTGTTCTTAAACACTCAATCGACGTTGGGTGGACGATCGCAGCTGTGGGAGAATGCCTTCTTTAACGAAGCCTTTTTGGGCGATACGGCTCAGTTAGGCGAATTTCCCCTAGCAGGAGAGAGTACATCGATTGAAGAAAGCTTTGCGGGGGATGCCCATCGATTCAGCGTATTGATTTCGGCAGCCCAATGTCAATCGCCCACCGTTGAGCGTCAAATTCGTGCCTTAATCGAAGCGGAAAAACCAGCTCATACCCAATACTTTCTGCACAAAGTAGAGCCACATTTTCGGGTCGGTGTCCAATCCACAGTGGGGCTAAACATGATGCTGGGAGCCTATCCACAGCCAGTTCTGAATCACTGCTCCACGCTAGGGAAAGATACGGTGTTGAACTCATCGCCAGAAACCCGCAACACGCCAGGGATTAAAGTCGGACGCGATCGCCTCGGCATCAATACCGCGTTGAGATAAACCACACAATATGACAAACAAACCGTCAGGAGTCCCTATGCACAGTCTAAATCGCCATCCAAATCAGCCCTGCCTGGACTGTGAACTGCCCACCCAGGAACGGTTGAATTACTTTACGGGACAATTCCTGATGGAGCGTGATTTGCTGGCAGAGCAGGCATATCACATTGGCAAACATCGACAGCACAATCGCTATTTGCACGGGTATGGTAGCGTCTGTGGGCTAAAGGTTACGCAACACCCCAATCCTGACTGTCGCGATCGCATTGTCGTTCTGGAGCCGGGGTTAGCCCTGGATTGCTGCGGTCGAGAGATTGTGGTGCATGAACCAGTGTATTTTGACCTCGTTGCGGCATTGGCTCCCCAAAAGGCAGACCCTACGATCACTGGCAAGCATCTATTGCTTTCGCTTTGCTATTCAGAGTGCAAAACAGAATTTGTTCCAGCGCTTTATGCCGAGTGTGGCTGCACGGATACGGGCTGTGAGGCGAATCGCATCTATGAAGGGTTTGAGATTGAGGCAAAGCTAGTTGACGATGATAAGTTGCCCAAACCTCACGTTGTCGATCCATCGGGAGTAAGACTGGAATGGACAACGACACTTACGACGGATAAAGCCTTTAGAGTCGCGATTGATCCCAAGCAAACGCGGATCTATGTGCTCAATGCGGTGACTCCCAATCAAATCATGGTGTACGATACCGAACATTATTGTTTGCTAAAGAGCATTTCGTTTGATGCTAATGATGGTCAAATTATTGATTTGGCACTCAGTTCCAATGGATATTTTTTGTATATCCTCCGTTATTTTGAAACAACACCTGCTTCAGGTACAACTCCAGGGTCAGGTGATTACTTTTTACGTGTGATTCAGGTAAAGGACAGCACCACAGGAGATGATTTGAATCCTGCTCCACGGATTGAAAGTGCTGACGCAGCGAGTAAGGATATCCCATTGAGTTCCGGTTCATCGGAAACCCCGCCTAAATTAGCAGTGGGTGGTCAAGACACCAGTGGCAAAGTCGTGACGCTGGATGTGAATACAACTCCGAACAAAAAAAACATTATTTGGACAGATCGCATCAACACAGGTGGAGCGGATCCTACTGTGGCTTTGGGAGATGCGGCTTATGCCAAATATTACGAAGGTGATACAGGATCAGATCCAAGGGCGATCGCCATTACTCCAGACGGCAGTTGGTTATTCATCGCTGAAGCAGGAAGTGGTGCCACCACTAATGTTGTTAAAGCCTTTAATGTTGGAACTCGCGCTGTGACCCATAGCATTCCAATACCCGTTGGAGAAGCTGTTTCTTTGCTGGCAACTTCAGGAGATAGCTTGTGGCTATATATCATCACTGATGCGAAAAAAGTTTATGTCTTTCGCATTCAAGAAACCCCGACGCTGTTTCCTGCGGTAAACTCTACAGGGGTTGATCTGGGAACTGATATCCCGATCGCCCTACAAGTTTCCCCAACGGGCAAATGGGGATATGTGTTGCTGCAAGGAGCTAGCGACTCGACCAAGGGCTGGGTTAAAACTGTCAATCGTGACAAGTTGGATGATCCGGGTCAGGCAGTGTCGGAGGCGATCGCAGTTACTGCGACTGCCCGTGCTCTAGCATTAGCTGCCGATGGTCAGCGCCTCTATGCTGCTGGAGAGGGAGCAGACAAAGCCTGTGGGGGAGTTTCGGTTCTAAAGGTTGACGAAGACCAGTGCAAAGATCTCTTTTGGCATAGTTTAGAGCATTGTCCAGAGTGTGTTGAAACCTGCATTCCCCTGGCTGTAGTCAAAGACTACGCCACAGATGCTGTCGTGACCGATGCTCGGATTAATAACCGGATTCGCCCTTTGGTGCCCAGCACTGAAACATTACAGCAACTGATTCTCTGTGCCTTAAGCTCGACAGGTCAACCAACACCTCCTGTAACAGGGGCAGGCGATCAAGGGGATAAGGGCGATCAAGGGGATAAGGGCGATCAAGGGGATAAGGGCAACAAGGGCAACAAGGGCGATCAAGGCGCAGACGGAGAAGGTTTAGAGCCAGATCTCACTCAAATCGTTGCTCTAAGTTGGATTCATGGCAAAAAAGGACCATTCATTCAAATCGGGAATGATCGAGCGATCGTGATTGGGTTTAGTAGACCTGTGCATGTTGAAGATATCGATGCGGAGCATATCTTTCAGATTTTGATTCGACATAATGACGCAGCGGCAAATGAACGTGGTTTGCTTTGTCGGTGTCCGATTCAGGGCAGAATTATTCCGGTAGATCCCCCTGACGACACTGAGTGGGATCAACCCATCACTCAGGCTCGCGCTGTCGAGGGTCCGTTGGCCCGGGGCGCAGCATTTCTTCCAGAAAATCCCCAGCTGCTGATAGAACTCCCAGACCTTTGGGTCTGCTTGAGAGGTGATTTTGTGGTGGATGAGCAGCAGCGAGCCATTGACGCTGAGTTTGTGCGGGGAGAGTTGCCGACGGGCGATCGCCCACTAAATAGCAAAGTCGGCATTCAGGGAGGTCTCTTCGAGAGTTGGTTTACGCTCAGTGATGGATAGGTTCATTGAGAGTAATGCTTTACAAATGAGCCTTCGCAGATGAATTGAATTAAACAAATCAAATTTGGAGTTTTCCCATGTATACCGCTAAAACCATGCCTGCTACTTCCCCAACCCATGCCACGAATTGCAATTGCCCAGCCTGTAGTGGGGTGAACTGCTTTGAGCGCCCCCGATTTTTTGGAGGACAAAGACTCGACGCTCAGGATTTGGAAGCTGCCCAACGGTATGTGATTGAGAAGAACAAATTACATAATCGTTACCTGGTAGGAACGGGTGTGGTCTGTGGGTTGATGGTGAAATGTGATCCGTGCTGTGATGGCAGCGTGGTGATTGAAACCGGGTATGCGATCGATTGTGATGGGAATGATATTGCCCTTTGTCAGGAAACTTTCTTTGATGTGTTGGGGTATTTGAAGAAAAAGAAACAGGAAGATTTACCTTACTGTGGTCATGGGGCTTTTAAGCCTAAGATAGAACCAGTGGAGGAAGAGAAGGAATATCTCTTGATCTTGTCCTATGCAGAAGAAATGATCAAGCCTGTGACCGCTCTGGTGCGTGATAATGGTTGCAATAACAGCCGTTGTGAGCCTTCGCGGATTCGAGAAACCTTTCGGTTTGATTTGGTGGAAACTCGAACAGACAAACCTCCGCTTAGCCAAATCAAAATCACTGATTTAATCCCAGATCAAAGCTTTCTCGGTCAGGTGATTGCCTGTTTCAAAACATTTCAAGAAGTGCTAAAAGCATTCCAAGCGGCTGGAGAAGGTGAAAAAAATCTAGCGGTCGGGAATACTGCGGCTTTGGATGGAGCCTTTAAGCAGCTCAGGAATCTGGTGATGGAATTTTATAAAAAAGAACCCGCCATTCGATGTGATCTGCCACTGAAAATTGCTGAGATCGAGAAAGGGTTTCAAGCGGCAGGTACGCCCGAAGAAAAGCAAAAGTATGCAGTTTTGCTGGCTGCCATGCTGATTCAACTGCTATTGGATTGTTTTTGTGATGCGCTATTGGTACGTTGTCCTGAATGCTGTGAAGGGGAAGGTGTGGTATTAGCTTGCATTACCATTCAAGGTCATCGGATTAAAAAGATCTGCAACCTTGCGCGCAAACAATTGATTACCGGACCTTCACTACAGTACTGGATGCAGCCTCTATTCAGCAGTATAGAAACGCTACTCACTGCCATGTGTTGCGATTTAGATTTGATTAAGTTGATGGAGCGAAGATTGCTTCGGTAGATTGGCTAAGGAAATCTTAGGTTGGTTGTTTAGTCTAGATTTGTAAACATAGGAGAGAAAATCATGCAAGGTGGAACAAGACCTGGAGAGAATCCAGAAAGTGTAAGACTTTCTACGCCACTGCAAGACTTGAGCGCTGCCCTCACCCGTGGTGATGCAGCCTTCAAAATGTTTCGAGATTTCTCGGTGTGTGGATTACGCGAACTCGTGGGAGCATCGCTGCAAAGGTTAACAGATTCTAACCGCTTTGGTGCAATGGATTTATACGATCTCCCGGTCGATGATGCAACGGTCTTGTTAAGAGAACGTCGGGACATTTCTCAGCCCACAATCATTGACGCCCCCAAGGCGTGTTCTCCTGAAAATTTTAGAGACACTGCCTGGACGATTGAGCCAAGTGAGACTATTACTTTACGGAGGTATGGTGGTCGCGTAGTTGGAGTCCAGCGCGGTCTACAACAACCCATTCCTGACAATCCCAATAATCCTGACAACCCCAATAACCCTGACGACCCCAATAATCCTGATGGGTAATCTACAGTGCAGACGATCGCAATTCGGCAATTCAACGTACGGTACAATGTTGCCCGATTCTCCACGGGAGAGGCTGCGCCAACGCTTGATAAGCCTACAGATATTCAGCGTCGGCTGGATCAGATTGCCAGTCAACTGTTAGCACAAGCGTTGGAAAATCAACTTGCCCAGTGGAATGATGCGGATGGTGCGCTGTATTTTATTGAGCAACTCCATTTTGACCTGTCCCTCGATCTATCTCACAGCGACGATCGCCAGTTAGCTACTGTTTGGGCAGGTGCATTGTATGGCAGCATTCAGCGAACCCTCAGCCAGTCGGGAATGGGGGTAGTTTGTTTTCGCGATCGCAGCGAATTTTTGGCTAGTTTTCTGGAAGACCTGTTACGGGGGCAGGCATGGGATCACTGGTATTATCAGGAATTTGCCAACCTGCGATCGCTCTCCATGAATCAGCTTGCCAGCCAGGTGTTATTGCAAGATGGCGATACGGGACGGGAGGCACTGCTGGAGTTAGCCAAACGGAACAGCCTGGAGTTGCTGTTAGCCACGCTGAGTGATCAAGATGTGGAGGCGATCGCTTCTCATTGTTTGCTGCCTCCTGGTCCCACTGTGATTTTGTCCAATACTTGTGGACGGTGGATTGACGGGTTGCGATCGCTCCTGAGCCGGGGTGTGCCGCTGACTGCCGTAATTGCCAGAGATGTCACCCGGCTATATCTGGGTTTGTTGCGCCAGCAGCCCGAATTAGGCCCCGATGTGAATCTGGCTCGGTTTATTTACAACATGCTGCACCTGCGAGAAACGGTGTTGGGCTTGGGCGATCGCCCTGGGTTCCTTGCCCAATTGGCGGCGGACAACTGGACAGAAGCCTTTCATCGCTTAGGACGCAGTCCTTTACAACCTTTGTTGCGAACCCTAGCGCGGGAGGTGGCAGGAACAGATCTGGTGGGGTTGCTGCAAGACTTACAGGTGGAAGCACCCCAACCCCTGATGCGGCGGATAGGGACTGCTTTCGGAGGCGTATTTTTCCTGGTGGGGGCGATCGCCGATCTCGATCTCTACCCTTTCCTGCAAACTTGTCCCTATCCGGAGCCTGAAGGTATTGCCAAAGCAAATCTGCTGCTCTGGTTGATGGCGCTGCAATGTTTGGGACAGGGGAATTTGGCGCAAGCTAGGGGCGATCATGGGGTACTGGCGTTTGCGGGGTTGGCGCGAGCACCGGAACGGGAGTGGCTGGCGGACTATGCTGCCGGATTGACGGCAGCTATGCATGGGGCGTTTGTGCAGGATTTGCAGGCGCATTGTCAACGGGTGATCCGGCAGCCCGATCGGTTTGCCTATCAGCGATCGCTCTCCGCTCTGCCGGAGCCATCGGAGTGGTTGTCACTGCACAGTGCGCCCGATTCGCCGTTGCCGGATGAATCGTGGGATGGGGCGTTGGGGGTGATGAGCGCGATCGCCCTTCAGGGATTTTCCGCTAAACTGGGGGCAATGGCGGGGAGTCCATCGTATCTGAGCCGAAATTTTCTGGAGAGTACGGCAGAGATTGGGATGAGTGAGGGGGCGATCGCGATTCGTTTCCTCACCTGTCCACTGCAAATGGTGTTACGGATGGCTGGCTTTGATAGCAACACTTGGGCAATCCCCTGGCTGGAAAACCGACAACTTACCTTTCAGTTTGACTGATTAAAGGCTATGGTTGATTCTCCTTCTACCGTAATTCCTGAAGCTGCCAAGGCGACTTCAACGGCTCAACCTCCGGTGCAGGATATCCAGATGGCTCCGGAGGCTGAGAGCGATCGCAGTGCGATTATGGGAGATCGGATGGTGAGGGCGGTTGGTGGAGGTAGTCCAGAAACGCCACCCGAACGATTTGCTGGAGCGTTGGGACAGTTGTCAGGTTCATCGCAGGCTGGGATGCTGCGGCAGTTGCAGCGCAGTTACGGCAATAGCTATGTGGGTAAGGTGATTCAGCAACAGGGCAAGAACGGTCCTCCTACACTGACCACAGGCACCGCAGATTCAAGTACCCGTTTATCTCAATCCCCGCGTCCTGCGGAAACTGCTCCTACAGAAATCACTACGCCTGTAGATCTGAAAGGGCAAACCGACTTTAAGCCACCAGATTCGGTTGCTGCCTTTTTAGAAAACTCACCCAATAAAACGAACAAAATTCCCATTCGGTTCGGTAACTTAGCGACTGGTGAAATGAAAATCCAGAAGAGGAATAGTAAGAACGAGGTGAAATATAGGACTATTTCTCCTGAAAAACATCTTCTCGATCTGTCTCACCCATTTTTTAATGGTTTTGCTGTTCAGGATCTGATCCCAAAACTCTCTTTAAATATAATAGATAGCAAGATTACAGGAAATATCTCACTAGAAAAGGGTGGTGACCTCCTCAAGCGTCTTAAAGATGCTCCTGAACTACTAGGCTTAGCGGGTTTTGATTTAAGGAGTCTGTCGAAGCCGATTAACGAAGTAAAGGATGGAGGAATACTCAACTTTGGAGTGAAAGACGTTGAAGTTACCTTGGGTGGAGTGTTCTCTGGCAGACTTACTATTCTAGCAGAAGACGAAGCTGTTCGCTTTGACAGTACAATGACCCTCGCTGCTCAAACTGTCAAAGCTACGGGTGGTGGTACCCTAGCGTTAGCGCGATCGCCAGAGGGATTTATTACTGGCTCAATTGATTTAGATGTTGAACTGGCGAATTTCACTGGGAAACTGAAAGGACAATGGGATGGGCAAACTTTCACTGCTCACGGTTCCATTAACTATCAAGGGGAGAAGCTATCTGGCAATGTCAACTTCCATGTGATGGAGAAAGAACAGGCAGACCAGATGCTCCAGGAACGGAAAACTCCACCAGAAGTAACAACCGCTAAGCCTTCACCAACCGCTAAGCCAACTACTGTTCCTCCGAAGAAAGGGAAACCCAATTATGTGGTAGCGGGTGAAGGAGTCCTAGATTACACCTTCATAGACTGGTTGCATGGAAGCGCTCAAGTCATCGCAGACCATAAAGGGTATGTAACGGTTATTGGCGAAATTGTTCCACAGGCACAAATACAACTCTTTAAACCACCACCATTCAGGAAAGATTTCCCTGAATTCAAAGCACGGGCTACCTACGGTCTTCCTGTGATTGCTGACATCTTTATTGAGGCTGGTATTGGCTTGACCCTGTGGGCAACAATTGAAGGAAACCTCAAAGACATCAAGGTTCCTGTGGGATACTCCACTGATCCAACTAAACGCAATAAATTTAGTCTTGAAGGCACCATTAATATCTCAGCAGCCGCAGGTATTACCTTGCATGCTTTTATCGATGCTGGAATGACGATATTAAGACATGAGATTAAAATTGGAGCCGGACTTAATGGTACGTTGGGAATTAAGGGCTACGCAGAAGGAAAAACCATCGTTGGCTACCGTGAGGAAAGTGCTGAAGGTGAAGACAAGAAAGGAGTCTTCTTCATTCAAGGCGGGGTAGAAATTGCTGCTCAACCGTTCTTGGAGTTAAGTGGTGAACTTCACATCAAGTTAGATAGCCCATGGTGGTCGCCTGCACCGGACAAAACTTGGACATGGCCTCTAGGTGATAAAGAGTGGCCTTTAGGGGGTGGCTTTGGTATCGGTGCAGATGTCAATTATGTGCTTGGTTCTGGGCTAGCACCTACAGTTTCCTTTAAGGATCCAGAGTTCTCCGGCGACAAGTTCCTGGGTGACATCACCGACGATCGCCTAGATTCCAAGAAAGGTGGGGAAACCGAGAAAAAGAGTCCGTGGAAGGAAAAAAACACACCCCAAGCAAAACCGCCAACGGCTCAAGCTGCTCCGGCAGCGGGAGTACAATCTGGGATTCCAACCAAAGCACCCGTCAAGGCACCTGCAATTCCTAGTTCCTCGAAGAAGAAAGATAAACCACCCCCCGAATTCGATCTAGCTGGGAAAACCCCTGAGGAAACTGAAAGTCGTCTGGCAAGGCGGGAAGAACAAAAGAAAGCCGCAACACAGCAGGGACAACAGCAGGGACCGAAAAAAGGTGCTGGCAAAGCAGCTCAAGAGCAGGCTGATAAACAACACGAAGGACAGAAAGCCGATCCTACCCAGAAATGGCAACGCGGCGTTGCAGTAGTCGAACAGGCATTGGCATATGCAGAGAAGACTGGAATTGAATTAGATGAGTTAAACAAAATCCTGAAGTCAATACGCAGACAGGAATATGGTTTTACCAACCTCTATGCTGAGGATGGTGGAGAGCAATGGGTTGTGCTTGGCAGTATGAGTGCAGCCAAGAAGGTTAAAAGTGTTAAGAAGAAAGAGGATCGATTACGAGGTAAAAGACGAGACCTTGGAAACTTTGTTCACACCTACGCTGAAGTGGTGTCAACAGAAGGGTTGCTTACACCTCCATTACCAAGTACAAAATTGGTTTCAGAACATCCATTCTTAGGTAGGCATTATCTTTACGGTAGAACTATCCGCTCAGATCGTTTGGATATGAATGAACACGTGATTTATGAGATTAAGCCTAGTGGTCTATCTAAAGAAGGACAACAGCAAGTCAACTATTATGTTGATCGAGCTAACAGGGAGCTTGGCGGGAAGCCTTGGCGCGGTTTTGTCGTGACTTACGTTCAAGAAGATGCTTACGATTATGCTGTTAAAATTGGATATTTTAAGAAGGAGGAGAAGGAGGAGGAGACATCTCCAAAATAGTAAAAGAACATCAGTGCGATCGCGTTAGGCAAAGGCGACCAATGGTTTGGGGAACTGGAAGGGGCAGAGTAAGCAAGGGGCGATCGGAGGAAGGATGTGCGGCGATCGCCGATCTTATAGGGTGCGTTAGCGACAGAGTAACGCACCAAATTAACCAGTAACGGTGCTTTACGGCGCAAAAGAGCAAATATCCTTATATTGACCAAACAAGCGCCTAACGCACCCTACCGATCACTCTAAGTTTTAAGTTTGATGGCTGATGACGATGGTTGAATCTGTGGAGTAATGCATCCCATGGCTGATTCTCATAGTACGGCAACACCTGAAACCACAAATGCGGCACCGACGGCAAATCCTCCGGTGCGGGAGAATCAGCGGGCAGTTGAGGCTGAGGTTGAGCAGGGGGCGATCGCGGGGCAGCGGGTGATGCGGAGTGTTGGGGGGGGAAGCCCAGAAACACCACCGGAGCAGTTTTCAGGCGCATTGGGAGGACTATCTGGAAGATCCCAGGCGGGAATGCTGCGGCAGTTGCAGCGCAGCTATGGCAATAGCTACGTGGGAAATGTGGTTCAGCGAAAGGCTGATGGGAATGGTACTTGTTCTGAGTGTGAGAAGAAGGATAAGGAGATTCAGCGCAAGGGCGAGGGTGATGTTAGCTCTGTGCCGGATGGATTTGAGGCGGCGATGCAGCGGAGTGGATCGGGGCAGCCGTTGGATGAGGGGACGCGATCGTTTATGGAATCGCGGTTTGGTCAGGATTTTGGTGAGGTGAAGATCCATACAGATAGTGCGGCGGCAGAAGCATCAGAGGCGGTGCGTGCACAGGCGTTTACAACGGGGCGCGATATTTATTTTGGGCGAGGTCGTTATCAACCCCAAGTAACTGAAGGAAAAGGACTTTTAGCCCACGAGTTGACACATGTAGTTCAACAAACATCTAGTATTCAATCTAAATCAACTGTCAGTCAACCTGGCGATCTGCACGAGCAAGAAGCAGATAGAGTTGCTACTCAAGTCATGTCTGAACACCATTTTATTTCTCCAGCTAATATTGATACTACTATAGGTAAACAACAGTTTTCATCGATCATTGCGCGAAAAATTGACCCGAGCAAGGCGGAGCCAATCAAGAAGGAGCTAGACAGCACTTTCTATGTAAGCAATTCCACCCTTGAGAAACTGTGGGCAGAACTTGGCGTTGATCTTCCCGAGGCGATGTACGACGATAGTCCGGTGACTATTAGCCTCGGAAAAAGTGGGCGTCCTGAAAGCTATTTTGACCTTTGGAAGCGATCAATTAATGAGGGTATGAGCCGTACCTCGGCTGCAAAGCCCCTTATCAATGCCTTTGCTAACGACACGTTTATGGTGGCTAAGGGCTTCCTTTCCTCACAGCTAACGCGGCTGGAGAACCTCCAAGAAGAACTGAAAAGGGCAGCCGATCAGAACAAAACCCGGTCGATCCCAGCACAATCATCTACTGGAGGTGTTGAAGATCCGAACAAGTTGTTGAGCCGCAACACTACTCCAAAGCCACTTGCCGATGCACGAGGACTCATCGATACTGCTACGTTCCTTCACTTCCTCCAAAACTGGGAGGATATACTCAAGACCGCACCCGTTGGAATGCGTCGGGTTGATGCTTCTAACTTTCTTCCTCAACTAGGTCCACCCGCTAGTGGAAAAACTTTCGAGCCATTCCCGAACAGCCCGTCTAGCCAGCAGGGTGCAGCATCAAGAGGTGTACCAGTTAATCTATTGCCTGGGGTAGGACTTCAGCCCATCCTATTTCTCCCGAACGTGCCAATTGACAAGATTCTTGAGTCACCGAATATCGATTTTATCGATAGGGATGCTTTCAAAACTATTCAGCAGGTATATCAGGACTGCTTGGGAAAAAGATCACAATTTAGAGAACTAGCTCAGGCGCTAATGGCGGAAGATGCCAACTTGGCTGTCCTTTCTGACCGAGGGCTGCTTAGTCAGGTAAGTGCGCTCTCAATCCATTCCGACGCACAAGCTGGCAGCACCCTCGCTAATATAGCAAAGGATAACGCGGAAGCAGTCAAGCGTTTCCTGAACATGCTGAGCACGCCTGGTACGGTTGATTGGAAAGCACTAAAACCAGTGTACGGATATCTACTTGCTGGCGGAAGTGGCGGAAGCAAGGACTGGTCAAATATCAGATCTCGTGGCTTCGTGGAGAATTACTTTAAGGAACAGGATCAGGCAGAGCGGGATAAGGCCATGTTAGAACTCGCAGCACATCTTTTGATAGGAGCGGCAACCCTCGTCGCGCTCCTATCTCCTGCAGCCCCTCTTGCTACTGCATTCCTACTTGCAACTGATGCTATCGCTGTCGGCGGCGCCATAAAAGAGTCAAACTTAGCTGATATAAAAGCTGACGTGCTTAGTGCGGGTGCTGCTGCACAAGTTGTTAGCAAGGACGATGCTCGCCAAGCGAGGGAGGATGCTGAGTCAAAGAAGACATCAATGGTCGTTACTATCCTCATGACTGCATTACCTTATCTTCCAAGTGTCGCGAAAGGCGGCTCAAAAGTTGCAAGCGCAATTGGGCGTGAGTTGCGATGGGAGAAGCTGGCTGAAAAATCGACGCTTTTGGGTGCTGGACCAGCAATTGGAGATCTTGTAGTTGATCTCACAAAGGCTGGGGTGTCTTCAATTGCGCGTAACAGAGCCGGAGGCATACTATCGCTTAATGAGATGGTGTCGAAAATCACAGGTATCAGCCGTCAGCTACCGTGGATTAAGGTGGGAGATTCACTTAGGCGTGCAGGAGATGAGAAACTGCTACAAGCTGCTAGCAAATACGGTCTTAGTGACTATATCCGCTACCATCTCCTCGCTCCGGGACTTGGTCGCGAAGGTTATCCAATCTTCCTAGCACCAACTACCGCAAACCAGTTTGCCAACAACCACATAGAAGGTTTCATGCGCCGCTTTCCTGAGTCTGCTGATGTCCGATTCAGCATAGCGTACTCCCTTTACAGTGGTGAAGAGCTAAAACCATTTATCAAGGGTATGCTCGAGAGTGGAAGCAAAGATATTATCAACCGTCTCGCCCTTGACCAAGGGAGAATTGAGGGATTCCTAAAGGGAGTAACCTACGACATCAGGGTGAAGCAGGGCGGTAGTACGAGTCTCTATCGAGCGAACATCGCGATTGGACCGCCAACTTCAGGAGCAGTCACCACCCAGATCCCACTATTGCTCCCATGAGCATCTAGATAAGATCGGCACTCTTGCACACTAGATTTGATGCAGAGACCCAACATTTAACACGTCCGAAAATCGGTGCAATGATCAGCCAGTGCGATCGCGGATCTTGTAGGGTTCGTTAACGAAGTAACGCACCATCCATCCCATAATATTTCGGCGGGTTACACTGTCGCTAAACCATCTTACCCGCTTCCTTCATCCAGATCTTTCAAGAAAGAAAGAACACCCAGCAACTGGATACCATTAAGTTGCCATCGCTGCCCTTAACCCATCATCAGCCCGCAAATTATCATCCCCAGACACAACCGCCTCCGCTCCACCATCAATAGCCGTAGCCAGCACAGGTAAATCTTTTGGATCTCGACAATTCGGAGGAACCGTTGTCAACTCAACCCAGATGGCTCGATGCTGCAACGGCTGTTCAAGGCGGATCGCTTGACTGGGGTCAATTCGTTCTCTCAACCGAGGGCGATGCCAAACGAGATGGAGTTCATCCATGAGAGGTTGACTCATCACCAACTGGAATTTGTCCTTATTAAATGCTTCCAAAATCGGCAATGTCACTCACCCTTTCAGCAAAATGCGAATCCAGATATTGGTGTCAATGACGACTCAGAACGTCATGCTTGCTGGGATTGCTGGCGTACAGCCTTAATTTCAGCCATGATGCCATCGTCTGTAATGTCATCAACAGGTGGTTGGGCATAAAGTTCTTGAATTAAAGCCGTCAAATCTGAGCGTAATTCTGCTTGAACCAAGGCTCTGGCAATCTGTGCCCGCTCATCTGGTTGCAATTGTTGCACAGCCGTAATAAGTTGTTCCAGAGTGATCGGAATCGATACCATATCAGTAGCCATCATTGAATTTCTTAAATTGTAGTGCGATCACCAATCTTGTCGCGATCGCAATTGGGTAGTGGAGAGTGCGATCGCTTGGGAGAAGATTTGATCGCGGGTGAAAAGGGAGAGAGTGATCCCCAAACTTGAAGAGCGATCGCAGAATGGAGGGAGCGACTGCTATTCTGGCAAAACCGGATCGGGCTTAGGGGGATGCCATCCACCTCGAATCCACAAGCGCCTTGCCCCAATAATTGACCCTTCATCATGGTCATCATCATTCATATCCAGCCGCTGACAAGTGGCTCGACCAATGGCAGTTAACCCCACGATCCTCAACCCATCCACAGACCAAGTAAAATGCCCAACCCAAAACATCATCCGAGGATTAAATAGCGGTACAACGCTACCAGTTTTTGGATCAACCCCAGTCGTAAAATTGTAGCGTCGCATATTACAGCGATGGCAGGCCAAAATCAAATTCTCTACATCATCCGATCCGGCCAACGATCGGGGCTGACTATGATCGATCGTAAACCGAGTCGTACTACCCTCTTCCGATGAATGGCAGTATTCACACAAATAATTTGCCCGTTGACGGAGAAACTTGCGAATCGCGGAATTGATCGTCATGCATTAGCAATTGAACGAGCATTCAGCAAGGTGAAAATGCGATCCAGCTCGGCTAATCCTTTTAGCTCCGCATCCTGGTCACCCGTAAGTTGATCCTGCTTGTAAAGTTCAATTAACTCCTCAAACCGATCTTGGAGTTCTTCAGTAAGCTTAAACAGCTTCAGACCCCTCACCGTTTCCACAGTGATGCCTGTTTCCACCCACGAAGACGGCTGAACCATCAACTCTGTAACCATCGCTGTTCTGAAAAATGTTTCACCTCGATCATAGCGGATTCCAACACGCTCGATCGCCCGAAGGTCCGGTTGAAGTGCGATCAGCGATCGCTGCGGCGACGGTTCACGATCGCGGATGAAAAGGGAGAGGGCGATCGCCGAACTTGAAGGGCGATCGCTTGCCTGTAGGATGAGTTGACAAAACCCAAGATGATTGCCGCAGACAGCAGGGCGATCGCGGGAATTGTAGAGAGGGGCGAACTGACAAAAGCCCTATGGGCATCCAAGAAACAGCGCTTCGCTATCGCGGTTCAGGATCGTGCAAGGGCGATCGGTACGGGTATATTTCCCAGAGGGTAGACAGAAAATTTTCAAAGAATTATCATGTAATTACTCGTCTACTGAGCAGTAGCCATGTCTCTTGACCTTCGCAACATTCATCCCCTATCCGACTTTCAACGGAGTGCCAAAACCTTTTTAACCACCCTGAAAGACACCCAGTCCCCCATAGTGCTGACCGTGAACGGCAAAGCCGCCGTCGTCGTCCAAGACGCTGAAAGCTACCAACGCTTGCTAGAGCGCATAGAACTCCTAGAATCCCTAGCCGGAATTCGCAAAAGTCTCGATGAATTTGAGCAGGGGCAGGGAATCCCCTTAGACGAAGCCTTTCAGCAATTGCGTCAAAAGCATGACATACCGGGTTGAAATCTCCCTCACCGCCATGGCAGATGTTGAAGGCATTTTTTTGTGGATGAAGGACTACTCCGTCGATCGAGCCCATCGGTGGGTCAGAGGCTGCTACGAAATCATGCTAACGCTGGAGAACTTTCCGAATCGTTGTTCCCTCGCCATCGAAAGCCAATACCTGAATCGACCTGTGCGGCAATTGCTTTATAAAAAAGAATATCGCATTCTATTTACAGTACGTACGGGCAACGACCAAGATAGCCAGGATATCGTGCAAATCCATCGAGTCCTTCGTGCTGCCCAAGAGCGATTACAAGATTTGTCGCAATTGCTTGGTGATGAGGATGATTAAGTTGCTCCAGAGTGATCGGAGTCGATACCATATCAGTAGCCATCATTGAGTTGCTTAAATTGTAGTACGATCACCGATCTTGTAGCGATCGCTTGCCTGTAGGATGAGTTGACGAAACCTTAAGATGATCGCCGCAGACTGAAAGGCGATCGCATATTGAGGGTAGGGGCGAGCAATGGTTTGAAAAAATGGAAGGGGCGATCAACAGGAAAAGATAGGCGATCGCAATTGGGGAGAGGAAAGATCGCTTGGTGGAAAGGGCAATAGTAGCCATGCAGAGAACAGCGATCAGCTTTTTCAGGCGATCGTCATCAAGGTCCCGAACCGCTTCAAAATCCGCAATACTAGGTACAAATCATTACTGCGGTTTAACAACGAGAACACATCCGACAACCCATACTTTGGAACATCACCCAGCACTAGCTTGATAAACAAAAACTCACTCCCATTCAGAACTGCCCCAAACAGAGGCCGCTCCGGATTAGGACATGCCAGCATATAAGCAAATGCTTGGGGAATTGCTTTCGTTAGTGAAAACTCCGATTTTTTTACCTCAATCACGGTCACCCAAAACTGCCCCTGAATTACCAGCACATCAATACTGCCCTGGATTATCTCTCCCTCATCCTCTGCTGAAACGTAACCCTTCAAGGGGGTTACGCAAAATAAAAGAGCGAGGGTAGGACGTTGAGGTAGAGTAGAAGCCATGGGAACAGTCTCGCCTCTAGATGGAATCGAGTTAAATGCGGTGGATTGGGTCGAAACGCCCCAGTCGGTGCAGGAACTTGTATTGAGATTATTGGCAGAGAATC
>Ga0163155_10001073_pt1 | contig 33590 bp, 22 predicted proteins | sample OliLakLV19SP4G1_FD_148611 | JGI IMG/M metagenome (GOLD analysis project Ga0163155, IMG submission 148611) | Freshwater microbial mat bacterial communities from Lake Vanda, McMurdo Dry Valleys, Antarctica - Oligotrophic Lake LV.19.SP4.G1 | ecosystem: Environmental > Aquatic > Freshwater > Lake >... | reverse complement strand
CCGCCTCTGGGAGACCCTTTCGGCCGCGGTCTGGTCGTCACCAGCGAAGACTTTGGCACACAGGGCACGCCGCCGACGCATCCCGAATTACTCGATTGGATGGCCACCGAATTCGTGGCCTCAAAATGGAGCATGAAAACACTGTTGCGCCATATCGTGATCTCCGCAACATACCGTCAGTCTTCCAAAATATCGCGCGAGATGTTGCAGCGCGATCCGAATAACAAGTTTCTCTCGCGCGCGCCGCGCTACCGTCTCGAAGCCGAGTTGATTCGCGACAGCATCCTCGCCGCCAGCGGACAGCTCAGTGAGAAAATGTTCGGTCCACCCGTCTTCCCACCGGCGCCGGAACAGAAAGGCGTGATCACCACAAATAAAAGCGCCGTCAGTTGGAACACAAGCAAAGGCGAAGACCGTTTCAGGCGCAGCGTCTACACATTCTGGAGGCGCACGAATCCGTTCGCGACGTTCGTCACTTTCGACGCCACCAGCCGCGAATTCTGCACCGTCAAGCGCTCCAAATCGAATACTCCGCTGCAGGCCTTGAATGCATTAAACGATGCCGGCCTCTTTGATGCGGCGCGCGCACTGGCCGGACGCATGGCCGCCGAAACCACGTCGGCCGCCGCGGATGGAAAACTGGCGCACGGTTTCCGCCTCTGTACCGGACGCCACCCGGGGAAAGACGAAATGGAACTTTTCGCACAAGCCTTCGAAAAAGAAGTCACTTATTTCAAATCCAATGAGCCCATGGCGAAGAGCATCAAAGGTTCCGCCACGCCGCCGAAACAGGTCACCGAACCGGAGTTCGCGGCGCTGACGATGGTCGCCAACGCCATGCTGAACCTCGACGAGACGATGTCGCGCGAATGAGGGATTCTCCGATGAAGCAACCCGTCACTTCCGAAAATCTGAAGCACGTGACACGGCGGCATTTTTTCGCGAAGACCGGTTTTGGCATCGGCACGCTCGCGCTGTCAGCCTTGATGAACGGCAAGTTCCTGTCCCAAGCCGCCGCCGCCGCCGAGCTTGATGCCGTCAATCCGATGGCGCCGAAAGCGAGTCATTACGCGCCGAAAGCCAAGCGCATCATTTACCTTTTCATGGCTGGCGCGCCGTCGCAGGTCGACCTGTTCGATCCCAAGCCCAAGCTCCAGGAGTTCAACGGCCAGGACATTCCCGCCGAGTTGATCAAGGGCCAGCGCTTCGCCTTCATCAAGGGAACACCCAAGCTGCTCGGTTCGCCGCACACGTTCAAGCAACACGGCCAGTGCGGCGCACCGGTGTCGAATCTGTATCCGCACACCGCGAAGATCGTGGACGATATCGCCTTCGTCAAATCGATGCATACAGACCAGTTCAATCACGGTCCCGCGCAAATATTCATGAACACCGGAAATCAGATCATCGGTCGCCCGAGCATGGGAAGCTGGTTGACGTACGGGCTCGGCAGCGAATCGAGCGACCTTCCCGGATTCGTCGTTCTTCTCTCCGGCGAAGTCGATCCCGGCGCCGGCAACGCCTGCTGGAGCAGTGGGTTTCTGCCGACGACGTACCAGGGCGTCGCGTTCCGATCGCAAGGCGACCCCGTGCTTTATGTGTCCAATCCCGATGGCGTCAGTTCCGAGACGCGGCGCCGCTCGTTGGATTTAATCCGCGGCATCAATCAGAAACATCTGGCGGCTACGGGTGATCCCGAGGTCGCCACGCGCATCGCCTCCTACGAAATGGCGTACCGCATGCAGAAGAGTGTTCCCGAACTGGCGGACACGGCAAAAGAACCGGAACACATCCATAAATTGTACGGCACCGAGCCCGGCAAAATTTCATTCGCAAACAACTGCCTGCTCGCGCGCCGCTTGATTGAACGCGGTTGCCGGTTCGTGCAGCTCTACCATCGCGGCTGGGACCATCACGGCGAAAGCCAAGCCAAGGATTTGACCACCGGACTTCCCAAACTCTGCCGCGAGACCGATCAGGCCTGTGCCGCGCTGGTCACGGATTTAAAGCAGCGCGGACTTCTCGACGACACGCTGGTGATCTGGGGCGGCGAATTCGGACGCACTCCGATGAACGAAGGCCGCGACGGCTCTAAGGTCCTCGGCCGCGACCACCACCCGCGTGCGTACACGATGTGGATGGCCGGCGGCGGCGTGAAGGGCGGCACAACAGTCGGGAAGACCGACGAGCTGGGCTACGACATCGCCGAAGACCCTGTTCACGTTCACGATCTGCACGCAACCGTGCTCCATCTAATGGGCATGGATCACGAGAAATTGACCTTCAAATTTCAGGGCCGCGACTACCGCCTCACGGATGTCCACGGGCATGTCGTGAAGAAGTTGCTGGCGTAGCGTCTTTTTTTCTACTGCAAGATGTCGCAACTAAGCGTTCTCGTCAGAAGCGCATGCATTCATTTATTCATAGGCAATAACACAAATTAAACGTTGTCTACTGGAAGACATGCACCTCGGAAGTAAAACGAATAATCGCAGCGATGGATGGATGAGCCCGCGATGAACCAATTACCCTTTTTCATTGAAGTCCTGGAAAGCAAGGAAAGCGCTCCTTCACAAATCTGCCGTAAAATCATGGCGACGCTTTTTCGTCAGAAGATCGCGCCCTTGCCATTTGCCGGATCGCTTCAGGAAATCAGGGCCGTTCTGGGAAGTCTGCGCACCCGCAACACGCCGCCCGCAATTTACATCGTCAACACCTACTGGGCCGAAGAACTGCTTCCTGAAATCGACAAGTTGATGGCGCAGACCCCGGTTCTTTTTTTCCGCCGGAATCTATTTGTGGGCGGAGGTTCGGCTGCGGAACTGGGTGGCCCGCCGGTCTCGGACAAAACCTCCCAAGCCTTGAAGATGATGACGCCGCGCTTGACGACCGTGCTGGATTACGGAACAAAAACCGCCGACGTCATGGCTCAGAAGTGCGGCGATGCCATCGTTCAGTTTCTGCGTGATGGCAACTACGATCACATCTCTCGCCTGACCGCTCACCAGGCAGACACCTTTAAGAAAGCAATGGACTCGGCTCAAGAAAAATTAGCTGAATTCCGACTGGCCTTTGATGCCCCGCCTGTCGCCGCGAGCCTCTCTGGATCTCAAGCCTCCGCCGTTGGCGCGGCTGATCGCGGCATACATGGCAACTTGGAACAGATGGGCCTCTCGACACTTTTGTTGATGATCGACATGGAAAAAAAAAGCGGCGAGCTGCTGCTGGCGCGAAACAACGAAAGCGCGCGCTTGTATGTCGGCAAAGGCCGCGTGCTCGCGGCATACGTTGAAGGCCCCGTCGCGCCGCCCGAAAGCCGCATGGGCGCCGAAGCTGTTTTCTATGCGTTGACGTGGACGGCGGGCCGTTTTGATTTTGTGCAGCGCCCGGTTGAGATGGAAGACAAGGTAAAGGCTCAAACGAATATGCTGCTGATGGAAGGTGCGCGGCGCATGGACGAAGCGTCTGGCAAAACCAACGAATAACGTGCGGTGTATTCACACTATCGTTTCTGATTGACACTCTGCCGTATCGCAACCCGCGAGGTCCATTGATGAAAAACATGCTGCTGGCCGTCATCACGCTGAGCACCGTTGCTCTCCGCGCGGGCGAAGTTCCGACTCCCGTGTTTGAAGCCCAGGACGTCGACACCAAGGTGCTGATCGGCTATGGCCTTGGAACGGGCGACGTCGATGGCGATGGCAAACCCGACATCTTGCTCGCGGATAAAGAGGAGATTGTGTGGTACCACAATCCCGAGTGGACACGCTACATCATCTGCGCAAAGCCGACAAAGCTGGACAACGTCTGCATCGCCGCGCGCGACATTGATGGCGATGGAAAAGTGGAAGTGGCCATCGGCGCCAACTGGAATCCCGGTGATACGGTGTCCAGTGGCAGCGTCCATTACCTCGTTGCGCCCGCTGACCGGAAACAAAAATGGGAAATGGTGGAGCTGCATCATGAGCCGACCATTCACCGCATGCGCTGGATTCAGGCTCGCGACAAAACGTTCGAACTCGTCGTCGTGCCGCTGCACGGACGCGGCAACAAGAATCAAGCCGGCGACGGTGTGAAAGTGCTCGCTTACAAAAAGCCGGCAAATGTGAAAGAGGCGTGGCGGACGGAAGTACTCGACGAGTCCATGCATGTCACACACAATTTCGATCCCGTCAACTGGGATGGCGATGACGAAGACGAAGTGCTGCTCGGTGGCAAAGAAGGTGTCTTGCTGCTGGACCGCGCTGAAAAAGTCTGGTCCAAAACAAAGCTGACAGAGAGTGGAGCCGGCGAAGTCCGCGCGGGCCTCTTTGCGCCCGGCAAACGTTTCGTTGCCACCGTCGAAGCGTTTCATGGCGACAAGCTCTGCGTCTTCACACCCGACGAAGCCAATTCGAAGGGAATCTGGCAGCGGCGCATCATCGATGAAGCCTTAAAGGAGGGCCACGCGCTCGCCTGCGGCGATCTTCTGGGCATGGGCAGCGATCAGATCGTGATGGGCTGGCGCAATCCGAACTCCGCGCAGAAGGTCGGCGTGAACTTATATATCCCGGTCGAAGGCGGCAAAGAATGGCGCAAAGTTTCCGTCGATGAGAACGGCATGGCCTGCGAAGATCTCGCTCTCGCCGATCTGAATGGCGACGGTAAATTGGATATCATTGCAGCCGGCCGCGCAACGAAGAACGTAAAGGTGTACTGGAATAAAACACGCAATCCGTAAATGGACGCATCAGAGCTCCCGCGATTGTTATCAACGCCGCTGCGGACCAGCGGTATACCCACATGGCATGAACGCTCTGGCTCGCCGCCTTTCTCTGGCGCTACTCCTCACCGCTACCGTTTGTCTGCACGCCGGCAGCGATGTATTCCGCATGCCCGCCGAAATCCCCGAACTGGAAGCGCGTGGAAACTGGCAGCAGTCTCTGGATGAGATTGCCGCCTCAAGCACGCCGCTGTCGTGGCTGCTGATCGGCCCGCTGCCGGACAAAGATTTCAAACAATTTGATTTGCCCAACGGCATGGTGCCCGACCAGAACGACGACTGGACCGGGCAGAACACGCGCGTGTGGAACCGCACCCATGACGAGGACGGCGCATTCCTGGATCTGATGGAAGCGCTGAATGCGCGCACAGAACTGCTCGCGTACGCGCGCACTGAAATGGAATGGCCCGTGGACGGTCCGGCACTGATCTGGTTTGATAGTTTCGGGCGATCCATCGTCTATCTGAACAATGTCAAAATCGGCCTCGGCGCTCCACGCAAGCAGGAGCGGGCGTCGTCAGCGAGGACCATGTATCCGGTGATGGTTCAAATGAAGCGCGGCAAGAACGTGCTAAAAATCAAGATCGGCCAGGACCGTAAACCGCAGTACAAGGACTTCGGTTTTTTCTGCAGGCTTGAGCGCGTCGATGCTCCTTATCTGACGGCCCTCGCCCAACGCCTCAGCGTTCTCTATCCCGACGAAGCCAAAGGCTGGCGCGGCGCGGAAGCGTGGCTGGAGATCGCGCGGCGCCATGAATCGCAGGGCCAGCGCGAACCGGCGGCCGCCGCCTACCAGAAAGTAATCGATCAATTCCGGCCCCACCCGAACGGAGATTACCTGCTTGAAGCCGAAACCGGCAAGAAGCGGATTGAATCAAAAGCGCAGCCTCTGGGCGGCGATCAGATCTGGAAAGAATGGAAAAAAGCCGACGAGCAATTCAAAGCCCTGTTGCGCAACGCCGATACATCCGCCGCCGACACGCTGATGCGCGATTACATCGTGCGCTTTCCCCTTCACGAAAGTTCCGGAAACGCGTTGATTTTTCGCGGCGGCCTGCGCGAAGATTACAATGCGGCGCAGAGCTGCCAGCCCTACTACGAGCGGGCTTTGCGAGAGCACGCGCAAAATGAATTTGTGCGCAAGTTCGCCGTGCGCGGCCTGGACTTCGTACGCGATACGCGCACCGAACGACCGCAAGTCGCCGTGCAGCACGAGATCCAGCTCGCGATCGACGCCACGCGACGCCAGATCGCAGGCGGCAACGACGACGAAATCGCGTCCGCATTTCGCAGCCTGCTGGACACGCTCAACAAGTCACCGCGCATCCTCTTGCAAATCGTCGACTCGCCCTTTTATTCGCGTCATGCCGGATTGCGTGAATACGTTCGCGCGCTGCTCTCGCACTTGGGCGGCAAGCCTTTGGCGCTGTACCGGCAAACCGTGGAGAAGGAATCTGCCGCGCGCTTTAACGAGGCGAAGCGGACTGGCCAGGACGCCGCGCTGGGCGCGATAGCCTCCGACTTTTTCTACACGCCCGCCGCAGCGGCGGCGTTGAATGAACTCGGCAACCGCTACTTGGATCGCGGCGCGTGGGCTCAGGCGGCGCAGACGTTCAAAACGCTGGAGCGAGATGCGCGCGGAGCCAGCGGCCTACCTGAGGCGTTGCTCGCAGCGAAGATAGCGTTCGCGCTGATCCGCGATGGCCAAGCCGCGCCCGCACGCGAAGCGCTCGACCGGCTATCCAAAAAGCTCGGCACTGAAAAAATAAAAGTCGCGGGCGTTGAAACGTCAGGGGCACAACTGGCCGCAAAACTGGAATCAGAAATCAACAAGCCGGCCAAGGCGGACGCGCGGCTTGAAATGAGCACCGCCGAAACGCTCGGCAGCATTCCGCGCCGAAGCGGCCCGCCGGCTGCAACACCCTCGCCGGTTCCCCGCGGCATGCTCTGGAACACTCCGCTGGCCAGAACAGAGAGCAGCCGGATGGCCAAAGATTTTTGGCCTGAGGACTCTGTTTATTCGCATCTGCAATCCTTTCCGGTGATCTCGGGCGACCGCGTTTTTGTGAGTACACTAGAAGGCATCGCCGCCTACGAACTCGGCAATGGGCGGAATATCTGGAAGCAAAATTGGGAGTCCAAAGGCAGCTTGTTTCCGTGGCATGATGGCCGAGCGCTTTTTACCGGACACCCACTGAGTTGCCCCACGGTAAGCGAGGGCCGCGTTTATATGCGCGCGCTGAAAGCCGCTCAAACCGGGCTGCGCTGCCACGACGCCGCGAATGGAAAATTAATCTGGAATACTGAAACAAATCTCGCGTTTTCGCGCACGGTCTGGCTCAGCGATCCTCTGCTGGCCTACGGCATGGCCATCGCTGTTTTTCTCGAGCCCGAAGGAGCTGACGCGCGCCCTGGAACGACGCCATTGAATATTCACGGCGTTGCTGCATTCGACGCGGCTAGCGGCGAACTGCGCTGGAAATCGAGCCTCGTGACCGGCGCGATGGGACGCATTCTGGAGAAAGTTGCCGGCCACGATAACAAGCAATACGCCATGTACCGCTCGTCCATGCAACTCGGTGTGCCGGCCGCCGACAACGGCATCGTTTACACGCCCACCGGCATGGGAAGCCTGGCCGCGCTGAGCGCGTTCACCGGTGAGGTGATCTGGCTTTCCGGCTATCCGCAGCTCCGTTCGGAAAGCCTGGAGAACGGTAATTCCGCCATTGATCGATTTCTTCCGCGCATGCTGAAATTTATTTCTCGCGGCCCCGTGGCGCCGATCGTGAGCGACGACGTCGTAGTGCTCGCGCCAAAAGATGCGTCCGGTCTGATCGCATTCGAGCGGCAGAGCGGTATCATTCGCTGGACGCACGACCTGTGCGACAGCCGTTTTCTGGCCGGCGTCTGCGATGGCAATGTACTCGTCGCCGATAACACGGTGAAAGCAGTCGCCCTCGCCAGCGGCAAAACCGTTTGGGAATTCACCATTCCGGCCGATAAGAAGGGGCTTTATGCGCAGCCCGGTTTTTCCGGCTCAACGCTTTACGTGCCGACGCCGGATGTGCTTTTGTTGCTCGATGCCCGCACTGGAAAAAATACCGGATCGATGCCGTGGAATCCACAGGTCGGTGCGCTGGGAAATCTCGTCGTCAGCGGCTCGACACTGGTCGGCGTGAACGGAAAATTCATCGGCGCGTTAAGCGAACAGAAAAAATAACCGTACCGCAGGCTTCCAGCCTGCCTGCCGTTTGGGTTCGATATAAAATTTTGCGCTAGCACCGCCGTGGTCTGGGTGTCTCGCCCAGACAATCTCGAAATTGTTTCCATTGTCCGGGCGAGACGCCCGAACCACGGACAACGAGCAGGCTGGAAGCCTGCGGTACACTAAAATTACATTTCTTCGGGCGAGGCGATGCCGAGTATCGCGAGCGCCTGCGAGAGCACTCTCCGCACGGTGTCGACGAGCGCCAGGCGTGCTTCACGCAGACCGGGTGCGGAATCCAGGACGCGGTGCTTGTTCAAAAAGTTTCCAAAAGTGCTGGCCACATCGAGCAGATAAGTGGAGATCAGTGAGGGCTCATCGTCAGCGGCGGCTTGCCGCAGAACTTTCGGGAAATTCTCGAGTACCTTGACGACCGCCGTCTCTTCCGCTTCCTTCAACAGAGACAGCTGCGCCCCACGCCACGCTTCCGGCGTCACGCCCGATTTGCGCAAAATGCTGCAGGCGCGTGCGTGCGCGTACTGCAGATAGGGGCCGGTATCGCCCGACGGATCCGTTGCCTGCGCCCAGTCGAAAACGAAATCGCTGCTGCGGCGGCGAGACTGAATCCAGAACAGAATCGCGCCAACGCCTACGGCTTCCGCCACCGCCGCCGCGTTCTCCACCGGGAGTTCAGCATTTTTCTCGACGACAATTTCGCGGACGACCTCCACCATGCGGTCCAGAAGTTCGCTGAGCGGAATCATGCGGCCGCCGCGCGTGGTCATGGTGTCGCCGTCTTTGCTGCGCATCAAACCGAACGACACGTGCGCGCAGTCTTTGCTCCAGGCATGGCCCATCTTGCTCAGCGTTTTGAACAGCATCGCAAAATGCGAACTCTGCCGCACATCCACAACGTAAAGGTTGCGCGCAAATCCATATTTTTCTTTGCGATAAAGAGCCGCCGCGAGATCGCGCGTGCCGTAAATCGTCGCCTCGTCCTGCTTGAGAAGGATAAATGGCGGCTTGGGATCTTTTCCCGGCGTCATCGGACCGTCGTCCATCAGAACGACCAGCGCGCCCTGGCTCTCCACGGCAATGCCGCGCGCTTTCAAATCGTTCAACAGCGGCTTCAGCATCGGCTCGTAAAACCCTTCGCCTTCGTCGCTGGTATCAAACGTGACGCCGAGACGGTCGTACGATTTCTGCAAATATTGCAGCGTCTCACTGCGCAATTTGTGCCAGAGCGCCTTCAATTCGGCGTCACCGTCTTCCAATTTTTTGAAGAGTGACCGCGCCTGTTTTTCCAGTTCGGGATTCAGCTTTGCCTCGTGATTGATCGCGACGTAAAGATCCGCCAAAAAGTCCAGTCCTTGTTCAGCGAGCTGCTTCTCGGGATTCGCGCCCTGCCCTTTCTGAAAGTTTTCCTTTTCGCGCTGCCACGCCAGGAACTGGAATCCGCACTGCACGCCCCAATCGCCGAGATGATTGACTCCCACGACGCGGTAACCTAGCGCGCGATAAATTCGCGACAGCGACGCGCCAATAATGGTGCTCATCAAATGGCCGACGTGAAACGGCTTGGCGATATTCGGCGACGAATAATCGAGGACGATGGTCTTGCCTTCTCCATCGCGGCCGTGTCCGTACTCTTTTCCGGCAGTGCTGATCATGTTGATGACCGATTCGGTCAGCACGCCCGGCTTCAGTCGAATATTCAGAAAGGGTCCAGCGGCTTCGGCTTTTTCCAAAATACTTTCCAGCGATCCATCCGCATTGAGCTTCGCGGCTAGCTCCCCGGCGGCAACGGCCGGAGCCGTTTTGTGGGTTTTCGCGAACTGGAAACAGGGGAACGCGTAGTCGCCCATGTCGGCCTTCGGCGGCGTGCCGAGTTGCGCGCGGACGCTTTCGGGAGCCAGTGCGGTGGCGGATGAGAGAGACCGAACGAGCGTTATCAGCGCTTGATGTGTACCCATGTCGATTTTCATGGCAGTGTGTATAGCAAATAAAGTCGCGAGATTCCAGCCAAGGCAATCAGCGTTCAACGCCGATCTATTGAGTTAAAATTTCAAAAATGGGGGGTGGTTTGAGCCGATTAAGCCAGATCGAAGTCGTTTTTAGAACGATTTTGGGGGCAAATGCAATAACTCGTAATAGGGCACAATATAAAGCTATGCACTTCATGTAAATTGTTAATTTATATGTGGTTAAATTTGGACTGAATAAAATTTCTTTCAGAAACAAAGTTCTTTCCAAGCGCATATTTAGTTTTAGCGTATTCTTTCTATCGCTACGCACAAACGGATAGGTCACTCCATGGGAGCGGGCCCGTTGATGCGAGCAGAAACGAAATATAAGGGGGTTCGGTAATGGCTAAGAAGTCCCTGTCCATCGTTGCGAACGAAGCTACCAAACGCGTCTTGGCACAGCTCGGAAGTCCGTTGATTCAAGTTGCCGTCAAAGGCCGCGTGAATTCGGGTAAAGGCGGAAACGTCCTGATTATCGACGGCGTTTCTACCTCCAAGAGCACGACGTTGCCCATCGTCGCCAGCGCATCCACCAAGAAAACGCTCAGCGAGTTGTCTCACAGTGAAGGATCGCATGAAGTCAACCTGCTCGGCAAGATCGTGACCCACAACGGCAGCAATATCCTGTTGCTCGACCGCATTGCCGCGTCACACGCTCTGCACATCGTTGCCGACCAGGCCACTCGCGGCCAGTTGTCCGAACTCGCCAAGACCAAGGGCGGCGAAGTCACAGTCAAAGCTCGCGTTGTTGATCGCGGCGGCCAGAAGATTCTGGTCCTCGCTGGCGAAGCCAAGAAGAAAAAGTAAATCAGACTGATCAAGCTGTCAAAGCGGCCCCGATATTCTCGGGGCCGCTTTATTTCCGTAGCGCTCGCTGGTGCCGCGCAGCTCTTGCGGAGAATATCGATTCCTGATACCGTGATGGCATTGAAAATGAACATCGAATCTGGTCATCAACACCCATGACCGACCCTTCGCATACACCTGAAAAACAACTCATTCACCTTATCGTGACCGACGGTCCCGATAAGGGAAAAATGTTCTTCGTGAAACCCAAGCGAGAGGCCGTGATCGGCCGCGTTTCTGGCGCTGATTTGCGCTTGAACGATTCCAACACGAGCGCGCGCCATTGCGTGGTTCGGTCCGGCGGCGACGTCGCCTTTATTGAAGATCTCGACAGCAGCAATGGAACCTACGTGAACGGCGAAGTCATCAACAGCCGCGTGGTCGACGAAGACGCCACCATCAGGATCGGCAACACCACCATTGCGCTGACATGGGTCGCGACGGAACGTGAAGTCCCGCTCGCGGCGGTTGAGATGAAGTTCGCGCCGACGCTGCTGGAGCGAACCGCGCAATTCAAGCGGCCCGATAGCGTTGGCGGTTCGACGATCATCGGTGCCGATCAGCTCGTGCTTTTCCGCAGCGCGCAGAAACAGCTCGGCAGCATGATCGGCGAGTACATGCTGCTGGAAGTAGTCGGCATGGGCAGCCTGGGATTTGTGTTCCGCGCGAAAAAAATGAAAACGCGCGAAGAAGTCGCAACCAAGGTGATTCCGCGCGCGCGCATCCGCTCCGAGAAACTTTTGCAGCGTTTCCTGAGCGAGTGCCGTACGGACTTGAAAGTTCCTGGCGCCGCCACTTTGCTGGCCACGGGCGAAGATGCCGAGGCCGGTTTCGTGACGATGGAACTACTGCGCGGACGCAGCCTGCAAGCCGCGGTGGACAACGAAAGAAAATTTACTCCGGTTGAAGCCTGCGCCATCATCCGCTCCGTCGCGAAAACGCTCTCGCACGCTCACGCGATGGGCATTGTTCATCGCGACGTCAAGCCCGCCAATATTTTAATGATGGACGATAGTTCGACGCGCCTGCTGGACTTGGGGATGGGCCGGAAAAGCGATTCTGACGGCCGAAGCATTGTCGCCGGGGACGAGCGGCTGGAGAGCGCGGTGTTTACCTCGCCCGAATTAACTCGGCAGACGGAACTTGACGCGCGCGCCGATATTTATTCGCTCGCAGCGACGCTCTTTTGCATCCTGAGCGGTCATCGCCCGTTTTCGGCGCCGACGTATGTCGAGTTGATCCGCGCTATTCGCTGGGAATCGCCACCGCTGCTTTCGGACGTCCGCCCAGACATCTCCGCTGCACTCTCCGCTGCAGTGGCGCGCGCCATGGAAAAAGATGTCGCGGCGCGTTACGCCACAATGGACGATTTCTCAGCGGCGCTTGCGTAGAAACTCACCCCGGGTCTTTACTTTACTGAAGAAACGTAAACGGCTTGCAGGCCGCCCTTTTTCACCTGCGTGCCCGTAATGGTCACGGTCTCGGCCATTTTTTCGATCAACAGGTCATTGCTGGTCTGGTGTTTTTTCTCTCCGAGCAATAGAAAGAGGTCACCCTTTTCCGTGAGCAGGGCAATCGGATTTCCCGCCTTTGCACATTGCACCGCGCATTGCTTGTGACCAGCGCCCTTGGCCTCGCGATCGAGGTAGCAATGCAGATCGACGATTTCACCCTTCAATTCCACCGCCTCGCCCTTCGGAGCGGCGATCACCGCGATGGACGCCCATCCCAGGAGCGCCAGAAACAGAACTGTTGTGATTGCCTTTTTCATTTCTTGCTCTCCACTATGAATTCGTTGCCCGCGTGTTGATGGACGTTAACGAATCGGTGTCATTCACGCAAATTCAAGAGACGATAATTCGAGAAGTCCGTGAACGCAGCCCTATGGACGCGCGTTCACCACGCTGCCGCCGCGATTTCTAACGCGGCTGTATTCGAGCTGAAGGTCCGCGCGATAAAGTACCTTCCCAAGCAGCACCCAGAGTGTTGTCTGGCAGGGCACACGCTTGATGTCGCTTTCCTGCAGCACTGTTTCGCCAAGGAGGGCCAGCTTGAACTCCGCACCGGTGAGGCTCAACGAAAACACCGCGCCGCTTTTGTTAGGGACGATTTTCAGTGCGTCCACCGTTCCTTTGGTGGTCGAACCTTTTGCCCCTAATTGCAGCGCGCGCGAAACCCCAGCGATCTCAATGACGCAGAGTTGATTGGCGGCGCTGATCGGAACGGCAGCCGTCAGCTTCCCCCGCACGCTGATTGAATCGGCTGACGGTTTTACAAAATCGATCTTACCCTTGAGCGATAGGGCTGGCAGCGACTGAGTTCCAGAAACTTCCGGCGCTGCGGTGGATTCGAGAGATGAAAAGTTGAGCACGGTTTCAACACCGTCAGGCACGCCATCATTGTCGTCGTCGACATCCGCACTATTGCCGGAGCCATCGCCGTCGCTGTCGATATCCGGATCGACCTGCAAACTCAACAATCCAACAGTCGGAACGTCGCGAGCGTCCGAAATTGAAATGCGGACCTCGTAAATTCCCGGCGCCGTGAAGACGTGTAGAGCCGTCGCGCCCGCTCGCGTCGTGCCATCACCGAAATTCCAGGCGTATGTCATTGCGTCGGCGTTGGGATCCGTCGCAGTGACGACGAACTGTATTGCGTGGCCCACTTGCGCGGGCGACGCGCTGGCTGCGGGGCCGCTCGCGATGATGGGCCTGCGATTGGCCGGGCGTGCGCCCTGATCGATCCAATCGCGAACCAGCGCCTGATCTTCCAGCGATAGCACGGAACCGATGGGCATGCGCTTACCGGCTTTGGGCGTGTGACTGTTCAGCTTTTGAAACAGAAAGCTGTTCTTCGCGTCTCCGGATTTCACACGTTTGAGCGATGGCACTAGCTGGCTGGCTTCATCCACCAACCGCGAGTAACTGCGAAAGGTGCTCAGGTCCAGCCCCAGCGGCGAGTCGGCGCCGATGTGGCATTCAAGACAGCGGGCATCAAAAATGGCCTGCACTTTTGAATAGTCCACGTCGTTGCCAGAGGGCGCCGGCAGCACATCAACGCCAGCGGCGTTTGCGGAAAACAGAACGGTCCACCACAGAGGACATAGAATGCAGAGCGAAAAGTGGCGTCTGATCATCGGAAGACTAGGGTTCACAAGCAGGCATCTCCTTGCGGCATTTTGGATTATAGAGCGATACCTTCGGACGTAAAAGTGAAAGCGGCCGGGACGATAGGCGCGGGGGCTTGAAACGCAGTTTACTGTTAGGTTGGAATCTTTAAATTGAGGGCTTTACCGAATCTCGCGAGGACTCAACGATGTTCTACCGCCGCTTTGGCAGGACGAATGTGCAGATGCCGGTTTTCTCGTGCGGCGGCATGCGTTATCAGCAATCGTGGAACGATCAGGATCCGTTCACGGCGGAGAGCCAGAAAAATCTAGAGGCCTGCATTCACCGCTCGCTTGAAGTCGGCATCAATCATATCGAAACGGCGCGCGGATACGGCACCAGCGAAGAGCAGCTCGGGCATGTGCTGCCGAAGTTGCCGCGCGATAAAATGATTGTTCAAACCAAGATCGGACCCGAGGCCGATCCGAAAAAGTTCAACAAGAATTTTGAGACGTCGATGTCCTTGTTGAAACTGGATTACGTGGATCTGCTTGCGTTGCACGGCATCAATAATGAGGAGCGTTTGCAGTGGTCGCTGCGCAAAGGCGGCTGTTTGGATCAGGCGCTGGAACTGAAAAAACAAGGGCGCGCGCGGCACGTCGGCTTCTCAACACACGGCAGTCTAAAAATGATACTCGACGCCATCGAAGACGGGCGCTTCGATTACGTCAACCTGCATTGGTACTACGTCAATCAATTCAATTGGCCGGCCATCGAGCTCGCGACGAAGCGGGACATGGGCGTGTTTATTATCAGCCCCAGCGACAAGGGCGGGAAGCTGTATGAACCGAGCAAAAAGCTGCTCGCGACAACGGCGCCGCTTTCGCCGATCGTGTTCAATGACCTCTGGTGCCTCTCGTACCCGCAAATTCACACGCTCTCCATTGGTGCGGCGCGGCCAAGCGACTTTGATGAACATTTAAAAACGCTGAGTTATCTTGCGCCTGACGCTGACCTGGCCACGCCATTGAAACCGATCGAAGCGCGTTTGCATGCGGAGCTCGTGAAATCGTTTGGCGAGGAGTGGGTGAAAAGCTGGCATGTCGGGTTGCCGGAATGGAATCAGACGCCGGGCGAGGTGAACATTTTCGAGATTCTGCGGCTGCGCAATTTCGCCAAGGCGCTCGACATGACCGAGTACGGAAAGATGCGCTACAACCTGCTGGGCAAAGCCGACCACTGGTTTCCGGGAAATCGCGCCGACAACTTGAGCGGGCTGGATTTTAATTCGGTACTGAAGAATTCGCCCTTCGCCGAACAGATTCCCGCGGCGCTCGCGGAAGCGCATGAGTTGATGTCCGGCGACGAAGTGAAGCGGCTGGGAAGCCATTAGGTTCGTGAATCTTACGGCGCTCAGTCGGACGCACGGGCAGGCGATCTCGATCTCTCAGGACTGTGGCACACACTTCATTTTCAATTTAATTACTTCGCGGCGACGGCGGCTTCTTCGTGAACGACGATGGGGCAGCGAACCACGTGTGCCGGAGCGCCGATGGGTTCCTGCGGCGGCAGGCCTTCCTTGCACGACGGTTTGGCCAGCGGACAGCGCGGCTCAAACGGACAGCCAGGCGGCGGATTGATCGGACTCGGCGGTTCACCGGATAGTATTTTTCGGTGCTTCGCATCTTCAGGCGTGCGCTTGGGCACGGCGGAGAGTAGCGCGCGCGTGTACGGATGGCGCGGATCGGAATAGAGATCTTTCGTGTCGGCGTACTCAACGATGTGGCCGAGGTACATGACAGCCACGCGTTGACTGATGTGTTCCACGACGGAAAGATCGTGCGCGATAAACAGGTAGCTGATGCCGCTTTCCTGCTGCAGGTCCATCAGCAGATTGATAATCTGCGCCTGCACGGAAACATCGAGAGCGCTGACGGCTTCGTCGCAAACAATAAATTTAGGATTTACAGCCAGAGCGCGCGCGATGCCGATGCGCTGGCGCTGTCCGCCTGAAAATTCGTGGGGGTAACGTTCGATGGCTTGCGGTGGAAGGCCGACGCGGCGCAGCAGATCCTGCACGACAAGGCGGCGTTCGCGCAAATTTCCACCCAGACCGTGGACGATAAGCCCTTCGGCAATGATCTGCTCGACGGTCATGCGTGGGTTCAAGCTGGAATACGGATCTTGAAAAATGATCTGCATCTTTTTGCGGTACGGCCGCAACTGTTCTTGAGACAGTTTCGCGAGATCGACGCCTTCAAATTTGATCTCGCCGCTGGTCGGTTCGATCAGGCGCAGCACCGTACGGCCGAGAGTTGTTTTTCCGCAGCCGGATTCGCCAACGAGGCCGACCGTTTCTCCGGCCTTAACAGAAATGGAAACGTTGGTGACAGCCTTGACGTGACCGACCGTGTTGGCCAGCAGTCCGCGCTTGATCGGAAAATGTTTCGTGAGGTTGTTGACCTCAAGAATGGGCGTGCTGGACCCCGTGGAGCTGGGCACTTTTTTGTCTAGAACAGATTCCATATGTCAGCCCAACCAATCTATAAATGACGCGGCAAGTTCGCCTTCCAATCGTCCGATGCGCTTTTCCATCGCTTCGAACGGAAGATCACGAAAACGGTCCGAGACAACAAATGATGTTCGCGTAAGACCTGTTGCAGGGAAGTTCACGTGAGTTTTCTCAAGTAGGGAGTAAACGGTAGTGCGACGCAGATCAAGCGCAGAAGAAACAGGCAATACGACGGCGCGGTTTTGCTTGGCCAAAATCTGTATGGCAACGGTTGGCCTTAAATCCTTGCAGTCCCGAAATTGAATGCGCACCAGCCAAATGTCCAAGGGTTGCGGTGAGATCATGAATTCTTTTTCTCGCGCTCCGCTGCATGCGCCAGGATTTCGTCAACCCATTCACGTTCATCCGGCAGATCACAATCCATCTGCAGGAGTTGCTCTTCGGTAAAAACGGGTCTACCCTTCAGGTAATACGCGGGTATTGGCTTTACCCCCGTTGAGACCTGCTCTTCACCTTGTCCCATTCCCGCTTCATCTCTCGTTTCCATAAACTTCCTCCATCAGAATTATACATTATTCGCCGTCAAAGTTATACCGTTTGGCCAAATGATTTTGCGGGGATTTCCGTAACCTTCCACGCGTCGATGCCTTCGGCTTTGGTGTGCCAACACGCGGCGCGGTGAGTGCCGCCGTAGTCCTCCAGCGGCGGTTCTTTTTCGATGCAGATGTCGGTGCACAGCGGACAGCGCGGATTGAACCGGCAGTGGTCTTTGAACTGTGTCGCCGCGGGCACGATGCCGGGAATGACCGAAAGGCGATGCTTGAGGCCGCCGATGGAACCGGGGCGCGCGCGCAGCAGGCCTTGCGTGTAAGGATGCAGCGGGCGGCGGAAAATGTCGGCGGTCGGACTCTGCTCAATGATTTTGCCGGCGTACATCACGCAGGTGCGCTCGGCCATTTCGGCGACGACACCCAGATCGTGAGTGATCAGCAGCAAAGACAGCTGGCGCTCCTGCTGCAGTTTCATCAGCAGTTCCAGAATCTGCGCCTGGATGGTGACGTCGAGCGCCGTGGTGGGTTCGTCGGCGATGATCATTTTCGGATCGCAGATGAGCGCCATCGCAATACAGATGCGCTGCTTCATGCCGCCCGAGAGCTGGTGCGGATAATCCGACGCGCGGCGTTCTGGATCGGGAATGCCGACCTGGCGCATGGCGTCGATTGTTTTTTCCCAGGCGTCTTTGGCGCGCGTGTGGGGATGGTGCGTCGCGTAGGCTTCCGCGATCTGGTCGCCGACAGTGAACACGGGATTGAGCGCGCTCTGCGGTTCCTGGAAAATCATGGCGATTTCTTTGCCGCGAACCGCGCACATTTCTTCTTCACCGAGTTTCAGCAGATCGCGGCCTTGAAAAAGAATCTGTCCCGTTGGTATGCGGGCGGGGGGCATGGCCAGCAGCCGCATGATGGTGAGACTGGTGACGGATTTTCCGCATCCGGATTCGCCCACGAGCGCCACGCATTCGCCGCGCTTGATGTCGAAGCTGATGCCATCGACGGCGCGTGCGACACCGGCATCGGTATGGAAGTGCGTGCGCAGGTCGCGGACGGTAAGAAGTGGGTCGTTATTATCAGCGTCAGCCATTGCTGTCTCGGGTTTGGGGTTTCGGGTTTGGGGTTTCGGATCGCGCGCGTTTTCGAACGACAGACTCCCGTGGCTGAGCGAGTGATGTACGTAAACGCATGAGCATTCGACCCACTCTTTGACTCAGTTTCCAAGATGGGGTTGCTACGGACGATGAGACATAGTTCAGCTTAACGGCAATGATCAAATGAGTATCGCGTTCGGCAAGTGAACCGCAAGCGATAGACACAGGGTGGACGTAGTCTCCGCGATGCATTCTTCCGTATCCTTCCGCGATGTTCGCGGGAACTGAAACCGCGGCCTTCCGTGACTGTGACGTCAACCCGAACTTCTCATCCGCGGGATATGCTCGGGTAAGTATGTAAACACATTCGACTAACTCAATCGCTTCTTTCCACACTTCAAGCTCGCGATAACTTTTTAACGCCATTCTTTGGCCTCGTACCCGAACCTCAAACCCGAGACCCGCTATTTTCGCATTTTGGGGTCCATCGCATCGCGCAGGCCGTCGCCGGCGAGATTGTAAATTGTGACGGTGAAAAAGATCGAGAGGCCGGGGTAGACGATCAACCACCACGCTTCGTCGAGATGCTCTTTTCCCTGGCTGATCATTTCGCCCCACGTGGGCGTCGGCGGCGGCGCGCCGAAACCGAGGTAGCTCAGGCCGGATTCGGTGAGAATCGCGCCGGCCACGCCGAACGCAGCGGAGACGAGCACCGGTCCCATTGCGTTCGGCAACATATGGCGGAACATTAGCCGCGCGTTCGAACACCCGAGAGCTCGCGCGGCGTGAACAAAATCCTGATCGGCGAGTTTTAAGAATTCACCGCGCACAAGCCGGGCGATGCCCGTCCAGCCGGTCGCGCCGATGACCAGCATGATGTGAAAAATACTGCGCTTCTCCGGTTCGATGAACGCAACGATGGTGAGAATTAGAAAGAAGGACGGAAAGCAGATCACCACTTCGATAAAACGTGAGATGGCGATATCGGTCCAACCGCGGTAATAGCCCGCCAGTGCACCGAAGATCACGCCGAGCAGCACCGCGATTGTTTCCGCGACAAAGCCGACGGAGAGCGACACGCGCGCGCCGTGCAGCATGCGCGCCAAGACATCACGGCCTTCGCGATCCGTCCCGAGCAGATGCTTTTTATTGGGTGCTTGCAAGAATTCGCGCGTCGGCGTGATGGGGTCTTGGCCGACCGGGGCGAAGAGCGCATAATCGCCTTTGCCGGCATCCAGTGTTTTTGCATCGAGCGGATAATCCTTGCTGTCCAGCCGCCACTGCCTGCGAATATTTCCTTCGTGGATGCCGCAGAATGGAAAAAGCGCCACGAACATCGCTACGGTCACCAGCTTCGGCATTGTTCCGCGCCTGACGCGGCGATCGGCGTTTCTCCGCAACAGCAGCCAGCCCGTTCCGGCGATCAGCGGCAGCGTGATGCTGACGAATAGCAGGTAATTGAAAAAGTAATCCATGCTGATCAGTTCTGTCGGCGCGACCAGATACTGCAGCAGCGGGTACGTCGTCTTCCCTTTTTCAGTCCACACAAACGGCTTTCCGTTGGCAAGAACGGGAGCCCACGCGGCAATAAGGAGGAGCAGGAAGATCGAGATGAAACTGAAAGCGGCGACACCGTTTTTGAGGAACTGGCCGAGGACCAGATCCCAGTAACCTTTGGGCTCCGCCACTATCTCGGGACGACCGGGCACGACGGCCGGTACGGGCGGCTCGGGCTGGTCGGGCAACACAAGATGTGGAGTCGTCTCGGGCAACGCTTAATCCTTCTGATCGAATGAAATGCGCGGATCGGCGAACAAATACAGCAAATCTGAAATCAGAAATCCGATCATGACCAGCACCGCGATGATCGTGATATCGGCCATCAGCACCGTGTAGTCGCGCGCGATCAGCGCCTTGTAGGCGACCAGCCCCATTCCGGGCACGCCGAAAATGGCTTCGACGATCACGCTGCCGCCGATGAGACTCGGAAGCAATCCGCCTAGAAGCGTGATGATGGGAATGAGCGAGTTGCGCAGCGCGTGTTTGTAAACCACGAAGAATTCACGCAGCCCTTTCGCGCGCGCGGTGCGGATGAAATCGGCGCGGATGACATCGATCATGCTGGCGCGCATGTAACGGGAGATACCGGCGAGGCCGCCGTAGCTCATGGCGATGACGGGAAGGACCAGGTGCCGCGCGCATTCATAGAGCCAGGCCAGCGTGGTCAGGTCATCGCCGTTGGACGGCTTGATTCCCTGAAAGGGGAAGCGTGTTCTGAAAACAACATCGGCGACTTCGACCGATGGTGGCATCACCACCATCAGCTTAATCATGAGCACCGAGACCCAGAAACTGGGCATGGAATAGAGCATGAACATGCCGATGGTGGAGATGCGGTCACCGGTGGAATATTGATGCGTCGCGGAGTAAATGCCAATGGGAATGGCCAGCAGGTAGATGACGATAAATGAAATGACGTTGAGCAGGATCGTGATCGGGACGGCGTCTTTCAGGCGATCCCAGACGGGGATGGATTTAGTTTCCATGGACGAGCCGAAATCGAGATAGAGGATGCCGCGCTTGGGGATGGGCACGCCGTTTTTTGCGGCCTCCACTTGTGCCTCGGTGGGTTTAGGCTGGACGACACCGAGCCAGTAAAAGTAGCGCATGTAGATGGGCTTATCGAGATGAAACGTCCGGTTCATCACGTCGCGCTGATCTTTGGTGAGTTTGCCCGCCGACATTTCGCCGCTGGCGCCGCCCGAACCGGCTCCACCCGGCGCCAGTTGCATCACGATGAACGAAATGAACGTGATGCCCAGCAGCATGGGGAAGAGCAGCAGCAGACGTTTGAGGATGTAAGTTTGCATGAGCAGTCACATCGCCGCCGCGCTGAAAAAGCGGGCGGCGGTGCGTGAAATTCCTTATCTAGTCTGCTTGGCTTTGGGCATCCACCAGCGTCCGAGGTCGGCGCCCGGCAATTTGTAGACGACGTTCTGGATGTCCTTGTCCACCGCGATCGTGCGTTTTTCGACGAACAGGAACGTGTAGGGCTGAGCTTCGACGATCAATTTTTGCACTTGCTGAAAATAACCGCGGCGCTTGTCTTCGTTCAATTCGCGCCGGCCCATTTCAATCAGACGGTCGGCTTCTTTATTGATGAAGGCGCAATGATTCGACGCTTTTTCGCCGGTCTGCGAAGAATGCCAGAGCTGATAGGGATCGTCTTCAAGACCCAGGCGCCAGCCCAATATGCAGGCATCAAACTGGTTGCGTTCAATTTTTTGGATGAACACGGTCCATTCCAGCGGCGCGACGATGACGTCGATGCCGGCTTGCGCGAAACTATTTTTGATCAAATTGCCGAGCTGTTCGTATTGCGGGCTGCCGGAAGGGAAGAGCAGATTGAACTTGAAGGGCTGCCCCTCTTTTTCCAGCACGTTGTCGCCGTTGGTGTCCTTCCAGCCTTCTTCAGCCAGAATTTTCTTCGCACCTTCGGGATCGTAGGGAACGGCAAGTTTGTCGATTTCGGGCGTGAAGTTGGGGCTGTCGGGGTGGCTAGGTCCGTTGAGAGGCAATGCATAGCCACGGTAGATATCATCAATGATGCGCTGGCGGTCGATGAGCATGGTCAGCGCGCGGCGGACCTTTGCATTTGAGAACATGGCCTTGCGCGAATTCCAGCCGACATAGCGATAGACATTCGCAACGGACACGTTGATGTTGAAATTTTGGGTGAAGTTGGGATCGGCGGACTTGTCCTTGGCTTGCGCTTTATTCAGGGAATATAGATCCAGTTCGTTGGCCAGCAGGAGTTGCAACGCGACCGTATCGTCGGGAATAATCTTCAGCACGATCTTCTGAAAGTGCGGTTTTTCGCCGTAGTAATCTTCATTGCGCACGAGCACGAACTGCTGTTTGCGGTCCCAGCGTTCCAATCTGTAGGGACCGTTGCCGATGAGTTTCTGATTCTGTGGGCCCTTGTTAAATTGATCGGGGTCCGTGAACTTAAATGCGTGTTCAGGCAGCAGATCAATTCCAGCGGCGAACGTGAACGCCAGGAAATACGGCTTCTTCCAGACGAACTGCACGGTGAAATCGTCGTTGATCAACTTGCAGGATTCAACGTCCTGCAGGTAGTTGCGCTGCGAGGCCGCTTCGATCTTCGGGTTCATGATCGTATTAAAGGAGAAGAGCACGTCCTTGCCCGTGAAGGGCACGCCATCGTGCCATTTTACATCCTTGCGCAAATGGAACGTAAAGATGGGTTTTTCTTCGAACACGTATTCTTCGGTGATGTCGTACGTGAGAACTTTGCCGGTGCGTTTTCCTGTCGCGGACTTCGGATCGGTGATCTCGCCCGTATTGGCCTCGCCGGCGACGAAATCCTTGACTGTCTTTTCTGCTCCGGCACCGTCACCGGCGGCCAGCAACACGACTGAATTTTCACGCTGCCAGCGCGGCAGGAAGCGGCCTTTAAAACCATTCTTTACCGCGAGGGCTTCCAGCCGTTCACCGACGGATTTGGCATTGATATCCGTGCCGTCGCCGAATTTATCGCCTTCGAAGCTGACATAGATCCAGTACTGTTTCTCGATCGCGGTCTCGCCGAGGATCTTCTGGAACTCGTCGCGGTAGTCGCCGCTGACGTCGGAGAGTTCGACGCGCACGATCTCCTCGTTCTCCGCAAGGATCTTGCTGATTTTCAGTCTCTTGCGCGCGGCTTCATCCAGAGCGGCGTTGAGTTTTTCGACTAGTTCTTTCGCGTTCTTTTTCGCGGCGATGCCGCGGCAGACCATGCTTTTTTCCCAAGCGCGCGCGAGTTTCGGTTCCCAGTATTTGAAGTCGTCGAATGAGCGCGAGACGAGCGAATCATTGCAGAATGAAAATACGTAATCGGTCAGCGTGGCGTCGCTCTCGATGATGGCATTGAGCGAATTGGGTTCGGAGCCCACGTGCCGAAAGAGCGTGCCGCCGTCATCGGCTTTTTCGTCTCCTTTGACGAAATGCGGGAGGTCGCTGCCGTCGTAGAGCGTGCCGCTGACGGGCTTGATGGGATCACGCGCTACGGCGGTTTTATTTCCGTTCTGCGGATGGCCCGTTTGCACCGCGACGCCGGATTCCAGGCGTTTCAAGATCTCCCGGTTCTGTGCGATTATTTCAAGGTCGCGTGCGTCCTGATGGATCAGCTTTTTCTCGAGGTTGTGATATTGCAGCATCACAATGCCGCTCACCAGAGCCATCAGTCCCAGCAGGCCAACGGCAGCAATATCCCAAAAGATGTGGCGCTCGCGCATGCGGCAGGGTTCCTATTTGAATGAGTCCAACCAACAGATTCAACACACAGGCACAAAGACTCAGAGACACGAAGAAGGATTGTGGTTCGCGATGAAGCGGCGCGCCAACCGACTGCTGATATTAACTCTGGGCGAAAAAATGGCACGTGCACTTCCAGCCGTTTTCGGATTTTTATCCAACCGCGGACTTCTTGGGGTCCAGGGCGTCGCGCAAGCCATCGCCGACCAGATTGAATGAAAGCACTGTCAGAACGATGGATAACCCCGGGAAGACGGCGACCCACCAACTCGCTTTAAAATAAGTTCGCGCATTGGAGAGCATACCCCCCCAGCTCGGAAAGGGGTCCTGCACGCCAAGGCCTAAAAACGAGAGCCCGGCTTCACTCAGAATATTGCCTCCCACAGCAAGCGTGGCGACGACGATGATCGGCGAGACGCAATTGGGGAGAACGTGGAGCAGCATGATGCGCGTGTTGCTGGCGCCCAAGGCGCGCGCAGCCGAGATGTAATCGAGCGTGCGAACCGTCAGGACTTGAGCGCGTACAATGCGCGCGATGCCGGTCCAGCCGACGATGCCCAGCGCGACGAACAGAATAAAGATGGAGGTGCGTTCGTACAGCGCCGCGATGGCCACGGCCAGCAGCAGACTTGGGAAGGCGGCGACGGTATCGGTGCAGCGCATCATGATGGCATCGATGGCGCCGCCGAAGTAGCCAGCCATCAGGCCGATGGTGACGCCGATCAGGAGCGAGAGCGCGGTCGCGCAGATTCCGACAAGCATGGACACCCGCGCGCCGTACATCACGCGAGAAAATACATCGCGTCCCAGGTCATCCGTGCCAAACCAGTGCGCGGCGCTGGGCGCTTTCAGTTCGCTGCCGCGCATCTGCGCTTTGTAGTCGTAAGGCGCCAGAGTGCCGGCCAGCAGCGCGATCAGAATCATGATCGCGATGATCACCATCGCGCTAACGGTGCGCGGATTTTTCCGCAGGCGCCGCCAGACCTGCACCGACAACGATTCGGGCACGGATGAGAGGGTCACGCCAACGTCGGCGGAAGGTTGAATTAAAGTTTCAGTCGGCATTCCGTATCCTCGGGTCGAGGAACGCGTAAGAAAGGTCGACGAGAAGGTTAATCGAAACGAAAATCAGGGCGAAGACGACGCAGCAACCCATCACGACGGGAAGATCGCGGCCGAAAATCGCGGCGCTGATGACCTGCCCGATGCCGGGAATGTTGAACACCGTTTCAGTAAGCACTGCGCCGATGAGCAGGCTGGCGAAGTCGTTTCCGATGATGGTGACGATCGGCACGAGCGCGTTGGGCAGGGCGTGGCCGACCAGCACATTCCATTTCTTAAGCCCCTTGGCGCGGCCACTGCGGATGAAATCCTGCGAGAGCGTTTCCAGCATGCAGTTGCGCGTGAGCCGCGCGATGGACGCGGTGTAAATCAGGCCGAGCGTCAGGCACGGCAGAACCAGGTAGCGAATTTCGCCGGGCCTGTAATCTCCCACCGGCAGCAGTTTGAGCTGGATCGAGAAGATCATCATCAGCAGCATCGCCAGGAAAAACGCCGGAAACGAAACACCGATCGCGGCGAGAATGGAGGACAGGTAATCCACCAGCGAATACGGTTTCCACGCGGAGATAATGCCGAGCGAGATGCCGACCACGGTGGCGAAGATCATGGCGCCGAGCGCGAGTTTCAAAGTCACGCCCAATCCATTGACGATCATCTGACGAACAGGCTCGCCGTGATTGAGGATCGAGACGCCCAGGTTGCCGTGCGCCAGGTCATTCATGTACGTCCCGAAGCGCTCGTACCACGGCTTGTTGAATCCGTAGAACTCGGTGACTTTGCGGATCGTTTCCGGATTGGTTCCCTGCGCGAGCAGGCTGCGCACGGGATTGCCGCTGAATTGCGTGAGGACGAAGGCGATCAAGGCCACGCCGAAGATGACGGGGACGGATTGCAGAAGGCGGCGCATGAGATACTTGGACATAGAGTTTTTAGTCTAAAGTCTAAAGTCTAAAGTCTAAAGTCTAAAGTCTAAAGTCTAAAGTCTGGAGTCTAAAGTCTGGAGTCTAGAGTCTAGAGTCTTAGGTCTGGAGTTGCGCTACTCCAAGCACTGCCGCATTTCCTTGGATGCCACCATTGAGTTCGCCAATGGGCCGACTGACTTCAGGACTCGAGACTTCAGACTCCCAGACTTTGTCTATTCTTTATCGACGAATGCGAAGTCGACTTGCGGGAATTCGGAGCCGGTGTCCAGACCGGTGGTATTTTCGCGAATGCCTTTAATGTTGTGGCGCAGCAGAATGGCGTTGCGGACGTGATACGTACAGATCCACGGGCTCTCGTCGAGAATGATGTCTTCCGCTTTATGATAGAGCGGAATGCGGTCTTTCATGTCGCTTAAATTGCGGGCTTTTTCAGTGAGGGCGTCGACGTCGGGATTGCTATACCACGTGTGATTTCCCGGCGCGCCGAACTGTTTGCTGTTAAAGAGAACGTAGAGAAAATTGTCGGGGTCGGGGTAGTCGGCAACCCAGCCCAGCCAGAAAATCTGCTTGGGTTCGAGCTCCACCGATTCCAGAAAACTGTTCCAGTCGCGCGCCTGCAACTTGCAGACGATGCCGATTTTTTCAAGGTCGCTCGCGAAGACCTGGACGTACTTTTTTGTATTCTCGTCGTTGCGGTGCAGCAGCGTGATTTCCGGCAACCCCTTGCCTTCAGGAAATCCAGCCTCCTTTAAGAGCGCCTTGGCCTTCTCAATATCTTTCGGCCAGCCGGGGCGGCCTTCCTTGAAACCGGGCATGCCCGGCGGCAGCACGCCTTTGGCGGGAACGCCGCGCCCTTCCAAGACCACGTTGCAGAGATACTCCCGGTCGAGCGCGTAATTGATGGCCTGGCGCAACAGTTTATTCACGCCGAAGGGTTTAAGGTCGGCCTTGTCGGTGAACTTGCCATTGGGAAATCCGATGCCGATGTAGTTGGTCCGCAGGGCCGTGTAGGTGAAACTGTCCTTCCCTGCCCGCTCGAGCGCTTCCTTCACGCGGCCAGCGGGAAGATCGGACGCGGCATCGAGTTCGCCGGCGAAAAATTGTTCCATCCGCGTCGTGGCATCCTTGACGATGTGGAACTGGACGGCGTCGAGCTTCGGCTTGCCTTTGAAATAGCTGTCGTTTCGTTCAAGAGTGAGGACCTGCCCGGTAGCCCACTGGCCGAGTTTAAACGCGCCGACGCCCACGGGATTGCGGGCGAAGGGTTTAGATTTGTCCTCAACGGCTTCTTTCGGAACGACGGCGCAGTTGACGGTGCAGAGATGTTGTACAAACGGTGCGAAGGGCGCGCTGAGTTCGATCGTCAGCGTGTAGTCATCGACCACCTTGAGACCCGCGGGAGGCTCCGTGCCGTTGGATGTGTCGGCGCCTTTAACGGGCTTGATCCATTCGGGGCGCTTGCTTTCCGGAGAGAGCAGCCGCGTCAAACTGTAGACGACGTCGGCAGATTTCATCTCGCGGCCGTTATGAAACTTCACGCCTTTGCGCAGCGTGAACGTGTACGTTTTTGCATCGGGCGAAAGGGTGTAGGATTCGGCGAGATCGGGCTGGACGTCGAGTTTATTATCAAACCGCACCAGCATGTTGTGAACTTTTCGCGCGACGCCATCGGAGATGGTGTCGGTGATGCCGATGGGATCCAGCGTTTTCGGGTCGGTATCGATCGCCAGGTGGAGCACTTTGCCGCCGCCGCTCGTGGTGGAACTGCCGGTCATACTAAGTAAGAGAAAAGCGCCGGTCGCTACCAGGACAAGACCGAAAAGCACGAAAATGCGATTCATAAATTAGTTTCGTCGGGAGTCGCACGGTGCGTGGGACTCGAGTAAACCGCCATGACGCCAAGGGCGGCCGGAATGGAGACTACCGAAAAAGTCAAACGCGCGTCCAACTGCCGCCACCGTAAACGGGTTGCGCGTGCGTGTCAAACCATGGCGATGCAATCAATCTCAACACGAGCGCCGGCCGGCAGCCGGGACACTTGTACGGTGGAACGCGCGGGGCGGTGTTCGCCAAAGAACTCCGCGTAGACTTTGTTCATCCCGTCGAACTCGGCAAGGTCGAGCATGAAGACGGTTGTTTTTACGACTCCCGCGGGAGAACATCCCGCGGCCAGTAGCACAGCGCGCACATTCTCAAGCGACTGGCGCGTGGCGGATTCTATGGAATCGTTCACGAGCTTGCCCGAGGCGTCGCGGGGGATCTGGCCGGAGACGTAAATGGTGTTGCCGGCTACGACCGCAGGGCTGTAGGGCCCGATGGGGGGCTGGCTGGGGAGATGAATGGAGCGAAGCAATGTTGATAACCTCTCTGTGAAACACGAAATCCGAACACACCATTCGGATTTCGACGTTCGAATGTGATTCCGAACCGGGTTAATTCTTTACTTTTGGCGCCACGATCTTGGGTTCCGCTTGCGGTTTTTCTTCGTAGACGCTCGCCGGCTGCACAGCGACTTTGCGCTGTTCGACCTGCCACCACTGGCGCCAGTCCTCAACCGATTTCCAGCGCGCTACTTCGCCGCCGTTGGGGGAGTAGCTGAAATCTTTCTTGGTGCGAGCATGCAGGGCGTTGAAGGCCTCCTGGCGGATGGCCACTTCGGGATCGCCGAGACACTCGATCAGATCGGGAATGGCTTCGCGGCCGCCAAAGAGCTTGGTCAGACGCAGCGCGGGGGCGCGGATTTCGACGCGTTGATTCTTCAACAGCAGACGGACCTTATTATAGACAATTTTGTCGACGCCCTGTTTTGTGCCCCACATGCGGAGCTGTTCTTCAGCCGAGAGCGTGTAGGCCGGTTCCTGGCGCTGCATCTGCTCGACGAGCTTGGTGACGGCAACTTCCGCATCCATGTCTTCTTTGATGGGCTCGACTTTTTCGGATTTTCGCTTGCTGCTGTCGGACGCGCCAGCATCGAAGGCGGTGTAGGAATCGGATTTATTCGGCTTGTTCATCGCCTTTTTTGCGGCGGTCGTGGTGCAGCCGGGGATGAATGAAAGCGTGCACAGGGCAGCGATAACGGCTACAGATTTGGACATCATTTGCAGTGTTCCCTTGGTTAAGCACTCATTCAAAAATCGGGCAGGTTGGAAGCCTGCGGTACAACGAATTTTGTTCGGGCGGAGACACCCGGATCATCATTCCGATCAGTTAACGACGTACGTCGACGCTGGCACCTTTAAAGAAATATTCTTTCACGGTCGTGTACTTCTTCATGTCGACATCAAGAACCGCCACATCTTCCATATCGTCAGGTTTGCACATCTCCACGCACTTTTCCAGAATATCGAGATTGGTTTCGGCTTCCTTCGACAGGCGAGCCCAGATGGCGCGGTCGGCGTTGCGTTGCTCGCGAATGGCTTCGAGCTTTTTGATCGCGCCCGCGCGCATCGACTCGCGCTCTTTAATTTTTGCGAACCACGTCTTCCAGTTCTCGGCGGTCCAGTTGGCACGCTGAGCGCGGCGGCGTTCCTGGCCGTTGAGTGAAAGAAGAATAAGCGCCTGTTTCATCGATGTTTCAGCAGCCGGGTTGGCGTCCAGCAGGCCGATGACCATGCCAATGGAAGCGATATCTTTGCCGCCAAAGCGCTTGCCCAGGGCGGTGATGTACGCTTCGAGCGACTTGCCTTCGAGGTTTTTCTGGAACGCGCCGAGGATGACCGTCTTGGATTCCGGATCGCGAAGCTGCGCCAGCGTTTCAGCGTTGGCGATGCGCACGGCTTCTTCCGGATCGGACACGAGCGCACTGAGTTGCGTGGAGGGACCGGAGATTCCAGTCTTTAAAATGGCTTTGACGGCCAGCACGCGAATCTCCGCCAGCTTGTCGCTCAGGGCGGCCGTGATGCCTTGCGCCGCTTTTGTGTCACCGGTGCGGGCGCCCAGGGCGTCCACGATTTCTTTGCGCACATCGTCGCGCGGATGCGTCACCAGCGGCAGCAAGAGTTCGCTTTTTGTTTCAGTACGGATGCGCCCGAATGAACGTTTGGCTTCGGTGGCGAGTTCCTTATCGTCACCGACCATCGTTTCGAGCAATTCGCCGGCGACATCCGGCAGCGCGGTGGCGATGAAGCCTTTGCGCGCTTTGTCGCGCAGTTCGCCTTTTTCGGTTTTTGCAAGAGTCAGCAATGACTTGCTGACGCCGGGCACGATGAGCGTGGAAACCGCGTCGACCGCGGCGACGCGCACGTCAAAAGGAAGCGGCTCTTGCGGTTTTGAACTGATTTCAAGAACAGAGAGCAACGTTTTGGCGATGCTTAGCGCCGCGTCTGCATCGGGCTTCGAGAGGTTGAGCATGGCTTTGTCAGCCAGCGGTTTGGCGATGATTTTCAGCGCCCGGATATACACGGTTTTTCCGGCAGCATCCGCAGTCGGCATTTCCTCTGCAATCTTGCGAAGCGCAATCTCGCGGCCGGCGGGATGCGAGCCAACGAGTTCAAGCCCATAGACGGCGGCTTCGCGCAATTCAGGGTTGGCGGGACTTAAGCGGACGGCGTAGATCCCGTAGACGCTCCCGATGCCGCTGGGAGTGTCTTTGTAGCAATCGAAGAGCGCGTCCGCGGCGTTTTTGCGCACGTCCACGGTGGCGCCTTCGTCGAGATTTTTAGTGTGGTAAAAGCGTATCGCCGGACCGTATCCGATCACGACTGCCAGGACGAGGACAGTGCCCACCCCCAGCAAGACCTTGTTGCGCGTTGTCAGGAAGAGTTTACCGGGCCCCGACGAACGGACGGACTTGCGGCCGGAGCGGCTGGTATCGTCGTCCATTTTTACAGCGCGGCGAGAGCCGCCGGAACGCGGCGCGTCTTTCAAGCGCTGGCTACTGGCGCTCTTCATTTTGGAGCGCGAACCGGTGCGCTTTTCTTCGGGCTCCTCGTCGGGCGCCTCCTCAACAGTGTCGGTCAAATCTTCTTCGACCGTTTCGGCATCGGGATCGGGAGTTTTAATCCAATCAGAACCCGATGTGGTGGCGTGTTTCACGGGGCTCATGTTGGAGCGCGAACCGGTCTTTTCCTTTTCTTTGGCCGCGGCCAGACGCTGTGAATTCGACTTTTGCTGAATGTCGCGCAGCTTTTCTTTGGGGTCTTCGTCTTCTTCTGAATAGAGAGTATCTTCTGAAACGAGGCTCTGATCGGTTTCGATCGGCGCTTTCGTTTTCAGGACGGTCACGTCGCCGTCTTCAAACAAGGGCTCATCGGAAATGGGCGCATCCGGCTCGGCGTCGTCCGCGGTTTGCACCTCTTGACGCTTGGAGACAGGTTTGGCGAAACGGTTGGAACCGGGCCGTGCCACGGCCTTTGCGGGACCGGCGACTCGCCGCGAGATTTTTTTAGGTTCAGACACGCCGTATCCTCCAGCTAAGATTAGTGTGAGCGTAGCTTATTTCACAGAACCCGTCGAGGTGGAAGTTCAACAATCGGGCACTCAAGTGGATGTGCACACCAGCGGGCGCTGTGACAGCGAACTGAACGCATGAATGTTGCACAAGGTGTAAAAATAAGTGAAAGATTGCCATTCCTGAGAAATTCTATAAGCTTGAAGCATGGGCTCGCTTATCCCGTCTACTCCTTTATAGACGGCGCGAACAGTCTGGGACGGTGGTATTCTTTTGATGTCACGCAACGCAACACGATACGTGGGGTGGCTGGGAGTCTGCGTGGCTCTGGGAGTCGTCGCGTTACAGCTTCTTACACCTGTATATATATCACTTCCTAAACCGGTGACAGTTCAACCGGTACTCGCAACAGATCTACAGCCGCGCGTTCGTCGCGATGCGGATTACTTTCCCCAGCAGCCTCACGCGATTGCGTTGCGCTACCGCAGCGCCCTGCCCAGCCATGATAAGCCGGAGGGCGTCGGTTCGGATGACGTGACCGACTGGTTGATCCAGTTTGGCGGTCCGCTGGATTCTTTGGATGTCGCGGCGCTGCAAAAACTCGGCGTGCATGTATCGATAGCCACTCTCGCCAGTGCTTTTCACGCGCGCTCATCACACCGGAAAATGCGAGCCGCGATGGCGACTTTTTCGCCGCGCATTCTGGGTTGGACGCGCTTAAATCCAGACGATCGCCTCATGCCGGCGGTCCGTCACGAGAATCCGCCGCGCTACGCGCTGGAAGCGAACGGGAACGTGAAGCGCCGACTGGAACTTTATTCCGGCGCCGATGTAAAATCCGTGGCGCTGGCATTGCGCCAGGCCGGCGCATCGCTGCTGCATATCGAAGCGGAATCGAAAGTTCCCGGCGTCATCAGTGCCATGGAGGTGAGCGGGCCCGCGGCGTTGGCATTCTCAAAAACGCTCGCTGGCATCGATGGCGTGTACGCGGTGGATTTTCCGCGCCCGCAAAAGCGCGTCTGTAACGAGCAATCCGCGAACGCATCCAACATTGCGCCATTGGTTGTGGGGCCCTTCAATCTCAGCGGCAGCGGCGTCTCGATCCTGGTTCGCGATCAGGCCGCGATTTTCAATCACCCCGATTACAGCACGCGTTTGCAGCTCGGCCCGGACACGCTTTCTGAAGCCGCCGCTCAGCATTCCACGCACGTTGCAGGGACGATTGGCGGAACGGGCCAGGCGGATGCGCTGGCGCTGGCGCGCGGCATGGCCAAGAGTTGCACGCTGATTTCCTTTGATCTTGACGGCGATGATGTGGGAGAACCGCTACAGGCCAAAAACAGTTTCTCTGCGATCATCTCCAATCATTCCTACGGCTTTGTGATTGGCTGGGACAACGGTGTTTTCAACAACAACCAGAGCGAGTTCGGGAAGTACTCCACGTTCGCGCGCAACTGGGATGCGCTGGTTCATTCCGAAAGCCTCGTGCTGATCAAAGCCGTCGGCAACGATCGCAACGACAGCGGTTCTGGCGCACCGCACGATGGCACGCTCGGCGTCGACGGGGAGTACTACGACTCGGCCGATTCCTCATCCACGGCCAAGAACATACTGACGGTGGGCGCCGTGCGCGACGGGGTGCAGGCCGGCGTTCCAGTCTCAACTACGGTCGTGCTCGACGGGTCTTCCAGCGGGCCATCGGATGACGGCCGCTTGCGGCCGGAGATATTGGCCAACGGCGACAGCGTGAACTCCTGCAACAACAGCGTTGCGGCCGGGAACGAATACGCGCGGCTATCCGGAACGTCGATGGCGTGCGCGGTGGTCACCGGCGCCACGGCCCTCTTCATGGAGCGCTACAAACAGCGCTTCAGCGGCGCCGCCAATGCACCGGCACATTACCTGCGCGCCGTTTATGCTCAGACGGCCACCGACATGGGGCGGCCCGGCCCGGATTTTCTGCACGGTTTCGGCATGCTGGATCTCGCCAGCGCCATCGCCCTCTTTGATGCCGACAGCAGCACGCCCGGACGCGTCGTTAGCGCCACGCTTTCGGCTCAGACACCCGAACGGTTTTTTGTCGTCACCAGCAACGGCGTCAATCCGATCAAGGCGACGCTGTGCTGGACCGATGAAGCCGGCGACATCCTCGCCAGCCGCGCTATCGTCAACGATCTGGAGCTGCGCCTCATCCGAAATTCGGATCAGACTGTGTTTTTTCCATTCGTGCTGAATGCGACCTCGCCGCACCTCAATGCAACCACCGGCGTCAACGGTGTCGATACCATTGAACAGATTCTGCTGCAGGTGCCGCCGGCCGGGGATTATGTACTTTCCGTGCGCGGCGCGAGCCTGAGCACTCCCGCCAATTTCACGGTCGCCAGTTCACATCTGGCGAGCGAAAATCTGGCGCCGGTCGCGCGCGTCGTATCGAGTAATACGTCGGGCACGCCGCCCTTTCCCGTCAATTTCGACGGCGCTTCCTCAAGCGATCCGGATGGCACCATCCTTCGCTACATCTGGGATTTCGGCGATGGCGTCATCGCCGAGGGTTCGCAAATCCAGCATACCTACAATGTCGGCAGTTTCAAAACGGTGCTCAAGGTCATCGACAACCGCGGCGGTTCAGCGTCCACGTCGGTCGTCGTCGCCGTCGATAACAAGCCGCCTGTGGCGGCGCTGTCGGTGAGTCCCTCCACCGGTGTGGCGCCGCTCTCCACCAGCCTCAGTTCATTCGGCTCGTACGATCTCGATGGCCTGATCTCCAGCTACAAATGGGATCTGGGCGATGGCACGCTC